>WBZX01000094.1_pt1 | contig 80194 bp, 73 predicted proteins | sample 5204211 | NCBI WGS metagenome assembly WBZX01 (sample SAMN12344362, study PRJNA552823) | activated sludge metagenome | biome: Activated sludge suspended growth; feature: Nitrification reactor; material: Wastewater; isolation source: activated sludge from nitrification reactor of wastewater... | reverse complement strand
CGGGCCATCGACTTCGCCATGCACGAATTGGTGAACAAATGGCATCTGCGATTCGCGCAGTTCATCCGGGGTACCTTCGGCGACGACAACGCCTGCCGATACGAAATAAATGTAATCCACCATGGCGAACGTTTCGTGTACGTCATGAGTGACAACGATGGAGGTGGCACCCAGTGCATCGTTCAAACGGCGGATCAGGTTGAGGATCACGCCCATGGAAATCGGGTCCAGGCCGGCGAAAGGTTCGTCATACATGATGATGGACGGATCGAGCGCAACCGCACGAGCCAGTGCGACCCGCCGTGCCATGCCGCCGGAAAGCTCAGACGGCATCAGGTCGCGTGCACCACGCAGGCCGACCGCATTGAGCTTGAGCAATACCAGATCGCGGATGATGGATTCCGGCATGTTGGTGTGTTCGCGCAAGGGAAATGCGACGTTGTCGTAGACCGAGAGATCGGTGAACAGGGCGCCGAACTGAAATAGCATGCCCATTTTGCGCCGCATCTGGTAGACGCCGGTATCGTCGAGTTTGTGTACCACTTTCCCGTCCACGCGCACTTCCCCGAGGCTGGGCTTGAGTTGCCCGCCAATAAGCCGTAGCAGCGTGGTCTTGCCGGAGCCGGAGCCGCCCATGATGGCGACGACCTTGCCCCGAGGGAAGCGCATGTTGATCCCCTTGTGCAGCAAACGGCTGTTGTAGGAGAAAGACAGGTTGTTGATTTCGACGATATTGTCGGTCATGGTCGCGGCATTTTAATCGAAAACCCTGAGGCTGTGGCATCTCGGTACATGTTAAAATCGCTCCGGAAGCTGGCTAGACAGTCGCTGCCCATTTCGATGGGGAGAGGAAAGTCCGGGCTCCGCAGAGCAGGATGACGGCTAACGGCCGTACGCAGCAAGTGTCGGCAACGACACCCAAGGCGAGGAACAGGGCCACAGAGACGAGCGTATTAAGTTACGGTGAAACGCGGTAACCTCCATCCGGAGCAAGACCAAATAGGCTGGCATTGGCGTGGCTCGCGCTGCCGGCGGGTAGGTTGCTTGAGCGCATGAGTAATTGTGCGCCTAGAGGAATGACTGTCCACGACAGAACCCGGCTTATCGGCCAGCTTCTTTTTTCTTTTTGCGACGACGCCATTCGACGGTGGACATGATCGCCAATATCAGGATCACGACAGGAGTGTTACCCCAGCGTACATATGGAGTTTCACCGCTGTAGCCTTGCGCCGAGCCATCCAGCGATGCTTGCGTAAAATGAGGTAACTGGCCGATCACTCGGCCATCGCGATCGATGGCTGCGGTGGCGCCAGTGTTGGTGGAGCGCAGTACCATGCGCGCAGTTTCCAGTGCACGAGCTTGCGATAGCTGTAAATGCTGGTGTGCGGCGAAAGATTCCCCGTACCAGGCATCGTTGCTAACGTTGATCAGCAGCGTGGCTGCGGGTAGCGGACGAATGATTTCCTCGCCGAATGCATCTTCATAGCAGATGTTGAATGCCACTTGTTGCCCGGCCAGTTTCATGGGAGGTTGGCTGGGCTCGCCGGATTCGAGGTCGGCCAGCGGAATGTGCAGAAGCTCCCGGTAGATCCAGCCAAACAGCGGCTTGAAGGGGATGAACTCGCCAAACGGTACGAGATGCGACTTGCGGTAAGTTTGCTGCGGTGCGCTGCCGTAGCTCAATATGCTGTTGTAATAACGAATTTCTCCCTGGGTTTGAATTGCCTCGGGAACACCGACCAGCAGATTGCCAGAATTCGACTTTGCATGCGTGACCAGTCGGTCCAGATAGCCCTCCGGCAGTTGATCCAGCAGCAGTGGAAATGCCATTTCCGGAAGTACGATAAGCTGCGCCTTGCTGGACATGACGAGTTGTTCGTAGGTGTGCAGCGTATGTTGCAACTCTTCTTCGCGCCATTTCATGTCCTGACCGATGTTGCCTTGCAGCAGGCTGAAACTGACAGGCTTTCCGGTTGGCCGACTCCATTCGATATGTGCTAGCGCGGCGCTACTGAACCAGGCAAATGCCAGCCACAAGGCGAGTCGTTTTTTGGATAATTGCTTGCCGAAACTTGCTGCGATCAGCGCCGCACAGGCGGCGGTTGCCAGCGATGTGCCATAGATGCCGATGATTGGAGTGAGGCCTGCTAGTGGGCTATAAGGGATTTGTGAATAGCCGACAGCGAGCCAGGGGAACCCGGTAAAAATCCAGCCGCGCACCCACTCCAGCAGTACCCAGAGTGCCGGCAATAGCCACAGCCGGCTTTGGGCAGGATGCCTGCCTGCCAGATAGCCGACTGTGGCAGGAAACGCAGCAAGAAAGGCGCAGAATGCCAGCGTGGAGAACCCCGCAAGCAGTGCGGGCATGCCGCCGAAATCATGCAGGCTGACGTAGATCCACGAGACGCCGGCGCCAAAGAACCCGATGCCAAAAGAAAATCCTAGCCAGCTCGTGCTCTTTGGGGTGTCGGTTTTTTGCCAGAGGTGGAAGAGTCCTGCCAGGGCTATGATGGTGGCTGGATAGAAATAAAATGGGGCATAGCCGAGGATGGCGAATGCACCGAATGCAGTAGCGAAGATCGAATGACGGGCGGATTTCATGCGGGCTGGACGGTTTTGATGAGTTGCAGCATTATAGCCGTTGAGTCGGTGACGCAATTTTGAAGCTGTCTTAAAGTTGCTGCGAAGGGTGCATACGGTGTTGTGCGGTACTCGAATTCCTCATGTACTACCTGTACATCTGGTTTCTCTGCTCCGTGCGCCTTGTATCCATCCTTCCTCGCAAATTTTCAAGACAGCTTCTTCGAAAAATTTTAAAGAGGAAAGGGTTGCGGATGTTCAAGGAATTCAAGGAATTTGCCATGCGCGGTAATGTCGTCGATATGGCGGTCGGTATCATCATCGGCGCATCGTTCGGTGCGATTGTGAAATCGCTGGTGGACGATGTGATCATGCCGCCTATCGGGCTGGTGCTGGGTAACGTGGACTTCAGCAATCTGTATCTTGTGATGAAGGATGGAGCTGCTGCCGCTGCGCCCTATGTGTCCTTGGTGGAAGCCAAGAAGGCTGGAGCGGTGACCTTGAACTACGGTCTTTTCATCAATGCCGTGGTCAGTTTTACCATCGTGGCATTTGCCGTATTTTTGCTGGTGCGCACCATTAACCGCCTGCGCGCCGCAGAAGGCGCCGCGCCTGCCGAGCCGACCACCAAGGATTGCCCGCGCTGCTACAGTGCGATCCCAATCAAGGCAACACGTTGTCCGCATTGCACTTCAGAGTTGTAGCTCTGATCTTGAGAAGCTGTTTCTAAGTTGCTTTTTAAAACCCATGTGCTGTTCAGTGGGCGGGCTTTGGGTCGGGCACGGCTGTTCAATGAGCACTCTCCCAGTTCGGCCCAGACCCTACATCCACATCCAGCGGCACATCCAGTTTGGCAACATTGCACATCAATTGCGGCAGTTGTGCCTTAATCAGTGTGAGCTCGCCATCTGGCACTTCCAGCACCAGTTCGTCGTGAACCTGCATGATCATGCGGGTGCCAATGTTTTGTGCTTTCAGCCAGTCATGCACCGAGATCATGGCGAGTTTGATGAGGTCGGCGGCAGTGCCTTGCATCGGGGCGTTGATGGCGGCGCGTTCGGCGCCTTGCCTTCTCATTCCATTGGGGCTGTTGATCTCGGGCACCCACAGGCGGCGGCCGAATAGCGTTTCGACATAGCCATTCGCCTTGGCCTTTTCGCGGGTGCTTTGCATGTAATCCTTCACGCCAGGGTAGCGGGCGAAGTAGCGATCGATATAGCTTTGCGCGGCGGCGCGTTCGATGTTGAGGTTTTGCGCGAGGCCGAAGGCGCTCATGCCGTAGATCAGGCCGAAGTTGATGACTTTGGCGTAGCGGCGTTGTTCGCTTTCCACGGCCTCGGGCGCGATGCCGAATATTTCGGCGGCGGTGGCGCGGTGGATGTCCTGGCCTTCGGCGAAGGCCCTTAGCAGGCCGTCGTCCTGCGACAGGTGGGCCATGATGCGCAGCTCGATCTGGGAGTAGTCGGCGGAGACAATGGTATGGCCGGGTGGCGCGATGAAGGCTTCGCGGATGCGGCGGCCTTCGGCTGTGCGCACTGGAATGTTTTGCAGATTGGGTTCGGAGCTGGCTAATCTTCCGGTCACGGCAACAGCTTGGCTATAGCTGGTGTGCACGCGGCCGGTGTTGGTATCCACGGCGCGGGGCAGTTTGTCGGTATAGGTGGATTTGAGTTTGCTTAAGCCCCGATGTTCTAAAAGAATCTTGGGTAGCGGATGGTCGAGTGCGAGTTCCTGCAAGACGTCTTCATCCGTTGACGGTGCGCCCGTGGGAGTTTTCTTGAGTGGCTTGATGCCTAGTTTGGTGAAAAGGATTTCCTGCAGCTGTTTGGGTGAGCCTAGGTTGAACGGCTGGCCTGCGAGTTCGTGGGCCTTTTGTTCGAGTTGCAGCAGCTTGGTGCCGAGTTCGTGGCTTTGCGCGTGCAGCATTTTGCTGTCGATCAGCACCCCGGTACGCTCGATATCGTAGAGGATTTCCAGCACCGGCATTTCGATGGTGCGATACACATAGCCGAGTTTGTCGTCGCGCTCGATCTGCGGGTACAGCGCCTGATGCAGTTGCAGGGTGATGTCGGCATCTTCGGCGGCGTACTCCGCAGCTTTTTCAATACTCACCTGTCCAAACGGCATTTGCTTGGCGCCTTTGCCTGCGACTTCTTCAAAGGTCATGGTGGTGACGCCCAGGTGCCGCATGGCGAGGTTGTCCATGTCATGCCGCTGGTGGCTTTCGAGCACGTAGGATTGCAGCAGGGTGTCGTGCGCGATACCGCCCATCTGGATGCCGTGATTGGCGAGGATGTGGCGGTCGAACTTGAGGTTTTGCCCGACTTTGAGAATCGCCGGGTTCTCCAGAATCGGCTTGACCTTGGCCAGCGTGACATTGAAATCCAGTTGCTGCGGCGCACCGGTGTAGTTATGACCCAGCGGCAGGTAGGCGGCTTCGCCCGCCGTCACGGCAAACGACATGCCGACGAGCTTGGAGGCGAGCGGATCGAGCCCGGTGGTTTCGGTGTCAAAGCAAACGAGTGGGGCGGCGGCAATTTTTGCCAGCCAGGCATCCAGTTGGGATTCGGTCAGGATGGTTTCGTAGTGCCGGGCGGTGACGGTGCCTGCAGCGAAAAGGTCGCCGGTGTGAGTGGGCGCTGACTGTGTTGCTGGTGTTGGCGCAGATGGGGCAGAAGAGACCGGTATATCCAGTTCGCGCCGCCAGGTCTTGAAATCGAAGTGTTCGAACAATTCGGCCAATTTGGCTTTGTCCGGAGGTTGCGGAGCAAGGTCGCCGAGATTTTCCCGGATACCCACATCGCAACGGATGGTGATCAGTTCGCGCGCGGTGGGTAGCCATGGCAAGGCGCGGCGCAGGTTCTCGCCGACAACGCCCTTGATCTCGTCGGCATTCGCCACGATGTTTTTCAGCGAGCCGTATTGCGTCAGCCATTTTACCGCGGTTTTGGGGCCGACTTTTTCGACGCCCGGCACGTTGTCCGAGGTGTCGCCGATGAGGATGAGGTAGTCGATCATCAGGTTGGGCGGGACGCCGAATTTGTTTTCGACGCCTGCGGGGTCGAGCACTTCGTCCACTTTGCGGAAAGCGTCGCGCATGGTGTTGACCACCGTGATGCGGTCGTTGACCAGTTGCGAAATGTCCTTGTCGCCGGTGGAGATGATGACCTTCATGCCTTCGCCTTCGGCCTGTTTGGCAAGCGCGCCGATCACGTCGTCGGCCTCGACGCCATCCTCCACGATCAGCGGCCAGCCCATGGCCTTGATGGTTTCAAATAGCGGCGTGATTTGTACGCGCAAATCGTCGGGCATGCTGGCGCGGTTGGCTTTATATTCGGGATAAATGTCATCGCGGAAGGTTTTGCCCTTGGCATCGAATACGCAGGCGCTATAATCGGAAGGGTAGTCCTTGTGCAGGCGGCGCAGCATGTTGAGCACGCCCTGAATCGCCCCTGTCGGCTCGTTGTGCCGGTTGCGCAAATCGGGCATGGCGTGGAAGGCGCGGTAAAGATAGGACGAGCCGTCCACCAGCAATAACGTTTTCATGAAAAGGCCTCAAAAATGTCAGCCAATGACAAGCTGCCAAAAATCACAGATCCTGAACTGCTGGCGAGAGAGTACTCTGCACGCGAGTCCTGGCGGGTGTTCGAGATTATGTCAGAATTCGTCGACTCTACGGAGCGACTCAAGGATATTAGCCCGGCGGTGTCGATTTTCGGCAGCGCCCGCATCAAGCCGGATAGCCCGTATTACCAATTGGCCGAAGAAATCGCCCGCGCACTTTCCGATGCCGGGTTCAGCGTAATTACCGGTGGTGGGCCGGGCATCATGGAGGCGGGTAACAAGGGCGCCTATGGCGGAAAATCCCCCAGTGTCGGCCTCAATATCCAGTTGCCGCACGAGCAGCACACTAACCCCTATCAGGACATCAGCCAGACATTTCACCACTTTTTTGCCCGCAAGGTGATGTTTGTCAAATTTGCCTCAGCCTATGTTGTCATGCCCGGCGGATTCGGCACGATGGATGAATTAATGGAAGCGCTTACTCTCGTGCAAACCGGCAAGACAAGAAGGATACCGATTATTCTAGTGTGCGAGCCGTTCTGGCGTGGGCTGCTGGGCTGGTTCCGGAGCGTGATGGTGTCGGAAAAAATGATCGACCCCGACGACATGGACCTGATTCAGATCATCGATGATCCGAAGGAAGTCGTTACGGCGATCTTCAAGCATTATGAAGCCCGCGGTTTCGAGCCTTCGGCGACAGAGCGTGAGATTCAACTGAATCTGTAAACGTCTTCTGTTAAAATCGCCTTATTCCAACCCAACTCATGACGAGGTTATGATGCGCCGTATTCCCAGTTTACTCATGCTGATTCTGTTGGCTCCCATGCTGGCGATGGCCGCAGATAAGCCCGTGCTGGAGCCTTTGCCGGAACCGCCGGAGGCCCCGGCAGGGTATGAGCCTGACCCGGATACCGAGCCGCAGGTGACCATCGTCAAGAAAGGTGAGGACACCATCGAGGAGTACCGAATGAACGGTGAACTGTATATGCAGAAAATCACACCATCGCATGGGGTGCCATACTACCTCGTGAAAGAAAATGTCGATGGCGGATGGGCGCGCATGGATGGCCCTGGTGAGCGTATTGCCATCCCTAACTGGGTGATCTTCAGGTTCTAGCCGTTAGCTGTCAGCGATCAGCATTCAGCGAAAAGCGGGGTGGCTGACAGCTGATGGCTGAATGCTGATCGCTGACAGCTAAACAATGTCTGTCTTTACTACCGTATCGCCCGATGAACTGCGGGCCTGGCTGAAAAATTACCCCTTGGGCGTGTTGCGCGACCTTAAGGGAATTGCATCCGGCATCACCAATACCAATTATTTCGTCACGACCGATGTCGGGCGTTACGTGCTGACTCTGTTCGAGCATAACGCGGCCGACGAACTCCCTTATTTCCTCGATTTGATGGCTCATCTGGCCAGCCATGGCGTACTTTGCCCGCAGCCGGTCGCGGACAATGCCGGAGCGTATCTGGGGGAACTGAATGGCAAGCCTGCTGCGCTGGTAAGCTGTTTGCGTGGCTCCTCGCTGGAAATGCCGGAAATCGTGCATTGCGCCGAGGTCGGTACTTTTCTTGGTCGCATGCATATCGTGGGCCGGTCTTTCCCCGCAACCATGGAAAACCCACGCGGACCGCGCTGGTGGATGGGCACTGCAGAAGCCGTACGACCGTTTCTGGATGAGCCGCAGCGTACATTGCTCGATGCCGAACTAGTGTACCAGGCCGAATTCCGGGGTCTTGATTTGCCGCGCGGCGTCATTCACGCCGATCTGTTCCGCGATAACGTATTGTTTGACGGCGATCAGTTGGGTGGGGCGATTGATTTTTACTATGCCTGCAATGACGTGCTGGCATATGATCTTGCGATTGCCGCGAACGATTGGTGCGTGCAGGCTGATGGTGCTCTGGATGAGCTGCGCTTGCAGGCCATGCTTGCGGCTTATCAGGCTGTGCGCCCGTTGAACGGCGCAGAGCGTGCTGCCTGGCCGACGCTACTGAGAGCTGGTGCATTGAGGTTCTGGTTGTCGCGGTTATATGATTTTCATTTCCCCAAGGAAGGCGAAATGACGCACGCCAAGGATCCCGGACACTTCCGCCGCGTGCTGGAAGCCCGTATTCGTGACGAAGCGACGATCCAATCCCTGTGGAGCTAGATTAAAGGAACTGACATGATCGCAAAAAGTGTAGCAGCAGGGGATGGCTGGGTCTGGATACGCGGCGGCTATGATATTTTCAGGCAGAATCCAGTGATCTGGATTGCGCTGTTCCTGATCTATTTGTTGATTGGCATGGCGCTATCCCTGATAAATGGGATTGGCCCCATCATCCTTAATTTGCTGGCGCCGGTGTTCATGGCAGGGTTCATGCTGGGCTGCCAGGCGCTTGAAAGTGGTGAAGAACTTGAAATCAATCATTTATTTGCCGGATTTAAGCACAATACTTCGCAGTTGATTACTGTTGGCGGTATTTATCTGGCAGGCGTCATTGTCATCGTCGGACTGGTGTTTGTGACGGCGGGTGGGCCAATGCTTGCGATGACTGAAAATGCGCCGCCAGCCATGAGTGAGGCAGCCGGGCCAGGTGTATTGTTTGCAGCATCGGCTGCCCTTCTTTTGTTGTTTCCTTTGATCATGGCGTACTGGTTTGCTCCCATTCTGGTAGTTTTTCATAACATCAAGCCGCTTGATGCGATGAAACTAAGTTTTTCTGCCTGCCTCAAGAATCTATGGCCGTTTACGGTTTATGGGGTAATCTCCATGGTGCTGCTGGTGCTTGCAGCGATCCCGCTCGGCTTGGGTCTGCTGGTCATGATTCCGACGATGACAGCTTCGCTTTACGTCAGCTATCGCGATATCTTCAGTGAAGATATCGTCGCTTAAAATCGTACTGGTGTGCGGTTTCGTGCTCGCCGCCTGTTCGACCTCTCCGCAAGGCCGCAAACAACTGACGGTCCCGCTACCCGTCAGCGAGGTGTATTCCGAAGCTGACATGAGGTTGCAACTGGCGGCGGCATCAAGTGCCAACATCGCTTGCGGCGAGGACGAGTGCGCGCGCAATCTTGAATTCGATCGCCAGGTGCAAACGGTGGGCGATCGGTTGGCGCTCGCAGCCTATACGATTTATCCCGATCTGAGCAAAACCGTCAGTGGTTTCAAATTCGAAATTGCGGAAAAATCGGAACCGGGGAGCACTTCAAATGCTGCCGGGCGGATCGTGATTTATCGCGGGGTACAGCAGATGGAGTTGAACGACGCCGGTGTGGCGTTTCTGCTGGCACGCGAGATGGGGCATGTGATTGCTCGGCATCATGCTGAAAACTCCGGCACCCGGATTTTGCTCTCCATTGCCGTAGGAGTGCTGTTTCCGGCACTCAATCTTTTTAACGGCTCGGCGCAGGTGGCGCAGGCAACCCAGGCCACTTCTGCAACCACGCTGGGCACGACGGTAGCCAGTACGGCAACCTCCTATGTTGGGTCCAAAGCCATCATGGCGGGGCTCAGGCCAGATCAGTTAAGCGAGGCCGATACCGTGGCGCTGGGGCTGCTGGATAGGGAGGGCTGGCATGTGTGGGATGTGGCCGAGGCGTTGACCAATGCCGTGGCTTGTCAGGGCTATAGCGTATGGGAAGAGGATTATCGCCTGTCGATGGCCCGTATCCTGAAGATGGCTTCGGATAATCGGGCTATGGAGGTGGATACGCCAATCGAACCTGTCGATCTTCAGTTGGCGGCGCTAGAGGTGCCGGAAGATGAGCCTGTGAAGCCGGTTGAGGACGCACAGATACTAGAGCGTGTCGTAGCCGTAGAGCCTGCTGACGCCGAGCTGTCTGTTGCTCTTATAGAGAGTCCGGTGGTGGTGGCTGTGGAGGCGCAGCCATTAGCCAAAGCGGTAGATACTGTTGATACGCCGGTAGAACCAGCAACAGAGAAGGCCGCTGGCGAGTTGCTGTCGATTCCTGTGCAGGTGCAGCACCAGGCAGGTGCCGCGGTGCCCAGGCGGGCGGTTGTAAAAAAGCCAGCAAAAGCCAAGGTTAGCAAGGTCGCCGTCAAGCAAAAGCAGATTTCCAGAAAAACAGGAAAGAAACCGGCGGTTAAAGGCCGGGCCGCAAAACCCCCATCGCCTAAAAAAGCAGGAAAAGCTCCGGCCAAAAGGCCCGGGAAGCCCCGTGCTAACGCTTGAAGGCACTATTTTCAGATTTTTCGGAAAAAACCTGAACGACCCCTTACGGCTGCCACCATTGGCGGCAGCCGGTCTCTTGATTTTTAAATGTTTTAAAGACTTTAGCTTGTGGTGCACGCCTCCATACCGTCAACCAATTTGCTGGGCTGGGGTATAATTTGGCATTCAAAAATCCACAAAATTCAAAGACCAACCCATGCAGCAGCAGTATCCATTCAAAGAAATCGAACAACAGGCCCAGCAGGATTGGGATCAACGTCAATCATTCACGGTCGTCGAGGACAAAGCCAAGCCCAAGTATTATTGCTTGTCGATGTTTCCGTACCCGTCCGGCCGCCTACACATGGGCCATGTGCGCAACTACACTATAGGTGACGTATTGAGTCGCTGGCACAAGATGCGCGGCTACAACGTACTGCAGCCCATGGGGTGGGATGCCTTCGGTCTGCCGGCCGAAAACGCTGCCATCCAGAACAAGGTGCCGCCCGCGCAGTGGACGTTCGACAACATCGCCTACATGAAGAAGCAGTTGCAGTCGCTGGGTTTCGCCATCGACTGGAAGCGCGAACTGGCGACCTGCACGCCCGAATATTACAAGTGGAACCAGTGGCTGTTCCTGCGCATGCTGGAAAAAGGCATCGCCTACAAGAAGACACAGGTGGTGAACTGGGACCCAGTGGACCAGACCGTGCTGGCTAATGAGCAGGTGATCGACGGCCGTGGCTGGCGCACCGGCGCGCTGGTGGAAAAGCGCGAGATTCCCGGCTACTACCTCGGCATCACGCAATATGCCGAAGAGTTGCTGGCCGACCTCGACAAGCTGCCGGGCTGGCCCGAGCGCGTCAAGACCATGCAGGCCAACTGGATCGGCAAGAGCGTGGGCGTGCGCTTCGCCTTCCCATATGAATTGGACGGCAAGCAGGAAAAGTTGTGGGTGTTCACCACCCGCGCCGACACCATCATGGGCGTGACCTACTGTGCCGTGGCTGCCGAGCATCCGCTGGCTACCCGTGCCGCGCAAAACAATCCGGCATTGGTCGCTTTTATCGAAAAGTGCAAGCATGGTTCGGTAATGGAAGCCGATATGGCGACCATGGAAAAAGAGGGTATGGACACTGGCTTGCACGTGACGCATCCGCTCACCGGTGAGCAGGTGCCGGTGTGGGTGGGGAACTATGTGCTCATGAGCTACGGCGAAGGGGCGGTGATGGCGGTCCCGGCGCACGACGAGCGCGATTTTGCGTTTGCCAGAAAATATAGCCTGACGATCAAGCAGAGCATCGCGGTCAAAGGCGAAACCTTCTCCACGGATAAGTGGCAGGAATGGTACGGCGACAAGACCCGTGGCTGCTGCTTCAACTCTGGCAAGTATGAAGGGCTTACCTACGAAGCCGCCGTGAGCGCGATTGCCGCCGACCTCAAGGCCAAGGATCTGGGTGACAAGCAGGTGCAATGGCGTCTGCGAGACTGGGGCGTTTCGCGTCAGCGTTATTGGGGCTGCCCGATTCCCATCATCCATTGCGACAGTTGCGGCGATGTGCCTGTGCCGGACGACCAGTTGCCGGTCAGGTTGCCGGAAGATTGCGTGCCGGATGGCTCGGGAAATCCGCTTAACAAGCGCGAAGATTTCCTCAGCTGCACCTGCCCCAAATGCGGCAAGCAGGCTAGGCGCGAGACCGACACCATGGACACTTTTGTCGATTCGAGCTGGTATTACGCACGCTATGCCAGCAAGTTTGGCACGGATACGATGGTGGATGCCTCCACCAACCACTGGATGCCGGTGGATCAATACATCGGCGGCATCGAGCACGCGATTTTGCATCTCTTGTATTCGCGTTTCTGGAGCAAGGTGATGCGCGATATGGGCTTGGTCGACTACGACGAGCCGTTTGCGCATCTTTTAACGCAAGGCATGGTGCTCAACCATATTTTCTCGCGCCGCACCGACAAGGGCGGTATCGAGTATTTCGCCCCGGAAGAGGTCGAGTTGACCCATGATGAATCCGGCAAGGTCAGTGGGGCCAAGGCCCTGGCGGACGGTCAGCCGGTGGATTTTCAGGGCATGGGCACCATGTCCAAGTCCAAGCGCAACGGCGTCGATCCGCAATCGCTGATCGAGCAGTACGGCGCCGATACCGCGCGCTTCTTCATGATGTTCGCTGCGCCGCCGGAACAGACGCTGGAATGGTCGGATAGCGGCGTGGATGGCAGCCATCGTTTTCTGCGCCGGGTGTGGGCCTATTGCGTGCGATTCGCAGAGCATTTGAGTGATGTAAATCAATTACTGTCAAACTTGGTCAGCATTGATCTTCCTACAAATCTGAAAGATCCAGCTCAGAAAAAAATACTTAGAGAGATGCATTTGGTGTTGCAGCAGGTGAATTATGACCTTGAGCGCAAACAATTTAACACAGTGGCCTCTGGCTGTATGAAGCTGCTCAATTTGTTGGAGAATGAGAATTTGGTCGCAACAACAGGTGGAAATCTTCCCCCTGTTGTTGGAACAGACCAGCACTCTGAAAGCCGACTCAAAGAAAATCTTGCAAGAGAAGAGTCCTTACGGTCTGCGATTATTGCTCAGGGGCTTTCTGTTTTGCTGCGCCTGCTTTCTCCAATCTCGCCGCACATTACACACACCTTGTGGCGTGAGCTTGGCTATGGCGACGATATTCTTGCTGCTACTTGGCCGGAGCCGCTGGAAGCGGCGCTGGTGCAGGATGAGTTGGAACTGGTGATCCAGGTCAACGGCAAGCTGCGCGGTAACGTCACTGTGCCGATGGATGCCGCCAAGGATGCTATCGAGCAGGCGGCGCTGGCCGAGCCTACCATCCAGAAATTTCTGGATGGTGTGAGCGTGAAGAAAGTTATTGTGGTACCGGGTAAACTCGTCAATATCGTGGTGGGGTAAATCGTATGCAAGCTATTGGATTAAATCGTGGTCTGCTGGCGTTGTTGATGACGCTTCTGCTGACTGCCTGCGGTTTCCACCTGCGCGGGACGGGCGAAGTGATCCCGTTCGCGAGTGTTTACGTGAAAGGTGACGGTGCGCCGACGATTGCCCGCAATCTCAAACGTATGCTGAGCGGCAGCGGGGTCAAGGTGCTGTCCAATGCGGAGGATGCGCAAATTCAGCTCGAACTGATGAGTGAAGCCTATACAAAAAATATTCTCTCACTTTCCGGTGGCGGCAAAGTGCGCGAGTATGAATTGCTGTACAAAGCTGTTTTCCGTGCCCGTGAAGCCAAGGCAGAGTTGTGGGGTGAACCGCAAACCGTCAATCTGCGCCGCGATTTTTCTTACAGTGATAGCGCATTGCTGGCCAAGGATGCCGAAGAGGCAAGGCTGAGTGAGGATATGCAGAGCGAGGCCGTGCGCGAAATCATGCGCCGTGTCGGTAGCTTGAGCCGTAACAAGGCAGCCGACACGCAATGAAGCTCGCGGTTGAACAGATCAACCAACATCTTGAGCGTGGCCTGAAGCCGTTGTACGTGATTTCCGGCGACGAGCCTCTGGGCGTGATGGAATCCAGCGATGCCATCCGTGTAGCTGCGCGTCGGCAGGGCTATGTCGAGCGTGAGGTCTACAACGTTGAACGCGGGTTTAATTGGCAGCGCCTGACACAAAGCAGTCAGAGCCTGTCCTTGTTCGCCAGCCTGCGCATCGTCGAAATCAATATTCCTTCGGGTAAGCCGGGCGTCGATGGCAGCAAGGCCTTGCAGGCCTATGCGGCTGACTTGCCGCCAGATACGCTGACACTGGTGGTGCTGCCACGCATCGATAAGCGCGATCAAGGTGCATGGTTCAATGCACTGGAAGGTGCGGGTGTATTGATTGCCGTGTATCCGGTCGAACTCGAAAAGCTGCCGGCTTGGATAGGCCGGCGACTGTCGGCACAAGGTCAGCAGGCCGACAGCGAAACGCTGGAATTCATCGCCAACCAGATCGAAGGCAACCTGCTTGCCGCCTATCAGGAAATCCAGAAGCTGGGCTTGCTGTACCCGCAAGGACGGCTGGCGATCGATGGCGTGCGCGATGCGGTGCTGAATGTGTCGCGCTTCGATGCGTTTCAACTGGGTGATGCGATGCTGGCTGGGGATTCAGCACGTACGGCCAAGGTGCTGGATGGACTCAAGGCCGAAGGCGTGGCGCCGGTTGCATTGCTGGGTACTTTGATCTGGCTGTTGCGCAGTGTACTCAAGGTCAAGACCGCACAGGCGCAAGGCATGGATCTGATGGCGGCATTTGGCCAGGCCAAAGTCTGGGGCGACCGCCAGAACCTGATGCGGCAAGCATTGGGGCGGCTTTCGCTCAAGAAGCTGCAAGCCGCGCTGCTGAAGATGGCGGAAATCGATAAGATCAACAAAGGGATGGCGCAAGGCGAGCCTTGGCTTGAACTATCGAGGTTGTGTCTGGGGTTGGCAAGAACCGCCCCGGCAAGGAGTCGTTAAGTAATGGACATCAAACAATATATGCAAAAGGTCGGGCAACAGGCCCGCGCCGCGTCACGCGCTATGGCCCGTGCCGATACCGGCATGAAAAACCGTGCCTTGCTGGCGATTGCTACCGCTATTCGGCGCGACAAGGAAAAGCTGCTGGCCGCCAACCGTGCCGACCTGGATGCCGCCAAGGCAGCGGGGATGGATGACGCGATGCTGGACAGGCTTGCACTTTCCGAAAAATCCATTGCCACCATGGCGGAAGGCCTGGAACAAATCGCCGCGCTGGCCGACCCCATCGGTGAAATTACCGACCTCAAATACCGCCCATCCGGCATCCAGATCGGCAAGATGCGTGTGCCGCTCGGCGTCATCGGCATCATCTACGAAGCGCGGCCTAACGTGACGGTGGATGCCGCCGGCCTGTGTCTCAAGTCGGGCAACGCCTGCATCCTGCGCGGCGGCAGCGAGGCTATCCGGTGCAATCAGGCACTGGCCGCGCTGGTGCACGAAGGGCTGGAGGCTGCCGGGCTGCCCAAGGCTGCTGTACAAGTGGTGGAAACTACCGACCGTACAGCCGTCGGCGAACTTATCACGATGAAAGATTATGTCGATGTCATCGTGCCTCGCGGCGGCAAGGGCCTGATCGAGCGCATCTCCAGCGAGGCGCGTATCCCGGTCATCAAGCACCTGGACGGCAATTGCCACGTTTATGTGGACGACGAAGCCGACGAGGCCAAGGCGCTACGCATCCTGGAAAACTCCAAGACGCAACGCTTGGGCACCTGCAACACGGCGGAATCCCTGCTGGTGGCGCGCAGCGTTGCTGCCGACATGTTGCCGAAACTGGCCGCCATGCTGATTGCCAAGGGTGTGGAAATCCGCGGCTGTGTCGAGACGCAAAAGCTCGTGCCGCAAGCCAAGGCCGCCACCGAAGAGGATTACTACACCGAATACCTGGCTGCGATTATCTCCTGCAAGGTGGTAGCTGGGCTGGACGAAGCCATTGAACACATCAACAAGTATTCGTCGCAGCACACGGAAAGCATCGTCACCGAGAACTACACCAAGGCTAGACGTTTTCTGCGCGAAGTGGATTCCAGCAGCGTCATGGTCAATGCCTCGACGCGCTTTGCCGATGGATTTGAATATGGTTTGGGTGCCGAAATCGGTATTTCCACCGACAAGATCCATGCCCGCGGCCCGGTGGGGCTGGAAGGGCTGACTTCGCAGAAATACGTGGTGCTGGGCGACGGGCAGGTACGCGCCTAATTGCAGTCCATCGGCATATTGGGCGGCACCTTCGACCCCATCCATTTCGGCCATCTGCGCATGGCGCAGGAGCTGGCGGAAGACTTGGGCCTGGACGCGGTGCGCTTTATCCCCGCCGCTCGTCCGCCACATCGTGCCGAACCGCATGGCGCGGCGGAGGCACGGGCCGAGATGGTGCGGCTGGCGATTGCCGGCAATGCCCGGTTCGTGCTGGACACCCGCGAATTCGAGCGCGACGGGCCGTCGTACATGGTCGATACCCTGACCAGTTTACGCGCGGAAGTCGGCGGCGATACGCCGCTGTGTTTGCTGCTGGGCGCGGATGCTTTTCTCGGTCTGCCGACCTGGCACCGTTGGCGCGAGCTGTTTCGATTGGCGCACGTCGTGGTGGCCCACCGGCCGGGGGTGGTGCTGGATACTGCAAGTCCCGGCATGTCGCCGGAACTGCGCGCCGAATGGCAGCAACGCTACACCGACCAACTAACCCAAACCGCCGCAGGCTGCATCCTGTCGCGAGAAATCACGGCGCTGGATATTTCCGCGAGTAAAATCCGCAGCTCCATCGCCCAACACCGCAGTGCGCGCTACCTGTTGCCGGAAGCCGTGCACGATTACATTCACACTCATCACTTATACCAAAAGGAATCCCATGGAACTTGAAGCCATGAAACAGGCCGTCGTCGATGCCCTGGAAGACGTCAAAGCCACCGACATCAGCGTGCTCGATGTCGCCAAAATGACCTCGCTGACTTCGTACATGATTATTGCGAGCGGTAGCTCCAACCGTCAGACGCGTGCTTTGGCCGACAACGTGCAGAAGAAATTGAAGGAGCAAGGCGTCGAGCCGCTGGGCGTTGAAGGCGAGAACGAAGGCGAATGGGTGCTGGTCGATTTCGGCGACATCGTCGTCCACATCATGCTGCCCGCCACGCGCGATTACTACAACCTGGAACAGTTGTGGGGCGCGGCGGAAAGCCGTCGCCAGTCGGCCAAGCCCGCATAATCAAGAAAACTCACCACAGAGACACAGAGGCACAGAGAAAAAACAAAGTGTTGCGCGAAGCCATCCGATCATCCTACGGATGAAATCCGGCCCATCTGCAAGTTTTTAAATTCCTGTCTTTCTCTGTGCCTCTGCGTCTCTGTGGTGCAATCGCTCTTCAAGATAATTTCTCATGAAAATCCGCATCATCGCCATCGGTCACAAGATGCCAGCCTGGGTCGAACTGGGCTGCGCGGAATACCTCAAGCGCATGCCGCGCGAGGCGACGGTGGAGATGGTTGAACTCAAGCCCGATAAACGGGCGGCCGGCAAGGGCGGTGAACAGGTGCGCGAGGCGGAAGGCGCGCGCATCCTCGAAGCCGCCGGGCGGGATTTGCTGGTTGCGCTGGATGAACGCGGCAAGGCGCTGACCACGCTGCAATTGGGTGACAAGTTCAAGGGCTGGCTGGGCGGCGGGCGCGATGTGAGCTTGGCCATCGGCGGCGCGGACGGCCTACACGATACGGTAAAACAGCGTGCCGACTGGCTGTGGAGTTTGTCGCCGCTGACGCTGCCGCACGGCATGGTGCGTGTGCTGCTGGCGGAACAGCTATACCGTGCCTGGACGGTGCTCAACAACCATCCGTATCACCGCGAATAATCGATCAACTCATTGCGTGCGTCGAAACCGCAGGCTGCCCAGAAGTGCCGCGCAGCCTCGTTCTCGCGCATGACCAGGCAATGCACCTTGGGCATGCCTTCCTCCCGCAATGCAGCAACTGCGGCATCGACCAGGCGCCGGCCTATTCCTTGACCACGATAATCCGGCGCTACCGCCATGTGATAGAGATAACCGCGCCAGCCGTCGTGCCCGGCCATGACAGCCCCCACGATGCGCCCGCCGTCACGGACGACGAAGTTGCTCGTCGGATTGCGCCGTAGAAACAAATCCAGCGCTTCGGGCGTATCGGTCTCCCGCACGCAAACCCAGCCTGCCCGCCCCCAGAGTTCGACCAAGGCGGCATGATCGTCCGTTTGCATGGGCTGAAGCTGGAGAGTGGCTGACATGAGGCTGGAGTTCTCGAAGTTACGGGTCTGACGGCGTATTATTAGGGGAATAGTGCAATTCCACAATCCAGCCACCAGATGATCGCATTTCTCGAAGCAAAACGTGCCGGCCTCCTCTCACGGGAGCACTGGCTCAACAACATCGTTTCCGGCGTCATCGTCGGCGTCGTGGCCCTGCCGCTGGCGATGGCCTTTGCCATCGCCTCCGGGGCCAAGCCGGAACAAGGACTGTATACCGCCATCGTTGCCGGTGGCCTGACCTCGTTGTTTGGCGGCAGCCGGTTGCAAATCGCCGGGCCGACGGGCGCCTTCATCGTGATTCTGGCCGGGATCACCGCCAAATACGGCATCGAGGGCCTGCAAGTGGCGACGCTGATGGCCGGCATCATGCTGTTGCTGATGGGGTTGACGCGGCTGGGCGGCGTCATCAAATACATTCCCGATCCCGTCATCGTCGGCTTTACCAGCGGCATCGGCATCATCATTTTCGTCGGCCAGTGGAAGGACTTCTTCGGCCTGACGCCGGTCGAGGGCGCACGCCATTTTCATGAGAAATTCTGGCATTTGATCGAGGCGCTGCCGGCCTTGCAGTTGGAAACCACGCTGCTGGGCCTGATGACGCTGGCCGTGCTGCTGCTCTCTCCCCGAGTGTTCAAGCGTGTGCCTGCGCCGCTGGTCGCCATGGTGGCGGCAACGGCAGTGCAATGGATTTTCCATTTCGAGCACGTCGCCACCATAGGCAGCGCCTTCGGCGGCATCCCGCAAACCTTGCCGCACTTCGAGCCGCCGTCGATGACTTTCGGCGAGGTCTTGCAGTTGATCGGGCCGGCTTTCACCATCGCCCTGCTGGGAGCCATCGAATCGCTGCTGTCCGCCGTGGTGGCGGATGGCATGACCGGCACGCGGCACGACTCCAACCAGGAACTGATCGGCCAGGGCATCGCCAATATTTTTTCGCCATTGTTCGGTGGCTTTGCCTCGACCGGCGCCATTGCCCGTACTGCCACCAATATTCGTAACGGTGCGACCAGCCCCTTGTCTGGCGTGGTGCATGCGCTCACGCTGGTGGTGATCGTGCTGGCACTCGCCCCGCTGGCCGCGCATATCCCGCTGTGCGCGCTGGCCGCCATCCTGTTCGTCGTCGCCTACAACATGAGCGAACTGCATCGCTTTACCCACATGGTACGCACCGCGCCCAAGTCCGACGTGGCCGTGCTGCTGATTACATTCCTGCTCACGGTATTCGGCGACCTGGTCATCGCCGTCAATATCGGCGTCATGCTGGCCTCGCTGCTGTTCATGAAACGCATGTCCGAAGCCGTTAGCATCGAGCAGCAGGGGCATGAGGAGTTGCTCGACGAAATCGACGATAGCGACTTCAAGTTGCCGCCCAAAACCGTGGTCTATGCCATGGACGGCCCGTTCTTCTTCGGTGCCGCGCAACGTTTGGAGAGCGCCTTGGAGAGCGTGCATGGGCACGCCGAGATTCTGGTGCTGAGGTTGGGCTCGGTGCCGTTTATCGACGCCACCGGCATGCAGGCGCTATGGGATCTACTCGACACCTGCAAGCGTCATAAGACGCGGTTGGTGTTATGCGAAGCGCGGCCGAGGGTGTTGGAGAAAATCAAAAAGGCGGGGCTGGCCGGGCAAATCGGCAAAAACAACCTGCCGGCACATCTCAAAGACCTGACGGCTTAAGCGTTTGCCGGCAGCAACTGGCCGTCGGCCAGCAGCCGAACCTGCCCCAACCGTTCCGCCAGGCTGGTATCGTGGGTGACCACCACCAGGCTGGTGCCGAGGTCACGGTTCAATTCCAGCATCAGATCGAACACAGCATCCGCCGTATGACGGTCAAGATTGCCGGTCGGTTCGTCGGCCAGCACGCATTGCGGCTTGGTGACCAGCGCCCGTGCGACGGCCGCGCGCTGGCGCTCGCCGCCGGAAAGCTCGCCCGGCATGTGTTCCATACGATGCCCCAGCCCCACGCGTTGCAACATGGCAGCGGCCTGCTCCAAGGCCTGCGGACGCGGCATGCGACGCACCAGCAACGGCATGGCGACGTTCTCCAGCGCGGTGAATTCGGGCAACAGGTGGTGGAATTGGTAGATGAAGCCCAATGTCTGGTTGCGCAGTTCGCCGCGCTTATCCTCGCTCATGGACGTTAGCGCTTGGCCCAACAGGTGGACTTCGCCCGACGTCGGGCTATCCAGTCCGCCCAGCAGATGCAGCAGGGTACTTTTGCCGGAACCGGACGCCCCGACGATTGCCAGTTGCTCACCTTTGCCAATATCGAGGTCGATCCCACCCAGCACCGAAACGTCGAGCCCGGAGTAGGTCTTGCAAAGTGCTCGGCACGAAATAATCACATTATTCATAGCGTAAAGCCTCTGCCGGGTTGGTTCTGGACGCACGCCAGCTGGGGTACAGCGTCGCCAGCAGCGACAGCACCAACGAGACGATGGCGATACCGCTTACATCGCTCCACAGCAGTTGCGACGGCAGGTCGCTGATGTAATACACGTCCTTGGCCAGGAACTGCACGCCGAAAGTTCGCTCGATGGCGGGCACCACCACGTCGATATTGAGCGCGAGCAACACGCCGCCCAGCGTGCCAATAAAAGTGCCGATCACGCCGATCAGCGAGCCCTGTACGATGAAGATTTTCATGATGCTGCCGGGTGAGGCGCCCAGCGTGCGCAGGATGGCGATGTCTGCGCGTTTGTCAGTGACGGCCATCACCAGCGTGGAGACGATGTTGAAGGCCGCGACCGCAACAATCAGCGTGAGAATCACGAACATCACGCGCTTTTCCATCTGCACGGCACGAAAGAAATTCGCATGCTGTCCGGTCCAGTCGCTGACGTAATACGCACCTTGCGCCGAAAGCTGGCTGCTCAATTCGTGAGCAATACGCGGCGCCTGATACAGGTCGGCCAGCTTGAGACGCACGCCGGAAACCTTGTCACCCATGCGGTACAGCTTGGCTGCGTCATCCATGTGGATCAGCGCCAGCGAAGCATCGTATTCGTACATGCCAACCTGAAAAATCCCCACGACGCGGAATTGCTTGAGCCTGGGCACGATGCCGGTCGGGGTAAATTGTCCTTGGGGCGCCATCACCACGACCTTGTCGCCCAGTCCTGCCCCCAGTGTTTGTGCCAGTTCGGCACCGAGAACGATGCCGAATTCGCCGGGTTTTAAATCACTCAGTTGCCCGGCCTTCATGTGTGCGCCGAGGTCGGCGACCTTGTCTTCTTCACCAGGCAAAATTCCACGAATGATCGCGCCTTGCACGACCTGGTCAAGCGACAACATCCCCTGCGCCATGATGTAGGGAGCTGCGGCCTGCACCTGCGGCGAGCCTTGGACGAACTTCGCTACGCCTGGCCAATCGGCAAGCGCATTCCCGCTGCCGGTAATCTGCATGTGCGAGGCAACGCCCAGAATACGCGTGCGAAGTTCTTGCTGGAAGCCGTTCATCACCGACAATACGACGATCAGCGCCGCCACGCCCAGCGCGATACCCAGCATGGAAGTCAGTGATATGAATGAAATGAAATGATTGCGCCGCTTGGCGCGGGTGTAGCGCAGGCCGATAAAAAGTTCGTACGGGAAGCTTTTGATCACCATGAATACCTGGTTTTTCCCGTAATCAGGAAACGGGACGGGTGATTTGGTCAGCGATCTTTATGAGAATCTGCAATTGGTCGGGGTGAGAGGATTCGAACCTCCGGCCTCTACGTCCCGAACGTAGCGCTCTACCAGGCTAAGCTACACCCCGACTGCAGATCAATAAGTACGGCTGACCGCAAAGGCCGACAATTCTACCAGAGCTTGGCGATAATTTGAAACGGCCAGATGCGAAATTGCCTTGCAGGCTGCATCGGCTTCTTGCTGGGCGAGAGCGGTGACATGTGCCAGCGCACCGGTTTCACGTACCGCTTCCACTACGGCTTGCAGGTTCTCAATGCCGCCGTGCTCGATGGCATTACGAATTAATTGGGCTTGCTGCGGGCTGCCATTTCGCATTGCATAGAGTAGGGGTAGTGTGGGTTTGCCTTCGGCAAGATCGTCGCCAACGTTCTTGCCGATCTCGCTGGCGTCACCGGAAAAGTCCAGCACGTCGTCGATCAACTGGAAAGCAGTGCCGAGGTGCATGCCGTATTTCGCCATGGCATCTTCGTCAACTGCAGAGGCGTTGCACATGATTGCACCCAAGCGGGTGGCGGCTTCAAACAGTTTGGCGGTTTTGAAATGGATGACTTTTAAATAGGCTTCGTCGTCGATATCGGCATCATGGCAATTGAGTAGTTGCAGTACTTCGCCTTCGGCGATGATGTTGGTGGCGTCGGCCAATACTTCCATCACCCGTATGTTTTTGATGCCGACCATCATCTGGAATGCGCGCGAATAGATGAAGTCGCCAACCAGTACGCTGGCGGCATTGCCGAACAGGTTGTTGGCAGTGGGTTTGCCGCGGCGCATGCCGGAGCCATCCACGACATCGTCGTGCAACAAGGTGGCGGTATGGATGAATTCGATAATCGCCGCCAGTTTGTGATGCTCTGGCGTGATGCTGCCGAAAGCGCCGCCGGAAAGCAGTACCAGCACCGGACGGAGTCGCTTGCCGCCGCTGTTGACGATATACTCCGCAACCTGGCTGACGAGCGAGACTTCGGAATGCAGTTGCTGGCTGATTTCTGCATCGACCAGCGGCATGCTGTCTGCAATGCAGGATTGAATGAAGTCGAGTGACACGGGTGACGTATGAAATTATTTAACCGTGCGATTCTACCATAGCCATAACGTTTGATTTTGGTTGACCTGTGATTCTGTCCTCCGTATAATCCTTGGTTCTTTATTAGCAGCTAAAGCAACGAGGCTCAACATGTATGCAGTCATCAAAACCGGCGGCAAGCAATATCGCGTAGTCCCCGGCGAAAAACTGAAGGTTGAAAAGCTGGTGGGTGATGTCGGTAGCGATATCGTGATCGACCAGGTATTGATGGTGGCAGACGGTGATAACGTAACCGTTGGCGCACCGGTGGTTGCTGGTGCGTCGGTCAAGGCAACCGTGGTTTCTCACGGTCGTCACGATAAGGTGATGATTTTCAAGATGCGTCGCCGCAAGCACTATCGCAAGACTCAAGGTCACCGTCAGGATTACACCGAAATCCAGATCCAGCAGATTGCTGCCAAGTAATCTGGATCAGGCAAGGAGAAAACAATGGCACATAAAAAAGCAGGCGGTAGTTCCCGTAACGGCCGCGACTCACAAGCCCAGCGATTGGGTGTGAAGGCTTTCGGCGGCGAACTGATTTCCGCTGGTAGCATCATCATTCGTCAGCGTGGCACCCAGATGCATGCGGGTGAAAACGTTGGCATGGGCAAGGATCATACCTTGTTCGCCAAGGTGGATGGCAAGGTTGCCTTCACCGTCAAGGGCGCACTGCAACGCAAGACGGTTAGCATTATCCCGGCGTAATGCCAGGAGATGCCGTCGCAAAAGCCTCGCCGCAACGGCGGGGCTTTTTGTTTTTAAGCTGATCGCTAAGGGTTGATCGCGCAATGAAATTTATCGACGAAGCCACCATTAAGGTTTATGCCGGTGACGGCGGCAATGGCGCTGCCACGTTCCGGCGGGAAAAGTACGAGCCGGACGGCGGGCCCAGCGGCGGTGACGGAGGACGCGGCGGCTCGATCTACGTCGTAGCCGACCGCAATATCAATACACTGGTTGATTACCGATACGCTCGCGTGTTTCGCGGCGAACGTGGTGAAAACGGGCGTGGGTCCGATTGCTACGGCAAAGGCGGGGAAGACATGCTGCTGCGAGTGCCGGTCGGCACCGTGATTACTGACAAGGATACTGGCCGGGTACTTGCCGATTTGGCTGAGCATGACCAGAAAGCCTTGCTGGCAAAAGGCGGGGCAGGCGGGTTGGGCAATATCCACTTCAAGTCCAGTACCAACCGCGCCCCCAAGCAATGTACGCCGGGCGAGCCGGGCGAGCAGCTCGAACTCTATCTGGAACTGAAAGTTCTGGCCGATGTGGGCTTGCTAGGAATGCCTAATGCGGGTAAATCGACCTTTATCCGTTCGGTATCGGCTGCCAAGCCCAAGGTGGCGGATTATCCGTTTACCACCTTACATCCCAATCTGGGGGTGGTGCGCGTCGATACCAATCGCAGTTTTGTCATTGCCGATATTCCGGGGTTGATCGAAGGTGCCGCTGAAGGTGCAGGTCTGGGACATCAGTTCCTGCGCCATTTGGCACGCACGCATTTGCTGCTGCATATCGTGGATATTGCACCGTACGACGATGCTGTCGATCCCGTGCAGGAAGCACGCGCTATTGTCGAAGAGTTGAGAAAGTACGACGAAGCGCTATACCAGAAGCCGCGCTGGCTGGTGTTGAATAAACTGGATATGGTGCCGGACGAAGAGCGCGATCAACGTCGTGCGGATTTTATCAGGGCATTTGGCTGGGACGGCCCCTGCTTCAGCATTTCCGCAATCAGCGGCGATGGCTGCAAACCGCTGGTGTATGCGATCATGGAGCACATTGATCAGCGAAAAGCTGATGAACAATAACCTCGATCGGCAAAAATGAAGTCGCTGCTAACTAATTCCAAATACATTGTCGCCAAAGTCGGCTCCAGCCTCGTTACCAACGAAGGGCGCGGGCTGGATCGTAATGCCATCGCCGCCTGGGCCGATCAGATTGCGCGCTTGACCAGGCATGGTAAAAAAGTGATTCTGGTTTCCAGCGGTGCCGTGGCAGAGGGGATGCAGCGCCTCGGTTGGAGCAAGCGTCCAACTGCCGTCAACGAACTACAGGCTGCTGCAGCCGTGGGCCAGATGGGCCTGGTGCAAATGTACGAATCCTGCTTTGCCCAGCATCACTTGCACACCGCGCAGGTGCTGCTCACGCATGATGATCTCGCCGACCGCAAGCGTTACCTCAATGCGCGCAGCACGTTGCGTACGTTGCTCGATCTCAATGTGATTCCTATCATCAACGAAAACGATACCGTAGCCACGGACGAAATCCGCTTTGGCGATAACGATACGCTAGGTGCGCTGGTGGCAAATCTGATCGAAGCCGATGCGCTGGTGATCCTGACGGACCAATCCGGGCTGTATTCGGCCGACCCACGCAAGGACGCTTCTGCCAGGCTGATCCAGCATGCGACGGCTGGTGATGCCGAGCTGGAGCAAATGGCTGGCGGTGCGGGCAGCACGGTGGGTACCGGCGGCATGCTGACCAAGGTGCTGGCCGCCAAGCGTGCGGCTCGTAGCGGTGCGCATACCATCATCGCTTCCGGACGCGAGAAGGATGTGCTGGTGCGCTTGGCCGAGGGCGAAGTCATCGGTAGTCATTTGCGTGCGGCCGAAATGAAAATGGCTGCGCGTAAACAGTGGATGGCCGATCACCTGCAAGTTCGTGGACGATTGACCCTGGATGCCGGTGCCGTGCGTGCCTTGCGCGACGATGGCAAGAGCTTGCTGCCGATTGGAGTGACTGCGGTTACTGGCGAATTCGAGCGCGGCGAAGTCGTGACTTGTGTGGATGGCAACGGCGCGAATGTTGCCCGTGGCCTAGTCAATTACACTTCGTCGGAAACGGCACGCATCCTCAAACGGCCGAGCGGCGAGATCGAGCAAATTCTCGGTTATGTGGATGAAGCCGAGTTGATCCATCGAGATAACCTGGTTTTATTGTAACGCAGGCGTCCTCGCCTGCATTTGATTTGAGCTGAATCAGGCGAGGACGCCTGTGCTACAGATAGACGATGTATGCTAAATCAAGGAGCAATCGTGACAGATAAACAACCGTTAGTTGCCATTATCATGGGGTCCGACAGCGATTGGCCCATCATGCAGGCTGCCGCCGCCATGCTGGACGATTTCGGTGTGCCTTACGAAGCGCGCGTGGTTTCCGCGCACCGTACGCCGGATTTGATGTTCGAGTTTTCCGAGCAGGCACGCGACCGTGGTTTCCGCGCGATTATCGCCGGAGCTGGTGGCGCGGCGCACTTGCCGGGCATGGTGGCGGCCAAGACGACGCTGCCGGTGCTGGGTGTGCCGGTGCCATCCAGGCATCTGCAAGGGCAGGATTCGCTGCTTTCCATCGTGCAAATGCCCAAAGGTATTCCGGTCGCGACCTTTGCAATAGGCGAAGCAGGGGCGGCCAACGCCGGGCTGTTCGCTATTGCATTGCTGGCGACGACGGATACCGCGCTGGCTGATAAACTTGCCGCCTTTCGCCAGGCGCAGACGGAGAAGGTACTGAACATGACATTACGGAGAGACGCATGATTCTGCCACCCTCAACTTTGGGCATGCTCGGCGGCGGCCAGTTGGCTCGATTTTTCGTGATCGCCGCGCATGAAATGGGTTACAGGGTGGTCGTGCTAGATCCCGACAAGAAAAGCCCGGCGGGTTTGCTGGCCGATAAGCATCTATGTGCAGGCTATGACGATGCCGTAGCGTTGGACGAAATGATGCACACTTGCGCAGCCGTGACGACGGAATTTGAAAACGTACCCGCCAGCACGTTGGAAAAACTGGCCAAGTCGGTACCGGTACATCCGGCGGCCTCTGCCGTGGCTGTCTGCCAGCATCGCGTCAGCGAGAAAAACTTCCTGCGCGACAATGGTTTTCCGCACGCGCTGTATGCCGAGATTAACACTGAGGCCGATATTCTGGCTACCGACAGCGGCTTATATCCTGCGATCCTGAAGGTCGCCCGTTTCGGTTACGACGGCAAAGGCCAGGCCCGCGTGAGTTCGCCCGCTGAAGCGTTGGAAGCATTTCATGGTTTCAAATCCGAGCAGTGCGTACTGGAGCGTCGATTGACGCTGGATTACGAAGTGTCTGTAGTGTTGGCGCGCGATGCGGCGGGTAACGTGCAGGCTTTTCCTACGGTCGAAAATGCTCACCGTTACGGTATTCTGGATGTCAGCATCGCACCGGCGCGCGGCAGTGCGGAAGTGCGTGACCATGCACAGTTGCTGGCGCGAGGCGTCGCCGAAAAGCTGGACTATGTCGGCACGCTGGGGGTCGAATTCTTTGTCTGCGACGGCAAGCTTTACGTCAACGAAATGGCGCCGCGACCGCATAACTCCGGCCACTACACGATCGATGCCTGCGTGACCAACCAGTTCGAGCAGCAAGTACGTGCGTTGTGCGGTTTGCCATTAGGTGACCCGCGCCTGCATAGCTCGGCGGTGATGGTGAATCTGTTGGGTGATGTCTGGCCGAACGGTGCCGAGCCGGATTGGGATGTGCTGTTCGCGCAGCCGGATCTCAAGTTGCACCTGTACGGCAAGCATGAAGCCCGTCCGGGGCGTAAGATGGGGCACTTTACCGTGATCGGCAGCGATGCCGATGAGGTGTTGAAATCGGCAATGGATGCACGCCTGAAAATCGGCGTGGAAAATAACTAACTACTGGTTGCGAGATACAAAAAGGCCGACAGATTTCTCTGTCGGCCTTTTTGGTTTTGCTGCAAGAACGTCGCGGCTTAAGCCATTGCCTTGATGGCTGCAGACAAGCGGCTCTTGTGACGTGAGGCCTTGTTCTTGTGAATGATGTTCTTGTCGGCGATACGGTCGATCACGCTGACGGATTCGCTGAAAACGGCATTGGCGGCAGCTTTGTCGCCAGCCAGAACTGCCTTTGCTACCTTCTTGATTGCGGTACGCAGTTCGGAGCGCAAGCTCGCGTTATGGGCGCGTTGCTTCACCGCCTGACGTGCACGCTTTCTTGCTTGTGCGCTGTTAGCCATTGAAACTCCTGAAAATTAAGCAGAAATTGGAAACGCGCAATCATACAGAGTCATCCCGGCTTTTGCAAGATCAACCGGTGCTGCGCGTGTTAAAATTCGCAACTTCCTAAGAATCAGAATTCCAGCTTTCTGCATGAACTTACTCAAAGCCCTTGCTGCCGTTGGCAGCATGACCTTCATTTCGCGTATCCTGGGCTTTGTGCGCGACACTCTCGTCGCGCGGGTGTTTGGTGCGGGCGCGGCGACCGACGCCTTTTTTATCGCGTTCAAGATTCCCAACCTGCTACGCCGTATGTTTGCCGAGGGTGCGTTTTCACAGGCGTTTGTGCCGGTGTTGGCAGAATACAAAAACCAGCGTGGGCAAGAGGCGACGCAGCATCTGGTGAATCATGTTGCCAGCTTTCTGAGTCTGGTGTTGCTGGCGGTGACTATCATCGGCATTGTAGCTGCTCCCTGGGTCGTGTATCTGTCAGCCCCAGGCTTTCACGATAGCCCGGATAAGTTTGCGCTTACGGTGGATCTATTGCGTATCACTTTTCCGTACATTCTGTTTATCTCGTTGGCATCCCTGGCGGGTGCGGTATTGAACACCTACGGGCAGTTTTCCATCCCGGCCTTTACACCGACCTTGTTGAATGTCACGTTCATTATCGTCTCGCTGTTTTTTGTGCCATATTTTCATCCGCCTGTGATGGCGTTGGCGTGGGCGGTGTTCATCGGGGGCATCTTGCAACTATTTTTTCAGGTGCCTTATCTGCTCAAGCTGGGTTTCAAGCCCCGATTCAGCCTGGATTGGGGGGATGAGGGTGTCTGGCGCATCGTCAGGCTGATGGGGCCGGCGATGTTCGGTGTTTCCATCGCGCAGATTTCTTTGCTGATCAATACGATTTTCGCCTCGTTCCTGGTGGCTGGCAGCGTTTCCTGGCTTTATTACGCCGACCGTTTGATGGAATTTCCCACCGGAGTATTGGGCGTTGCGCTGGGGACAATTTTGTTGCCCAGCCTGTCAAAAACCTATGCAGATCAATCGCACGATGAGTATTCCACGTTGCTGGATTGGGGTTTGCGGCTGACCTTTATGCTGGTGCTGCCCGCAGCCGTTGCCTTTGCCGTACTGGCGGTGCCGCTGGTGGCAACCTTGTTCAAGTATGGCCAATTCGGCGAGCATGACTTGTGGATGACTTGCCAGGCCCTGGTGGCCTATAGCGTGGGCTTGCTGGGCCTGATTGTGGTCAAGGTGCTGGCTCCCGGATTTTATGCGCGGCAGAATATCAAGACGCCGGTGAAGATTGCCGTGTTTACGCTATTCGTGACGCAATTGCTGAATGTGCTTCTGGTGTTCGGCCTGCAATTGCACCATGCGGGCTTGGCTCTGGCAATTTCGCTCGGCGCCTGCATCAACGGCGGCCTGCTGTTTTACCACTTGCGACGTGACGATATTTATAGGCCCAAACCCGGCTGGATCGTTTTTATGGTCAAGCTCACGGTGGCATTGGCGGCGATGGCCGCAGTGCTGTGGGTGGGGATGGGCGATTCTTCGGCCTGGCTGCAGTATTCGGTCGCGGAGAAACTACTGCGGCTGGCGGCATTGATCGCGGGTGGTATGGCGACGTATTTTGCGGTGCTTTTCGCACTCGGGTTCAGGGTGCATGACTTTAAAAAACGGATGAGTGCGTGATGCAGATTTTTCGTCACTTTCCAGCGCAGGCGGAACAGCCGTGCGCGCTTGCCATTGGTAATTTCGATGGCGTACATCTTGGCCACCAGGCAATTTTTCAGCGTCTGGCCAAAGTCGCGGCGACTGAGAAACTGGTGAGCAGCGTGCTGACTTTTGAACCGCATCCGCGTGAGTTGTTTGCCCCGGAACAAGCCCCGGTGCGCCTGGCGTCGATGCGAGAAAAGCTGGAACTGTTTGCTGAAAACGGAGTGGAAGTAGCCTATGTCTGCCCTTTCGATATGCAGTTTGCTGCCATGACGGCGCAGCAGTTCATTACGCAAGTCCTGCAACGCTCGCTGGATGCCAGGGTCGTGCTGGTCGGCGAGGATTTCAGATTCGGCGCAGGCCGATCGGGTGCGGTTGAGCATCTGCGGTCATCGGGAATTCAGGTCGAAAATCAGCCCGAAGTGCAAGTGGACGGCAAGCGCGTGTCAAGCACAGCCATCCGGCAGGCACTTGTGGCGGGTGATCTGGAGCAAGCTGAAAAACTGTTGGGGCGGGCCTATAGCATCAGTGGGCATGTGATGCATGGTGATAAGTTGGGGCGCGAACTGGGCTACCCTACGGCCAATATCCAGATGCATCACAACAAGCCGCCGTTGACCGGCATCTATGCGGTAAAATTGGAAGGCTTGGAGGGGGGCGAGCTGCCCGGTGTTGCCAGCCTTGGATTTCGACCGACCATGAAACAAGCCGGGGCGGCGCCAACACTGGAAGTACACTTGTTCGACTTTAGCCGTGATATTTACGGCCAGCACGTTCGTGTGAGTTTTTTGAAAAAAATCCGCGACGAAGAAAAATTCCCCAATCTGGAAGCCCTGAAACAAAAAATTGCCGCCGACGAAAAGGCTGCAAGGGATTATTTTGAGCATGAGCGACGATAGCAAATACAAATTGAATCTGCCGGAAACGGCATTCCCGATGCGCGGCGATCTCGCCAAGCGTGAACCTGCCTGGCTGCAGCAATGGCAGCAGAAGCAGCTCTACCAGCGCATCAGAACCGCTCGCAAAGGTGCGAAAAAATTCATCCTGCACGACGGCCCACCCTATGCCAACGGCGATATTCATATCGGCCACGCGGTCAACAAGATCCTCAAGGACATTATCGTTAAATCCAAGACCATGAGCGGCTTCGATGCCCCTTATGTGCCAGGCTGGGATTGCCACGGGCTGCCGATTGAACTGATGGTGGAGAAGCAACACGGCAAGAATATCGATCCCGCCAAATTCCGCGAGCTTTGCCGTGCTTACGCCAAGGAGCAGATCGAGCGACAGAAGAAGGATTTCATCCGTCTTGGCGTGCTGGGCGATTGGGACAATCCCTACCTGACCATGGATTTCAGGACCGAGGCCGACATCATGCGCGCACTCGGCGAGATTTATAAAAACGGCTATCTCTACCAAGGCTCCAAGCCGGTGCACTGGTGCGTCGATTGTGGTTCGGCGCTGGCAGAAGCGGAAGTCGAGTATGAAGACAAGAATTCTCCGGCCATCGATGCTGGCTTCAAGGTTGTAGACAATGCCGCACTCGCCAAAGCTTTTGGCGTCGCACATGTGAACGAGCCGGTATTCGCCGTGATCTGGACGACTACGCCGTGGACGCTGCCAGCCAATCAGGCGGTATGTGTGCATCCTGAATTAATTTACGATTTGATCCAGACTGGTAAGGGCCTGCTCATTCTGGGGCATGACCTGGCTGAGGCGACATTGGCACGCTACGGCGAGCCTGCGCAGCAAACGCTGGGCTCCTGCCAGGGCTCGGCGCTGGAGCACCTCAAGATTCAGCACCCGTTTTACGGCCGCCAAGTGCCCGTCATCTGTGGCGACCATGTGACCACCGATGCGGGCACCGGCTTGGTACACACCGCTCCTGCGCACGGTTTGGAAGACTATGCCGTGGGCTGCAAGTACGACCTGCCGGTGGATAATCCGGTGGGCGACGACGGTAAGTTCTACAGCAAGATCGAACTGTTCGCCGACATGAGCATCTGGGATGCGAACAAGGCCGTCATCGAGACATTGCAGAACAACGGCGTGTTGATGGCTTCTACACGTCTCAACCATAGCTACCCGCACTGCTGGCGTCACAAGACGCCGGTGATTTTCCGCGCTACGCACCAGTGGTTTGTCGGGATGGGGCAGCATGGCAACGATGGTCAGACATTGCGCGGCCATGCCAATGCGGCGGTGGAGCATACGCAGTTTTTCCCGGCATGGGGTCGCGCACGACTGGAGGCGATGATCAAGAACCGCCCTGACTGGTGCGTGTCGCGCCAGCGCAACTGGGGTGTGCCGATGCCGCTATTCGTGCACAAGGAAACTGGCGAGCCACATCCGCAAACACTGGAGTTGCTTGAGGTCGTCTGTCAGCAAGTCGAGCAACAAGGCATCGAGGCCTGGTTCAGCCTGGACGGCGCGGCCTTTCTCGTCCGGAATGCACCGGAAAATGCCGCGCAGTACAAGAAAGTCACCGATACGCTGGACGTGTGGTTCGATTCCGGTGCTACACACGCGGCTGTGCTCAAGCGCCGTGAAGAGTTAAGCCATCCTGCCGATTTGTATCTGGAGGGCTCCGACCAGCATCGCGGCTGGTTCCAGTCATCACTGCTCACTGGTTGCGCCATCGATGGCCGTGCACCGTATGAGGCCTTGCTGACGCACGGTTTCGTGGTGGATGGTTCCGGCCACAAAATGAGCAAGTCCAAGGGTAACGTGGTCGCGCCGCAGAAGGTGATGGACAGCTACGGCGCCGATATTTTGCGGCTGTGGGTGGCATCGACCGACTATTCCGGCGAACTGACGATTTCAGATGAAATCCTCAAGCGCGTGGCCGAAGGCTATCGCCGCATCCGCAACACCTTGCGCTTTTTGCTGGCCAACCTGGCCGACTTCGACGCCAGCAAGGATTTGCTGCCGGTCGAACAATGGCTGGAAATCGATCGTTACGCACTGCATCTGACCGACAAGTTGCAAACTGCGATTCTGGCCGATTACGACCGGTACGAATTCCACCTCGCGGTGCAGAAGTTCGTTAGCTTCTGCTCGGAAGATCTGGGCGGTTTCTATCTGGACGTGCTCAAGGACAGGCTCTACACCACGGGCGAGACCTCGCATCCGCGGCGTGCCGCGCAAAGTGCGCTGTACCACATCACGCATACATTGATGCGACTCACTGCGCCGATTTTGAGTTTTACTGCATATGAAATCTGGCAGACGCTGGGCTTGAGCGACGATACCAGCGTATTTGAGGAAACATGGTATGCGTTGCCACCGCATGGGCTTGGCGAACAGGATATTGCTGCATGGCAGGATATTCTGGCTCTGCGCTCCCAGGCGAACAAGAAAATCGAGGAAAAGCGCGAGGCCGGGCTGGTTGGTTCATCGTTGCAATCGGAGCTTGATATTTATGCAGACGGTGAGTTGTATCAGTCGCTGGCGCGTCTGGGTGACGACTTGCGCTTTGCGTTGATTGTATCGCGGGCCACGCTGCATCGACGTACTGGCGAAGCGGATGTCCAGGTTTCGCCCAGCGCCCACCAGAAATGCGACCGTTGCTGGCACTACCGTGCCGATGTTGGCTCGCACGCCGACCACCCGATGATTTGCGGGCGTTGCGTGAGCAACCTGTTCGGCGACGGCGAGCCGCGCAGTCATGCGTAATTACCGTAGCGCAGGCGTTCCCGCCTGTATCAACAATTGCTTCGGAAATGGCTTTGATGCAGGCGGGGACGCCTGCGCTACGGGAGGGCGCTCATGATGCGCTGGCTGGGATTGAGTGCGGGCGTCATCGTGCTCGATCTTTACACCAAGCACCTGATCCAGTCGGCATTTGTTTATGGTGAACATCTGACGGTGACGTCGTTTTTTGACCTCGTACTGTTTCACAACGAGGGTGCCGCATTCAGCTTTCTTGCCGGCGCGGGAGGTTGGCAGCGTGTCTTTTTTAGTGCATTTTCACTGGTGGCCAGCATCATTATTGTGCGCATGTTGCATAAACACGCAGGGCAGCCGCTGTTTTGCCTGGCATTGAGCCTAGTGCTGGGCGGTGCGTTGGGAAATCTCTATGACCGCATGATGCTTGGTTACGTCGTCGATTTTCTTTTTTTTCATTACCAGTCCTGGTACTGGCCTGCATTCAATGTTGCCGATTCCGCGATTGTAGCCGGGGTTGGGTTGATGTTGTGGGATAGCTTTAAAGCGTCCCGAGCCACAACATGACGCTAACAGCGATTCTTCAGCTTGTGGTACTGGTGACTCCCTTGGCCGCATGCGTGACAACTTCTCCCAGCCCCGGCAGCAAACCGGTTCCGCAGCAGGCAGACCATAGTTCCATTTCCCAACTCGGCAAGGCCGATCTCGACCGTATGGCCGACGTGGAAATGCGCGAAAACACGCAAAGCCTGCGTGTGCTGATGACCAAACTCTACAAACGCAACCCGCGTGAGTTGAAAAAAAGCACGTCGGGGACGCTGGAAGAAATGGTCGATTGGGTGTTCGATGGCGGACACAACTGGAAAATCAAGCGAATTAATGAGGTGCAGGGTATCGAGGCCATTCAGCTTGCACTCAACCCGGATTATCAGGGGGATCGCGTGCTGCCGCTCATCGTGGGCCTGCAAACCATGCTGATCAAGGCTCATGGCGGCAAGTCCGAGTTCTACATGACCGATAGCCTGGACCCGCAAACGATTTACAATGCTGCGCGCAATGTCGAAATCGTGACTTGGAAGCTCTCGAATGCACGGGATGGCCAAGGACAGCCGTTTCTGCTCACCAATGAATTAAACGACCACGAGCGAAATCTTAGTTTTGAAAGAGAATTTGGCAAAATTATCGGTCGGCTCGATTTATATGCGCTAATGGTTTCAGAAAAATCCGAGCGGCTGATTTCGCGAATCATGCAAAATCTTGCAACTGCATTGTTCCTGCCGATTTGAGCTTGGCCTGATTGTTGCGTGCTCAAATCAAGACTTAATGCTGCTGTCATGAAACGATCACTAAACTTCTAGTATTCTCTGCCGCAAACGCAGTCAGATGTACAAAACATAATGGAGACCCATATTGAACGAAACCAAAATTAAGCTCAGGCATTTAAAGAAGGAACGACACTGCCGGCATAGCCGATTCCCGATTTCGGTTGGCGCGGCCCACCACGAAAGTTGCCGTGCTGAAGGCGAATGGGAGCGACGCATGAAGCAGCTCAACCCCGGATGGCAGCCTTACAGGATAGTGTCGAGTGAATACGACTGATTCGCGCCTGAATAACCAGCTCTGGTGTGGCTGGTAAGTAAGCTAATAAAACAAAAAGCCGCAATGAGCGGCTTTTTGTTTTGCTTGCTGCGTGATTCTAGAGTGACAGCAAGGATTTGATCCTGTCCCACAAACCTGATTTGCTTGGTGCGCTACTTACGGCTGCACCATCAGACCCACAGTACACGCAGTGTCTTGCGGTAGCTGCATTTTCTTTTCCGCAACTGCTGCATGCTTTGGTCTGACATGATCCGCAATAAACGCAGTATTTCGCTGTGATGCGATGGTCCTTGCCGCAACTGTAGCAAGGCCGGGTTTGGCCGGAGCCGCAATATACACAGTATTTTGCAGTTTCCGGATTGTCTTTGCCGCAAGTATGGCAAGGCTGGGTTAGTACTTTAGCCGGAGCGGCTGCTACCACCGCCTTGGCCTCACTGTCGGTGCCGCAATATACACAATACTTTGCTTCTAAGTCATTGCCCTTGCCGCAACTTTTGCAAAGCTTTGTTGGGCTTGAACCGCAATATACGCAGTACTTGACTCCGTCATCATTCTCTTTGCCACAACTGTTACAACGCGCCATGATTCCTCCCCTTATTTTAGTTTCTGTGCTATTTATTGAGTGCCGATACTACCGAAACAGGCACCTGCACACTCCGTAAGTGTCACACATAGTTCAGGATTAATGCAACAGGCAAAGAGTGTCTGGCTATTCGTCTATCGTGCTGCTGAAGTAGTAAATCAACCTTTCTCTGGGGTTGATCCATTCCAGTACGTCTGGGGGGATTTCCTCCGCTCGAAGCGTTTCTTCTATGGCGAGATCCCGGATTTCTGACAAATCCAGGATGGGGGCTTCGTCCCTGGCGACTTCTGAGTCGTAGATCAGCACCTTGGGCAGCAGGCTTTGCTGGCCGGGCGATACGACCAGTCCCAGTGAGCCGTCACTCAGCCCGACCAGGGTTCCCGGTGGGTAGACGCCCAGCAATTTGATCAACGCAGTCAACACGGCCGGATCGAGTCGTGATTGCTCTTCACGCCACATTTTCTTCAGCGCTTCACCTGGAGACATGGAATCGCGCTCCGGCGATTCGGGGCTGCACAGCCGATCATAGTAATTGACGGTGGCAACGATGCGCGCTGCCAAGCCGATGGCCGCACCTTTTTTGCTATTGGGGAACCCGCTGCCATCCAGCCTTTCATGATGATCCTGAATTGCCGCGATGGCGCCTTCGGAAAAGCTCCCGCTGATACGGGCGAGCTCGACGCCTCGCATGCAATGGTCGCGATACAGGCTTTCTTCGTGTCTGGTTCTGGCTTTCGAGCGAAGGATGTGGGTCGGGATCAGGGTTTTGCCGATATCGTGCGATAGGGCGCCCAAAGCAATTTCGCTAATGGCCGCATTGGGCAGCCCCATGCGTTTTGCCAGCAGGATGGCGAGCGACATGCAGTTGAGCGCATGGTGTTGCATGCCATCGCCCTGTTTGCTACCCAGAAGGTGTAGCAGCGCCTCGCTGCCGCCGACAGACTGCACGGCCTCCTGGGTGAACTCGCGCATCTTGCCGCCAGCCTGCTTCGGGTTGTCCCGCATACCAAGAATGGCCTCTCTGGTGGCCTTGGCGGCATTTTCCCAGTTGCGCTCGGCTTTTGAGATTTGCGCACGCTGACGCTGTAGCTGTTCAGTTTTCTCCCTGAGTCGCTCGGCGTGCTGATCGATCTCCAGCACTGGCGGTGGTGAAGGAGGGGCCGCGGGTATCGGGGCGGGAGGTTTCGGTTTTGCGGTGCTCTTGGAGGGGAACCAGTAGACGTTATCTTTCCCCAGCGCGACGACTTGCTTGAGCTGTTGTTCCGTTGTGATGCGGAATTTGTTCAGAATGAAATCGTGATCCGACCAAGGCTTGTTGATCCAGACGAAAACACCAACCACGAGCTGATGGTCACCAAGCGGGATAGGATTTTCTGGTTTTTTCCACATGCCGGGGTCTTGGATACTGAAATGGGTGCTTTTATATAAATTCAGGTTTCTAAACCAGACAAGGCACGAATGAAAAATAACGACGCGGCATATGTCTAATATGTAAGGAGCTATTTTTCATGGGCAATGCAGTATGGCGACGAGAATTGGATTTATAGAAGTACCCAAATGGAAATAGCTGTACTTGTCGGCCGATAGTATAAACGGACTAAGCCAGAAATGCCTCTAAACCAGGCGTTACCAAGCATAAATTAAGGATTTTGGCAGTGTGAAAGTGACCAACTTTTTCATCAAACTGTCACTATATTTTCTCGCAATCGTCACATAAGACTACTAATCTGGACGCCGTGAAAGTGCGCTCAATATTTCTCTCGGATATTCACCTTGGCACCCGTGGCTGCCAGGCCGACCGCCTTCTCGATTTTTTGCGCGAATACGAAAGCGAGTATCTTTTTCTGGTGGGGGACATCATCGACTTCTGGTCGATGGGGCGCAATATCCAGTGGACTGCAAAGCAGAACACCGTCGTGCAAAAGGTGCTGCGTCGTGCGCGGCACGGCGAGCAGGTGGTGTTTATCCCCGGTAATCATGACGAGGCGCTACGCGAGTACGACGGCACAACCTTCGGCGACATCCTGATTGCCTTCGAATGGGAGCATGTCACAGCCGATGGCAAGAGATTGCTGCTGATCCATGGCGACCAGTTCGACCAGGTGACCAGGCATCACCGCTGGGTGGCGGTGATGGGTGATATCGGTTACGACCTGCTGGTGCGGGTTAACGGCTGGCTTTCCTGGTGGCGGCGTACCTTGCGGATCAGCGGGTATTGGTCGCTGGCCGGATACGCCAAGCGCAAGGTCAAGTCGGCAGTGACCTTTATTTTCGATTTCGAGGATTCTGTCATTCACTCGGTACGCGATCGTGGGCTGGATGGCGTGATTTGCGGTCACATCCACAGTGCCACCATCAAGGATGTTGGTGGCTTGCTGTACGTCAATTGTGGTGACTGGGTAGATAGCTGCACGGCCATTGTCGAGCACTTCGACGGACGGCTGGAATTGATTGAGTGGCGGCAGGGGGCAGAGTGAAGATGTTTTTAACTACGGGGAGCACGGGGAAACCCAGACGTCTGGAGCAAATATCTTCCCCGTGTCCCCCGTGCTCCCCGTGGTTTAGATCCAGATTTGAAAGCCTGGCCTGATATGAAAATCCTCTACATTTCCGATGTGTATTTTCCGCGTATCAACGGGGTTTCGACCTCGATTGATACCTTCCGCCGCGAATTGCGTGCGCGAGGGCATACCGTACATTTGATCGCTCCGGATTACTACGCGCCCAGCGACGACGAAAGCGATATTCTGCGTGTCCCGGCGCGACAGTTGCCAATGGACCCGGAAGACCGTCTGATGCGCTATGGCTGGGCAATGCAGCACCTGCCGCGCCTGCATGCCGAAAAGTACGACATCGTGCATGTACAGACGCCGTTTGTGGCGCATTATCTGGGCATTAATATCGCTAAAAAGCTGGGTGTTCCGTGCGTCGAGACCTATCACACGTTTTTTGAAGAATATTTTTATCACTATATCCCGTTTCTGCCGAAAAAATGGCTTAAAACCACGGCGCGCCGGATTTCTCGCAAGCAGGGTAACAGCCTGGATGGTATGGTGATTCCTTCTCGCCCCATGCTGGATGTGTTGCGGCAATACGGCGTAGCCAGCCATGCCGAGGTGATACCGACCGGTTTGCAGCCATCGAGCTTCACGCCCGGCGACGGCCCGGCATTTCGGGCCAAATACGGTATTGCGCAGGACAGGCCGGTGTTGCTGTTTGTCGGTCGTGTAGCGCATGAGAAAAACATCGGTTTTCTGCTCAATGTGCTTGAGCGGGTCAGGCAGGATGTGCCTGATATTCTGTTCGTCATTGCAGGTGAAGGTCCGGCTCTGGCTGGGTTGGAGGCCGACGTGATACGCATGGGCTTGACGGCCAACGTCATGTTTATCGGTTATCTTGACCGCCATACCGAACTCAATAGTTGCTATCGTGCAGGCGATATTTTCGTGTTTTCATCACGCACCGAAACCCAGGGGCTGGTGCTGCTGGAAGCCATGGCACAGGGCGTACCGGTAGTATCGATTGCCGAAATGGGGACGCGTGACGTACTGCACGAAGGGCGGGGTGTATGGATCGCGCGTAATGAAGTCGAGGATTTTGCGGGTAAGGTGATTCGTCTGCTGGCAGACCGGCAGGCGCGTACTACACTGGGGCAGCTTGGCCGGGATTATGCGCAGCTCTGGTCTTCGGGCAGCATGGCGGAGCGCATGTTGCAGTTTTACCAAGGCATGATCGCCCGCCCCAGGGTGTATCTTTCTGCCGAATGCCCGGAGTGCCCGGCCGGGTGAAGCCGCCTGGTCGTTAATTTAAGCCTCTCTGTTGAGTGCCCAGAGATGTGCGGCGACCAATGCGCGCCAGGGTGAAAACTCTGCCAGCCACTGTCTGGTTTGATCCTCGCTGATTTTTTCGGATGTTTGCAATAGCTTCTGCAAGCCGCGTCGCACGGCGGCATCGCCATGCAATGAGCCATCCAACCAGCCAAACCCACGTAGCAGCCCGTAACTGACCGTCCACGGGCCGATGCCTTTGATACGCAGCAGTTTTTCGCTGATCGTATCGGCCGGCGGTATGTCGGTAAGCCAGGATTCCAGCGGCAATTCACCACTCAGCACCATTCGGCTTAATGTGTGCAATGTCTGTGCCTTGGTTTGTGAAAAACCAGCTCGGCGCAAATCTTCCATGGATAAAGCGGCAATGTGTTCGGCATCGGGGTGGCAAGCCAGGCCGCCGGAGTGCACGATCCCCGCGGCCTGAATCAGCTTGCGCCGTAATGTCGTCGCAACGCTTACACTGATTTGCTGCCCGGTGACAGCCCAGGTCAGCGCTTCGAACGGTGTTGCCGATAATGGAATACGTAACCCGGGGTGGCGGGCGATGAGCACACCAAGTGTTGGATGCAGGCGATAAGCCTGCTCGAAAACCTCGACGTTCTGGGTCAGCCCCAGCATGCGACGCACCAAGAGTCCATGCGGCTTGCCAGGTTCGGTATTCGGGCGGTCACCGGCCAGATTTGCCTCGACATGGCAATCCGTAAAGCGGATTGTGAGGCAGGTCGGGCTGCCTTGGTAAACCAGCCCTTTTTGCAGTGTGTCATGGCTGACTTTTTCAGCGTATGCAGTGCCGTCTCGACTGTGAAACTCAAGAAAATCGCGGGTGCGGAAATTTTCCGGTAGCGCGAGATGGCAGGTGTCCGGCGACATGTCGTGCGGTAAGAATTACATGAACTTGGTTCCCAGCCACCAGAACGCGGCGGCAATCAGCCCGCTGGCCGGGATGGTCAATACCCAGGCAATGACCAGGTTCATCGCGACACCCCATTTCACGGCACGGGTGCGATGCGCGGCGCCAACACCGACGATCGAACCGGAAATGGTGTGTGTGGTGGAAACCGGAATACCGGCCAGCGTTGCCAGCCCCAGGCTGATCGCACCGCTCATCGAAGCGCACGAGCCGCTGACCGAATTGAGCTTGGTGATTTTTGTCCCCATGGTTTTGACGATCTTCCAGCCACCGAGATAAGTTCCCCAGGCAATGGCCCCGTAGCAGCAGTAAACAACCCAACCCGGCAAGGTGCTGACATCCCGGGTTGCAACTCCCGCGCTAATCAGCAGCAGCCAGATGATGCCGATGGTTTTCTGTGCGTCGTTGCCGCCGTGAGACAGGCTGTAGGCGCCAGATGCCAATAGCTGAATGCGATTGAACCAGCGTTTGACCTGGCTGGGCGATTTGTTGCGGCAAATCCATGCGACCAGCACCATCAACAATCCACCGATGAGAAATCCGACCAGCGGAGATATGATAATGAAAGCTAGGATCTTGCCAAAACCGCTCCAGATAATGGGCTTGATGCTACCAGCCTTTGCGATGGTGGCGCCGACCAGTCCGCCAATCAGTGCGTGTGATGAAGATGATGGAATGCCGTAGATCCAGGTGATGATGTTCCATGCCAGCGCTCCGCATAATGCGCCGAAGATCACATAATAATCGACGAAATGGGGATCGACCGTGCCTTTTCCTATCGTTGCTGCAACCTTGAGTTGAAATACCCAAAGTGCGGCGAAATTAAGCAATGCGGCAAATAGTACGGCCTGCTTCGGGGTGAGCGCGCCGGTTGCGACAATGGTGGAAATCGAGTTGGCTCCGTCGTGAAAGCCGTTCATGAAATCGAAGGCCAGGCCGACCAGAATCAGCATTCCCAGAATCCAGATGTTAATGGTCAAGCCATCCATGATTCTGCCCTTTCAGGAATTCTCGATGAGGATTTGTTCGATGGTTTTTGCCGCTTCCTCACAGCAGTCGAGCACGTTTTCCTGCAATTCATAAAACTCGCGCAATTTCATCGCGGTCCAGACGTCGCCGCCATTCTGAAACAGCCGGGTGATGGCTTTTTTCAGAACCTTGTCGGCCTTGTTTTCGATAGCGTCGATTTCCTGGCACAGGACAATCGCTTCCTTGTTGCGATCCTTGTCGGCCAGTGCGATCACGGCACGGTTGAGGCGCAGGCAGGAATCCGCGCTCAGGGCGGCCAGTTCCCGGGCCTCGGGGGTGGATTCCTGAATGTTGTACATGAGTACCGCATCGGCGACCTTTTGCAGCGCACCCAGCACGCGGTCGAGTTCGATGGTCAAGGTGTGGATCTCATCGCGGTTCAGCGGAGTGATGAACGATTTGTGCAGCAATGAAATTACATCGGCCTTGATCTTGTCACCGCTTTTTTCGTTGAAATCGACTTCTTTTACTAGTAATGCAATGTCTTCCTGATGATCGGTGGCGAGAGTATTGACGATACGCAGGGTGGCGTTGGCGCTGGCGACGACTTTGTCGGAATGCGCAACCAGAAGATCGAAAAACTCTCTGCGCTGGGGCATCAGGCCGCTAAACATAATAGGTACTCTCCCTTTGGGTGCTTGAATTTGTGGTGCTCAATTTATTTTCAGGGAAGCGCCGATTGAATCATTCCGTCCCCCCCTGAGCTTGTCGAAGGGCGTTTCAACTTCCTGATGTCATGGGGTGGATTCCGTTCATGGTTCGACAGGCTCACCACGAGCGGAATCCATCAGCGCTTCCATAGACAGTCGAGTGTTCATCGATCTGAAATGCAATTGTAACAATTGGAGAGAAAACAGGACAGGCAGCACCCAATTAAATAATCATCTCACAGGCTTGAATAAATGGACACGTTATGCCGGTGATGCATTGATGACGCCACAATTGGTTTGTGGCGGCAAAGAAAACATGACCAGAATTGGCGTGCAGATCCAGTCATGGAAAAATATCCAATCAGGGTTTGAGCGAGCTAATCAAGCTTGTTGGCACTTGGGGCAATAAAACGTAGACCGCTGCCCCAGCTTGATATTTTTAATCTCTCCACCACAAACCAGACAAGGCTGCCCAACTCGCCCATAAGCGTAATAAGTCTGCTGAAAATACCCCGGATTGCCATCCGCGCCAAAAAAATCCCGCAGGCTGCTACCGCCAGCTTCGATCGCAGCGGCCAGCGTATCTTTGATCTCATTTGCCAGTTTTTCGCAACGCGCTTTGTTGACCTTGTTTGCCGGGGTCTTGGGATGGATGCGGGCGCGGAATAGCGATTCGCTGGCATAGATGTTGCCCACGCCGACGATCACATGATTGTCCATGATGGCGTTTTTGATGGGGGCGCTGCGGGTGCGGAGTTCGCGGTGCAGGTATTCGCCGTTGAAGGCGGGTTCCAGCGGTTCTACGCCCAGCGAGGCGATGAGCGGGTGTTTTTCCGGGGCTTGCGTGGTCCACAGCACGGCGCCAAAACGACGGGGGTCGCGCAAGCGCAGAATAGCGCCGTTTTCGAAAGTGATGTCGATGTGGTCGTGCTTGCCGGGTGGGGTGAACGCTTCCAGCAGACAAAGGCGGCCGGACATGCCGAGGTGTAGCAACAGCGTGCCTTGTTCGCAACGCACCAGAATGTACTTGGCGCGGCGGGTGAGTTCCAGAAAACGCTGAGCGGGAAGGATCTCAGGTAAGTCTTTGGGGACTGGCCAGCGCAGAGACGGGTTGCGCACCTGTACGGATTTGATGCGCTGCCCGGTCAGCGATAACAGCCCGCGCCGGGTGGTTTCGACCTCGGGTAGCTCGGGCATCGTTTAACTAAAGGCGGATAACTATGGGCGGAAACCGGCAGGCGGGTTCAGCATCACAAAACCGGCATCCTGCGGCAGGTGATAGAGAATTTGCAGGTCTTCGCGTGCCAGCAATAATTCGGGTGATTCCTGAATTTTGTCGATGCGCAGGGTTTTGCCGTTCTTGAGCTTCAGCGTGACGTAAGGATGCGGCTGGTGGTCAGGTTTCCACGACTCAACAGACTTGGCAACCACGTTCTGCCAGTTAGCGTTGTACCACTCGTTGATTTCGTCCTGATTGTACTTGCCTTTTTCCGGGGTGATTTTCCACTTGCCACTGGGCTGCATGTCGACCAGCAGGCCGGTCGGCTCCCACTGTTCCAGTTTCGACATGTCGAAGCCGACGATCTGCTGTTCTTCGTCATTCAACAGGCGTTTATCCAGCATTTCCAGCGGTTGGATGGAAGCGCCGTCGGAGTAAACGGTAGGCAGCACGTAAACGGCGTCCTTGTAGGCGACGAATTGCTCACCGGTGACCGGGTGGTACATGCCGAAGCTGAATTCCTCGTTGTTGATCCTGATCTTGAGCGATGGGTTGTCAAGGCCGAAGCGCACGAGGTCATTGGTGGGAAATTTTTCCCTGGTCGTCGCGCCGACAATGGAAAGCACGCGGCCCACCGTGGCGAGATCGGCACGGGCTTGATAGGGCTGGTTCATGAACCAGCGGCCCTCTCTCTTTTCCAGCAGCACCGGGGCCTTGCCGGGGAGGGCGATGCTCACGTGGGTCAGGCTGCCGGGATTAAGCGTTGAGATGGTGTGAACCTGTGCTGCCGTTGGGTCAACCGGCTTGGGGCGCAGGTAAAGAAAAGTTGCGATGCCTGCAACCAGCACCAGCAAAGCGAGATTGGCCAACCAACGTGATTTCATGTTTTCTCCAGTGCCCGTCCTCTGCAAGAAGTGATGAGCAAGTCTTTCTTATCTCTTGCGACGCTTCATCCAGATGATGACGCCAATGATCAGCAGCGCGATAGGCAAGCCTAGGCGGAAGCCAAAGAAAATGGCCATGGCAGACAGCTTGCCAGCGGTGGATGCTGGAATCACAACGTTGGCATCTTTCAGTGGTTTGGGTTGAATGGTGATCAGGCTGTCGTCGCCAGCCAGCCAGTTAGCCATGTTCAATCCCAAGTCGAGATTGCCGCCGTTGGTGATGAAAGTGTTGGCGAGGAAGCCGCCGCTACCGACTACCACCACGCGCTGGGTTTTGTTTTCGGCCTTGCGTTCCAGTGCAATGGCGATGCCGATGGGGCCGCCGATGTCGGTTTTTTCGTCGAATTTCGGTACCGGATCGAACTTGCCGGTTTCCAGCCAGCCGGAGCCTGCGACATCGACCAGTCGGCCGATCTTCCAGCCCATGTCCTGGCCGTTGGCATCAATCTGGCGGGCCAGCGGGAACAGTGTGCGCAGGTTGAAACTGGTGGTGATGGGGTGTTCGCCGTACTGCACGGCAAAGGCCATTTTGTAATCGCCACCGTATTGCGCCGCCGCCGGGTCGATCACGATACCAGGCGCCAATTGCAGCCCCAGCAGTTCGGCGATTGGCGTCAGGCCGTGCATGGGCTCCTGGTCGATCAGCCAGAACAGGTTGCCGCCATCGGCCACGTATTTTCGGATCTTCTTGACTTCCAGTTCGGAGATGTCTGCTTGCGGGCTGGCAATCACCAGCATGGCGCCGTTGGCAGGGACGTCGATGGATTGGGTCAGGTCCGGGTTGGACAGCTTGAAGCCGCGTTTCTCGAGCTGTTTGCCGAATTCGCCGAGGTCATGGTTTTTCAGGCCGATCAGGCTGCGCTCGCCGTGACCGTCGAGAAACATGATGTTGCGTGAACTGGTGCGAGACAGGCGAACCAGTGCATTGGTCATGTCCTGCTCGATGATGGGCGGCTTGAGATGTTCGGTCTTACTCTTGTACTCGATGATGAACTCGCCTTCATCACGCACGCCGGCATCCTGTGCCTGTTTGGGATTTTCGGCCGGGTTGACGAACTTGAAGACAATATCCTTCTTGGCTCTCTGATAGCGTGAGACGAAATCGACAATGGCCTTGCGGTAATTGTCGTCGGACGAGGCGTAGACCGTGACGTTAACCGGTCCTTGCATCTGCTTGAGTACGTTGGTACTGCCTTCGGTCAGCGTGTTGCGGGTGCTTTGCGTAACATCGCGAGCGACATGAAACTCCTGCGTCAGGTAGCCGACCAGGCCGATCAGCGCGACGAACAGAACGACAAAGATGCTGTTCTGCATGAACAGCTGGAAACGCAATTTGCGATTAATCTTCATAAATCGGGCCAGTTAAATTATCCGCGCAGGCGATCCGCATCGAGGCGGCGCACTGTCAACGTCAGGAATGTCAGGATGAACAGCAGGAAAAATGCAAAATCGCGCGTGTCGAGTAAGCCGCGTGAAAACGGTTCGAAATGGCGGAACAGCGATAGCGTATTGAGCACGCTATTGGGGTCGCTGGCAAAGAAGTAATCCAGGATCATCAGTGCAAACAAGGCGACAAAGGTAATGATGGCCGCGACGATGGGGTGCTGCGTCAAGCTGGAAACGAACACACCGAGTGCCGAAAAGCTGGCCACCAGGAACCACAGGCCGAGCAGGTTGGCGAAGAGGTAGCCGTAATCAAGCTCGGACCACAGGTTGAGCGTGGAAAGCATGACGCCGATGATGGCGATCAGTACGGAAAGAAAGCTTACCAGGCCGACAAACTTGCCGAGTACGATTTCTGTCAGCGACAGCGGTGCGCTGAACAGAAACGGCAGGGTCTGGTTTTTGCGTTCTTCGCTGATCAGGCGCATCGATAACAGCGGTACCGCAAACAGCATGATGAACGATGCCGTGCTGAATACGCTGTGGCCGACGAACTCGGTCACGCCCTGGCGCATTTCCGGGCGAATGGCGCCGGACATGGTCTGGAAGTACTGATCGATGCCAACCAGGAAAAAGGTTCCAAAAATAAACTGGAGCAGTGCCAGAATGATCCATCCCATGGGGGATGAAAACATGCTGCGCAGCTCTTTGCCTGCGAGAGTAAAAATCATGGCTTAGATTTCCTGATGCGTGAGCTGGACGAACACTTCTTCCAGCGAGGTCTGGTCTGGATTGATCTGGAACAGCCCCCAGTTGTTGGCAACTGCGGCTTGCACGATGGCTTCAGCCGGTGCTGCGCCTTCGGTGTGACGAATGCGCAGCAACTGGTTGGCAGCGGCCTCGACCGAGACGATGCCAACCAGCTTGAGCAGTTCTTCGGCCGCAGGCGGGTTGCGCATGCCCAGCAACAGACGGTTGCCGTGGCGCTGCTGCCTCAGCACATCAATCGAGCCGTTGAACACCAGTTGGCCCTTGTGGATGATCTGGACATGGTCGCAGACGATTTCTACCTCGGGCAGGATGTGGGTGGAGAGAATCACGCTGTGCTCGCCCCCCAGTTCCTTGATCAGCGTACGGATGTCGCGAATCTGGATAGGATCCAGGCCGACGGTAGGCTCGTCCAGGATCACGACCATCGGATTGTGGATGATGGCTTGTGCAATGCCGACGCGCTGCTGATAGCCCTTGGACAAGTTATCGATCAGGCGGCTGCTCATTTCGGTCAGGCCGCAACGCTCCTTGGCGATCTGCACGGCTTTTTTCACGCTACCGCGCGATACCCCGTGCAGTCGGGCAGACAGTGACAGCATCTCGTCGACGGTGAGTTCCTTGTATAGCGGCGGGGTTTCTGGCAGATAACCGATCAGCGCCTTGGCCTCCTTGGGCTGTTCGAGGATGTCGATACCACAAATTCGTACGCTGCCAGAAGTAGGCGCCAGATTGCCGGTAAGCATCTTCATGGTGGTGGATTTGCCTGCGCCGTTGGGGCCGAGAAAGCCGAGCACCTCGCCCTTGCTCAAATTGAAACTCACATCGCGCACCGCGGCATTGTTGCCATAATTGCGGCCAAGCGCACTGACTTCTACAGTGATGTTATCCGTCATAATTGGGTGGTTGCCAGATTGAAATCCGAATCGGAGAAAAGGGCTGCTAAATTAAAAAAACGCCTGACAACTGTCAAGCGTGCCACCGGGCCGGTCAATGTCGGTGACAGCAAAAAGTTCGCTGCTTGTGACAAGCTTTAGCGGTCGCCTATACTATATGAAACCTTGCCCTCGCGCCACGGTCATAATTCCCGACCTTATTTTCTGGAAAACTGCCGCATGCAACGAAAATTGATACTCGCCGTTATCCTCGCACTTGCCGCTACAGCAGCCGGTGCGGACGTTTCAAAAAAATCGGCTCCAAATGTCGATGGGCTGACTGCCGAATTCGTCTTCAAGTTTCTTGTCGGCGAGATTGCCGGTCAGCGCGGCGACATGACGATTGCAAGCGCAGCCTTGTACGACCTGGCAAAATCATCACGCGATGTGCGTCTGGCTGAACGGGCCGCACGCGCCGCGATGTACGGCAACCAACCGCAGATTGCGGTGCAGTCGACCAAGCTATGGGCCGAGCTTGCGCCCGATTCCATCGAAGCCGGCCAGGCGCTGACGCAGATGCTGCTTGCGACTGGCAATGTCGGCGAATTGCGCCCGCATCTCGAAAAGCTGATCGCGGCGGAAGACAACAAGAGCGGCATCTTCATGTACCTGGTCGGCATGATTTCGCGCAGCAGCGACAAGACTGGTGCACTCAAGCTGATGCGTGAATTGACTAAGCCGTATGGAGATTTGCCGGAGGCGCATTTCGCCTTGGCGCATGCTGCCTGGGGTGTGGGCCAGGACAAGTTGGCGCTGAGCGAACTTGCGGCAGCCGACCAGTTGAATTCTGGGTGGGAGCCAGCCGCTTTACTCAAGGGGCAGGTGCTACAGCGTAAATCCGTCGCCGATGCGTTGGCTTTTTACAGTCAATATCTTGAGACCAATCCACAAGGAAATGAAGTGCGTTTGGCTTATGCGCGGTTGTTGGTGAATGACAAACAATTCGAGCTTGCGCGCGCGCAGTTCGGCAAGCTGATCGAGGTGGCGCCGGAAAATGCCGAGATCCAGGTCGTGGTCGGTTTGCTGAATGTGCAGATGGAAGACTATGTTGCAGCCGAGACCAATTTCCTCAAGGCGCTGGATCTTAATTTCAAGGAGGCAGACCAGGTCAAGCTGTATCTCGGTCAAGTTGCCGAAAGGCGCCAGAACGACGATGGTGCGCAAGTCTGGTACGGCAAGGTGGATAAGGAGAGTCCGCAGTTTCTCGATGCGCAGTTGCGTTCTGCCAATATCCAGGTCAGGCATGGAGAGTTGGAGCAGGCACGCAAACGCATCCACGAGTTGGAGCTGACCAACGAGCAACGCGTGCTTGCGATCCAGACCGAAGCGGGCTGGCTTGATCAGGCCAAGCGCCAGCAGGAAGCATTCGACTTGTTGAAAGGAGCAGTCGAAGGGCTGCCCAACAGCCCTGACCTGGTTTACGACTACGCCATGATGGCGGATAAGATTGGTCGCTATGATGTCATGGAGCACGAGCTTCGCAAGCTGATACTGCTCAAGCCGGATATGGGTCATGCCTACAATGCGTTAGGCTATTCCCTGGCGGATCGCAATGAACGTCTGGACGAGGCGCAGAGATTGATTGAGAAAGCGCTGGCGTTGAGCCCCAATGATTACTTCATTCTCGATAGCATGGGATGGGTCAAGTATCGCCGCGGCCAGTTGGCGCAGGCGTTGGATTACCTCAAGCGTGCTTACGCGGCGCAGCCAGACCCGGAGGTTGCGGCACATCTTGGCGAGGTCCTATGGCAGCAGGGTAAGCATGAAGAAGCGATCAGGACCTGGGAAGCTGCTCTGCAGGCGCACCCGGAGAATGAGACGCTCCAAAAAACCTCAAAGAAATTCCAGCAGTGATTTTCCGTTTTATTCTGCTACTGCTGTTGGCGGGATGTGCAGCCATGCCTGCGCAACAGCCGATGGTCGAACCCATGGCTTATCAGCCGCACTTGCAGCGTATCGAAAAAATCAGCAGCTTTGCGCTCTCCGGCAGAATTGCCGTGCTCACCGAAACCAAAGGGTTTTCCGGCAGCATACGCTGGCATCATCACAAGGAAGGAGACAATATTGCGTTTTACTCGCCATTGGGGACGCAGTTGGGTCAATTGGATGTGGGTGCGGACAGCGTGACACTGACCACCAGCGACCAGAAAACCTACCAGGCGCAAGATGCCGAAGCGTTGACGCAGCAAACACTAGGCTGGAGTTTGCCGATGTCGGGCTTGCACGACTGGGTATTGGGGCGCCCCGCCGCCGGTGATTTCAAAATCATGGCCTGGGACGATCTCGGGCGTATCGTCAGTTTGCAGCAGCATGGCTGGAATATCGAATATCCGGCCTATAGCGGCGAGTTGCCAGCCAAGGTTGTGCTGAAAAGCCAAAAGCTGGATCTGAAACTCGTCATTGAAGATTGGCAGACTGGCGAAGATTGATGCAATCGTATTTTGCGCCAGCCAAGCTGAATCTTTTCCTGCATGTGGTTGGCCGCCGTGCGGATGGTTTTCACCTGTTGCAGTCTGTATTCAGGTTGCTGGATTTCGGCGATACGGTACAAGTTGGCTTGCGTCAAGATGGCATTATCCGCCGCGTCAGCGATGTGCCGGGCGTCCCCGAGGCGCAAGATCTGGCGGTGCGGGCGGCGAGATTGCTGCAATCCGCAACCGGCGCCCGCCTTGGTGCGGATGTAGCGATTGAAAAACGCATCCCCATGGGTGGCGGTCTGGGCGGAGGGAGCTCGGATGCAGCAACGGTGCTACTGGTGCTGAACCGGCTGTGGGGCTTGAATCTTTCGCGGCAACGGTTGATCGAATTGGGATTGAAACTGGGCGCCGACGTGCCTTTCTTTGTGTTTGGGCGCAATGCCTGGGTCGAAGGCATTGGTGAAATTCTGCAGCCGATTTCCCTCTCAACTGCTTGCTACGTCGTGCTTACGCCCGCCGCGCATGTGGCGACGCCGACAATATTTTGCCAAGAAGATTTGACAAGAGACACGTTACCCGCGAAAATGTCGGCCTTTTCCGAGGGGTTCGGTCATAACGATCTCGAACCCGTGGTTTGTCGGATGCACCCGGAAGTGGCTTCCTGCCTTGAATGGCTGAAGCAGTTTGGAGATGCCCGCATGAGCGGTTCCGGCGCTAGCGTGTTTGTCGAGCTGCCAACCATGGAAGCTGCAGAACAGGTGGTAGCCAGAAAGCCGGAAGGAGTGCGCGGATTTGCAGCGCGCGGATTGGATCAACATCCACTCTTTGGAAATGCAATTGAACAATTGGGGAGTCGCCAAGCTGGTTAAGGCACCGGATTTTGATTCCGGCATGCGAAGGTTCGAATCCTTCCTCCCCAGCCATATTTAACAAAAAGCGTGTAGCAAGACTACGCGCTTTTTGTTTTTTTAACGCTAACGAAAAAGAGGACGCGCTGTGGCCAACGGGGAAATGATGGTGTTTACCGGCAATGCCAATCCCAAGCTTGCTGAGGAGGTGGTCGGCCATCTCAACATCGATCTGGGCAAGGCAACAGTCGGCCGCTTCAGCGATGGCGAAGTCATGGTCGAGTTGCTGGAAAACGTGCGCGGCAAGGACGTGTTCGTGCTGCAATCGACTTGCTACCCGACCAACGACAGCCTGATGGAAGTCATGGTGATGGTCGACGCGCTGCGCCGTTCTTCCGCTGCTCGTATCACTGCAGCTATTCCCTATTTCGGTTATTCGCGCCAGGATCGTCGTCCTCGTTCGGCCCGTGTGGCGATTACTGCCAAGGTCGTCGCCAACATGCTGACCTCGGTCGGCGTGAATCGTCTGCTGACCATGGATCTGCACTCCGACCAGATTCAGGGGTTTTTTGAAGTCCCGGTCGATAACATCTACGCAACCCCTATCCTGCTCAGCGATGTGTGGAAGCTCAACTACCCTGATCTGGTCGTGGTGTCGCCCGACGTCGGTGGTGTGGTACGCGCCCGCGCATTGGCCAAACAGTTGAATTCCGATCTTGCCATTATCGATAAGCGCCGCCCCAAGCCCAATGTGGCCAAGGTCATGCATATCATCGGCGAAGTCGAAGGCCGTACCTGCATCATCATGGATGACATGGTGGATACCGCCAATACTTTGTGTGAAGCAGCCAACGCGCTCAAGGAACGTGGCGCATTAAAAGTGGTGGCTTACTGCACCCATCCGGTATTGTCAGGTGGCGCGGTGGATCGCATCAGTAATTCTGCGCTGGACGAGCTGGTTGTCACCAATACCATCCCGTTGCGCTCGGAGGCTGCTGCCAGCCCCAAGATCCGCCAGCTGTCGGCAGCTGAACTGCTTGCCGAAACCATCCGCCGCATCAGCCGTGAGGATTCGGTCAGCTCTCTGTTTATGGATTAGCTGTCAGCATTCAGCGGCCGGCTGTCAGCAAAGGCAGTAGGCCGCGAATAAACGCCACCTGGTCGCGGGTGGCATTTTTAACTTTAGGAGTATCAAAAATGCAAATCGAAATTATCGCCAACAAGCGTGATACCAAGGGGACCGGAGCGAGCCGCCGCCTGCGTCGCGCTGGCAAGGTGCCGGGTATCGTTTACGGTGGTGGCAAGGATGCCGTCAGTATCGAATTGGACCACAAGGCCCTGTTCCTGCAATTCCGTCATGAAGCCTTCCACGCTTCCATCCTGAACCTGAACCTGGATGGCAAGAAAGAACAAGTACTGCTGCGCGATTACCAGATGCATCCGGTACGTACGGAAATCGCCCATATCGATTTCCAGCGCGTCAGCACCACCGAGAAGATTCACGTCAAGGTGCCGCTGCATTTCGTCAACGCTGAAGTTTCACCAGGCGTAAAACTGAATGGCGGTATTGTTACCCACATTTTGACCGAAGCTGACGTGAGCTGCCTGGCTAAGGATTTGCCGGAGTTTGTTGAGGTCGATCTGAGCAAGGCTGAAGCTGGTCAAACCATCCACTTGTCTGAAATCAAGCTGCCCAAAGGTGTTGAGTTCGTCAAGCTTGCACATGGTGACGACGCGGCGGTTGCTTCCGTGACTGTGCCACGTGGCGCAGCAACGGCTGAAGAAACCCCGGCGGCCTAAGTTTCGGGCTTAGTCCGATGCAATACGCGCGTTCCGGCCTGCTGGAACGCGCGTTTTCGTTTCTGGATAATTGATGAGCGAAGGCATACAACTCATTGTCGGCCTGGGGAATCCCGGTGCCGAGTACGAGCAAACCCGGCATAACGCGGGTTTCTGGTGGATCGATGAAATCTGCCGGACGCATGGCGTTGGGTTGGCGAGCGAAAGCAAATTTTTCGGCCGTACCGGACGCCTCAAGCTGGGGATGCGCGAGTGCTGGCTGTTGCAGCCCATGACTTTCATGAATGCGAGCGGTCGCGCCGTGGCTGCGCTGGCCAGGTTTTACCGGATTGCGCCGCACAATATCCTCGTTGTACACGATGAGCTGGATTTGTCGCCTGGCGTCGCCAAGCTCAAGCGAGGCGGCGGCAACGGCGGGCATAACGGCCTCAAGGACATTTCCGCCCAACTGACTACGCCGGATTACTGGCGCTTGCGCATAGGCATCGGCCACCCGGGCGAGAAGAGTGCCGTGGTTAATTTTGTGCTCAAGCCACCGATGAAAGAAGAATCTGCGCTGATCGAAGATACGATTTACGATAGCGCCAAATTGCTGCCCATGCTGCTGGAAGGCGGCTTCGAGGCGGCCATGTTGAAGTTGCATACCAAAAAGGTTTAACGACTATGAAATGCGGAATCGTCGGCTTGCCCAATGTGGGCAAATCCACCCTGTTCAACGCCATTACGCGCGCCGGTATCGAGGCTGCCAATTACCCGTTTTGCACCATCGAGCCCAATGTCGGTATCGTTGAGGTGCCGGACGTGCGTTTGGATGCCTTGTCGAAAATAGTGAACCCGCAGCGCGTTCAGCATGCAATCGTCGAATTCGTCGATATTGCGGGTCTGGTTGCAGGCGCCTCCAAGGGCGAGGGCTTGGGTAACAAGTTCCTCGCCAACATCCGCGAGACCGATGCGATTGCTCACGTGGTACGCTGCTTCGACGATGGCAACATCGTGCACGTTGCGGGCAAGGTCGATCCTTTGGCCGACATCGAAGTCATCAACACCGAACTGGCGTTGGCTGATATGGAAACCGTCGAGCGTACTGTCAATCGGGAAGGCAAGAAGGCCAAGTCCGGCGACAAGGATGCCATTGCCTTGTGTGGCGTTCTGGAAAAAGTCCAGAAACACCTCGATAACGGCCAGCCGGTGCGCACCATGGGGCTGGACGCCGACCAGTTGCACCTGCTCAAGCCGTTGTGCCTGCTCACCGTCAAGCCCGTGATGTATCTTGCCAACGTCGAAGAAAACGGTTTCGACAACAACCCGCTGCTGGCAAAAGTTGAAGAAATGGGCAAAAGGGAACATGCTCCTGTCGTTGCGATTTGCGCCAAGATCGAGTCGGAAATCGCCGATCTAGAAGATGAAGACAAAGCCATGTTCCTGTCGGAAATGGGCTTGGAAGAGCCGGGCCTGAATCGTGTCATTCGTGCTGCGTATGATTTGCTGGGCTTGCAAACCTACTTTACCGCAGGCGTAAAAGAAGTGCGTGCCTGGACTATCCATAAGGGTGACACCGCGCCGCAAGCCGCTGGCGTGATCCACACCGATTTCGAAAAGGGCTTCATCCGCGCCCAGACCATTGCGTATGCTGACTTTATCGCTTGCGGCGGTGAGCAAGGTGCCAAGGAATCCGGCAAGATGCGCGCCGAAGGTAAAGAGTATGTCGTGCAGGATGGTGATGTGCTGAATTTCCTGTTCAACGTTTGATTTTGACAAGTCACGGCTAAATCAATAGAATTGCGCCTTTCGTTTTTCCGGTGATGTAGCTCAGCTGGTTAGAGCGACGGATTCATAATCCGTAGGTCGAGGGTTCAAGTCCCCCCATCACCACCATATAGATAAAGGCTTGGAAGGTATCGCTACTTTCCAAGCCTTTTCACTTTGTGTAATTCCTGTGTAATTGCGTCAGTTGGACTTGCGGTAGCGCTCTGCAAGTTTATCCATTGCGCTTTCGATATGCGCCCCGTTCTGGTGGCTGTATCTCTCCACCATACTCAAATTCTTGTGGCCGGAAATTCGCTTCACTGTGGGCAAATCTACGCCAGCCTGTACCAGATGCGTGATGGCCGTATGGCGTAGCGTATGTCGCACGACCTGCTTGGGATCAAGCCCGGCATTTGCCACCACCCGGCGAAATGGCTTGTCTAGATTGACCGTATGGCCTTCCTTTGCGGCCGGTGACGGGAAAATCCACGGCGTACCTGGCTGCAACGATTTCACATACTCCGCCAGAAAGTCGGCAAGGTGCGCTGTGATCGGCTGTTCCCGTGCGCCTGCTTTGGCTTTTGGGATGTAAATTATGCGGCGTTGCAGGTCGATATGTTCGCGGCGAATACCGAAAATCTCGCTGCGGCGCATGGAGGTTTCCAGCCCAATGAGGATGAACGGGTATATCTGAATATTCTGGTCTTCCTGCGCGGATTTCAGCAGCCGTTCAATCTGATCCACCGTCAAATAGGTAATGCGACCGCTGCTTTCTTTCAGTCGTTTGATGGCTGCTGGCTTGTGCTCTAACCAGCCCCATTCCACGGCCTTGGTGAACAAATGCGATAGCGCGGCCAGTTCGCGGTTGATGGTGCCGGGCTTGGTTTTGCCCCGGATGGTCACTCTGCCATCTTTGGTCACGTTATGCTGGGCATCCTGTTCCAGCCGCAGCTTTTTGTAGCGCTCCACGTCAAAGGTGCTGATTTTGGAGAGCGGCCTATCGCCGATCACTGGCACAAGGTGCATCATCAGCCGGTATCGCTTCATCTTGAGGTCTTTGCCGCCTTCCTGTTCCAGTTTGACCAGATACTTCTCGGCGGCTTCGGCGAAACCCAGCGCAATCTTGCGGCCCTTGGGCAGATTCAGACGACCAGCCTTGGCGTCCTGTCTGGCTTTTTCAATAAATTCCTCTGCCTGGGTGCGCGTGGTGCCGTCAGATTCACGGCCAATCACACGGTGAATGCGCTGGCCGTCCACCATCACGTTGACGGTGAAAACGCCATCGCCATTCGCTTGACGCTCGAAGGTAATGCCATGCTCGTTGAGCTTTTCGCCAGGTGCGAGCTTGCGCATCGCGGGGCGTGTGAGTTTGCTGAATGCCTTGGCCATGATTCGCTCCTAAAACGGTATATCGGCGTCCAAAGGATCGTCTTCCTTTTTGGTTTTGATCCAAGTTGGCAAGGTATCCCTCCCGGCCTCGCCCTTGGCTACGGCATTGAATGTTTCCCAGTGCTCGCGCAACCGTTCGATAATCAACCTATCCAGGTCAATAGACCAAACCCACTCGCTGCTATTTTTGTCGTAGCGGCCTTTCCATAAATAGCCATTTTCCCGGACTAGCTTCCAAAGCGTTTGCTCCTCATGGGTGAGCATGTCCGGGTAGCGGATAGCCAGTTTGACGAAACGGTCGGGGTCATCCACATCCCATAAGCTCGTTGCCACATCGGCAACCGTTGCAGGGTTTTGCCCGCCGAAGGTTTTGTCTTCGTCAATGACCACACGATCCAGGCTTTCCTCAATTGCCCACTCGATATAACTGGAGAGTGTGCGGCGCTGTTTTCTGGCAGCCAATTCCGCCAGATACCGCAATTTAGGGTCAAGCCTGACCGTTACCGTTTCTGATCTGGATAGCTTGCCGCCTCCGCTTTTGCGCGCTTCCTGCTTTGCCATTTTCGTGTCCTCCACGTCAAAGGTTCTCAATACTTCTAGAAATTCTAATAGCACATGTGTTCTATTGCAACACATTTTTATATCGTGTAGTCTTGTGCTGTCTTTCAATACAACTGGAGTTAGCGCAATGTCCGAAAATATCCTGCATAAAGAAGTCGTGATGTACCCCGATGGCCGACTGGATGCCAAGAACGCCTCAAGCTACATCGGGCTTTCAGAAAAAACACTGGCCATGATGCGCTGCAACGGCACCGGGCCACGGTTCGTCAAGCGCGGGCGGATTTTCTACTTTAGAGAGGATTTAGATAGCTGGCTGAATGCCAGCGGAAGATTTACCAGCACGGCTCAGGCACAACAAGCTACGGCTTAATGGCGCGTGGAACCGAAGCGGAAAAAGAAAAACTGGCTATCGCCTGAGCGGCGTGAACCGGGCGGGTTTGCCGCACTGCCGCACTGTCTGTTGGAAAGCCAGGTTTACATTGGCCTTTCTGCCCATGCCGTCAAACTGCTGAATGACCTGCTGGCGCAGTTCAAAGGCTACAACAACGGCGATTTGTGCCTGGCGTGGTCGATCATGGAAAAACGCGGCTGGAAGTCGCGCGATACCCTGAATAAAGCCCGGCAAGAACTGCTGGAGGTAGAACTGATCCTTGTCGCTCGCTATGGCGACCGCAAACGCCCCCACCTTTACGCACTGACCTTTTTCGCCATTGATGAATGCAAGGGGATGCTCGACATCAAGCCAACGGAAAAGCCACCAAGCTATTGGCGGCTGCATAACCCGCTGCCTCCGCTCAAAATAAAATCCACTCCCCCGACCGGCGGGTTAAATGTGGTCGAAATGACACGCCCAGCGAGTGACCCGATTAACGATGATGCCGAATATGACACGCCTACCGTGTTATATGAGCCAATTTCAGAAACTATATGACACGCCCACCGTGCTCCTTTCTATATTGCCATACCCGAGGAATTCTTTATGTCGGTGTCTCGGCAACACCCTATCCAATCATGTCACAAAGTTAGCATTGCATTCGATAGCACAATCATATAATGTCACATACCATACATTACATGCTTTATGCGTGGCATTCAGGACTAAGTTTATGAGCATAGGTAGCAGTGGGCGTATCGTGATCGAGGTTGAGCCAAATTTGAAGCGCGAGCTTTACGCAGTGCTTTCCATGGACGGCAAAACACTGAAAGATTGGTTTGTGACCCAAGCTGAATCTTTTGTTGAGAGCAGGCAACTGCCGCTCCAGTTCGACAACAAAACTTCAACGAAACAGAAATAATGCGTCAATTCATTTTTTCGGGAACCCAGACCGTGGCAAACAGCAATTTCGTCAAACCCAAAGCCGTCAGCATGTTTTCTGGCTGTGGCGGCATGGACCTTGGATTAACACAAGCTGGATATGATGTTGTTTGGGCAAATGATATTAAACCAGATGCTTGCGAGACTTACAGGAACAATATCGGGCCAATAGTTCAAGGCGATATTAACGAACTGGATGCGCCAAAATTTAGCAATATCGATTTGCTGGCAGCAGGCTTCCCCTGCCAGCCTTTCTCGAATGCCGGATCAAGAAAAGGCACGCGCGATACCAGGGGCAACTTGTACCAAGCAACCTTTCGGTTCATTGAAGAACTCAACCCAAAAGTAGTCATTTATGAAAATGTCCGAGGCATCCTGAGCATACAAGGGAAGAAACATAAATTAATAGACGAAATTGCGGAAACATTACGCAAGAAATATGGCTACCACGTTGCATATCGCCTGCTCAACTTTAGCCATTTTGGAGTGCCGCAAAATCGAATCCGCGTCGTACTCGTTGCGCTGCGTGACGAGCAATACTTGGAGCATGCATTCCCAGAGGTTGTCGCAGGCAAGGATTTGTCTATCGAAACGACCTTGCGAGGGCTGCACGAGAGCATCCCCAACCAAACTGAACTCATGAAGCTCAATCCTCAAGCGTTGCACTATGGAGCCATGATCCCAGAAGGTGGTTCATGGAAAGATTTGCCTTATGAGGTCTTGCCGGAACGGTGGAAAAAAATTCGCGACAATATGGCAAGGTATCATTATCCTAAGTTCTTTCGTCGCTTCGCCAGGCATGAAATCAGCGGAACTATTACCGCTGCATTTAAGCCAGAAAATGCAGCGGTATGGCACCCAATTGAGAACAGAATTTTTTCAGTGAGGGAAATCGCAAGATTTCAAACATTTCCTGACGATTTCATTTTCCACGGCGCAAGTGTCAAATCAAAATATGAGCAAATTGGCAATGCTGTACCACCGCTAGCAGCCAAACTGTTTGGACTACAGCTTATGGATTATTTCTGTCAGAAACCTGTATCTGAAATGGTGAGGAGAAACCCAGAAAGCACCGAGTTCAACGTGAATAAGCCTATTGCACATCACAGCAATAACGATCTTCATCAGCAAGTCCACTTAGCCCAAATTTGACGGACATGTTTATTACCAATAAAGCGATAGAAAAAGCCTTTCCACTTCTGATTCAGCTCGCCCCTCAGGAAGGCCAGCCAGGGAAATCAAGAAAAGAGAGAGTCAGTGCGCTGCGCTACTTGCTAGCAACAAGTTTGGTATTAAAAAGAACCCCGTCAAGCACGGCCGCATTAGATTTGGCGGTTGGACCCAACACGAATCGAGACGACTTCGTCAAAGCTGTCGGCGAGGTTGTCAAAATTGATGAGACTTCAAACTATACGTCCGACTTTGCAGGAGAGTTTGCAGATAAAGCGGATTTTGCTGTCGGAAATAATTTCCTAACCACAAAAGTTGCCGACACCAGGGGTGGTCGGCATCTTGAATATCCGCTTCGCCCAGCACCTTTGCTCGACATTACTAACGAAAAAATGTCCATTAAGAGCAATGTAAAAAACATATTGGAAACAAGCTACAACCTTAACAAAATCAAAGTGCCATTGGCCATTTGGTTGCTTCGGTCAACAGACATCCCCGGAAATGCCCCAGCAACCCTTGCGGAATTACATGCAGCGATAGCGGCAGCCATAAATTTAAAATTTGACCCTCATGTCAGCGGTGCAATAACTCCCACTCAATCCGAATGGGAAACGTTTCTTGGCGCAACTTCCCTTACCGTGCAAGAACTCTTTGGTGCAACTAGAGCCAGTCACGCTTCGGTTATGAGCGCATATTTAAACAGCAACTCTGGCAGCCAGACACCGTCAAATATCAGCACTATTGTTGACAGAGCTTTTCATGACTTTGGGGCCGCGAATCTAAAACTTCGCCAAGAGTTGATGCAAAGATTTTTGGCTTCACTACTTACAAAGCGCTTTGTAATTGTCACTGGACTTTCTGGCTCTGGAAAAACCAAGCTTTCCCAAGCTTTTGCCGCATGGATTTCCGAATCCAAAGACCAGTATCAGGTGGTGGCAGTCGGCGCAGATTGGACAAGCAGTGAAAATATTCTCGGTTACTTGGATGCGCTACAGGACAACATTTACCGGAAACCAGCTAACGGTGCGCTTGAACTGATTTTGCGCGCAGCGGCCGACACCGGCCGCCCTTATTTCCTGATCCTGGACGAAATGAACCTATCCCATGTGGAGCGTTATTTCGCCGACATTCTTTCGGCAATCGAATCGGGCCATGAAATCGCGTTGCATTCTGCTAGCAGTGAAGTCGATGGCGTGCCAACACGGGTTGCACTGCCAGACAACCTATTCATAGTCGGAACCGTGAATGTGGACGAAACTACATACATGTTCTCGCCGAAAGTTCTGGACCGTGCGAACGTCATCGAATTTCGTGCAGCTTCTGACGATATTGCCGTTTTCCTCGATGATCCGTTACCGGTAAGGCTGGAAGACCTCGAAAATAATGGCGCCCCTTTCGGCGCTACTTTTGTTGCGGCCGCACGCGATAAAGACACACGCTTGACTGATTTGCCAGAAGAAATTACCGGCGGTGCAGACTTTGCCACCGAATTAAAGGATCGCATGGTCGAGCTTTTTAAAGACCTCTCCGAAATCGGCGCGGAATTCGGTTTCCGCACCGCGTATGAAATCAGCCGATTCGTGTATTACCATGCCATGCTCGCCGGGCCCGGCTGGCAGTTCAAAGACGCGCTGGACGCCCAGGTGCTGCAAAAGCTACTGCCCAAGTTGCACGGCTCTGAGCGCAGGCTGGGGCCGGTACTAAAAGCGCTGGAGGCGTTTTGCGAGACACACCAATGCGCTGCCAGCCTGGAAAAAATCCGCCGCATGCAGGACCGCCTGAAAGACGGTTTCACCAGCTTCGCCGAGGCATAAATGGCCGAGGCGCTGGCGTTTCTGGACGAGCGCGGAAAACCTGTCGCAAGCCTGGAACTTTACCCGCCCACCAACCCGTCTGACGCTCTGCTGCGGCTGGAAGAGGCAGAAGCGCACGAGGCCGGGGAAGAGCCGGTGCAACTCATGGAAGGGCTGCGCTACGAATATGCTTTTGTCGGCCCCGGCGCTGAAAGCTGGCGGCTAGAAGAAGAATTCGGCAAGGGCGCGGTGGAGCCGAGCAGCATCAACGGGCTGGCGCACTGCGGCAGCATCGCCACTGGCCTGAATACCGGGCGACTTGCTCTGGTGGCACGCGATGCGGCGGGAAAAATTGCCGGGCGCGCCGCGCTGGAAATACGCTCGCGCAAAGTCAGTTATCGCGATGATTACCGGCGCATGCTGGAAGACATCACCGAGCAGTCCGTGGCCCTGCTCATGGAGTTGCGTGCCCCTGCGACCATGCGCGTAGCGCCCGACCCAGGCCGGACGCCGGACACGCTGCACCAGCGCTTCGCCTTTCTGCGCGGCCTGCTTGACTCACGCCAGTTCCGGGACGCGCTGCACCGCATCGCTACTCACCCGCACCGGCGTTGGGAGCCAGAAGAAACCGTCCACGACATGCGGCGAGGCTTCAAGCCTGACGCCAGAACGCTGCGCCAGCTCGCCCGCGCGCCCAGGCGGGTGCCGCTCCCTCCCGGCCACCCGCTGACGAATATCATGCCCTCCCTGCCCGAGCGCATTTCGCTCCACCGCAACACCCAGACCGAGGACACGCCGGAAAACCGCTTTGTCAGATTCGCGCTGCAAACTTTTTCCGGTTTTCTGAACCGGATGCGCCTCAAGCTGGAAGAAATCGGCAGCGCTACCGATGCCCGGCTGCAAACAGAAATCACCGCGCTGGAAAACCAGCTCGAAACGGCCTTGGCGGCGGACGTGTTCCGCAATGTTTCCGACCCGGACATGCTGCCGCTGGGCAGCCCCGTTTTGCAGCGCAAGGAAGGCTACCGCGAGGTTTATCAAGCATGGCTCAAGTTCGACATGGCATCGCGCCTGGTGTGGCACGGCGGCGATGATGTCTACGGCGCAGGCCAGCGCGACATCGCCACGCTGTACGAATACTGGGTTTTCTTCAAGCTGCTGGACATCGTTTCGGCGGTGTTCGATCTGGAAAAGCCTGCCGCGCATGATCTGATCGAAGAAACTGCGGACGGCTTTGGCCTCAAGCTGAAAACCGGCGAGCACCTGGCATTTGAAGGCGCTTTTCTTGGCGGCGCTCGACCGCTTAGGGTGCGTTTCAGCTACAACCGCAGCTTTTCGCAGAACGCGGGGCGCGGCCTGTCCGGCTCCTGGACCGAGCGCATGCGCCCGGACTACACCTTGAGCCTGTGGCCTGCCGATTTCGACGAGCGCGAAGCCGAGGCGCAAGAACTGATGGTGCACGTGCACTTTGACGCCAAATACCGCATCGAAAGCGTGGAGCAGCTTTTTGGCAGCGGCGACATCGACCTGAACGCCGAAAAGCAGGACCAGCGCGAAGGCCGCTACAAACGAGCCGACCTGCTCAAGATGCACGCTTACCGGGATGCCATCCGCCGCACTCAGGGAGCTTACGTGCTCTACCCCGGCGACTCGTCCCGCCAGTGGCGCGGCTACCACGAAATCCTGCCCGGCCTTGGCGCTTTTTCGATCAAACCTGGCAACGGCGAGCATGCGGTCGAAAAATTTGTCCGCGAGATTGTCGCCCACACTTGCGATCGTGCAACTGCGCGGGAGCGGCAGAGCTACCACACCTATCAAGTACAGGAAACGCCAGCAGCATACCCCGTCCTGCGCGCTTTCCCTGAACGCGCCACCGCATCGCTTTCGCGACATGCGCCGCCAGCAGAAACGTTCGTGCTGGTCGGCTGGAGCAAAAACGAAGCGCATTTGAAATGGATTGTGCGCGAAAAGCTTTACAACTTCCGCATGGATACCCGCGCGGGTTCGCTGCGCCTAGAGCCCGAAATCACTGCCGCGCAATACCTGCTGCTGCACGGCGAAGGCGCGAACGCGGTGCCGGGCCTGTTGCGCGTCACGTCAAAGGGGCCGCGCGTTCTCTCCAAGGACGCCTTGAAGCGCAAGGGCTACCCAGGCGAGCCGAGCGGCGATTTCTACCTGGTCTTCGACGTCGAGCCAGCTACCGAGTTTGACGGCTTTAGCTGGGACTACGCCAAGCTGCCCGACAAGCCCGAGGGGAGAATGTCTGGATGGCCCTTCACCGTGACGCTGGATGCCGTGCTGGCGAGCGCGAGAGAAAATTTGCTGGCAGGCGCGGGAGGCGGCTGACGTGGCGGCGAGCAAATACCCGGCGGCTGTCAGGGAAGTCGCTGCGACCCTGAAATACCGCTACCACGACTTCGACCACTACAACCTCAAAGACCCGCTGGACGAACTGCTGTTCATTATTTGCAGCACGAAGACCGAAGAAGCGAGCTACCGGAATTCTTTTCGGGCGCTGAAAGAATCCTTCCCCACCCATCTCCACATCGCCGAAGCGCCAGCAGAATACATCGCCCAGACCATCGCGAGGGGCGGTCTGTCCAACCAGAAAGCCAGGTCAATGCGGAATTTGCTCGACGCGGTCGTCGGCCGATTTGGTGCGCCGACCCTCGAACCGTTGCGCGCGATGAGCGACAAGGAGGCAGAAGTTTTTTTGTTGTCCTTGCCGGGTGTCGGCAAGAAAATTGCGCGGTGCGTTCTGATGTACTCACTGGACCGGCAGGTTTTTCCGGTGGACACGCATTGCTGGCGAATCGCCCGGCGGCTGGGGTGGGTCAGGCCAACGCAGAAAGACAAGCATTGCGCGCCGCGCGACATGGACCGCCTTCAATCCAAAATTCCCCCGGAGCTTCGTTACTCGTTACACGTGAACATGATTTCACTCGGGCGCGAGATTTGTACTGCGACCGCGCCTCGGTGCGTAGAATGTCCACTTGCCGCTTTGTGCCCTAGGATTGGGTTGCCACGCAGCAAGGAAAAACCGGCAATGAAAAACGGAAGCTTTTGAAAAATTCCTAGGCAGACAGGGCCACATTACATTCAGCCGGTAGGCAGGAAAGCATAAGTTCTCGTAGCTCCATATATTCACCTGAGGCTGGCTCTTCCGTCAAAATTTTCAACTGGTTCCAGCAAATCCCCAAAATCTCGTTTGTAACAAAAAGAGGCTGAGGTTCGCTGGCAGCGAATACATGACTCCAGAAAATCCGATCAAGGCGAATAACGCTGTGGGTATCTATAATCAAACCGGACTGAGGCGCAAAAACGAATTCTGGATACATCATGCACTTGATCCGAGCCGTCATTACCGGGCCGAAAGATGTTGATTTATCACCTGTTGAAGCACTGTAGATCGGCGCAAGACAATAAATGTCGCCAAAGGCATTGAGTGCCTTATTTCGTTGCACACCTTCTGGCAACGTCATGGAATCAATGCCGTCAGACCTGGCGAGAACTAAACAAGGTCGTTGTTTGGCTCTAGCAACGACAAGCTCCTCGGTTTCTCCGAGATTGAGGGCGGCAATGGGTAGACGCTGCTTTTTGCGAAAATCAGCGGCATCGTTCATTGGCCGAATTGTTAGTTCAGCCGAACGATGCGTATGTGGGTCAGAACGTTGGGCATCGGCGACATATGGTCGCCGTTCAGTATTTAGGACAGGGGTAAAAACGATTTGGCCGATTTCCGGGCTGGCTGAAGGCTTGCGCTTGTGGTCATAGTAGGCAACCAGTGTGGAAATATCATCGACACCAGCCAAGGCATCTGCCGCCATCAAACATTCTCACCATGAAATGACAATGCAGCCATATACGTACTCTCTGCACCAAACAGACCTTCGTCTTCCACAGTTTGCGCAAAGACAGCATCCCGAATTGGCGGTTGTGCCATAACAGGGGCTTTACGTGCATCTTCCCATTGCCCCCCTATTTTTGATAATAGGATTTTTATTCTAGCAGCCTTGGTAGCGTTAGGAATCGGCACTTTGACGGGTTTGATGTCGGCTTTGAAATTGAGCTTACGAAGTCCGGCAAAGGAAAGGACAGTTCCTGGCGTTGCTCCTTGCATTGGGGTCGTCTTGAAATAGACAAAATCGAGAAGGCCACTGAGATCCACTGCATAACGTTTGATAGCTTCAGTAAGCCTCAAGCGGACATCAATAGGGAGCCCTAATGCCTCAAAAGTCTGCGCTTTGGCCCACTCTCCAAGCCCATATAGCGAATAGTCTTTATCCTTCCCACTGAAGTCTTCTTTCTCGACCGAAGGTTGAGTTGAAAGCCATTCCAGGTCTGCAGCGAGGGCATCGGAATAAGGGCCGAAATGATAAAATCGCCACTCCACTCCGGTGAAAGTATTGCCACCAGTCTCTTCGGCCATCCAGTAGTCCAAGAGATAGACATATTTAATCAATGCAGTACGCGTAACTTTTCCCGAACCACTCTGCTTCGATTCGAGCAGAATAGACAAGATTGCGTTTTTGGCTTGGGGGTTTATGTTATGAGCCATCTCAGAAAAACTATCCTACAAAGTCGCATCAAGTCAGCGGGAGTTTATTTGACCAAAAATAAACTAACACAATCAATATCGACTTATCTAACCGTAACATTAACACAATGTAGCTCGGCAGAAATATCAAAGATCAAACAGTATGGTTTGCACATTTTATCAGCGGTAAAGATATACTCGTTAAACATCGTTAAAAGCCTTTCTGGGGGCGGTCGGAAGCTGTTTTCGGTAGTAAAATTACTTCATGTTTTCTCAAATGATTTCGGTAAAATATGGGCGGCATTGGCTCCGGTAATCGCTACCGTTACGGCACCAAGGATACCGTCGAGGGGCGCACCAGTCTCGACATAAACCGCTGGGCGCGTGAAGGCTATCTCACGGCTGGCCGGTGGTTCAGTTGGCAATGGACATGGGGCGATGGGAGCAAGTCTTCCATCAACGTGCGCGTGGAATCAGCCTGGTCAATTCGGCTTATTTACCGCACCCGATCCTATGGCGAGGAAGACTGGACGGATGTTGATTACAGCGTAGGACTGGAGCGTACACCTTGCCGTTTCGGGGGCGAGCGCGCATGGTTCCGCTGCCCTGGTCGTGGATGCGGGCGGCGCGTAGCCAAGCTGTATTCCGTGGGGCGCTATTATGTTTGCCGTCATTGCGGTGATCTTGCCTATTCGAGCCAGCGCGAGGATTGGGGAAGCCGCGCATTATCCCGCGCCCAGAAAATCCGAAAGCAGCTTGGCGGTTCAGCCAACATGTTTGAGTTTTTCCCGCCCAAGCCCAAAGGCATGCACTGGCGCACTTATGAGCGCCTGCGCTCTCAAGCCGAAGGGCTGGAGTACCGATCCAACCTTCACATGGCCGAGAAATTTGGAATGTTGGAACGGGTGCTGCATAAAATCGACTCTCGATAGCTTGTTTTCGGGGAGCCCCGCGGGGCGGATTGGGTGCGGGCTGGTGAGCGGGCAAGGAGCAGCGCAGCGCGACCCCGCGTAGCCTGACCTGCTGGGCGGGCGGGGGAATTCAAAACAGGCGGCGGCAATTTACACATAATGCAAATTGTGCGGGCGAGAGCCGGACGGTGGGCGAAGCCCATTGCGCATAATTTCCGGCATTATGTTCAGTTGCCGCCCACAAGACCCAACCCAGCGTCAAACAGGCAGAGAACTAGCCACCTGCGAACCGCAAGGACTTGATGGCGAAGCCATGAAGACCGCAGTGGTGAAGCGGCGGCGGGAACGAAGGGAGCCACGGCAACGGTTGCCCAAGCCGATGGCAGCGCCTTCGGCGTTGCATCCAGTGGGCACAGCGTAGCCTCGTGGCGAAGCCTGGAGGCGGAAACGAAGGGTGGCCCAAGTGGGCTGGAACGCCATGAGCCAGGGGCGCAAGCCGCTGGCGCGGTGAAACTCGGGAAAGCGTAGCGAAGGCGCGGCGGTTGCTGGGTTTATGCAGGCGCCGTGACTGAGCGGTCGAAATGCGGCGTGCAACACACGGAATGTCCGACGAGTCAATCAACCATTCACTCGAATAATCAATACAATAGCTTTCAGTTTCTGTGTAATTTTTGTGTAATCAAGCCCGGAGAATTACACAAAACACTGGAATGCAGCAGATAGTCAATAACACTGGATGGCGAATAAATATAATAAGTAACAATAAGTTAGGAATTTATTGGAATAGTACGGAATGAATGAGTTGATTATTCATAATCCGTAGGTCGAGGGTTCAAGTCCCCCCATCACCACCATTTTCAAGACCTAAGAAGTCCAAGGAAATACACTAAACCCGCGTAACTGCGGGTTTTTTGTTGCGTGTTAGTCCAGATTGGTCTAGTCTGATCTACTGAAATCCGTTGGTAATTGTTGGTAATCCTGTTGGTAATAGCAATTACCAACAGCTGGGTTACCAACAATTCACAGTGAATGGAGGGATTATGCCTTTATCAGACACAGCGATACGTACATTTAAGCCTCGATCTATAGATGCCAAGCTTTCAGACGGAGGGGGCTTGTTTCTACTCGTGAAGCCAAACGGCTCCAAGTGGTGGCGCTACTCGTATCGGTTTGATGGGAAGCAGAAAACAATCTCGCTAGGTACCTATCCTGATATTAGCCTTAAAGACGCCAGGGAACGGCATGCTGACGCGAGAAAGCTTGTCGCCAATGGTGTGGATCCAAGTGAAGCTAGAAAAGCCGCCAAAACGACTCGTGAGGGCAGTCTCGCAAACAGCTTTGAAGTTATTGCGCGTGAATGGTGGGCTTCTCACATGGCAAACAAGGCAGACAGTCACAAAGATAAAGTCATTAGGCGCTTTGAGCTTTACTTATTCCCATGGATTGGAAGTAAGCCAATCTCAGAAATAACTGCGCCACAAATTCTTGAATGCGTTAAGCGTATTCACGGACTTGGTATTCTTGAAACGGCTCATCGAGCATTGCAAACCTGTGGGCAAGTTTTTAGATATGCAGTTCAGACTGGTCGTGCAGTGCGTGACGTTACTGTTGACCTAAAAGGGGCATTGCCAGCCACTACTACAAAGCACATGGCGACCTTTACAGAACCAAAAGATGTCGCTGAGCTATTACGGGCTATTGATGGGTTTAAGGGCTCGTTGACTGTTCAAAGCGCATTGCGTCTTGCACCGCTAGTATTTGTTCGCCCTAGCGAACTGCGAATGGCTAAATGGGCGGATATCGATCTTGATGAAGGAGAATGGCGATATGTCGTTGGCAAAACCAAGACAGATCACCTTGTTCCGCTTCCTAAGCAGGCAATAAAAATCTTGAGAGAATTGAAACCTTTATCTGGGCGAGGTGAATATGTATTTCAAGGTGGACACTCCCCACTGAAGCCCATGAGTGAAAGTGCTGTAAATGCTGCTTTAAAACGTATGGGTTACAACACAAAAACGGAGATCACAGGTCATGGATTCAGAGCGATGGCTCGAACAATTCTCCATGAACGGCTTAAAATTGATCCTCATATTATCGAGCATCAACTTGCTCACACAGTCCCTGATGCACTAGGAAAGGCTTATAACCGAACGAGATTTTTAGATCAGCGCAAAATGATGATGCAAGTATGGGCGGATTATTTGGATAAATTGAAAAAAACGGGCTCATAATCATTATCAATATTAAAAAAGCTAGCGTTTAGGCAGTATGCTAAACAGCTAATTTACAGTGCCAGAATCCATTGTGCCAAATGGAGATAAATTTTTTATGAATTGGGGTGGATCCTCGTTTGCTATCCCATGTGGCACATGCCCGGTCGGCACATGCAGTCGCGCGGAATCACAGTGTTTGCGTTGGTCATCAAAGAAAATATCTGCTCCGAAGGCTTCAAGAAACGGCCCTTTGTGCTTACCAGCAAGGAATATGGCCTCGTCAATGCGTATACCCCAATGGCGCAAAGTTCGAATTACACGCTCATGTGCTGGGGCGCCGCGAGCCGTGACCAAGGCTGTGCGGATCGGTGATCGCTCAGCCGGATACTCTGACTGAATCTTATGCAACATCGCCAGGAAGTTCTTGAACGGACCACCAGATAGTGGCTGCTTCGCCGCCTGCTGTTCGTTATTGGTAAACGCGTCCAGTCCCTTTTCCTTGAACACCCGCTCAGCTTCATCGGAGAACAATACTGCATCGCCGTCGAAGGCGATCCGTAGCTGATCGGTACCATTCTGACCTACGTTTGAAGGAAGGATTGTTGCAGCAGCGAACCCTGCTTCTAGCGCCATGCGGACATCTTCCGGATCGGCAGACAAAAACAGATGGATGCCAAACGCAGCCACATATCGAAACGGGCTCTCACCACGGGTAAACACGGCGCGTGTGATATCGAGCCCATGGTGCCTGATCGAATTGAATACCCGCAATCCGGTATCAGCACTGTTTCGTGATAGCAGAATAACTTCGACCCGCTGATCGGGAGTGTCAGCATTCAGTGCCAGCAATTTTTGGGTCAGAGCGAACGCCACACCAGGCTGCAGAGGATCATCTTCATGCTCGATCTGATAACGGCAATAGGCTTCGACACCATCTCTTTCGAACACCTCATGGCTTGCAGTCAGGTCGAACAGGGCACGTGATGCAATGCCGATCACGAGGGTATGTTTATCCGCAACGTTTACTTCCTGGCGGTTATCGTCATGCAGTTGTGTCATGTTTGTTCAATCTCTTTAGTGACGGAGCATGCCGTAGCTCCTCTAATTCTGAGAACCTGGATTTTGACGTTCCCCTGAAAGTTTGCATTAATCCATTGCAGCAGGGGATCGAAAACTTCCATTTGCCACAGGACCTCGCGGTATGCATACAAACTGGCATTATCCGGATCAAATGATACGCATAATTCACAGCGGTAATAACCGTCTTTCCCTCGATGCTCGACCACCTCGAAGTCCACCAGTAAATCCAGAACCTCGTCATCTACAGAGAAGGAAACAATAGCCCCATTCTTGCCCAGATGGACAGACAGTCCGTGCGGCAATCCTTCCAGCCTGAATTCGACGCCGCCCCTGACAAAGCTGATGCCGATTGGCTTCCGGCAGAAGCTTCCTCGATTCTCCGCGAGCCAATCCATGAATGTCCGTTGCAGAAAATTGCGTGGCATTGCATCAGCCTTTTCTGCGGCGATAGGGGGCATCATGGATAGTTTTTGATTCACCAGATGCTGTCACAAATGGAAACCCTGTCTCCATGTCCATACCAAGCGCATATGCATCGCAGTTAGGACATATCGGATACATCATTCGCCCATCAAAGTTCACTGCTGGCTGGAGTGACCGGAGGTTCGGGCGAAGCAAACGCTTGATATCGGTCAGAGTGCTTTCGTCCAGATATACGAGCTGGTTGTTACATGTCATGCAATGACACTCCCTGTTTTCATTCGTGATCACTGTCCCGCTTCCTCCGTAGATAAAGGGCCATAAAATTGCGTATTGCCGACCCATAATTTCTGGGACCTGCCGCCAAGTTATTCCCGCCTGTTAACTGCTGGATTTCTGCTTCGATGTCAGCCATCGAGACTTTGAAAGACGCATCGCCTTCATGCAGCAGAAATCCTGATTCCATGATTTCGATAATAGGCAAATGGGCAAGGTCGCGGTGCTGTAGCCCGTTAAAAGGCGCCAAATCGTCATCGGCACCAATTTTGAGCAGCAGTTTCGCATGCTTGATCTTGTCAATGACAGCATCGAAAATTGCCGTCTTGGAGTTCCAGCTGAACATCTGAACGTCAGGATAGAGATTGCTTCCACACACTGAACATTTCGCTTCCTCATTTCCATCTAGGGCTGAAGACCAATCAGGAAAATCATGCCCCTGCTGGCATTTCACTTGATGCACATTGCCATAAAGTTCGAACACATTCTCAACCCCATTGGCATGTGCCAGCCCATCCACGCTTTGAGTCACGATACTTATACCGAAGAGTTGCTGTAATTCCATCAAGGCAACAAATGGCTTGGATGGCTGGCGGATGTTGATGCCGCCTCGCCGCCAATTGAACCAGTTCATGACGATCTGATAGTCCTTTGAGTATTCGAACGGATTGATTCTCGATGAGGCGGGGAGGCTGGACCAGACCCCTTTCTGAATGTCGTAATAGTGAGGCGAACGTGCTTCGGATGACAGTCCGTAACCTACGACGCAGATAATTTTTCCCCTGTTTAGCCAAGTTCGTATCTTCGCGTGTGGAAATTCACTACGATGAACTGTGTTCTGTTTTGCCACTTGTCGCTCCTGCTCTCATTGAACAGAAACATCCTGCGGCAGTTGTGCGACATATTGCGTCGCACAACAATTTATTGCTTGAACTCACAGGCTTTGATAGTTGCATTGCTTAGGTATGCATTTATGCGACGTCACTTGTCGCATAATGATCGCAATATGGCATATCAACTCGACATCGAGAGTTGGCTATCGAAATTGGCAACAAATGTGCGACCGGCTATGATGCATTAGCCTAAATGGAGAAATAATGAAAATAACCTTCGGCCTTTACCTGGATGGTCAACGTTCATGGCGGCGCCGTAATCTTCTGGGACATGCCACCGTTGGTCCCATGGGGCTCCTGACACTGCTGGAAACTTTCCTCGGCCTGCCAAAGCCTCTGGAATCAGAGGGGGAGCGGATAATCCAGTACAGGGAGTTACTGGCCAGGCTCAACACCACGGATCGCTTCTATCACCGCAGCTTTGAGGCGGATCAGTATGCCGTTGCGCGCACCTTGCTCGGTTGGCGGGATGCTTGGCACCTGCATGGATGGGATGGGGTATTTGATCAAGCGGTACCCCAGAGGTTGTCGGATATGGCCGAGATCGAGAGTCATATCACCGGCCAACTGGCACTCGGCATAGGAGAGAGGCTATCGGCTATTGCTCAGGCACTGGAGCAGCGTCAGCATCCGATTGAATCGGTGGAACTGATCGATCCGCTTGCCGACTTCCCCTTGAGATGGCGTGCCGTGCTTCAGAAGCTCCCGCTGACCCAATCCGAAACCTTTATTCCACCCGGCGGAACGACCAACCTTTCCCGCCTGCAACAGAGTTTGATGAATCCGGATGGTGAGCGTATCTCCTGGGGTGAGGATGACAGCCTGATCGTGCTCAGGTCGCACTCACGAATCGCCGCTGCAGGCTTGGTGGCCGAACTGTCCAGTCGCAACCCGCATGAAACCCTGCTTGTCGCCGAAGCCGAGGGTGCTATTTATGACACTCTGTCATCTGCTCATGGCAACGCGAGGTTGGGCATCTCCGAGAAATCGGAACTCAGGCCGTCGCTACAGCTCCTGTCTCTTGCATTTTCGCTGTTCTGGAAACCGCTGGATGTCTATGCCTTGCTGGAATTCCTGTCACATCCCATGAGCCCATTGCCCAGATATGCAAGCGCTAAACTGGCAGAAGCTGCCGCCTCTCAACCAGGGATCGGCGGTGAGAAATGGCAGGCGGCCCTGAAGAAAATTCAGGAAATTGCCGGCGAGCAAGCCGATGCAGTGATGGAAACCATCGACCAATGGCTGCAGCCTCCAACAATTCCTGCCGGGGAGTCTGCACCTGTCGTTCTTCTCGAAGAAGTGGCTGCGCGTGTCGCAAAATCGTTCCGTTCAAGATTGGGTGCCGAAGACTATTTCAGCCAGAGAGCCCAGCATTCGGGCAACACTCAATGCGTCCAAATCGCGTCAGCACTTAAGCTTTTGAAGAAACAAGGTGTCCAGAGTATTACCCGCCTTGAGCTAGATCAGATGTTCGAGCAAACCGGTGGTAGTGGTGAAAGCAGTGCGGCCAGCCGGCCTGAAGTTGGTTCGCCACTCCTTGCCACCCATCCGGCGGCCACCAGGGAGCAGATGGATACCGTCATCTGGTGGAATATGTCGGCGGTTTCACTGCCCGCCAGTTACCCATGGCACGCCCATGAATTGAAGGCGCTTCGCGAGGCTGGCGTGATGCTGCCGGAGGTGTCTCAAGTGCTGGAAGACGAAGCCAGAAACTGGCTGCGACCTGTGATGGCGGCTCGCCAGCAACTGATCCTGGCTTTGCCTCCTGAAGGGGAGGAAGTGCATCCGATCTGGCTTTCCATTGAGCGTGCTTTTGAACCAGATAGCATCCCGGTTCAATCGGTCGAGACTGTGCTTGAGAACAAGCTCTCCATCGCCAAGGTGATTCCGGTGCAACAGCGGCCCTTGCCACAAAGGCGACGGTGGTGGCATCTCGACAAGGGCATGATCCCCGCCCGCAAAAAACACTCTTTCTCCAGCCTGGACAAGTTCATCAATAACCCGATTGAATGGGTGTTGCGGTATCCGGCACAGATCAATCCGCCGAATATTCTCTCCGTGTCTGGCGGCAATATGTTGCTGGGCAGCATCGCGCATCGTTCTCTGGAGTTACTCCATACCCAACCAGGAGTGATCGAGTGGTCGCCTGAACAGGCGGCTGTCTGGGTCGATAACCGCCTGCAGCAACTGTTGGAGGAAGAAGGCGCCGTATTGCTCTTGCCGGGGCGTCGTGCCTCATTAGAGGCTTTTCGGCAAAAGCTCCGCGCGGCCGTCACTGCGCTGCATCATCAGTTGCAATCCGCACAGGTCACACTCGTCGAGCCCGAGAAAGAACTTTCCGGCAGCTTCTTCATGGGCGAGTTGTACGGCTACATCGATATTCTCGCGACCCGTCAGGATGGAGCCTCTGCTGTGGTCGATATGAAGTGGGGGCGCGGCAAGGCTTACCGTGAGAAATTGCAGGATAACAGGCAACTGCAACTTGCCATTTATGGGGAGCTGATGCGTCAGGAAACCGGAAAATGGGCTGTTCCAGCTTATTTCATCCTCGCAGAAGGCAATCTGTACGCCCAGGATAAAACCTACTTCCCGGAAGCCATCGTGGCTCGCGTAAAGGAAGAGGGCGGTTCTGCAGTCTTGTGGCAAAAGGCTCTGGAAACATTGCGCTGGCGCCACGAACAAATCGAGCAGGGAAAAATTGAATTGGTCATGGATGGAACCGAGCCCGACGATCATTCGTCGTGGCCAGAAGACGCCCTCGAAATCGAAGATCCTTCGCCTTGGGGAAGTGATTACGCATGGCTGGCAGGCTGGAGGGCTGACGCATGACCGGGAAAATCACGTTTATCAGTGCCGGTGCCGGCAGCGGCAAGACTTATCGTCTGACACAGGTACTGCATCAGGAACTGAAGAATGGCGTGAGCCCGGCCGGGGTCATCGCCACCACCTTTACCCGAAAGGCTGCTGCAGAACTTCGCGAACGGGTGCGTGGCCACTTGCTTGGCGAGAATGAATTAACCCTCGCTAATTCTATCGGTCAGGCACGCATTGGCACCGTCAACAGCATATGCGGTGAGTTGCTGGGGCGCTTCGCCTTTGAGGCAGGGCTTTCGCCGCAGCTGAGAGTGCTGGAAGAAGCACAGTCCACGCTGCTTTATCAGGAATCCATCGAGGCAGCGATGTCCGACAGCCGTATCGGGACTATCTACCAGCTGGCAACTCGTCTCGGCGTGGAAAGCTGGAGTGATCACGTCAAGGTGATAGCCAATCTGGTGCGTCAGAATGGCGTCAGTCCCGAGGCATTAAGCGGCTTTGCCGAGGAAAACGCTGCATCACTGTTATCGCTCTTTCCTGCAGCTGTCAGCGGCGATATCGAAGCTGCTGTATTGCGTGAAATCGATGCCCTGATCCCCCAGGTTGAATCTGCGGTTGCTGACAGTCCTACCCAGAAGAATCTGCAAGGCTGGCTGGACGAGCTGCAAGGCTTCCGTCAAAAGCTGCATCAGAAACGTCTGGCTTGGTCAGAGTGGGCAAAGCTGGAGAAAGGCTCGCCGCCGGCAAAGCTTCGTGATGCCTCGGCAGCCTTGCTGGAGACCTTGAAAGGGTATGAGGCGCATCCCACGCTTCATCAGGATATCCGCCAGTACATCAAATTGGTTTTCGCAATCGCCAGTACGGCACTGCATGAATTCGAACAGCGCAAACGTGGATTGGGTGCCATCGACTTCATCGATCAGGAGCGTAAGCTGCTGGATATCCTCGACCTGCCGGAAGTTAAAGCGGCGCTTGCTGGGGAAATTGAATTGCTGCTGGTCGATGAGTTTCAGGATACCAGCCCAATCCAACTAGCCTTGTTTGCCAAGCTCTCGCAACTGGCGCAGCGTACCTACTGGGTCGGAGATACCAAACAAGCTATTTACGGCTTCCGGGGCAGCGATTCGCGCCTGATGGAAGCGATCCTGGCCGATCTGGAACAGCGTGGAAATGTACCTGAAACCCTGGAGTCCTCCTGGCGTTCTCGTCCGCCTTTGGTCAAGCTCGCCAATGAAATCTTCACTGCAGCGTTTGCCAACACATTGCCTCCAGACCGGGTTGTACTGCAGCCGCAACGGAAAGACTACAGTGAAGAACCGGCACTGCAATCCTGGGGCCTGAAGGGCTCCAACAAGGATGAGCAAGTGCGCGCCACCGCCGCCGGCATCAAGACCCTGATCTCGAATGGCTATCCGGTACAAGACAAGGAGACCAGGCAGGTTCGCCCAGTGACCTATTCCGATATTGCTGTGCTCGCACGCATGAACGACTCGGTGCTGAAACTGGCCGAGGCCCTGAGTGAAGCTGGCATCCCCACCGAAACCGCGCAACCCGGGCTGCTGAAAAAGCCGGAAGCCGTGCTGGCAGTTGCCTGTTTGCGCAGGCTGGCGGATGAGGCCGACACTCTAGCCACCGCCGAGATCGTATCCCTGACCTCCGGGGATGAGCCGGAAATCTGGCTGCAGCATCGTCTCAACTATCTCGCCACCCAACAAAGGGATGTATGGGATAGCTGGTTGGAGTCCGGTCAGGATGCCAACCCGATCATCCGTCGCCTGGCAGAACTACGCCCAAGAGTACAGGTCCTCACCGTAAAGGAAGCACTGGAACTGGTCATTGCAGAGTGCCATGCGGATGCCAACGTACTCTCTTGGTCCCCAAGCCATGCCAAGGCGCGGATGCGCGTTGCCAACCTGCAGGCGCTGCTAGACATGGCCGGTCGCTACGAAGAATCCTGCCGTGGCTCTGGCCGAGTAGCGTCGATTCCTGGCTTTGTGCTTTGGCTGGGAGAGCAGGCCGCTGAAGGGCTCGACAGTCTTGCCGATGCCGGGACCAACTCCGTTCGAGTGCTGACCTACCATGCCAGCAAGGGGCTGGAATGGCCAATTACCGTCTGCACAGAACTCGGCAGCAATATCCGCGACAACCTGTGGGGCGCAAGCGTGCAACCCATGGGTGGCATTGATGTTGCAGCCCCCCTGAAAGACCGTTTTATCCGCTTCTGGCCCTGGCCATTCGGCAAGCAGCAGAAGGTACCCCTGTCCGACCGCGCGGATCAGTCTACGCAAGCGGCAATCTTCCATGCAGAGGCTATAGAGGAAGCCAAACGACTCATGTACGTTGGCCTGACCCGTGCACGTGACCTGCTGATACTTGCCAGCCCGATCGACAAAGCTGGGAATCTGGCGTCCGGGGAGTGGATGAATGCGCTGGATTGCCCGCAACTGCTTGCGCAAGGTGATACAAATGAAATTGTTTTTCCGTCAGGCATAGCGATTCCTTGTGTTTGCAAGGAGTACGCACCAGAGGACCCGCTACCAAAGTCTGTCGAAGCCCAGGAGCTGTATTGGTTCCAGGATAAGCTTGCCACACCACGGTTACCGCTTATCTCCAATCCATCGGCAGCGGGTCCGGTTCCTTGCCACATTGCCGAAATAGCCACCATCGGCGAACCCATCCAATTAACGGGTTCGCCGAATCTTGCTCAGGTTGGTTTGGCTATACACGCCAGTATCGCAGCGACTGTGTCGGATAAAGCCAATCTAAATGAGCAATTAGTGAAAACGCTGCTCGAATCGAATGGTGTCCCCAGTTCAGTCGCCCCCGGCGCGCTGGTCAGTCAAATTGGTGAATTTTTTGAATGGTGCAAGGCGCGATATGGAAACTCTCTCATGCTGTCCGAACATCCAGTAGAAATGGTAACGCAGAATGGTCAGTGGATAGTTGGACAAATCGATTTGCTTATCGACACCCCGGACGGCTGGGTTCTAATTGACCATAAGGCAAGCACAAAGATTGAAGAGTCATTCCCAGAGTTAGCCAACAACTATAGTGGGCAATTAGCCATGTATAGAACAAGCATTGAACAATCTACAATAAGAAAAACCATCGCTTCGTGGCTGTACCTGCCTATCTTAGGAAAGGCAATAAAAGTTGATTTCTGAACTAAATATATCTGTGTAGTTCATTTCTCAATTCATAATCGATTAAATTTCTATTTATTTCAGCAAGTGAAGGATTATTGATGAGCACGAAAACACTTGAGCAATTTTTCACAGGAAAAAGTCTAGAGATACCTCCATATCAGAGAGACTATGCTTGGAAAACAGGAAACGTAGATGATCTATTTGACGATATCCAAGAAGCCATGGAAATGGGTGGAGGCCATTATTTAGGCACATTCATCCTCTCCCAGGGGGAGACAAAAGAGCGGTTCAAAGTTGTTGATGGCCAACAGCGGCTAACGACAGTCACAATGCTATTAGATGCACTTGTCGACGCATTAAGCGACGGGGAACTGAAGACTTATTACAGATCAACGTTCCTTCGTCATCCCATACACGGCCCTAAATTTACAGTGCTTGGAGATAACCAAGCATTTTTTACAGCTCTTCTTGATGAACTAAATCCAATACCAAATACTGAAGGGCAACATAGACTTATAGCCGCGTACGATTGGATTCGTTACCGCGTACAAGGAATTAAAGCAACATTAGGGGAGGCAGGTATACAAAACTGGCTCACAGACATTGGCAAGTTAGAAGTACTCGAATTCATTGCTGATAACGAAGGCAAAGCAATTCGAATGTTTCAGTCTGTCAATGACAGAGGAGTACCTCTTTCAAAGATGGACATTGCCAAGAGCTTGCTGATTTATTATTCCAATAGATTTCTCGATGGCGAGTTAGATCATTTTATCGCGGACAAATTCGGAACCTCATTTAAGAATTACAGTTTAATAAAGAGTTCTGCTTCGGAAAGCGGGTATCAAATCAAACTAATCGATCGTGACACTTTCCAAGAGGATGACGTTTTCCGCTATCACTATTTTGCTTATAACGCTGATCAACACAACGTAAGCACAACTTTCGATTACAACGCTAGTTCAGAAACCGTACTTGATGTATTCCTCAAGCCGGCTCTCAAGAATCTTCGCGGAAAACCAGAAGACCTAAAATCTTTTATTCAAGACTATGTATCTGATCTTGCAAATTTCTTCTCGGCTTTCTGGACTCTGGTGCAAGAGACAAGAACTGATAAAGCACTATATCTATTGTTCGTGGTTGGAGATTTAGCCGCAACCTTATATCCATTGACTATACGTCTGGCCATGAGGAATGTACTGCGAGACAAGATTGCCACAGCAAACGATATGTCGTTATTAAAGCTAATTGAAATAGCAGACATCCGGGTATTCAAGCTTCGCGGAACTAATCCGCAAGCAGATATACTTTTCCTGGCTAAGGAAGCTAAATTTAAATCGGGTGAGGAAATTGCCGATGATTTAAAGAAATTCGTTACAAGATTTATGGATGATGGGCTTTTTCAATCCAGGTTATCCCAAGAAGGCCTATACCGTAATCCCGGATTAGTAAGAATCTTGAACGCGGTTGAGGAAAAGCAACGCCAAGAAATGAGGGGAGAGGGTTTAGACCTGCCCGCTCTTAAGTCTTTCTCAGAAGATGGGCAAACAGTAGAACATATTCTGCCACAGGAGCCATCTTTTGGAATTCAAGGTTATGGATTCACAACTATTGAATCTTATGAGATTAATATCCATAGACTCGGAAATCTAACTTTGCTTGAACGGAGCCTAAATAGCACGTGCAATAACCATTCTGTCGAAACAAAAATGACAAATGAAAAACTTTATAGAACTTCCAATTATCAGATGACTAAGTCGTTAGCGGCGTCTTCAGCGGCCAAGACGCCACCATTCTCAAAGACGGAAATTGATCAACGTGGTGAGGAAATAGCAAAGTTTTGCGTAAGTGAATGGCCAATCTGGTAAATACCTGTGCCAAGTAACCACGAAACGCTACTTCGCCAATGGCAGATGCTGCGCCATATCCCGCGCTATCCGCACAAGATTACGGCAAGGGATCTAAAGGAAAAATTGGATGCCGAGGACTTCAACATCTCCAAACGCACCGTGGAACGTGACCTGTTGGATTTGTCCTTGGCATTCCCACTCGCGCTGGACGACAGGGAGAAGCCTTATGGCTGGAGTTGGCAAAAGGATGCTCCGGCTTTCGACTTGCCAGGGCTAGGCAACAATGAAGCCTTGACCATGATGATGGTGGAGCAGCACTTGAGTACTTTACTCCCCGCCACCACCATGGATGTGCTTGCGCCGTATTTCAAGGCAGCACGGCAGCACCTGACGGCCATCCCGAAAGCGCAGCATGTCCGGTCATGGCTGAACAAAGTCCGTACCGTTCCGCCCAATCAGCCATTGATTGCTCCCAGGATTAAACCGGATGTACAGCATGTGGTTTCTGAGGCGCTGCTGGCTGACCGGCAATTACAGATCCAATATCGTCGGCGCGGAGATGCAAAGCCGGTGGAATACCGCATCCATCCATTGGCGCTGATTCAGCGTGGTGGGTTGGTGTATTTGTATGTGCGTATTTTCGATTACGAAGATACCAAGACACTGGCTATGCATCGTATTGAGTCTGCTGTGCTTCTGGATGCGACGTCACATTATCCGGCAGGTTTCAATATCGATGATGAGGTTACAAAAGGGCGATTCGGTTTCGGTGATGGCAGCATGATTCACCTCAAGGCCAAGTTCAGCCAGGAACGTGGTGAGCACTTGTACGAAACGCCATTGAGCAAGGATCAAACAATTGACGAACTGGCGGATGGCACCCTTCTGGTCTCAGCTACGGTAGCCGACACGGCACAGATACGTTGGTGGCTGTTGGCATTGGGGGATGGTGTTGAGGTCATCGAGCCAATTGCACTACGTAACGAAGTCAGGGAAACAATTCAGCGCATGGCCAGGAATTATTCTGCCCAGTAAGGCAAATTAATTTTCAGCGTCTTCGCATAACGATCCATATTCAGCGCTGAGAAACGCCAGCCATAATTCAAACGTGACGGGTGGCGCGGAAGCCTGGTTTGCGTCAATTCTCCTATATGTTGCCAAATGAAATCGTACGGTTTCAATGCTGTCGCCAACTCTAAAAATTGGCAACATAAAGTATGACGGCTACGACACAATCTGTCGTACGGCTTCGATAGGATCGCCTTCCATCCTGGAGAACATGATCATGGATCGAAGAGGTTTCCTTAAAAATATCACGCCAACTATTCTATTTACTTCGCTAGCCCGACTGTCCATCTATGCAAATTCGGATACAGATAGTCTTTCCTTAACCACGGGGAGGGCAGTTGAATCTCCTCTGGCGCAACATAATCAAAGTGTCTTCGAAATGACTTTTGAGAACTTTGTTGGCCATAAAGGAAGTGCCGAGGCCCGATTTGGTTCGATGGTCGTTACCAGTACCCCGCATGTCTATAGCAACCCGTTGATCATCTGCGGAGATAACGGATTGGGCAAAACCCATCTCCTGTATGCGATTGCCCATGCCGTTAATGAGAATCGCCCTGACATAAAGTTAAAAATGGTTCACGCTGAAGATTTTCACCATGAGTTGGTCCTAGCATTTAGAGTTGGTGACATTCTCAGCTTTCGCCGGAATTACCAAGAACAAGACTTCCTACTCGTTGATGGACTTGATTTTCTTAAGAGTAAGCCAACCAGCCAAGGCGAGCTGTTTTCAATAATCAGCCACACTACTGTCCGGTCGATTTCATAAAAGAATCAATTGGTTGCCGACGGGGTGATTTTCCTCGTTCAGTACGGCGTATGCAACCAGTTGATCCAACGTGATTTTCTCGAAAATAT
>WBZX01000063.1_pt1 | contig 80309 bp, 74 predicted proteins | sample 5204211 | NCBI WGS metagenome assembly WBZX01 (sample SAMN12344362, study PRJNA552823) | activated sludge metagenome | biome: Activated sludge suspended growth; feature: Nitrification reactor; material: Wastewater; isolation source: activated sludge from nitrification reactor of wastewater... | reverse complement strand
TTTGGTTTTGTGCCCCTCGGCTCCACCAAATCAATCATCTCTGACTGAGCCAAGTGCCGCGACGGCGACGTCCGTGCGCCGGGGATCGCCGCCTGCTTGAGACGCGGCCCGGCGACAGCAGAAGGGCGGCCGAGGTGGCCGCCCTTCGCTTTTCATTGGATGCCAAAGTCTACCGCCGGTCGTCGTAGCGGTCGCCTCGGTCGTCGCCCCGGTCGCGGCCATCGTCGCGATCGTCGTAGCGGTCCGGACGACCCTGGTCCCCACCCCCGCGGTCGCCCTCGTCATAGTCGCGTTCGCCCGGGCCGACGCTTTCATCGCGGGCCATCAGCGGAGTGACGCGGCGGACGGTGACGCGGCGGTTGATTCGCTCCGGACCCTGCGTCTCGACCTTGAGGAACTGCTCGCCGTAGCCCTGGTTGACAAGGTTCTCTGGCGGCACATTGAACTCGCGCGTCAGGATGGCGGCCACGCTGTCCGCGCGGCGATCGGACAGGGACAGGTTGTCCTCGTCGTTGCCGACGGCGTCGGTGTGGCCCTCGATCATGAACATCTCGTCCGGATGCTTGTCGATGATCCGGTTGATGACCCGCGCGAGACGGTCGAGCTTGCTGTACTGGTCGGGCGTGATGTCCCAGGCGCCGAAATCAAAGTTGATGTCGAGGTCAACGCGCCGCATGCGGTCGCGCAGGCTGACCGAGTACCGGATCTCGTCGAGCGTATAGCGACGATCGAGCCGCTCGACCGGATCGGCGCTCAGCGCATCGTAGAGGTCGTCCGGCGAGGCGTCCGCGTACTCGACGATGTATTTGCGGCGCGGCATGGCGTAGACGGGCGGCGCGAGAGCCACCGTCAGCGCCGCCAGGCCGAGGCCAACACCAACGCCGAGGCCGATCTTGGCGCCGGGCCCCCAGTGGCGGCGATTGTCGATGAGGCGCACCCAGCGGCCGTTGTGCCAGCGACGGCGCTCGACGAGGTTGCCGCGCGCGTCGACGACCGACATGATCCTGACGCCGCCGGGGCGCACGACAGTCGTCACGTTGAGCCCGTTGCGCGTCCGCACGGTGTTGGCCTTGTTGCCGAACATCTGCAAGCGGCTGGTCTCGTCGTGGCGGATGAAGACGCGGTTGTCCTGGCGAATGATGGTGCGGTTGCCCGGCTCCTTGACGATCTTGATGCCGCCCTCGGTCCTGACCTCGCGCTTGGCCTTGATGTCGTCGACCTTGCGGAACTTGGGTCCCTCGTCCCCGCGGCCGAGCTGCTTGTAGGCGCCCTGGGGCACCTTGGTAACAGCCGGCGCGGATTCGCGGTTGCCGCCCGGTCCGCCGCTGGGCCGGTCCCCGAACTTGCGGAAGCGGCCGCGGTCGTCGCGGTTGAACGACTTGGGCCCCTCGCGCTGAACGTCGGCCGATCCACCGGCACGGGGGCCGCCCGGCATCACGTTCGCCTTCGGCATCGGCGCCGGAACTGTCGTGGATTTCGGAGTTACTGGCGGCGGCGTCGTGGTCGCCTTGGGGAACACCTTCGGCGTCGGAGTGGGTGCCGGCGTCAGGATCTTGGGCGCCTGCTGCTGGACGGATGGTTTGGGCTGCGGCGGCGTGCCCTTCTGAATCTGGGGCTGCGGCCCCTTGGGCTGCTCCCGGCCCTTCGGCTGCTGGACCTGCCCCTGTCCGCCTTCTTTCGGGCGCTGGCCGCGCTGGTGCTGGCCCTTCTTGTTGTCGTCGGTCTGCTGCGCCTGAGCGACGACGATGGACCCCTCGCGGGTGCCGGCAGCGGCTGGGGTGGTGAGGAGTGCGGCCAGGGAGACCGAGCAGAGAAGACCTGCGAGCGCGGCGGGAAGGACTTTCATGGGCGTAGGGACCCCCGTTGATGAGATTGATGGCCTTATCGCGGCCAAACGTGGTCGGGTTGTGACCCCGAGCTGTCGGAAAGCTGCAAGCGGGCGAAATTCAGGCGCGCCGCCCGCGTGCGGCACGAGCTAGCCGAGAATCCGGCCGAACATCCAGCAGGCGCACTCGATCGTGCCGCCTTGCGTGATCTCGCCCGACACGACGGCCGGGTCCGCCACGATGTCGTACGAGGCCTCGAGGCTCTCCACGAGCAGCCAGTGGAAGCTCTGCGCCGTCGCCTCGTTCACAAGCAGCCGGTGCTCGAGCACGCGCCCGGTAAGGATCGCGGTCGAGGAGGGGGCTTGCGTGCCGCTGCCCGGACTCTCTTCCGACGCGGCGGCGAAGAGCCCCATCGGTATGAAGGACTGGGGCCCGAGCTGCATCCTGTCGTCCTGCCGGACCGCGGCGCTGTAGGCCTCGGCGGACGGGTAAGCCGTCAGCTCGCGGGCGAAGCCGCTGAGCCGCACACCGGTGAGGAACGGCAGCTCGCGGTCGCGCTGGGCGGCGAAGTCGACGCAGTCGAAGACGATCGGGTAGCTGCCCTCGCCCGTTGCGGGATCGGGGTGGACCCAGCCGTAGAAGGCGCCCTCGAGGGGGTTGTCCTCCGGGCGATGCACGGGGGTCGTGATGTTGAGGAGATTGTCGCTCTTGCCCTCGAAGAACGGGGTTAGCCCGAGGATCTCGCGCGCGCCCTCCTCGTCGGGCATGGAGAGGTGGAACCACAGCTCGGCGCCGGTGCGAGACCGCCAGATCGCATACTCGCCCGTGGCGCCGGTCAGGTGCTCGACCGTCTCGTTGGCGAGCTTGGTCATGGCGTCGGCGAATTCCGCCTGCTCGGTGAACTCGAAGCCGAGCGTCGACATGTTGCTGGCCATTGGCGGCGCTCCCGGTTTGCCGTGTTCGGATCGTGGCTGCTCCGTATCAGGCCACGTGTCGGAAGGCCAGCATGATGGTGGCGGGCTCGCCGGACTCGAGGCGGCGCAGGTTCGTGAACGCCACCGCGTCGATGAGCGCGGCCCAGGCCTCGGGCGCCCGGGACCGGAATGTCTCGGCGCCGGAGAGCTCGAGCACGATGCTGTCGTTGGCGTCCGCGCAGATCGCCCCGACCTCGCACTCGGCATTCGTGAGGAAGTCGATCAGAGCGTTGATGTTGCGGCCGTAATGCGTGGGCAGGACGAGCGCCGCGGCGAGCACGTCGTGGAAGCTGGCCCAGTCATGGATGCCCTGACAATCGATGCGGATGCGATGCTGGGACATGGATCGCCCCCTCCTCAGGTGAGGCGGCCGGAGGCGCCTCAATGCCGGTCCGGCCGCATCGTTCGGATCATTTTCCGGCGAGCTTCCCCACCTCGTCGAGGATGGCCTTGCCCATCTCGCTGGTGCCGACCTTGGTCATGCCGGGCTGCATGATGTCGCCGGTGCGCAAACCGGCCGCCAGCACGTTGGCGATCGCCTTCTCCACCATGTCGGCCTCCTTGCCGAGGTCGAACGAGTAGCGCAGTGCCATGGCGAACGAGGCGATGGTCGCGATCGGGTTGGCGAGCCCCTTGCCGGCGATATCCGGCGCCGAGCCGTGCACGGGCTCGTAGAGTGCCTTGCGCCGGCCCTTCTTATCCGCGGCGCCGAGCGAGGCCGAGGGCAGCATGCCGAGCGAGCCGGTCATCATCGCCGCCTCGTCCGAGAGCACGTCGCCGAACAGGTTGTCTGTCAGCACGACGTCGAACTGCTTGGGCTGGCGGATCAGCTGCATGGCGCAGTTGTCGGCCAGGATCTCGTGATATTCGACATCCTTGGCGTAGGACTCGTGCACCGCCTTGGTCACGTCGCGCCACAGCACGCCGGTGCGCATGACGTTCCACTTCGCCGCCATGTGCACCTTGTTGCGGCGCTTGCGCGCCAAGTCGAACGCCATCTTGGCGATGCGCTCGATCTCGTACGTCGTGTAGACGGTCGTGTCGACGCCGCGCTTCTGGCCGTTCTCCAGCGTCACGATCTCTTTCGGCTCGCCGAAATACGTGCCGCCGGTGAGTTCGCGCAGGATCAGGATGTCGAGCCCTTCCACCAGCTCGCGCTTCAACGCCGAGGCGTCGGCGAGGGCGGGGTAGCAGATGGCCGGACGCAGATTGGCGAACAGGTCGAGGTCCTTGCGCAGACGGAGGAGGCCCGCCTCCGGGCGATGCTCGTAGGGCACCTTGTCCCACTTCGGTCCGCCGACGGCGCCGAAGATGATCGCGTCGGCCTTGGCCGCTTTGGCCATGGCCTCGTCGGTGATGGCCACGCCGTGCTTGTCGTAGGCGGCGCCGCCGACGAGGTCGCTCTCGGTCTCGAATTTCGCCTTGCCCTTCTTGTTGAGGAAGGCGATGAGGCGCTCGACCTCGGCCATCGTCTCGACGCCGATGCCGTCGCCGGGAAGCAGGAGCAGCTTGTGGGTGGCCATTGGGGTTTCGTCCGCTATGGTTGTCATTTGAGAATTGGGGCTGGGGAATAGCTTGGTACGCCAGGGCCTGCAAGCCATGAAGCGCAGGATCGCTGCCGTTTCGGCGGCACTCGCCGCAAGCCTGATCGGTGCTGCCGTGGCGGCAGAGGATGCAAAGCCGCCCGAGCTCTCCCTCCCCATCGCCTGCGACCTCGGCTCCAACTGCTTCGTCCAGAGCTACGTCGACATCGACGACGGGCCGGGCGTGCGTGACTTCGCCTGTGGCGATGCAACCTATGACCAGCACACCGGCACCGACTTCCGCCTGCTGTCGGCCGCTGCCGCTAAGGCGGGCGTTCCGGTGCTCGCCGTGGCCGATGGAGTCGTGAAGGGCCTCCGCGACGGCGAGACGGACGTTTTCGTCTCGGAGGGCGGCCGGGATCCGGTCAAGGGCCGCGAGTGCGGCAACGGCGTCGTGCTCGACCACGGCAGCGGCTGGGAGACCCAGGTCTGCCACATGCGAAAGGGCAGCGTGCGCGTGAAAGCCGGCCAGACGGTCAAGCGCGGCGACCAGCTCGGCGAGGTCGGCTTTTCGGGCCTCGCCGATTTCGCGCACGTGCATCTTTCCGTCCGACACGCCGGCAAGAGCGTCGACCCGTTCACCGCCCACGAGCTCGACGGCGCCTGCGTGAAGGACGTGGAAGCCACGCTCGGCATGTGGACCGCGGAGGCCGCCGACGTGCTCGGCTACAAGACGGCCGAGATTCTCGGGGCCGAGATCGCCGACCGCATCCCCTCGACTGCCGAGCTGGAGCACGACCACCAGCGGCTCGCGCCCGCCTCCCCGGAGAGCGGCCAGCTGCTGCTCGTTGTTCGGCTCATCAAGCTGCACGAGGGTGACGTCGTGCGCCTGCTGCTGACGGGGCCGGGCGGGCTGCGCATCGACGGCGGAGAGAAGCCGCTGCCCAGGTCCAAGGCCACTTACATTGCCTACGCCGGCTTGAGGCGGCCACAGGGTCTGGAGCGGTGGCCGGCCGGGCGCTACGAGGGCCGCGTCACAGTCGAGCGCAACGGTGAGGTGCTCGGCGAGCGGCGGCTGTATCGCGACTTTTGATCATCGATTTATCCCCGCGCGATTTTCCCGTGCCTACAGTGCCTTCGTTCGCCGCACGGGAGCCTGGGCTCGAGCTGGGAGATCGGGGCGGCGGAGGTCTCGTCCGTGACAGCCGCTACCCATCAGCTGGAGCGTACGGCGGCCGCCCCGTGCAACGTCGTGAGACGCCGCCAAGGGCGAACGGTGGAGATGGATGAACCATCGGGCCAGCCGCGAGCGGCCAGATCACGGGGCGGTGGAAACCGAGCATCCCCGACTTCTAACACGGTGATGGTGAAAGCCACCCCGTTCTCCCATTCGCCACCGGCTCCGCTCGGCGCGGCCGGGCCAAAGCCGTGCGGCATTCAAGCGGGCGGAGGCGGGCCGGGAGCCCACAACACGTCGAGTGAGAAGGTATGGACGTCGAACGGTGGCGCGGCGACCTTGTCGTCATCCTTGAAGGTGGCGGCGAGCAGCCACTTTCCGCCGGTCAGAGCGAAAACTTCCAATGTCCGCGCCAGCGGGTCCACGTACCAGCAGTGGCCAACCCCGAACTCGGCATAGACCGCGAGCTTGTCGGTACGGTCGAGCGCCTGGGTGGAGGGCGACAGGACCTCGCAAAGCCAGTCCGGCGGCGTCTCGATGAAGGCGGTCTCGGGGAACGGTGTGAGCCGCTCCTTCCTCCAGCCGGCGATGTCGGGCACCACCACGTGCGGGCCGAGATGCAGCTCCGGCTCGACGAGGAATATCCAGCCGCCGGGGCCACCCCGGCCGCGCCCGAAAGGGAACGTCAGCTCGGTTTGAAGCTCATTCGACGCCATGGAGTGCCGCGGCGCCGGTCGCGGATGGGCATGCAGCACACCGAAGACGATCTCGCCGACCATATTCGGCGGCAGGGCCTCGAGGTCGGCATAGGCGGCAGAGCGCGGCTTCGACTTCAGCATTCGGCGGCTCGGTTGCATACCCCGTGGCCACTATGCCGGGGCGCGGAGCGCCGGGCAACCTTTGGCGCCGGGCTGGTCCGTGCGCCTACCGGCTGCCGCAGCCGCCGGCGCAGAACATGTCGTGCAGCAGCCCGATCATGGCTTTCACCTGCGGGCTCTCGAGGCTGTAGAAGATCGTCTGCGACTCCCGCCGCGTCGACACGATCCCGTCCTCGCGCAGCCAGGCGAGGTGCTGCGAAAGCGCCGACTGGCTGAGGCCCACGGCCTCCTGCAGCTCGCCCACCGACTTCTCTCCGCCATGCAACTCGCACAGCACCAGCAGGCGGTGGCGATTGGCCAGTGCCTTCAGGAGGGCCTCGGCCTCCTCCACATGCGACTCGAGATCTCGTATTTCCATAGTTGCTAAATTAGGGCATCCTAATATATAAGTCAAGCCAGAACGAGCTCGCCCTCCCCTGGCAACAGGGAGAGGGGGCCAAAAAAAGGAACATGAGCATGCGACTGCTTCTCACCCTCGTGGCGCTGGGCGCCGCAGCGCCGGCGCTGGCCGGCGAGATCACGGTAAAACCGATCACCGTCGACGACCGCAAGGCCGTCATCGCGACGGTCGAGCCGATCCGCCAACTCGTCGCCCGCGCCCGCATCGGCGGCACCGTGGCGGCGCTCGAGGTACGCGAGGGCGACCTCGTCACGGCCGGCCGCAAGATCGCGCTGGTCACCGACCCCAAGCTGGCGCTGCAGATCCAGGCCATCGACCAGCGCATCCGCTCCCAGCTGGCGCAGCGCGACAAGGCCGAAATCGACCTGAAGCGCGTCCAGGAGCTGGTGAAGCGCGGCGTCTCCACCCAGGCCCAGCTCGACACCGCCAAGACCGCCTTCAACGTCGCCGAGCGCAACCTCTCCGCCATGCAATCCGATCGTGGCGTGCTCGAGCAGCAGGTGGCCGAGGGCGCCGTGCTGGCTCCGGCCGGCGGTCGCGTGCTGACCGTGCCCGTCTCCGAGGGCCGCGTCATCATGCCGGGCGAGACCATCGCCACGCTCGCCGAGGACACCTATATCCTCCGCCTTCAGCTCCCCGAGCGCCACGCCCGCCACATGCGCGCCGGCGACGAGGTTCTGATCGGCGGCCGCGGCAGCCGGCAGGAGGCTCAGGACAAGCTGCGCAAGGGCAGGGTCCGCCTCGTCTATCCCGAGATTCAGGGTGGCCGCGTCATCGCCGACGTTGAGGTTGAGGAGCTGGGTGACTACTTCGTCGGCGAACGCACGCGCGTCTACGTTTCCACCGGCCAGCGCGAGACCATTGTGGTGCCGGCCGGCGCCATCTACCGCCGCACCGGCGTCAACTACGTCGACCTCAAGGACGGCACACCCGTCGTCGTGCAGCCCGGCGAGACGCGCCCCGATGGTATCGAGATCCTGTCCGGCCTGCGCGCCGGTGACGTGGTGGTGACACGATGAAGCTCGGCATCTCGGGCGTGCTGACGCGCGCCTTCATCAACTCGGCCCTGACGCCGCTGTTGCTGATCGCCTCCGTGATCGTCGGCGCCTTGGCGCTCGTCGCGCTGCCGCGCGAGGAGGAGCCGCAGATCTCCGTGCCGATGGTCGACATCATCGTGGCGGCCAACGGCTACCGCGCCGGCGAGGCCATCGAGCTCGTCACGCGCCCGCTCGAGGACATCGTCAAGGGCATCAACGGCGTCGAGCACGTCTACTCGGTTACCGAGGACGACCGCTCGGTCGTCACCGCGCGATTCTACGTCGGCACCGACGAGGACACCGCGATCCTGCGCGTGCACGAGAAGATCCGCGCCAACATCACCGGCCTTCCCAAGGGCATTCCCGAGCCGCTGATCGTCAAGCGCGGCATCAACGACGTCGCCATCGTGGTGCTCTCGCTCGCCGCCGACCCGGCCCACGCCGACAAGTGGACCGACAACGGCCTGTTCCAGGTCGCGGAGGAGCTGCAGCACGAGCTCTCGAAGGTCGACGACGTCGGCTCGAGCTATATCGTCGGCGGCAGCCCGAACCAGATCCGCGTCGAGCCCGATCCGGAGCGGCTCTCCACGTTCGGCATCACGCTTAACCAACTCATCGACAAGCTGACCAACGCCAACCGCTCGTTCCAGGTCGGCTCCTTCCGCGAGAAGGGCAAGTCGATTCCAGTACTCGCCGGCCAGACGCTGCAGGGCGTGCCCGACATCGGCATGCTGCTGCTGACCTCTCGCGACGGCCGCCCGGTCTACGTCAAGGACGTGGCGACCATCGTCGTCGGCGCCGCCGAGCCCGAGCATCGCACCTGGACGATGACGCCGGCCAAGAGCAAGGACGGGGCCGCGTCGCTCGACAAGCGGCCGGTGGTCTCGATCGCCTTCGCCAAACGCAAGGGTGCCAATGCGGTCGTTGTGGCCGACGACATCCTGAAGCGGCTGGACACCGTCAAGGGCCGCATCGTGCCGCCCGGTCTCGAGACGACGGTGACGCGCAACTTCGGCGAGACCGCCACCGAGAAGGCCAACGAGCTGCTGTTCCACCTCGGTCTTGCGACGGTGTCGATCGTGCTGCTGATCCTGTTCACGATCGGCTGGCGCGAGGCCATGGTCGTGCTCGTCATCATCCCGACGACGATTCTGCTGACGATGTTCGCATCCTACATCATGGGCTACACGATCAACCGCGTCAGCCTGTTCGCGCTCATCTTCTCGATCGGCATCCTGGTCGACGACGCCATCGTCGTGGTCGAGAACATCGTCCGCCACTGGCACATGCGCAAGGACCGCGGGCTGGTCGAGACGGCGGTCGAGGCCGTGGCCGAGGTCGGCAATCCGACCATCATCGCCACCCTCACCATCGTCGTGGCCCTGCTGCCGATGATGTTCGTGTCGGGCCTCATGGGCCCGTACATGAGCCCCATCCCGGCCAACGCCTCGCTGGCCATGGTGTTCTCGTTCTTCGTCGCCGTCACCATCACCCCGTGGCTGCTGCTGAAGATCGCGAGGAAGCGCTTCGAGACCGGCAACGGCAACGGCCACCACGACGAGGACGGCGGCCCGCTCGGCCGGCTCTACCGCCGCTTCGCCACGCCGCTGATCGCCGACCGCGAGAAGTCGAAGCGGTTCTTGCTCGCCGTCTCCGCGGCGACGCTGGCCGTCACCGTGCTGTTCTATACCCAGAACGTGCGCGTGAAGCTGCTGCCCTTCGACAACAAGTCGGAGATCCAGGTGGTCGTCGACCTGCCTCGCGGATCCTCGCTGGAGGAGACCGAGCGCGTGTTGATGGCCGCGGCCGACCGCATCAAGGATCTGCCCGAGCTGACCTCAGTGCAGGCTTACGCAGGCACCGCCGCGCCGTTCAACTTCAACGGCCTCGTGCGCCACAACTTCCTGCGCGAGAAGCCGGAGCAGGGCGAGCTGGCGGTCAACCTCGAGGCCAAGCACCACCGCAAGCGGGCGAGCCACGCCATCGCGCTCGACATCCGCAAGCGGCTCGAGGGGCTGCCGAAGCCGGACCACACCGCGATCAAGGTGGTCGAGGTGCCGCCGGGACCGCCGGTCCTTTCGACACTGCTGGCGGAGATCTACGGACCCGACGAGCAGTCGCGCCGCGACCTGGCGACCAAGGTGCGCAAGGCCTTCGACGGCGTCGACTTCGTGGTCGATACCGACGACAGCTTCGGCGTTCGCTCCGAGCGCGTGCGCTACTCGATCGACCAGGAGGCGCTGGAATATCACGGCGTCTCCGAGCAGGCGGTCTACGACACCATCGGCGCGCTCATCGGTGGCGTGAAGATCGGCTACTCGCAGCGCGGCAACGGGCTGAAGCCGATCGACATCACGGTGGCGATGCCGCGCTCGGCCGAGACGCTGTCGGAGCGCATCCTGTCGACGCCGCTGCCCGCGGGCGGCACCACCCGCCAGGGCGCCAACGTCGAGCTGGGCGACGTGGTGAAGGTCAAGCGCGAGCAGTCGTCGTTCCCGATCTACCGTCACAACGGCCGCTTCGCCGAGATGGTTATGGCCGAGGTGGCGGGGCGGTTCGAGGCACCCGTCTACGGCATGCTCGCCGTCGGCGACCAGATGAAGAAGATCGACTGGGGCCAGACCGGTGCGCCGGCCATGAAGTACCACGGCGCCCCCGCCGACGACACCAAGCCGACGCTGCTCTGGGACGGCGAGTGGGAGGTGACGTACGTGACCTTCCGCGACATGGGTGCCGCGTTCATCGTGGCGATCCTCGGCATCTACCTGCTGGTGGTCGGCCAGTTCGGCTCGTTCCTGCTGCCGCTGGTCATCCTGGTGCCTGTGCCGCTGACGCTGATCGGCATCGTGCTCGGCCACTGGCTGCTCGGCGCGCCGTTCACGGCCACCTCGATGATCGGCTTCATCGCGCTCGCCGGCATCATCGTCCGTAACTCGATCCTGCTGGTGGACTTCATCCGCAGCCGCCGCGCGGCGGGCGCCCCCCTCCGCGTCGCCTTGCTGGAGGCGGGCGCCACCCGCTTCAAGCCGATATTCCTCACCGCTGCGGCGGCAATCATCGGCGCGGCGTTTATCCTCGCCGACCCGATCTTCCAGGGTCTCGCCATCTCGATGGTGTTCGGCCTGTTCTCCTCGACGGCGCTGACGCTGCTAGTCATCCCGGCCGTCTACGTCTGGCTCCGCGACGACGGCATCCCGCTGCCGGAGGCCAAGGAGCCGGAAGCGAAGGCGCACTGATCCGGCGCCGGGCAGTCCTGTACAAAAGGAACGGCCGCCCCTCGCCGGGGCGGCCGTTCGCATTCGTGTCCGCACCTTCAGCGGCGAACGTTGCGCACGTCGCCGCTGGTGACGTCGTCGCGGTCGGAGCCGAGTGTCAGCGGCCGGAACAGATAGATGCCGTAGAGAGCGGCGATGCCGACCAGGATGTAGATCAGGTTGGAGAACCCGCTGCGCGGGCCGAGCGAGCCGCCGAACAGGGCCGCCACGAGGTCGAAGTGGAACAGGCCGACGAGGCCCCAGTTGAGCCCACCGATGACGAGCAGCCGCATCTCCAGCGGCAGGCGGAAACGATGCATAACGCTCACGCGACGATGACTCGCAGCGATTGCGGATTGGGCTCGATCGAGAGCGGCGTCGATCCGAACGGGTCGCCGTCGATCTCCGTTGCCACCGGGGCGGCTGACGTGACCGTCACTCGCTCGCAGGGCAGCACCGCGACGTCGCGCTGGAGGTGCAGCTGGCCGGCCGCCAACGCCAGGAGATGCCGCGTGAGCGCCGCGCGCCCGGATGGCGGGAAGAGCACGGCATGCAGGCCGGGCGTCACCGCGTCCGTCCCCGGCACGAGCCGGAAGGCGCCGGCATAGTGGCGTGCATTGGAGACGATCACCCAGCCCGCCTCGTGCCTGGTGCCGTCGACCGTCACCTCCAGCCGGTCCGGCGCCCCGAGCAGCGTGCGCGTGATAGGCCCGGCGTAGGCGAGGCTGCCGAAACGGTTCTGCATCCGGCGGTCGAGGGCGGCGGCGATGCGCGCGTCGAACCCGGCGCCGGCCATGAGGAAAAACGGCTCGCCGTTCGCGAGCCCTCCGCGCAGCTCCTTAGTGGCGCCGCCGAGCAGCACGCGCGCGATGCTGCCGGCATCGCGCCCGAGTACGAGGTCCCGCGCCAGCACATTGCCGTTGCCCGCCGGGATGAGGCCGACGGGCATCTCCGTGCCGAGCGCGCCGATGGCCACTTGGCGGAACGTGCCGTCGCCTCCGGACGCCACGATGACATCGAGGCTGGTGCTCCGCGCGGCTTCCGCCGCCACGCGCCTTGCTTGCGCGCCGCTGGACGGCGTCGCGGTGCTCACCGTTGCGCCCGCCCGCTCGAGCTCGGCGATCACGCGCGGCAGAAGGGGACGGCCCGTGACCCCGGACGTGGGGTTGACGATGACCAGCAGGCGTTGACGCATGAGGAGGTCAGTACGGCACGATCAGGCCGGAGTCGATGAGCTTGCGGTGGAACGCCAGGATGCGCTCGCGCTCCGCGCACGTGAAGTACCGTCCGTTGCAGGCGGCGAGCAGATCCTTGCGCTCGCGGTATGAGTCCGACAGCGGCAGCTTCGCCGCCTCGAGGATCACCAGCGGCATATACGGGACGTCGAGCACCTCGAGCGAGGGCAGCGGCGGCGGCGTATAGTTGATGGCGTCGATGGCGTAGTACGTGAGGAACCCTGGCGACGTCAGCCCGATCTCCACGTCCTCCGCCTCGAGCTTGGTATCGACGCCGAGAAGCGATCGCGTTGCCACCGGCTGGTGGTCGCCGTAGTGCACGATCAGGAACGGCTCGCCCGGGAACTTCTCGGCGAGCTGTTTGCGGAAGTCGCGATAGTCGCGGGCCGCGAGCCCGACGCGCCTCAGATACTCGCTCATGTCCGCATCCGTGCCCGGCCCGCCGCCCGGCACGTCGCTCTCGGGGCTGAACTTGAAGTCGTAGGGGCTGTGCGTTCCCATCGTCTGGATGAACGTGAACAGCGGCTGCCGTGACCGCGCGATGTGGCCGGCCATGAACTTGAGCGCGTTGCCGTAGTAGAAGGCGTCGCGCTCCTGATAGGTCTTGGCGCCCTGGTCGTCGGCGTCGAAAACCTCGTTGAGGCCGACCGCCTTGTAGAACTTCGCGTTGGACACGAAATTCCGCATCATCGGATAGAACACCGCGTTGCGGTAGCCGCAGCGGGCCAGCGACTCCGGCAACGTGTCGTGGATCTTGCCGGCCATCAGCGTCTGCACGAAGTTTCGCATGCCGCCGAACGAGCGGGTCGAGACGCCAGCCAGGATCGAGAACTCCGTCAGCCAGGAGGCGCCGCCGTAGGTTTCGACCCTGAGCTTGTGCAGCTGGCCATCGAGGGAGGTGAAGAACGGATCCAGCGTGCGGTCGTAGCTGAGCGTCGGGAACAGGATCGGCGGCACCACCGATTCCTCGTGGATGAGGATGATGTGCGGCTTGCGCTCGGTCGTACTGCAGGTCTTCGGCACGGTGAACAGCGGGCCGCTGGCATGCGCCGCTGATTCGATCAGCTGCCCGCGCCACATCGTCTCCAGCGTCTCCGCCCACGACGAGTAGAACGACGATAGGTGCAGATCCTCCCAGTAGTACTGCGTGTGCCGCCGCTCGCCCTTCCACTGCGCGCCCGAGAAGGCGACGAGCCCGCAGGTCAGGAGAGCGATCAGCGCTCGTGCCCGCGACACGCGCGTGGTGTCCAGTCGCCAGGTGACGATCCCGGTTGCGGCGAGCACGCTGAGCAGCGCCGCGAGCAGCAAGACTTGGCCGCGGAAGTCGCTCCACAGGAAGCTGACCGTCGACCACGAGCTGAGATAGAAGACGATGTCGTAGGCGTGCAGCACCATGCCCATGGCATCGAACTTCGCCCCGGCGATCGCCGTCGCCGTCAGGATGACGCCGTTGGCGACAGCCGCCGAGACCAGCAGCCGGCGGGTGACGAGCAGCACGGCGGCGCCTAGGGCTAGGGATACGCCGAGGACATAGGTCTGGTTGTCCCAGCCGCCCTCGCAGCGCCACATGTAGATCAGGAGCGGCAGTGTGAGCAGAAGCGCGCCCGCCGCGCAGGAACTCTGCTTCAGCGACCCGTCTCGGTCGAACAGCGATCCCGGGAGGCGAAACCGGCCCGAAGCGACGCGAGGGTCTGCCCCGTCCGAGTAGTGGTCCACCATACGCCGCCCCGCAGTCTCTGACGCCCCCACATGATGCTTTTGTCATTAAACTGTCACAAGGGCGAACAGAAGGCCGCCACGCAAATATTCTTTCTGCGTAATCCTGTGTGCGGCGCAATGTACGCAACGCAAAAAAGCCGGCGGCCATGACAGGCCCCCGGCGTGGATCGATGGCACGGGTGGATCGCCCGCGCGTGGGCTGGTGCTATTTGCTGCCGTCCGCGGTTTCGTCCTGATCGGCGCCCGGTGGCAGCTTGTGGGCGACGCCCTTGTGGCAGTCGATGCAGGTCTGGCCGCGTGACACCGCGTTCTCGTGCTTGCGCCGCGCCATCTTGTCCTGGTCGGCGGTCTTCATGTGGTCGAACGAGTGGCAGCTCTTGCACTCGCGCGAGTCCGTCGCCTTCATCTTCGCCCACACGGCCTTGGCCATCGCCAGCCGGTGCGCCTCGAACTTTTCCGGCGTGCTGATGGTGCCGGCGAGCTCGTGATAGATGTCCTTGACCGCCATGAACTTGGCGTAGAGCTTCGGCCCGAGGCTCTTGGGCACATGGCAGTCGGCGCAGCCGGCGTGCACGCCCGACTTGCTCTTCCAGTGCGGCTTCTCCTGCAGCTCGGCCAGGTTCTGCTTCATCGTGTGGCAGGAGGTGCAGAACTCGGTCGTGTTGGTGCGGTCGAGCACGACAGTGAAGACGCCGGCGCCGGCCGCTCCGATCAGCAGCAGCACCAGCGCGGCGGAGAACCCGCCGGCGAGCAGCCAAGTGCGCGCTTTCGTGTCCTGGGACATGGGCAAGCTCCTCGCGACCGAGCCGGGGATCCCGGAACCGTGCGGATGGGGTGCAAATTCATGAATGGCGGCCGCGACGCCGCGTGCCATTTGCCGTCACGGCCGCGCGAGTGTTCGCGCGGCCGTGACGTTCTTGGGATCAGCCGAAGATGTCGTCGGTGACGTTGACGTACCAGCTAACGGCGAACTCGGCCTCGCGGGCGCGCATGACCTTGGTCGCCTTGGCCGGCGTGACGCCGCCCGAGTCCTTCACCGCCACCAGCTTGCCGTCGACCATCTTGTAGATGAAGCCGACCGAGATGGCGTCTCCCGGAGCCAGGTACGAGTAGCAGGTGTTGAACAGCACCGGGCTTGGAGCCGTGCTGCCGGCTGCCGCGTGGGCGATGGCGCTGGCACAGACCTTGGCCTGCGCGTTGGCCGAGTACGCGGACTTCGGCATCGGCGGCGCGGCGCATGCGTCACCGATGACGTAGATGTCCTTGTGCTTCGTCGACTCGAACGTCGCCGGGTTGATCGGGCACCAACCGGTATCGCCGGTCAGCCCACTCACCTGCGCGATCTTGCCCGCCTGCTGCGGCGGGATGATATTGATGACGGCGCCCTTGTGCTCGGTCTCCAGGTTGCCGGCCGACACGCTCATATTGCCGATGTCGACCTTGGTGACCTTGCCCTCCTTCGACAGCGGCACCCATTCGATCATGTCGCCGTAATGCTCCTTCCACCCAGCGAGGAACAGGCCCTGCTTGGCGAAGGCGTCCTTGGAGTCGAGGATCAGGATCTTCGACTTCGGCTTCTTCTGCTTCAGGTAGTTGGCGATCAGGCCGGCGCGCTCGTACGGCCCAGGCGGGCAGCGGAACGGATCGGCCGGCGCCGAGATGATCACCGTGCCGCCATCCGCCATGGCATCGAGCTGCAGGCGAAGGAGCGTTGTCTGCGGCCCCGCCTTCCAGGCGTGCGGCATTTTCTGAGCGGCTTCCTCGCTGTAGCCCGGAATGCCCTCGTACTTGAGCTCGATGCCCGGCGAGACAACGCAGTAATCGTAGGCGAGCGTCTGGCCGTCATCCAGCGTCACCTTCTTGGCTGCCGGATCGATGGCCTTGGCGGCGGAGTGGACGATCTTGATTCCGCGCTTCGCCAGACCCTCGTAGTTGAACTCGAGCGACTTGAGGTCGCGCAAGCCGCCGACGACGAGGTTGGAGAAGAAGCATGTGAGATAGGTCTTGCTCGGCTCGACCAGCGTCACCTCGAGTGACGGGTCGAACTTGCGCAGGTACTTGGCGGCGGTGCCGCCGCCGACGCCGCCGCCGACGACCACGACTTTCTTTCCGGCCGCGCGGGCAATGTTCGGGAACCCGGTGATGCCGGTGGCGAGTGCGGCGGAAGAACCGGCGCCGATCCGGATGAAATCACGACGATTGAAGCTCATCTGGATCCCCCTCACTTCTGACTGGCGTAGAATTGCATCAGGGCTTCGAAGCCGCCGGGATCCTTCTTGGCGACCTCCTCGAGCGCCGCCTTCATCTTCTTCTCGGTCTTGCGCCCATGAACAGTGAAGTCCTCCATCGCCATGTGCAGATAGGGAAGCCACTGCCCGGCCAGGACGTTCGAGCCGTCCTCGTCCTTCTTGCCGTTGTCCACGTGGCACTTCTTGCAGAACTCGTTGTGCAGATCCTTGCCCTTGGCGACCATGGCCGGATCGGTCTTCTGCGGCGCGCGCCCGAACGGCAGCTTGCCGTAGTAGTCCGCGAGCTGCTTGATCTCCTCCTCGGTGAAGCCCTTGGCGATGCGATCCATGATCGTCGCCGTCCGGGTGCCGTCCTTGAACGAGACCATGGCCTCGACGAACGTCTCCGGAGCCATGCCAGCGATGGTCGGCGTGGCCGGACCGCGGCTGGTGCCGTCGGCGCCATGACAGCCGACGCAGGTGCTGGCCATGAGCGTGATCGCGTCCGGCGGAGCCGCAGAGGCGGCATGGGATAGGGTCAGCATCGCAAGGGCTGCGACGCCTGCTACGACAAGCTTCATTAGTTCCTCCCCGTATCGCAAAGGCGGAATTGCCTTCACCGACGGCAAGACTTTGGTATTATTTTTTGTTTTTGGGCCAAGCCGTCCAGAAAGGTATCGTATGCAATAATTTGCATTCGAGCAACGGCGGGAAAGCACGTTGCCTGTGTTGCGGCGCAGCACTATCCCGCACCGCAGCAAGAGATTTTGCTGCGGCCCGGCCAGCGCGAGTTCAATGGCTCGGCCAGTCGGACTTCTGAATCGATCCATTGACGCGGGTCAGCTCGGGATGATCGGCGAGCCAATGCAATCAAATCATGCGAAAACGGACGCCAACGGCGGCGCCTCAGCTCGCCGCCTGCTCGCTCGCCGTCTTGCGCTCCTGCTTCTTGCGCTCGTTGGGATCGAGCCACCGCTTCCTGAGGCGGATGCTCTGCGGCGTCACCTCGACGAGCTCGTCGTCGGCGATGTAGCTCATGGCCTTCTCGAGCGTCAGCCGCATCGGCGGCGTCAGGATCATGGCGTCGTCCTTGCCGGCCGCGCGCACGTTGGACAGCTTCTTGCCCTGCACGACGTTGACGATCAGGTCGTTGTCGCGCGTGTGCTCGCCGACGATCATGCCCTCGTAGACGCGCGTCTGCGGCGTGATCATCGAGGGTCCGCGGTCCTGCAGGTAGAATAGTGAGTAGGCCGTCGCCTCGCCGACGGCGTTGGAGATCAGCACGCCGGTGCGGCGGCCCTGCACCTCGCCCTTGTACGGCGCGTACTCGTGGAAGATGCGGTTCATGACCGCCGTGCCGCGCGTGGCCGAAAGCAGGTCGGACTGGTAGCCGAGCAGGCCGCGCGTCGGCACGTAGAACACCATGCGCGTGCGCCCGCCGCCGGAAGGGCGCATCTCGATCATCTCGCCCTTCCGCTCGGACACTGTCGACACCACGACGCCGGTGTGGCCGTCGTCGACGTCGATGATGACCTCCTCGATCGGCTCCAGCCGCTGGCTGGTTTCGGGATCGGTGCGATAGACGACCTTGGGTCGCGACACGGTCAGCTCGAAGCCCTCGCGGCGCATGTTCTCGATCAGGATCGCCAGCTGCAGCTCGCCTCGGCCCGAGACCGTATAGGCGTCCTTGTCGTCGCTTTCGGAGACCTTGATGGCGATGTTGCGCTCGGCCTCCTTCAGCAGGCGGTCGCGGATGACGCGGCTCTGCACCTTGTCGCCTTCCTGGCCGGCGAAAGGTCCGTCGTTGATGCGGAAGGTCATCGACAGCGTCGGCGGGTCGACCGGCTGCGATGCGATAGGCTCGGTGACGGCGGGATCGGCTAGCGTGTCGGCGACGGTGGCAACGCTCATGCCGGCCACCGCCACGATGTCGCCGGCGTCGGCGCTGTCGACGGCGGTGCGCTCGAGGCCGCGGAACGCGAGCACCTTTTGCACCCGGAACGTCTCCAGCTGCTTGCCGTCGCGGCTGAGCGCCTTCAATTGCATGTTCGGCTTCATCACGCCCGACGAGATGCGGCCGGTGAGGATGCGGCCAAGATACGGGTCGGCCTCCAGCGTCGTCGCCAGCATGCGGAGGGGACCCTCCTCCACCGTCGGCGGCGGCACGTGGCGCACGATGAGGTCGAACATCGGCGAGAGGCTCTCCTTCGGCCCCGCCGGGTCCTCGGCCATCCAGCCGTCGCGGCCCGACCCGTAGAGCACGGGGAAGTCGAGCTGCTCGTCGCTGGCGTCGAGATTGGCGAAGAGGTCGAAAATTTCGTTCAGCACGTCGAGATGACGCTCGTCCGGGCGGTCGATCTTGTTGATCGCCACGATCGGCCTGAGGCCGCGCTTCAACGCCTTCGAAACGACGAACTTGGTTTGTGGCAGCGGGCCCTCAGAGGCGTCGACCAGCACGACGACACCGTCGACCATGCTCATGATGCGCTCCACCTCGCCGCCGAAGTCGGCGTGGCCGGGCGTATCGACGATGTTGATGCGCACGTCCTTCCACACGACCGAGGTGCACTTGGCCAGGATGGTGATGCCACGCTCGCGCTCCAGGTCGTTGGAGTCCATGGCGCGCTCGGTGACCTTCTGGTTGTCGCGGAAGGCGCCGGACTGCTTCAGGAGCTCGTCGACGAGAGTCGTCTTGCCGTGGTCGACGTGCGCGATGATGGCGATGTTTCGCAGTTGCATTCGGTCCTCGAAGGGGGTTGTCCGGCGCGGCTGCGGAAGCGCGCATCAGGCCGGACGCGGCGCACGTTTTTGTGCGGCGCAATGTCGGGATTTGCGGGGGACGTAGCACATCGCCGTGACAACCGCCAGACGCAGCCGGCGGCGCATGGTGCCTCAGGGCTCGAGAAGCCGGCTTGCCTCGGCCCGGTAGCGCTCGCAAGTGGCGAGGTCATGCCGCCAGCAGGCCATCAGCGGAACGTGCTCGCCGGTGCCGAGCACGAGCACCGTGCGCCAGATCCGGTCGCCGTCGCTATCCTGGTCCTGCTCGATCTCGACACCGATGATCTCGTGCCGCTTCCACGACAGCTCGCGCCGGCGCCAGGGCAGCCGTCCGCTGAGATGAACGGTGCGCTTCAGCCGGTCGATGCGCAGGATCAGGCGCTCGGCCTGCCCGGCCGCGTAGATGGCCATGAGGATGCCAACGAAGCCGGCCGCCATGGCACCGGCCGCGGGCAGGCCGGTGTTGCCGCGTTCCAGCTCCTTGGCGGCGATGATCAGGAAGCAGGCGCCGACAAATCCGAACAGCCCGACCAGCAGCCAGAGGATCGGCGTGCTGTCGCTGAGAAATTCGAGCCGCGCTGGTGTCCTGGTGCTCATGGCCGGAGTGTCGCAATCATGGGCAACGGGATCGTGAATGGCGCCTGTGAGCCGCTAAAGTCGGTAAGCCGCCTGTAAAGGCCCGGCCACCCGGTAGGGTTAAAGTTAAGGCTGCGTCACTGAGAAGTGGTGTCACCGCATGGATTTGAAGGCAGAAAACCGCTAGTCCATGAGCACGGCAGCAGACGGGGCGCGATGTCCATGATCGGTTACAAGACCCAGAATAGCCGTCTCGACCGGCTTCAGGAGCACCTCAAGGCCGAGAACGAGGACCTGATGAAGGCCCTGGACGCCTATCGGGGCCTTGACGCCGTCGCACAGCGGATGGGCCTCCTGAACGAGGGTCAGTCCTACGCCGACAGCATCTCGTGGTGGCCGCTGATCTCGGTCCTCGGCACCTTCTCGGCCGGCAAGTCGAGCTTCATCAATTCCTATCTCGGCCTGCCCCTGCAACGCACCGGCAACCAGGCCGTTGACGACCGTTTCACCGTCATCGTCTATGGCCGCGACAAGGACGTGAAGACCCTTCCCGGTCAGGCGCTCGATTCCGATCCGCGCTTCCCGTTTTTCCGCATCTCCGAGGCCCTCGACGAGGTGGCGCCCGGCGAGGGCCGCCGCGTCGACCGCTACCTCGAGATGAAGGCGGTGCCGAGCGAGCAGCTGCGCGGCAAGATCCTCATCGACTCGCCCGGCTTCGACGCCGACGACCAGCGCACGGCGACGCTGCGCATCACCCGCCATATCATCGGCCTCTCCGACCTCGTGCTGGTGATGTTCGACGCCCGCCATCCCGAGGCCGGCGCCATGCGCGATACGCTGAAGCACCTCGTCGCCGAGGTGGTGGGCAAGACCGACCTCGAGAAGTTCGTCTACATCCTGAACCAGATCGACACCTCGGCGCGCGAGAACAACCTCGAGGACATTGTCGCCGCCTGGCGCGGATCGCTGTCGCAGCAGGGGCTGACCGCCGGCCGCTTTTATATCTCCTACAACCCGGACGCCGCTCAGCCGGTCGACGACAAGGGGGTGTGGTCGGCCTACCAGGCCAAGCGCGACCATGACAACCAGCTGATCCTGAAGCACATCGACACCGTCAACGTCTTCCGCACCTATCGCATCGTCGGTCGCATCAAGCTGCTCGCCAACGCCATCGAGGAGCGCACCATGCCCGCCCTCGCGGAGGCCTACTCCGACTGGCGCCGCGGCGTGGTGGCGGCGGACGCGGCTATGATCGCCGTGCTCGCGGGCGCTGCCTTTTATTGGCGCGACCTCTGGACCGACCAGTGGCTGTTCTGGGCCGCAGGAGCCCTCATCGTGTTCCTCGCCTGGCACTTCGGCATGCGCCGGCTGTTCTCGGGGCTGGTCGCCAAGCGCCTCCGCGAGGAGGACGAGACCGGCAACCTGCGCGCCGCCTTCCGCAAGAGCACCGCGTTCTGGCGGCCGATGCTGGCCGGCGTGCGCGGCTGGTCGTTCATGGCATGGCGCCGGCTGAAGCGGGTGCGCGAGGAGGCGGAGGGCCTCATCGAAGCGCTCAATACGCGCAACACCGATCCCTCGGGTCGCAAGCCATCCGAGCGCGACGCGCCCTGGTGGACGAAGCATCAGGCGCCGCCGTCGCCGCGAGCCGAGGCCGCTGCCGGGGGCACGGAGCCCGTGACGGCCGATCCTGGTAGAAGCTCCGGCGGGCCGGCCTGACGGCCGCGCCCCGTCCGTTCAGACCCGCGATCGCCTGTCCTCCAATACCGTTCGCGCTCGCATGGACAGCGGGCGCGAAATGCCGTTAGCTCGGCCACCCCGATCCAACGGCGAGGAAGCGAATGACCCGGCACGCGCTGAAGTACGGCGAGAATCCGCACCAGCAAGGCTTCATTACGATCGACAAGGCGTCGAAGGACAAGCTCGGCATCGCCCATTTCACGAGCGCCGACGGCACCTCGATCGAGGAGAACTTCGCCACCCTCGGCTGGGTCAACCTCAAGGACCTGCAGCGCGGCCTCGAGGCGCTCACGCGCGTTGCAGCGGCGTTCGAGGTCAATTTCGGAAAGGTGCCGCAGATCGCGGTTCTGATCGAGCACGGTAACGCCTGCGGCGCCGCCTACGGCGACAACGAGGCCTGCATCAACAACGCCATCCAGGGCAATTATCGCGCCGCCTTCGGGTCGTTCCTCGTCACAAACGTCAAGATGACGGACTCGGTCTCGTTCAGCGTCCGCCAGTGGATGGTCGCCAACCGCCCCTTCGCCGGCATCGCCGCGCCCGAGATCGACGACATGGCCGTCGCCTATTTCAAGCGTAAGAAGGGCAAGTGCCACCTTCTCGCCAACCCGGAGATGGCCAACCTCGGCGTCCATTCGCTGTGTCAGGAGCCGATCTCGCACTCGATTCGCGGCGCCGTGCTGACCCAGACTCCGAGCGCATTCGTGCCGAAGTTCCCCAAGGAGTGGCCACAGGAGCTTCTTAGCGACATGTGCCTCGCCTGGGGTGTCGGCTCGGCGGCCAACTCCAACTCGATCACCATCGCCAAGGGCGGCATGATCATCGCCAACGCCGTCGGCCAGCAGGAGCGCGCCGCAGCCTGCGAGCTGGCCATCCATCAGGTCAAGCTCAACAAGCGCACCGCGCAGCTGAAAGGCGCCGCGGTCGTCAGCGACAGCTTCTTCCCCTTCGCCGACGGTCTCGACATGCTGGCCCGGCGCAAGGTCGGCGCCATCTTCGCCACCTCCGGGTCGATCCACGACAAGGAGGTCGCGGCGCACGCGGCAGGCTTCGCCGACACGATCTTCCATACCGTGCCCGACGCCAAGGGCCGCATCTTCGCCGGGCACTGAGAAGGCGCGGCAGGCCTGGCCGGCCGCGCCGTCGCCCGTTCAGCTCGTGGCCATGCCCCTCAGGATGTCGGCCAGCATGGCCCCGTCGACGGGCCTGAGGCCGTGGTCACCGGGCGAGATCAGCGTACGAGACGAGCCGGCCAGCGCCGGGACGTAGTTCATGTCCTGGCTATAGGCGTTCACCCAGCTGTCGCCGCCGCGGATGATCGACACGTACTTCGCCTTCGGATGCGGCACCCGGTTGAGCCAGCCGAGCAGGTTCGTCGGCCGCTCGCGCCACAGGTCGTGATAGAGCACCTGGGAGCGGTTGATCGTGTTGAGGCCGAAGAAGGGTGCCGCCCACGACAGCGGGGTCGAGCCGATGAATGATCCCATCTCGGCGGCGCTGGTGCCGAGGTGCGGCGTGGCGATCGTGACGAGGCCGGTGATGGCCGCGTCCGGGTGCCGGACCATGAACAGGCGAGCGACGACACCGCCGGCCGAGTGCCCGACCAGCACGATCGGCTCATTTTTCGCAGCATTGCGGATCGCCGCGATGTAGCTGCCGAGCACCTCCGACTGAACGACGGCCGGAGCCTCGGTCGGCAGGTCGACGGTGACGAAGCGGCGCGCGCCCGGCTCGCTCGGCAGCGGCTGCACGACGCCGCCCGGCGACACCGACAGGTGCCCGCCGTCGCTCCAGCCGGCCTGATGCAGCACGGCGGCGATGCCGGTCCCGCGCCAGCTGCCGGCCGAGCCCAGGTAGCCCTGGATCAGCACGACGGTGTCGGCGGAAGCGGCGATGCTGGACGCGGCCCAGGCGGCGAGCGCCAGCGCAAGTGCCCTGATCTTCATGGTCTCTCTCCCCTCGGCGGGCATTCCGGTGTTTGCGCGCGGCCTTATCCAGACTGCGCGATGAGTGAATTATTCTTCCGAATTCCTTCTCGCCAAGTACCTGGAGCAAGGGATGTCGACCGTGCCGCAGGGGCAGAACCGCGCAGCGCATGGTTACCAGAGCCGAGGCAGAAGCTGCCTCTGGGGCGTTTGCGGACCGGATGCGGCCGTCCTCCGGACGTGTATAGTGCCGCCGCCTTTTGACCGAGGAGCCCCCCATGGACGATTTCGCCCCCGATCGCCTGAGCCTCTCCCCGAAGCTCGATCTCTCCCGCCGCAGCATGCTGGTCACCACGCTCGCCACCGGTTTCGCCGCCGCCGTGCAGCCGGTCTGCGCCCAGTCGATCATCACCACCGACACCACCGGCCTCGAGGCCGGCGAGATCAAGATCAAGACGGCCGATGGCGAGATTCCCGGCTACCGCGCCATGCCGGCCACCGGCGGGCCGTTCCCGGTCATCCTCGTCGTGCAGGAGATCTTCGGCGTCCACGAGCACATCAAGGATCTCTGCCGTCGCCTCGCCAAGCTCGGCTATTTCGCCATCTCCGCTGAGCTGTATGCCCGCCAGGGTGACGTCTCGCAGCTGAAGGCGGTGGACGAGATCTTCAAGAACGTCGTGTCCAAGGTGCCCGACGCGCAGGTCATGAGCGATCTCGACGCGGCCGTCGCCTTCGCCAAGGCCGCTGGCAAGGCCGATACGGCGCGCCTCGGCATCACCGGCTTCTGCTGGGGCGGCCGCATTACGTGGCTCTATTCCGCGCACAATCCGGCGGTAAAGGCGGGCGTCGCCTGGTACGGCCGCCTCATCGGCAACGTCACCGACAACACGCCCAGGCATCCCGTCGATATCGCGAGCAGCTTGAAGGCCCCAGTGCTCGGCCTCTACGGCGGCGCCGACCAGGGCATTCCGCAGGACACCGTCGACAAGATGCGCGATGCCTGCAAGGCCGCTGGCAAGACCTGCGAGATCGTCGTCTATCCGGACACGCCGCACGCCTTCAATGCCGACTACCGCCCGAGCTACCGTCCCGAGCAGGCCAAGGACGCTTGGGCCAAGATGCTGGCCTGGTTCAAGTCGCACGGCGTCGCCTGAGCGTCGCGCCGGCCGCGCTCGTCGCGGTCCGGCCGCTCAGTCGGCGAGCTTCCACATTCGCGCCACGTCACGCGCGGCGGCGCGCAATGCAGGCACATGCGACTTCGCCTTCTCTAGTGATAGCCGGGAGGAGGGACCATGCACCGCCAGCGCGCCCAACGCGCGGCCCTCGCCATCGAGCACGGGCACGGCCGCGCCGACGATTCCGACCGTGAACTCCTCCTCGTTGAGCGCGTAGCCCTGCGCGCGGATCTGCACGAGCTCATGCCGGAGCGCCTTGGCCGACACGATCGTCGACTTCGTGAAACGCTCGAGCTCGCGCGCGCTGATGAGCTCGTCGCGGATAGCCTCGTCGAGCCAGGCCAGCAGAACCTTGCCGCCGGACGTGCAGTGCGCAGGCACGCGGCTGCCCGCCGTGAGATGCACGCGCAGCGACCACTCCGCCTCGATGCGGTCGAGGTAGACGAAATCGAGCCCGTCGAGGACGCCGATATTGCAGGTCTCCTCGACCTGCCGCACGAGGCGCGCCAGCACCGAGCGGACCGGTGCGCCCTGGTTACGGCTGAGCAGCGCCGAGAGTGAAAGCTTCCCGAGCCGCGGCCCCACGCTGTAGCGCTCGCGCGACGGATCCCGCACCAGCAGCCCCACGGCGCATAATTGCTGCAGCACGCGGTGGATCGTCTGCCGCGAGAGGCCGAGCTCCGCAGTCAGGTCTGGAAGCCCGATCGGGATCGAGGCACCGATCACGGCCTCGAGAACGACGAGCGATTTTTCGAGCGCCGACGATCGCTCGCCGGATTCCTCATCGATGGCTGCCGGAGGCAACCTTTCCCCGTTGCGGCTCGCGCGTGCAATTCTGGTCGCCATGAACGCCGTCCTTCGCTTCACCCTCGATTTGTCCGGCTGCGATGCTTTGGATACTTCCTATAGAGCCAGCTTGACAACGTGGGGGTGCTCGTGAAAATTGAGACATCATGTCTCGTTTTTTGATCCAGCGTAAGTGGGTCTTTTACGCGGCATGGGCCACCGGGTGAACCGCCGGAAGAGCGGCGCCGTGCTGGAGTCTCAAAGAGACTGGCGGCCAGCTTCGGCTGAAGCCGCCTCATGGAGGAAGGGAACGAAATGCTCGAGCTCAGGGAAGTCGGCGCCAGTGGCCGCCGCGCTGCACGCGCGGGACTCGGCGCGGTTCTGTTTGCCGTCGCGGCCTTAGCGCCGGCCGCCAACGCCGCCGACGAGAAGTATCCGTCGCGTCCGATCGAATACGTTGTACCCTGGGGTCCGGGCGGCGGTGCCGATCAGCTCGCGCGCCTGACCGGCAAGCTGCTTGAGCCGATCGTCGGTACCTCCTTCCCGGTCGTCAACGTGCCCGGCGCCACCGGCGGCACCGGCATGGCCAAGCTCCTCTCCTCGCCCGCCGACGGCTACTCCATGGCCGTCTACATCGCCGACAGCCACGCGCTCCTCGCCGGCAAGGACGCCCGCTGGAAGCCCGAGGACATCAAGCCCGTCGCGGTCATGCTGCAGGGCCCGTCCTTCATCTTCGTTGCAGAGAACAGCCCCTTCAAGACCTGGGCCGACTTCGAGAAGGCCGCGAAGGAGAAGCCGGGCGGACTGAAAGTGGCGACGCTCGGCTTCGGCAGCGTCGATGATTTCACGCTGAAGTATCTCGAGAGCAAGGGCATCAAGGTCAATCAGGTGCCGTTCTCGAAACCCTCCGAGCGCTACGTCTCGATCCTCGGCGGTCACGCCGACGCGCTCTATGAGCAGGCTGGCGACGTCGGCCAATTCCTCAAGAGCAAGCAGATGCGCCCGCTGATCCTGTTCGGCAAGGAGCGCCATCCGGCCTTCAAGGATACGCCGGCGTCCTTCGAGCTCGGCTACAAGGTGGCGCTTCCGCAGTTCCGCTCCGTCGTCGTGAAGGCCGGCACGCCGCCGGAGATCGTCAACAAGCTCTCCGAAGCTTTCGCGAAGGTGGCGGCGAACCCCGAGTACAAGCAGTTCCTCGAGGACCAGTTCGCCGATCCCAACAGCTTCATCGGCGCCTCCAAGGCCGACGCCTACCTCGCCGAGCAGCTCGCTGACATGAAGGCGCTCTCCGGCGCCAAGTAGCTCACGCCGCAATCCGGGCGCAGCCTCGCGCTGCGCCCCTCGCACTTGTCTCAGTCCGATCCGATCAACGGAGCAGCGGAATGGCCCTGCGTTTGTCTCCACGAGCGAAAGCGATTGTGCCGTACGTGGTGGGCCTCGCCGTCACCGCAGGGTTGTGGCTCTCGACCAACTCGATGACCTACGACGCCCGCCCGGGCCAGCTCGGCCCGACGTTCTGGCCGCGCCTCGCGCTGGGCCTCATCGTCGTTTCCTGTCTTTACGAGATCGCGCGCCTCCTTTTCTCCGCCGATCCCTGGCATGAGCCGAGCGGCCTCACTGAGGCGCTCGACCGCTCCGAGAAAGAGGCGCACCCCGACGACGACGCGCCCCGCTCCCTGGTCACGCTGGCGTTGGGCATCGTCCTTGTTCTCGTCTACGCGCTTTCCGTGCACATCCTCGGCTTCCTGCTCTGCACGTACGTCTTCCTCGTGCTTTTCATGTACCTCGGTGGCTACCGCAATCATCTCGTCATTTGGCTCTCGTCCACGTTCGGCGTGATCGCCTTGGCCTTCGTCTTCCTCAAGGTCGCCTATGTCTCCCTGCCGCGCGGCGAGCCGCCGTTCGACGGCGTGACGCAGTCGGTCCTCTCTCTCTTCCGCATCCAGTGAGCGAGTGGTGGTCCGATGATCGACGTCCTCACGCTGCTGGGCAACGGCTTCATCAATTGCCTCACGCCCATCCACCTCGCGATGCTGACCATTGGCATCGTCATCGGGCTGCTCATCGGCGTTCTGCCCGGCCTGACGTTGGTCATGGGCGTGATCCTCGCCCTGCCGTTCACCTACAAGATGGACGTCACCGCCTCGATCATCCTGCTCACGGCGATGTACGTCTCGGGCACCTACGGCGGCGCCTTCACGGCCATCCTCTACCGCATCCCCGGCGAGCCGATCGACGTACCGATGCTCTGGGACGGCTACCGCATGGCGCGGCAAGGCAAGCCCGCCAAGGCACTCGGCTGGACGCTCATCGCCGCGCTCATCGGCGGCTTGATCTCCGCCGTCATCATGGTCGCGCTGACCAAGCCGTTGGCGACCTTCGCCCTGCAGTTCTCCTCGCCCGAGTATTTCGCCATCGTCGTTTTCGGGCTGACCAGCGTCATCGCCCTGGGCTCCGGCTCTCTGGCCAACGCCTTCATCAGCCTCGCCATCGGCATCCTGATCTCGACCGTCGGCACCGATCCGATCTACGGCAGCTACCGCTTCACCTTCGGCCTGCCCATCCTGTCCGACGGCATCGAGTTCCTCGTTGTCATGGTGGGTGCCTACGGTGTCGGCGAGGTGCTCTCGCGCCTCGAGCTGCGGTTCGCGACCAAGCCGCTTGGTGACAAGGTGCAGACCAAGACCGAGCTGCCGAGCCTGCGCGAGATCTGGGACATAAAGGGCATGTTCCTGCGCTCGTCCCTACTCGGCAATGTCATCGGCATCGTGCCGGGTGCCGGCGCCACCATAGCCTCGTTCGTCAGCTACGGCGTCGAGGCGCAGGTCGGAAAGCGCAAGCTGCAGATGGGCAGCGGCATCGCGGAGGGCATCGTCGCCCCGCAGGCCGCGGCGACCGCCTCCGTCGGCGGCGGCCTCGTGCCGCTGTTGGCCCTTGGCGTGCCGGGTTCCGGCGCCACCGCGGTCATCCTCGGCGCATTCACCCTGAAAGGCGTGCAGCCGGGCCCGCAGGTGCTGATGACCTCGGCGCCGATGGTCTACACCATCTTCGCCTCGCTCTTCGTCGGCATCATCGTCATGTGCATCATCGGCTACTTCGCCATCCGGCCGCTGGTGCGCATCCTCGACTTCCCCGAGGCCGTGGTCTCCGCCTTCGTCATGATCATGTGCTTCGTCGGCGCGCTGTCGATCCGCAGCAACGTCACCGACCTCTACCTGATGATCGGCTTCGGCGTGCTCGGCTACCTGCTCGAGCGGCTGAAGTTCCCCATCGCGCCGATGGTTCTGGGCGCCATTCTCGGCCCGATCGCCGAGGAGAACCTCATGAACTCGATGATCAGCTACTCCAACGACTGGACGATCTTCTTCACCCGGCCGCTGTCGGGAACGCTGATGGCACTGGCGGTGGGCACGATGGTCCTGCCGCTCGTCGTCAAGCTGCGCCGCCAGATCATGACGCGCGCCTACAAGTAAAGGACCGAGGAGCGACATGTCCGAGCAATCGACGAGACCCATCGAGGCCGCCTCCGCCGATCCAGTTGCGGTGACGCTGGCCCGGGCCCGCGCCGCCATGGCCGAGTACGGCCGCCAGATCGCCGAGCAGGGCCAGCCGCGCATCGACGAGGCCGTCACCGCCCTCGCCTGGTCGATCTACGAGCCGGGCCGCGCCCGCCGCCTGGCCGAGATCGCGGTCGAGGTGACGGGCATCGGCGAGCTGGAAAGCAAGGTCATCAAGAACCAGCGCAAGACCTTCGGCACACTGCGCGACCTTCTGCGCGTGAAGTCGACGGGGATTATCGAGGAGCTGCCCGAGAAGGGCATCGTCAAGTGGGCCAAGCCGGCCGGCGTCGTGGCAGCGATCACGCCGTCGACCAACCCGTCCGCAACCCCCGTGAATAAAGCGATGATGGCAATAAAAGGCGGCAACGCCATCGTCATCGCGCCGCCACCGTCGGCTTGGGCCGCAAGCGAGCCGGCGGTGGCAGGTATGCGTGCAGAGCTCGAGCGCATCGGCCTGCCGGCGGATCTGGTGCAAATCCTGCCGGCCCCGGTGACGCGCGACTCAAGCAATCGCCTGATGCAGATGGCCGACCTCGTCGTCTGCACCGGCAGCCAGGTCAACGTGCGCCAGTCGTACATGTCAGGGAAGCCCGCCCTGGGCGTCGGACTCGGCAACGTGCCGGTGATCATCGAGGCCTCCGCCGACCTCGACGATGCGGCGCGCAAGATCATGGCGTCGAAAACCTTCGACCACGCCACCAGCTGCTCGTCTGAGAACTCCGTCGTCATCGAGGACAGCATCTATGACGCGGCGATCGCGGCGCTCGAGCGTGCCGGCGGCTACATGGCCTCCTCCGATGAGCGTAAGCGCATCATCGAGCGCCTTTGGCAGGACGGAAAGCTCAATCGCGCCGTCATCGCCCAGGGCCCCGAGGCGCTGATCAAGACCTTCGAGCTGTCGGACAAGGCCAAGGGCTGCCGCTTCGTCATGGTCGAGGAGACCGGAATCGGCAAGGCGCACCCGCTGTCGGGCGAGAAGCTGTCGCTCGTGCTCACCATCTACCGCGCCAAGGACTTCGCCGGCGCCAAGCGCATCGTCCACGACATCCTCGACTACCAGGGCAAGGGCCACTCCTGCGGCATCCACACCAAGCGACCCGAGCTCGCTCGCGAGCTGGCCGCCGAGACCGATGTCGTGCGCGTGCTCGTCAACCAGGCCCACACATTCGGCAACGGCGGCGGCTACGACAATGCCTTGCCGTTCACCCTCACCATGGGCTGCGGCACTTGGCAGGGCAACTCCATCTCCGACAACCTGAACTGGCGCTGCTTCGTCAACATCACCCACCTCGTCATGACCATCCCCGAGGATCGTCCGGCCGAGGAGGCGTTGTTCGGGTCCTATTGGAAGAAGTACGGGAAGTAGCTCAGATGAATTTCGAGGAGCATGCAGCGAAGCCGCTGCTCGCCAAGCACGGCATCGCTATCCCGCAGGGATGGCTCGCGGTCACCCCGGATGACGCCGACAAGGCCGCCCGCGCCATCGGCCCGTGCGTGGTGAAGGCCCAGGTGCCCACCGGCAAGCGCGGCAAGGCCGGCGGCATCAAGCTCGCAGCCACCCCGGGCGAGGCGGCGGCGCATGCCAAAGCCATCGTCGGCATGTCGATCGATGGCTGGCCGGTCGAGAAGGTTCTGGTCGAGCAGCAGCTGCCGATTGCCCGCGAGCTCTACGCGGCCATTCTCAACGACAGCGCCAGCAAGGGTCCGATGCTGCTGTTCTCGGCCATGGGTGGCATGGATGTCGAGGAGGCGGCCGCCAAGGACCCGACCGCAATGCGCCGCGTGTCCATCCCGATCGAGCACGGCCTTGACGCGGAGGCGGCGCGCGGCGCCATAGCCGGCCTCGGCCTCGATGACGTCGCCGACAAGCTGGTCGACACCTTGCTCGCGCTCTACGCCACCTATCGCGCGCTCGACGCCGAGCTCATCGAGATAAATCCGCTGATCGTCACCGGGGGCGGCAACATCGTCGCTCTCGACTGCAAGCTGACGCTCGACGACAGCGCCGCCTATCGCCAGGGCGACACTGCCGCCAAGGCCGCGCCCGAGCGCCAGACCGTGCTCGAGGCCAAGGCTGCCGCGGCGGGCCTTCGCTTCATCGAGCTCGGCGGCTCCGTCGGCGTCCTCGCCAACGGCGCCGGCCTCACCATGACGACCATGGACGTCATCGCCCATTACGGCGGCGCGCCCGCCAACTTCCTCGAGATCGGCGGGGAGGCCTACACCAAGGCCAAGACGGCGCTCTCGATCTTGCTCGAGAACCCGAACGTGAAGAGCCTGCTCGTCAACTTCTGCGGCGCATTCGCGCGCACCGACGTGATGGCCGAGGGCGTCATCGGCGCCTGGCAGGAATTGAAGCCTGACATCCCGATCTTCTTCACCATCCACGGCACCGGCGAGGACGAGGCGGTGAAGCTGGTCAAGGAGCGGCTCGGCATCGAGCCCTTCGACCTGATGGACGATGCGGTCAAGGCGGCGGTGGCCGCGGCCAAGGAAAGGACGGCGGCATGATCCCGCGTCGGCAACACAAGATCCTCGTGCAGGGCATCACCGGCAAGCAGGGGACGTTCTGGGCCAAAGCCATGCAGGATTACGGCTCCACCGTGATCGGCGGCGTCAACCCGTCGAAGGCGGGCACCACGCACCTCGGCGTGCCCATCTACGCCAGCGCCCGCGAGGCGGCGAAGGTGACGCCGTTCGAGGTCGCCTGCATGTTCATCCCGCCGGCCGCCGCCAAGGCCGCGGCCATTGATGCCTGCGAGGCCGGAACCAAGCTGCTCGTCTGCCTGACCGAGCACATCCCGGCGCACGACGTCATGGAGATGCACGTCGCGGCGAGACAGAACGGCACCCGCATCGTCGGGCCGAACACGGCCGGTCTCGTCACCGTCGGCGAATGCTTCGTCGGCATCATGCCAGCCTTCAACGACCGCGTGTTCACGAAAGGCCGCGTCGGCGTCATCTCGCGCTCCGGCAGCCTCGGCACGCTCATCTCGCTCAACCTCAGCCAGGCCGGCCTCGGCCAATCGGTGTTCTACGGCGTCGGCGGCGACCCCATGATCGGCACAACGTCGGCGGACGCGCTCAAGATGCTCGACGCCGATGACGGCACCGACGCGGTCGTGCTCACCGGCGAGATCGGCGGCAGCGCCGAGGAGGAAGCGGCAGCCTACGCGCGGACGATGAAGAAGCCCGTCGTGGCGTTCATCGCCGGCCGCCAGTCGCCGCCGGGAAAGAAGATGGGCCATGCGGGTGCCATCGTCGCCGGCGGCAAGGGCGACTACGCCTCGAAACGCAAGGCGCTGGAGGCCGCGGGTGTCGCAGTCGCCGACGTGCCGAGCCAGATCCCGACACTCATCGCCGAGCGGCTGAAAAAAGCGGCGTGAAATCGTTCCCTCTCCCCGCCCTCGCGGGGAGAGGGTCAGGGTGAGGGGCCGCCACAGCCCGCAGCGTCCGCGGCCGCCCCTCACCCCGGCCCTCTCCCCATGCGAGTGCCGAGCATGGGGAGAGGGAGAGGAACTCGATCCAGAAGGAACACGACCCATGCGCATGACCACCGAGGAAGCCTTCGTCAAGGTGCTGCAAATGCACGGCATCGACACGGCTTTCGGCATTATTGGCTCGGCCATGATGCCGATCTCGGACCTGTTTCCGAAGGCCGGCATCAAGTTCTGGGACTGCGCCCACGAGTGCAACGCCGGCATGATGGCCGACGGTTACACCCGCGCCACCGGCAAGATGTGCATGGCCATCGCCCAGAACGGTCCCGGCATCACCAACTTCGTCACGCCGATCAAGACGGCGTACTGGAACCACACGCCGATGCTGCTGGTCACGCCTCAGGCCGCCAACCGCACCATCGGCCAGGGCGGCTTCCAGGAGATGAAGCAGATGGCGCTGTTCGAGGACTGCGTCTGTTATCAGGAGGAGGTCCGCGATCCCTCGCGCATCGCCGAGGTCCTGAATCGAGTCATCGAGCGCGCCTGGCGCGGCTCGGCGCCGGCCCAGATCAACGTGCCGCGCGACTACTGGACCCACGTCATCGACATCGATCTCCCCGAGATCGTGCGCTTCGAGCGTCCGTCGGGCGGCGACGAGGCCGTGGCCCGCGCCGCGAAGCTGCTCTCCGAAGCGAAGTTCCCCGTCATCCTCAACGGCGCCGGCGTCGTCATCGGCAACGCCATCGAGGCTTCCGCCAAGCTGGCCGAGCGTCTCGACGCGCCGGTCTGCTGCAACTATCAGCACAACGACGCCTTCCCCGGCTCGCATCCGCTGTCGTGCGGCCCGCTCGGCTACAACGGCTCGCGCGCGGCCATGGAGATCATCGCCAAGGCCGACGTGGTCCTCGCCCTCGGAACGCGCCTGAACCCGTTCTCGACGCTGCCCGGCTACGGCATCGACTACTGGCCGAAGGAAGCCAAGATCATCCAGGTCGACATCAACCCGGACCGCATTGGCCTGACGAAGCGGGTCACCGTCGGCATCTGCGGCGATGCCAGGAAGGTCGCCGAGGGCATCCTCGCGCGCCTCGCGCCGACGGCAGGGGACTCCGGCCGGAAGGAACGCCGTGAATTGGTGCATCAGAGAAAGTCGGCCTGGCTGCAGCAGCTCGCCTCCATGGACCACGAGGACGACGATCCCGGTACCACCTGGAACGAGCGCGCGCGGAAGCGCCACCCCGACCGCATGTCGCCGCGCATGGCCTGGCGCGCCATCCAGACCGTGCTGCCGAAGGACGCCATCATCACCTCGGACATCGGCAACAACTGCGCCATCGGCAACGCCTACCCGACCTTCGAGGAGGGCCGGAAGTATCTCGCGCCCGGCCTCTTCGGTCCCTGCGGCTACGGTTTCCCGGCGATCCTCGGCGCCAAGATCGGCCGCCCCGATGTGCCCTGCGTCGGCTTCGCCGGCGACGGCGCCTTCGGCATTTCCATGAACGAAATGACGGCGTGCGGCCGTGGCGACTGGCCGGCGATCACCATGTGCATCTTCCGCAACTACCAGTGGGGCGCGGAGAAGCGCAACACGACGCTCTGGTACAAGGACAACTTCGTCGGCACCGAGCTCGACCTCGACGTGCAGTACGCCAGGATCGCCGAGGGCTGCGGCGTCAAGGGCGTGCAGGTCATCGGCATGGAGAGCCTCAGGGAGGCACTGTCGAAGGCCGTCGAGGACCAGATGAAGAACAACGTCACGACCTTCATCGAGGTCGTCCTCAACCAGGAGCTCGGCGAGCCGTTCCGCCGCGACGCCATGAAGGCGCCCGTCGCGGTCGCCGGCATCGACGCCAAGGACATGCGCCCGCAGATGGTGGATTGAAGATGGACGTCGTGAGTGGCGGTCCGCCACTCACGACGTTATCATCCGGCTTCACTCGCCGATGATCTTCACCAGCACGCGCTTGCGCCGGCCGCCGTCGAACTCGCCGTAGAAGATCTGCTCCCACGGCCCGAAGTCGAGCTTGCCTTGAGTGATGGCGACGACCACCTCGCGCCCCATCACCTGCCGCTTCATGTGCGCGTCGGCGTTGTCCTCGCCGGTGCGGTTGTGGTGATAGCCTGACACCGGCTCGTGCGGCGCCAGCTTTTCGAGCCACACCTCGTAGTCGTGGTGCAGCCCGCGCTCGTCGTCATTGATGAACACGGACGCTGTGATGTGCATGGCGTTGACCAGCACCAGCCCCTCGCGCACGCCGCTCTCGCGCAGCACCGCCTCCACCTGCGGCGTGATGTTGATGAATTGGCGCCGCCCCGGCACGTCGAACCACAGCTCCTTGCGATGCGATTTCATCGTCGTCCCTCCCGGCCTGTCACTGGCAACCAGAGCTAAAGCTCGCCGCTCACTCCAGCTCCCATCCCCTCGAGGGGAGGGGTTGGGGGTGGGGTGAAGAGCTGGGAGAGACGGCGGATGAAGTCCCTCTTGCCGAAAAGCAAGTCTGTCTGCGGCTTTCAGCGGATATCGGTTTCCCGGCCTCTCCCCACCCCCGACCCCTCCCCGCTGGGGAGGGGAGCCGTGTAGCACGCGCCGTCGGCGTGACTGCTCGATGGGCCCTCACTCGCCCGCCCCCGCCTCGCCAGCCTTGGCGTAGCTCTCTAGCGGCGGGCAGGCGCAGACGAGGTTGCGGTCGCCATAGACGTTGTCGACGCGGTTGACCGAGGGCCAGTACTTGTCGACGCGGAAGGCACCAGCCGGGAAGCACGCCGCCTCGCGCGAGTAGGGCCGGTCCCATTCGCCGATCAGGTCCTCGACGGTGTGTGGCGCGTTCTTGAGCGGGTTGTTCTTCTTGTCCGCGCGGCCCTCCGCGATGTCGTCGATCTCCTTGGCGATCGCCAGCATCGCGTCGCAGAAGCGGTCGAGCTCCGCCTTCGTCTCCGATTCCGTCGGCTCGACCATCAACGTGCCGGCCACGGGCCAGCTCATCGTCGGCGGATGGAAGCCGCAGTCGATGAGCCGCTTGGCGATGTCCTCGACGGTGACGCCGGCCCTCTCCATCGCCGGCCGCGTGTCGACGATGCACTCGTGCGCGACGCGGCCGTTCGATCCCTTGTACAGGATCGGGAACGCGGCCTCGAGCCGCTTGGCGATGTAGTTGGCGTTGAGAATGGCGACGCGCGTCGCCTGCGTGAGTCCCTCGCCGCCCATCAGCAGGCAGTAGCTCCACGAGATCGGCAGGATCGACGGCGAGCCGTACGCCGCCGCCGACACGGTCATGGTGTTGGAGCCATGCACCTCGGGATGCCCCGGCAGGTAGGGCGCCAGGTGAGCCTTCACGCCGATCGGGCCCATACCGGGGCCGCCGCCGCCGTGCGGGATGCAGAACGTCTTGTGCAGGTTGAGGTGCGAGACGTCGGCACCCACGTCGCCGGGGCGCGCGAGGCCGACCAGCGCGTTGAGGTTGGCGCCGTCGAGATAGACCTGCCCGCCGTGCTCGTGCGTGATGCGGCAGATCTCCCGCACCGTCTCCTCGAACACGCCGTGCGTCGAGGGATAGGTGATCATGCACGCCGCGAGGTTGGCCGAATGCTGCTCGGCCGCCGCGCGGAATTTGCCGAGGTCGATATTGCCGCCAGCGTCCGTGGGTACCACGACGACCTTCATACCGCACATCGCGGCGGATGCGGGGTTGGTGCCGTGCGCCGAGGCCGGGATGAGACAGATGGTACGATGATGATCGCCACGGGCCTTGTGATAGGCACGGATGGTGAGCAGGCCCGCGTACTCGCCTTGCGCGCCCGAGTTGGGCTGCATCGAGATGGCGTCGTAGCCGGTGATCCGGCAGAGCTTGTCGGAGAGATCGGTGATCAGCTCCGCGTAGCCCTCGGCTTGGCTGGCCGGTACGAACGGGTGCAACTCGGCGAACTCCGGCCACGTGATCGGCAGCATCTCGGCCGTCGCGTTGAGCTTCATCGTGCATGACCCGAGCGGGATCATGGCGCGGTCGAGCGCCAAGTCGCGGTCGGCGAGACGGCGCATGTAGCGCGTCATCTCGCTCTCCGCGCGGTTCATGTGGAAGACGGGATGCGAGAGATACTGCGACGTGCGGATCAGCGCCTCCGGTAGCCGGTCCGGCAGCGCGTCGTCGCTACAGCAGAGATCGTAGCCGCCGAAGGCGCGCCACACCGCCTCGATCGTCTCCGGCCGCGTGCGCTCGTCCACCGTGATTCCGATACGGTAGTGGCCGACCTTGCGCAGGTTGACGCCGTTGTCGACGGCGTTCTTGAGGATGAGGCCCTGGTACGGACCGACCTCGACCGTGATGGTGTCGAAGAACCGCTCGGGCGCCAACTTGAAACCGAGCGAGGCAAGGCCCTCCGCCAGCAGCACCGCGCGCGCGTGGATGCGCTCCGCGATGGCCTTGAGCCCCTTCGGCCCGTGGAACACCGCGTACATCGAGGCGATGACGGCGGGCAGCACCTGCGCCGTGCAGATGTTGGATGTCGCCGTTTCGCGCCGAATGTGCTGCTCGCGCGTCTGCAGCGCGAGCCGGTAGGCACGGTTCCCGCGCGCGTCGATCGAGATGCCGACGAGGCGGCCCGGCAACGACCGCTTGTGGGCATCCCGGGTGGCGATGTAGGCGGCGTGCGGCCCGCCGTAGCCCATCGGCATACCGAACCGCTGCATCGAGCCGACGGCAATGTCGGCGCCCATTTCGCCGGGCGGCTTCAGCAGCGTCAGCGCCATCGGATCGGCGGCCATTACGGCGATGGCCTTCGCCGCGTGCAGCCGCTCTATGACTGCGGTGAAGTCCTGGAACGCACCCTCGACCCCCGGATACTGGAAGATGGCGCCGAACACCTTTTCCGGCTCCAGCTCGCTGAATGGATCACCGGCGATCACTTCGAAGCCGAGCGGCTCGGCGCGGGTGCGGATCAGCGCGATCGTCTGCGGCAGGCACTGCGCGTCGACGAAGAACGCGTTGGCCTTCGACTTCGTCACGCGGTGCGCCATCGCCATCGCCTCCGCCGCCGCGGTGGCCTCGTCGAGCAGCGACGCGTTGGCGATGTCGAGCCCGGTGAGGTCCGACACCATGGTCTGGAAGTTGATCAGCGCCTCGAGGCGGCCCTGCGCGATCTCCGGCTGGTAGGGCGTGTAGGCCGTGTACCAGGCCGGGTTCTCGAGAATATTGCGCTGGATGGCCGGCGGCATTGTGGTGCCGTGGTAGCCCTGGCCGATGAGCGAGGTGAGCACGCGGTTCTTGTTCGCCGTCTCGCGCATGCGGTCCATGACGGCGCGCTCGGAGTAGGGCCGGCCCCAGGCCAGCGTCTCCTTGAGGCGGATGTCGGCGGGCACCGTCTCGTCGATGAGCTGGTCGAGACTCTGCACGCCGATGACCTTCAGCATCTCCGCCATCTCCTCGGGAGAGGGGCCGATGTGGCGGCGGTTGGCAAAATCATATGGGTCGTAGCGCTCGGCGGTCATGGAATGCTCTGCAATGCTGCGGAAGATCTCCCTCTCCCCACGCCATTGCACGCGGCGTGGGGAGAGGGTTGGGGTGAGGGGTGACTGCGAAATGGACCTGAGAGAACCTGGTGAAACACGGGAGATGAGCGGTAGCTGATGTCGAGCCTTCCATCCGCCCCTCACCCTGATCCTCTCCCCGTAAGAAAGGGGAAAGGGGCGTCACCCGATCAGCTTCTGGTACGCCGCTTCGTCGAGCAGTTTGTCCATGGCGGAAGCATCTGCCAGCTTCAGCTTGAAGAACCAGCCTCCGTCCTGGGGCGCGCTGTTGACCAGTGACGGGTCGTCGACGATGGCCTGGTTGACCTCCACCACCTCGCCGTCGAGCGGCGCATAGACCTCGGACGCCGCTTTCACCGATTCCACGGTTGCCGCCTTGTCGCCTTTGGCCACCTTCGCGCCGACCTCGGGGAGCTCGACGAACACGAGATCGCCGAGCTGCTCTGCCGCATGCGCCGTGATGCCGACCGTCGCCACCCCGCCGTCGAGCTTCAGCCACTCGTGCTCCTCGGTGTATTTCAGCATGAACGTCTCCTCGTCGATGGAATGATCAGGCGGCGCCGCGCTTGTAGCGGGCCGGAACGAACGGCATCGATGTGACGGTAACGGGCTGGCGCTTGCCGCGCACGTCGGCGAAGAGCCGCGTCCCGGGCGTGGCCAAATCCGGCGGCACGTAACCCATGGCCACGGGCGCCTCGACGCTCGGTCCGAAAACACCGGACGTCACCCGGCCGACAGCAGGCCCGTCCTCGCTGGCATGGAGCGTGGCGCCGGCGCGCACGGGCACACGCTCGCCTTTGAGTCCAGCTCGGACGCGCGATGGCCCCGATGCCAGTTGTTTCAGGATGACGTCCGCGCCCGGGAACCCGCCCTCGCGCGCTCCACCGCGGCGCCGCGCCGGCTGCATGGCCCAAGTGAGCCCGGCCTCCACCGGCGTCGTCGTCTCGTCGATGTCGGAGCCATAGAGGCAGAGCCCCGCTTCCAGCCGGAGCGAATCACGGGCGCCGAGCCCGATCGGAGAGACGGAAGTATCGTCGAGGAGCGCGCGCGCGATCATCTCTGCCTTGGCTTCGGGTATCGAGATCTCGAACCCATCCTCGCCCGTATATCCCGATCGCGAAACGAGACAATTCGTCCCCAGGATGTTTGCGTCGGCGACGTCCATGAATCGCATCGTTTTCACCGACGGCGCTATCCGGGCGAGAGCGGCCTCGGCCGCCGGACCTTGCAGCGCGATCAGCGCGCGGTCGGCCAGAGGCATGACCTCGCAGTCGCCCTCAAGATGATGTGAGATGTGCGCCGTGTCTGCCTCTTTGCGCGAGGCATTGACGACCAGGAACAGCCGGTCGCCGAGGTTCGCCACCATCAGATCATCGAGGATGCCGCCTGATTCGTTCGTCAGAAGAGCGTATCGCTGGCGGCCGGCGGCGAGCCCCAGGATATCGACCGGCACCAGCCGCTCCAACGCGCGCGCGACGTCTGCGACGTTTCCGGACCGCGGCCGAAGCTCGACCTGCCCCATGTGAGACACGTCGAACAGGCCCGCGGAAGAGCGCGTGGCGAGGTGCTCTTTCATCACGCCCGCCCGGTACTGGAGCGGCATGTCGTAGCCGGCGAACGGCGTCATGCGCGCGCCGAACTCGATGTGCAGATCGTGCAACGGCGTCGTGCGGAGTGGTGCGGCTGAAGGCTCGGCCACGTGCGTCTCCTGCGGTGTTGGCAGGAGATGATACGTCGAAACAGCCTGGGCGTATCAACCGCGTCTGGACTCGGCCACGCGCTGTGTGGAATTCAGCGCTAGGCGATGTCTTCGAGGTCCCGGCAGATCGAGAGGACCAGCCCGAAGGCCAGCCCGCAGGCTTCCTCGTCGAGAATGTCGCGCAGCAAGGCGGTTTTCGTGCGCAGCTGTTCGACGGTGCTGGCAGGGCGCGAAGCCAACTCCTCGGCCAATGACTGCAAGCGGTCCATCGCCTGATCGGCGCGGCCTAGCTCGTGCTCGTTCCGGGGGGGCGTGAGAAGGAGAGCCCGCAGTTGCGTGAGTTCGGCCGAGACTTGGCTGAACCACATATCTGACAACTGTTCGACCGAGGCCGCGGAGACAACTGTGTCAGTGGCGGGTGTCGGCTTAGTGCGCTGTGCTTGCATGGCATTTTCCCAACGGAAGCTGGAATGACTGCAGGAAGCAAAAGACGCGTTACACTGTGATCGTCTGGTTTATGGGGCTGGCGGAATTTGCCCGCCCCTATTCAATACGCTGTTCAAATTAACGAGTGGTTACCAGACGGCCCAACTTGACCAAGGTTCAATAGTTTCACTCGAGACCTTGAGAGGAATGCGAAGCTGGACCTGCCGTCTCACCCGTTCGAGTGTCCCGTGCCTGTTTGCGCGTATCGGCAACCTTGCGGATGTGTGCGGCGACCGTTGGCGCCACCACCTCGAGCCTGTGAAAGTCCTCGCGGTAGAGCTTGAGCAGCCGGCACTTGCTCGAGGTGATGAAGCTGGCCCGGCTGAGATCGTTCTCGAGCATCGCGACCATGCCGAAGAACTCGCCGGTCTGGAACGAGGCGGTGCGCTCGGGCGTGCTCATCCGCACCCGCCCCGAGGCGATGAAAAACATGGCCGATCCCGGAGCGCCTTCACCGATGATCTCGACATTCGGCGGCATGTTGTGGGCATGCAGCATCGGCATGAGCCGCTCGATGTCGGCGGCCTCGAGCTCGGCGAGCAGCGGAATGCGCGACATCAGCGACCACGTGACGACGAAATCGCGCCGGCCGACCTCCTGCGCGAACCCGGTCGAGATGATGGCCACCGGCAGCGCCAGGATGCACAGCCCTGTCACCATGACCATGGCGCCGAACACACGGCCAAGCGGCGTCACCGGCGCCATGTCGCCGTAGCCCACGGTGGTCAGCGTCGCGATCGCCCACCACGCCGATTCCGGCACCGATCCGAACTTGTCGGGCTGCGCACTCGCCTCGAGATAGTAGATGCCGGTCGAGGCGAACAGCACCGCGGCGAGCAGCAGAAGCCCGGCGCCCATCAGCGCGCGCCGCTCGTTGCTGAGCACGCGGATGAGCGTGTGCATGGCCGGCGAGTAGCGCGACAGCTTCAAGAAGCGCAGAAGCCGCAGCGCCCTGAGCACGCGCAGGTCGAGACCGAGCAGCGGCCCGAGATAGAACGGCAGGATGGCGACGAGGTCGATCACCTGCGCCGGACGCCGGGCGAACCGCAGCCGCGCCCTCCACGCGGGCATCCGCGACAGGAATGGCACCTCGACCGCCACCCACAGCCGCGCCGCGTACTCGATCGTGAAGATGACGATGCTGATCACCTCGAAGACGAAGAAGGCATGCCCGTACTCACGCTCCAGGCGCGGCACCGTCTCGGCGCAGAAGACGGCGATGTTGGAGAGGATGAGGAAGACGAGGAAGGAATCGACGAGCTTGCTTGTCCGGTCCTCGCCCTGGCCGACCTCGAGAACCTGATAGACGCGCCGCCGCAGATCGCGCCAGCGGCCGCCGGCATTCGCCGCTTCGGACGCTCTGTCGCTCATCGTCGTGCCATCGGCTGACGCATGGCCCCCGTGCTGATCCCGATGGGTGCCGAGCACGATACGTCCCCCCTTCCGCTGGACGATGCCGTTCTACGACAGTCCCGGTCGGCGTGTCTCGCCAGGAGCGGCCGGTTCGTGAACGCGGGCGGGGAAAGCAACGCCCGCGGCCGGCTGGCGGCACACGGGCGTGAGAGCGTCAGCAGCGGAAGGCCGGCCGTCAATTATAGCTGGCGGAGCCGCGCATGAAGTTCGGTAGGTCCTCGCGCGACAGAACGGCCTCGATCCGCCGCCAATCCGACTCGTCCAGGCCGCCCGTGTCGGAAAGCTCGTTACGGACGCGGACCAGACGGTCCCTGAGCGCCTGCTCGCCAGGACGCTGGCCGTTGTCTGTCCCGGCCGCTGCCTCGATGTTGTCGATCAGGAAGTCGACCAGACCGACCTCAGGCAGCAGCATGAGCATCGGCCGACACTCCTGCACCTGGCCCCACGTCTCGGCCAAGACCTCGCTGGCCTGGGCGTCGCCCTCGGCCACGGCCGCCAGCCGCTGGTAGGTCTCCGCGAGCTCCCGGTCCTGATCCTTCATGTGACTCTGCAGAACTTGGCGAAGCGCGGGGTTGTGCTCGCTCTGGCGAAGAAGAACTTTCCAGGCGTCGGCGGCGGCCTTGCCCGCTTCGCTCGACAGATGATGGTCGACATCGGCGTGGACGATATTGAGCGCCGCGAGCAGGTCCCCGAAATAGCGGCTGCGGAGATGATCGAGCTCGGCCTCGGTGCGGGCGCGGCGCGCGGTAGCGGCGGCCTTCGGCGGAGGCGGCAGCTGGCTCATTTCGCCAGCATGGCCGATCTGTGGTTTGCTCTGGTCGAGAGGCGTGCTGCCGGCGCCCGCCGGGCCGCTGATCTGCGGGGTTCCGCCCCAGCTCGCCGACATCAGCGTGCGGGCTCGGATGCGCGCCAGCGTCTTGTAGAAATCGCGATGGATGTAATACCGGTCCTCTTCGCCCTTGCGGTCGTCGCGCTGCACGAACTGTAGCGTCGAGCCCGCGTTGAGGGCGTTTCGCACCGACCGGGCGAACGCCTTGTTGTCGCGCTCGACCTCTTGCATGAAGATTTCCGAGGTGAAGCCCTCGCGCTCCTTGATCGGGTGCAGGTGCTGCAGGACTGCATCAGCCGCCTCGTCGATCTTCGGCAACAGCGCGACGGTCAGCACCTTCTCCAGCTCGGCGATGCTGCCGTGATGCGGACTCGCCTCGAACGCGCGGCGGGACACGATGGACAGGAACTCGAACAGCTCGGCCCGGACGAGCCAGCGGTCGCGCTCCTCGTCGTAGGCGACCGCGTGGATGGTGGCGCCGGCGTTGAGCACCGCCATGACGCGGTCGGCGACGTGCGGATCGAGCCTCTCCGCCCGGACCTCGGCCATGTACCCTGCCACGTTCGAGATCGGCCGCATCGCCGACAGCGCGGCACGCGCGTTGTCGAAGGTGTCCGGCAGCAGTGCGTTCTCGATGATCGCCTCGAGTTGCTGCGCGCTGCGCGCCTTGTAGCTCGGCACGTCGGAGAGTGGCGAGCGCACCGCGTTGGCGCCGAACAGACCTGACATGAAGACGAGGCTGTCGATGGCGATCGCGATGGCCAGCGCCAGATAGGCGAGCCGGTTGCCGTCCTGGAACGCGTTCCAGGTGACGACGAAGCGATGCGCCTTGTCGTCGCGATTGAGCTCGATGAAGTTGATCTTGGTCCGCAGCTTGTCGGTGTCCCTGCTCGGCAGGCCGCTGTCCGAGAGGCACTTGCGGGCGAGGCCGAACAGGCCGTCCGCGGTCCTGTCCGCCTCGAGCTTGTCGCCGCCAAGGCACTGGCGGGTGAACAGGTCGGTGCCAGAGACGAGCGAGAACAGCGGCGCCGCGGCCTCCGCCGCCTGCTTCGGGTCGCAGTCGACGCCGGCCACCTTGGGCTTGGTCACCGCCGTCGCCGCCATGGCGTTGTAGATCTGCGAGCAGTGCTGCTGCACCTTGGCCAGTCGCTCCGGCGTCGGGTCCTGCCGGAACTCGACGCGCGCAGCCTCGAACGCCGGCACCGCGCGGGCGGGATCGACGCGCTGCAGCTTGTCGTCGCCGGCTACGGCCTCCTGGGAAAGCTTGATGCGCTGCTCGGCCGTCTCCGCCTCGCCCTTGTATTTGGCGAGGTCGCCGTCGATGGCGGCCAGCTCGCGCTTGATCGATGCGATGCGCGTGGTCACCGCGTCGAGACGCTTCTTGGCGTCCCGGACGCGCTCCTCACCGATCTTGTAGTAGTCGTTGAGCTTTCCAAGCTCTTCCACGCGCAGCCGGTAGGCGGGGCCGCGTCCTGCCTTGCCGGTTCCTTCGACTCCCTTGTCCTCGGCCATGGCTTCCACGCGCTTGGCGTCGACCTCCTTGGCGCGGGCGTCGAGCTCGCTCTGCTTCTGCGCGTATTCCGCGGCGAGCGTCGGCCGCTCGCTCTCCAGCCGTGACAGCTCGTCGGTGAGCGAGGTCTTCTTGCTCTGCAGCCCGGCCTGGCCCGACTGCGCCGTGGCGATCCGCTCCTGCTGCTGCTTGACGGCGCGATTACGGTCCTCGAGCTGGTCGTTGAAATACTTCTCGATCTCGTTCGACGATACCGCTGCCTGCTTGGCCAGCTGCGACAGCTGCGCGTCGTATTTCACCCAGCCGTCGTTCTTGAACAGCTCGTCGGCCTCCGTCTGGCGCCTTTCGCCGATCGTCTGGTGGATGTCCGCCAGGATGCCGGCCACCTGGTTCTGAGCCCTGAGCTCGGCGGCGCGCTTGCGCTCCTCCTGCGGGAAGATGGCCGTGAACAGCGAGTCGAACGAGAAGAACACGCTGGTCGCCATGCAGGCGATAAACATGATCCACAGCACGGCATTCTTCACGATCACTCGGAAGCTCTGCACGTAGCCGGCGCCCATATCGCTCTTGTGGATGGCGACGATGAACGCGATGAGAAGGGCGGCGAACGCGCCGAACAGGGCGTAGCTCTGAACGGTCTGGGCGGCGGAGCTGTCAAACCAGCTGGCGGCGATGATGTCGCGCCGCTCGGCGCTGCGGCCAATCCAAAGCGTACCGCTGAGCACGATTAACAGCCCGAACAGCCCCGTGGCGACGAGATCCCACTGGCTGGAGCGGCCCTCCGCCGAGCGCTGGTTCATGCCCGTCGCGAAGCTCTCGCCGATGAGCCACGCGACGATGAGCATCACGCCCTGGATGCCGAACGTGATCATCAGCGAAAGCACGCCGGCGCCGAAGCAGTGCGAGACCTTGTCTCCGCCGGTCGTCTGCCCGCAGGTGAAATTCCACATGCCGTCCCAGGTCGTCCAGCCGGAGGCCAGGGAAAGCACGACTCCGGTGGTGCCAAGCAGCGCCAGGCGCCAGTTCGAGAACAAGGTCTCTTCGAGCACCTTGCCGAGACGCTTCCAGAGCATCGAGGTTACGAGCAGGTAGAGGAGCCCGAGGACGACACCGGCGGTAATGAGCGTGGGCACGCGATCTGAGAGCGAGGCCAGGAGCGACTGGAGACTGCTCGTCGCGGACTGCAGCCCGCCCGCCGCGCCGTCGACAACCTGCTTCACGTCCATCGCCCTGTCGCCTCCCGCCTACGGCCGCCCGAGCCCGATCGATCGGTAGTCCCCGCGTCGTGGCAGCCGCGCCTCCGTACGATGCACCATGGACACACATCGTAGGCGCGACTGCGACAGCAATGGGGCAGACTCGTGCAATTCAGTTTATGGCTGCCCGCCAGAAGCCAGCCCAACGCGGGTCACGATCGGCGTGGCCGGTACCTGCAACCGAGTCGGCATTTATGCACGAACGGCCGCCTGCACAAAGGGCGACCCCTCGAAATTGAGTGCTATCGGCGCTGCGTGTCAGACCGCCTCGAACAGCCCGGCGAGACCAAGCCCACCGAGGGCGCCGAGGGCGGCAACGCCGAGCCGGGGCGACTGCTCTGTGCGCGCTCGCGCCATGCGGGTGAACAGCCGCACGACCAGCACCGCGCCCGCGGCGCCAAACGGGTGCCCACGCACGACCGCGCCGCCATCGGCATTGATCCGGTCGTCGTCGACCCCGAGCTCGGCGGCGAACGCGATCGCCTGCGCGGCGGAGCTCTCCGACAATTCGAAGGCGCCGATGTCCTTCGGATTGAACCCGCCGAGGCGCGCGTAGAGCTTCTTGACGGCGCTCATCGGCGCGCTCGCCTCGTCGTCCGGGGCGACGCCTTGTGCCGCGCTCGCCACGAGCCGCAAGGCCCGCGGCCGTCCGAGCTCCTGCCACACCTTGTCGGACACGACGATCACTACCGCCGCGCCGTCGTGCAGCAGGCTCGTGTTGCCGCGCGTCAGCGTGCCCTTGGGCGGGATCAGCGGTGCCATGCGCTCGAGATCCTCCAGCGCCGGCTCGATGGCGCTTTCGTCGCGCGCCTCCTCGGCGTTGCCGCGCATCGGCACGATCTCGCCGACGAAGGACTTGCCCGTCCGGGCCGCCTCCGCCTTGAGGTGCGAGCGTAGCGCCCAGGCATCCTGCTGCATGCGGCCGATGCCAAGCCGCCGCACCAGATCCTCCGCCGCGTCGAGCGGCTGCGCCTCGGCGCTCTCCTCGGCTGCAGCGGGCTCGATGCCGATGAAGTGCGGCGTCTGGTAGATGCTTTTCGGCTTGGCCACGCGCCAGGGCGCCGTTGACAGCGACTCAGCGCCGCCCGCGACGATGACGTCCGCCTCGCCGCCGCCGATTGTGCGGCAGGCTGCGATGATGGCGTCGAGCCCGGAGCCGCACTGGCGGTCGAGCGTGGCCGCCGCCGACGTCTCGGGCAGACCCGCCGCCAGCGCGATGAGCCGCGCCGGATTGCCGCCCTGTGTGGCGTTGCCAATCAGGATCTCGTCGACCGCCTCGGGGCCCAGCCCCGCGTCGGCAAGCGCCGCGCGCACGACGGGAGCCGCGAGATCTTCGATGCGGCGGTTGCGGTGCAGTCCGCCGACGCGGCCGAGAGCCGAGCGCCGTGCGGCAATGATATAGGCAGGAGCCAGGGGCATGGACGCCGAAACTCGAAAAGGGACATAGGCGCCGGGCAGCATCCGACCTGGCAGTCGCGCTGGTTTCCGGGGCCGATCGGATCCCAGCAAACACAGGATGTTGGCGAAATCGGGAAAAAGCGCCCCCCCTCTGTGCTTTCCGCGCGCTGCCAGGCACGCGTTTCGGGGGCCCGGCCGCGCACCGAGGTTGTAAGCGAATGTTATAATGTTATGTTTCGGTCGATCGCCCGCCTTGGCGCCGCCCCAGGAGCCCGGACATGCCGCCTTCCAGCCCCGCGCTTGGTTTCCCGCCGCCGGGCCACAACCACAACCGCTGCCTCTCGACGGCGCTGGAGCGCGCCAACGCCGCCTTCGTCGAGAAAGGCCTGCGGCTCACCAAGCTGCGCGCGATGGTTTTCGAGGAGATCGCCAACTCGCACCATTCGATCGGCGCCTACGAGATCATCGAGCGCATCGCCGCCAAGGGCACCCGCCTGGCGCCCATCTCGGTCTACAGGGCCATCGAGGCGCTGATGGAGGCCGGCGTCGTCCACCGTCTCGAGAGCAGGAACGCCTATTTCGCCTGTCACTGCATCCACGGCGCCGGCCGCGAGCACATCGTCCTCGCCTGCGAGCGCTGCGGCACCATCGCCGAGCTACCGGCAGAGGCCGTGTTCGGCGCCATTGCCGAGGCCGTCCGCGGCGCCGGCTTCGAGCCGCGCGTGCGCGTCGTCGAGGTCTCTGGTCTGTGCGCCCACTGCACCGGCAACTGATTGAAAGATCGCATGGAAAACCAAGCCGTAGCCGGGACGGAGGATGGCCGCGAGCACGACGGCCCAGGGCATGGCGACACCTGCTGTGCCGGCCATCATCATCACGCTCCGGTACGTCTCGCCGGCTTCGACGCCGGTGCGCTGGTGTCCGCTCGCGGCTTGACTCTCGCGCGGTCCGGACGCCGCCTCCTGAGCGGGGTCGATATCGACGTTCGGCCGGGCGAGATCGTCACCCTCATCGGACCTAACGGCGCCGGCAAGACAACCCTCGTCCGCCTGCTGCTCGGCATCGACACGCCGGACGCCGGCGAGATCCGCCGCGGGACGGGAATGCGCGTCGGCTACGTGCCGCAGCGCTTCGACATCGAGAGCGCCATCCCGATCACCGTCACCCGCTTCCTGGCGCTCGGCCAGGGCGTCACGCCGGCCGCCATTTCCGGGTGTCTCACCGAGGTTGGCGCCGAGAAGCTGGCCGACCGCCAACTGTCGCGGCTGTCGGGCGGCGAGCTTCAGCGCGTGCTGCTGGCGCGCGCCTTGCTCCGCAACCCGGGGCTCCTGGTCCTCGACGAGCCGGTGCGGGGTGTCGATTACGTCGGCGAGGCGGAGCTTTATGCCCTCATCGGCCGCCTGCGTCAGGCGCACGGCTTCGGCGTCCTCCTGGTCAGCCACGATCTGCACGTCGTCATGGCCCAGAGCGATCGCGTCGTTTGCCTCAATCATCACGTCTGCTGCTCGGGTGTGCCGCATGCCGTGGCCGCCCACCCCGAGTACGTGCGCCTGTTCGGCGCCGAGGCGGCGCGCTCGCTCGCGATTTACCATCACCACCACGACCATCGCCACGACATCGCCGGCGAGCCGACGGGTGTCCCGGCCTCTCCCGCGGACGGTGAGGTGCCTGGGGCAGGGCAAGCAACGGGGAGAGGCTCCCCATGACCGAGCCCTTCGTCCTGCGCGCTCTGGCGGCCGCCATTGGGCTCGCTCTCGTGGCCGCGCCCTTGGGCTGTGTCGTGGTCTGGCAGCGCATGGCCTACCTCGGCGAGACCGTGGCCCAGGCGAGCCTCATTGGCGTGGCGCTGAGCCTCGCATTCCGCGCCGACGTCACGGCTGGCGTGCTGCTCGTGGCGGCGGCGACGGCCGGCATCGTGGTTCTGCTCGGCCGACAGCGGCTGGTTCCGGTCGATTCAATTCTCGGCCTGCTGCATCATGCCTCGCTCGCCCTGGGCGTGATCGCGCTGAGCCTCCTGAAGGGCCCGCCGGTCGATCTCGTCGGCTATCTGTTCGGCGACATTTTCGCCGTGACCTCCCGGGACTTGGTCTGGATCTGGGGCGGGGGTAGCGTGGTTGTCGCCCTGATGGCGTGGCTGTGGCCATCGCTCCTCCGCCTGTCCTTGAACGAGGATCTGGCAGCCGCGGAAGGTGTTTCCACCGGGCGCACCCGGCTGATCTTCACGCTCCTGCTGGCGCTGACCATCGCCGTCGCCATCAAGATCGTCGGCGCGCTCCTGGTCATCGCCTTCCTGATCGTGCCGGCGGTGGCGGCCCGGCCGATGTCGGCGACGCCCGAGCGGATGATGCTGCTGACGGCGCTGATCGCGGCGGCGGGTTCGGTCGGCGGCATCGGCGCCTCCCTGAACGCCGACATCCCGGGCGGCCCGGCCATCGTTCTTGCCATGGCGCTCCTGGCGGCGGGGTCGATGGCGGTCACGGCGTTGGGCCGCCGCGGCGGCAGCGCCTGAATGCCCACTGGCGGGGGAGCGCCGCCTGATCTAATTACCCGGACGGGCTCATAACGAGACGATGGACGCCATGACCAGCACCCCCGCAGGAACCCTCGCTCCGCGCCGCAGGACGGTGGCGGTGGATGTCGCGGGCGTGAAGGTCGGCGGTGGCGCCCCCGTGGTCGTCCAGTCGATGACCAACACTGACACAGCCGACGTGGACTCCACCGTGGCCCAGATCGCCGCCCTGGCCCGCGCCGGCTCCGAGCTGGTGCGCATCACCGTCGATCGCGACGAGGCCGCCAAGGCCGTGCCTCACATCCGCGAGAAGCTGGAGAAGCGCGGGGTTTTCGTGCCGATCGTCGGCGACTTCCACTACATCGGCCACAAGCTCCTGGGCGAGAACCCGGCCTGCGCCGAGGCGCTCGCCAAGTACCGCATCAATCCCGGCAACGTCGGCTTCAAGGACAAGAAGGACAAGCAGTTCTCGTCTATCGTCGATCTGGCCCTGAAGTACGGCAAGCCGGTGCGCATCGGCGTCAACTGGGGCTCGCTCGACCAGGAGCTCTCGACCCACCTGATGGACGAGAACGCCAAGCTCGCCGAGCCGCTCGACGCGCGCCAGGTCATGCATGAGGCGATGGTCCAATCGGCGCTGCTTTCCGCCACCCGCGCCGAGGAGCTTGGTCTCGGCCGCGACCGCATCATCCTCTCGACCAAGGTGTCGAGCGTGCAGGACTTGGTCGCCTGCTACCTGATGCTCGCCGCTCGCTCGGATTATGCCCTGCACCTCGGGCTCACCGAGGCCGGCATGGGCTCGAAGGGCATCGTCGCCTCGGCCGCCGGCATCGGCATCCTGCTCCAGCAGGGCATCGGCGACACGATCCGCGTCTCGCTCACGCCCGAGCCCGGCGGCGACCGCACCCGGGAGGTCCGCGTCGCTCAGGAAATCCTGCAGACCATGGGGCTGAGGACGTTCATGCCCATCGTCGCCGCCTGCCCAGGCTGCGGCCGCACCACGTCCACCGTCTTCCAGGAGTTGGCCCGCGACATCCAGAACATGATCTCGGACCTCATGCCCGAGTGGCGCTCGCGCTATCCGGGCGTCGAGGGGCTGAATCTCGCCGTCATGGGCTGCATCGTCAACGGCCCCGGCGAGAGTAAGCACGCCGATGTCGGCATCTCCCTGCCCGGCACCGGAGAGACGCCGGCCGCCCCGGTGTTCATCGACGGCAAGAAGGCCATGACGCTGCGCGGTCCCAACATCGCCGCCGACTTCAAGGCCATCGTCGAGGACTATATCGAGCGCCGCTATGGCGCCCAGGAGAAGGCCGCCGCGGAGGCCTGATCCGCGCTCGCCTCACCCCTTCGAAGCGGCTCCCCGGAAGCGGCTCGGGTGGCTTCCCCGTGCCAATTCGGGATGATCCGTAACAAGCTGATTACCATAACAAAAACAAAATTCGACCACAGCGCCGTCATCGTCCTGGCGAAACCAGATCTCAGGGTCCCGAGTTTAAGGTGAACGGGTCATGAGAGGGAAAACCACAATGCGTCTCACCACACTTCTTCTCGCCGCGTCCGTCTCGGTCTCGGCGTCATCCGCCGTGCTCGCCGCCGATCTCGGACCGTATCGCCCGGCTCCGCCGCCGGTCGCCGACTACGCGCCGCCGCCGTTCTCATGGACGGGCCTCTACATGGGCGCCAACGTAGGCTACGGCTGGGGCGCCGGCGACAAGGTTGGCATCACCGACGCTCTGGGCGTGCCGCCGGGCTATCAGGGCGATGCAGGCAAGCTCTACACCGACGGCGTCTTCGGCGGCGCCCAGTTCGGCTACAATTATCAGGCCGGCCGCTTTGTCATGGGTTTCGAGGCCGACATTCAAGCGTCCGACCTGAATGACCGGCTCACCGGCGTCACGCCGACCGGCTACGTCGTCGCGGCTTCGAGTGATATCAACTACTTCGGCACTGTGCGCGGCCGTCTCGGCTTCGCCGCGGGTCCGGCGCTGTTTTACGCTACGGGCGGCTGGGCCTGGGCCGATGTCGATTACAAGCTGACCACAGCCGGCGTGTCGCTGGCCGATACTTCGTTCAAGTCGGGCTACACCGTCGGCGGCGGCGTTGAGTACGCCTTCGCCCGCAATTGGACCACCAAGGTCGAGTACCAGTACCTCGACTTCGGCAAGAGCCCGCTGGCCGGCGCCGGCATCTCGACCAACGAGAAGCTGGATGCCCACACTGTTCGCATGGGCTTGAACTACAAGTTCTGATCCCGCCGCATCGGCCGGGTGAACGGAAGGCGCGCCTCACCGGCGCGCCTTTTCGTTTTCGGGACGCCTTGAGGCTCATCGCCTTGCCTCAATTTGCAGCTTGCGCTGGAGGGTGCGGGGTGCGAGCAACCGGAGGGGACCTTCGAGAGCAAGAGCATGGACGAGAGCGATCCGAGTACGCGTCGAGGGCCACTCGTCCCGCCGGCCGGCTATGGTCCGGGCGATCCCCCGACCGGCCCGGCCACCGCTGCTCCCGCGACCGCCCCGCCCGAAGGTGCTCGGCCCTCTTCGCGACTGCCGGAGCCCCTTCCCCGCACGGCCTCGGTGTCTCCCTTCGAAGTTCGCCCCGGCGCGGCCGAGCCGCCCCCGTCGCCCGCCCCCGCGGCTTTCTCCTCGGCGGGCGCGGCGGCAGCTACAACCTCCGACGCCTTCGACGGTCGTTCGGCGCGCGAGCGCCTGCGCCGTGCCTTCCGTTTGTCCCTGCGTGTCATGCTGTACGCCTTCGGCGGCTGGCTGGCCCTGGTGCTGCTAGCCATCCTAGCCTTCCGCTTCGTCGATCCACCGACCTCGGCCCTGATGCTCATCCACCGCCTGTCCGGCGACAAGGTCGTCCGCAACTGGGTGCCGCTGCGATACATCTCCCCGCATCTCGTCCGCGCCGTCATCGCCTCCGAGGACGGGCGCTTCTGCCGCCACTTCGGCGTCGACATCCGCGAAATCGGCGCCGCTATCGAGCGCGCCCGCGACGGCGTGCCGCGCGGCGCCAGCACGATCTCGATGCAGGTGGCCAAGAACATGTTCCTGTGGCCGGCCAAGAGCTACGTCCGCAAGGCCATCGAACTGCCGCTGACGGTGGCCATCGAACTCGTCTGGCCGAAATGGCGCATCGCCGAGGTCTATCTCAACAGCGCCGAATGGGGTCCCGGAATATTCGGCGCCGAGGCGGCGGCGCGCTACCACTTCGCCAAGCCCGCGAGCCGGCTGACCGAGCGCGAGGCCGCGCTGCTCGCGGTTGCCCTGCCCAATCCTATCACGCGCGATGCCGGCGACCCGGGTCCGGGCACCGCGCGCCTCGCCACCATCATCCAGGCCCGCGTGCGCAAATCGCCGCAGATGGCGGCCTGTGTGGTCGAGCGCGTCGAAAAGCGGCAGCCTGCGGCGGACGCCGACCGATAGTGCGTTCAGAAGAAGCGCGGTACGCTGGCCGCGATGAAAGACAAGCTGAAAGAATATTGCACCCGTGACATTACGCTGAAGCAGCTCCGCGTGATGGCTGCCATCGCGCGCACGGGAAAGATTACCACCGCGGCGAACGAGCTTGGTGTGACGCCCCCGGCCGTCACCCTGCAGTTGAAGCTGCTCGAGGAGAGCGCTGGCCTCGCTCTGTTCGACCGCACCCGGCAGGGATTGATCCTGACCGAGGCGGGTAAGTTCATGCTCGCTGTCGAGGTGCGCATCGAGGCCGCACTGGCGGAATGCTGCGCCACGTTCGAGGAGATGAAGGGCCTGAGTCGTGGTCGCGTCTCGGTCGGCGCCAATAGCACCGCCAAGTACTTCGCCCCGCGCGCGCTCGCCGCCTTCGGTACCGCCCACCCTTCGATCGATGTGGCCCTGCGCGTCGGCAACCGCGAGGAGACGATCGCGGCCCTGAGCCGGCTCGAGCTCGACATGGCCATCATGGGCACGCCACCCGAAGGTCTCGATGTCGAGCAGAAGGTGATTGGCGATCATCCGCTCGTCTTCATCGCGCCGCTCGGTCACCGCCTCGCGGGAGAAGCGCGCATCCCGCTCTCGGCGCTTTCCGAGGAGAAGGTTCTGCTGCGCGAGGCCGGCTCCGGCACGCGCACCGTGCTCGAGCGGCTGTGCACGCAGCTTGGAGTCGAGCTCAAGGGCGGCACCGAGTTCGGCAGTAACGAGACCATCAAGCAGGCGGTGATGGCCGGCCTCGGCATCGCGTTCATCTCCGCCCATACGGTCGCCGCCGAGGTCTCGGCCGGCTGGCTGAACGTGCTCCCCGTCGAGGGTACGCCGCTCATCCGCAAGTGGTATGCTGTGCGTGCCCGCGAGAAGCACCTTCTGCCAGCCGCCTCGGCGATGTGGGAGTTCCTCGTCTCCAAGGGCTCCGGCTACCTCCCGGACGTCTCCATCCTGTTCGGTGCCGAGCCCCCCACCGGCAAGCGGAAAAAGAAGTAGTCTCGCGGAGCTTGTCTGGCCGTCCAAGGGATGCGAAGGCATCGCTGGTGGCGTAGTGTGCGCGCCGCCGGAGCCGCCTTGGCGGGGTGGAAGTCCCCTGCCCGGAAGAGCGGCTCCGAGGGGAAGGCACGGCCGGAGTTGAAGCGGGATGACGCGATCGCTCGTCGAGCAGAAATTCGCAGCCGCCGCCAAGGGCTACGCGACGTCCGAGGTGCATGCCAGGGGCGAGAGCCTTGGCCGCCTCGTCGAGTTGACGGCGCCGCGGCCGGATTGGCGCGCCCTTGACGTGGCAACGGGCGCCGGCCACGTCGCGCTGGCCCTGGCCCCGAAGGTGGCCCATGTCGTCGCCGCCGACCTCACTCAGGAGATGCTCGACGAAGCCGTGCTGCTCGCAGGAGAGCGCGGCATCACCAACATCGAGCTCGTACGCGCGCCGGCCGAGGCCTTGCCGTTCCCGGATGCCTCGTTCGATCTCGTCACAAGCCGCATCGCGCCGCATCACTTCAACGACGTCGAGGCGTTCGTTCGCGAGGCGGTGCGCGTCCTGAAGCCGGGTGGCACCTTCGGCCTCGTCGACAACGTCGGGCCCGATATCGAGCTGCTGCCCGGTATTGCCGCTGCCGAGATCGCCGCCGCCGAAGTCGAGTACACGACGTTCGAGAAGGCCCGCGATCCGAGCCACAACCGCGCCTTGCCGCTTCTCGAATGGCTGGACCTGATTACTCGCTCGGGCCTCGTCGTCCGGCACCGCGAGCGCCTCGTCAAGGTCATCGACCTCGATACCTGGGCGCAGCGCATGCGCGCCGATCGCACCATGCTCGCCCGTCTGGCGCGCATCCTGGATGATCCAAGCCCGGCTCTCGCCGCGTTCCTGAGACCGGTGAATGACGCCGGTAAGCGGGGGTTCACCCTGCACGAGGGGATCGTCGTGGCGGTGAAACCGTAACAAAGCCCCCGCGCGCGTCGTAGGTTCGTATACAGTCGCAATCGTGAGGAGTTTTCATGCTCGTTCGTCGCCACGCTCTGGGCCTGGGCGCCGCCTTCCTGTTGTCAGCCGTCTGGGCGTCGGGCGCGATCGCACAGGAGAAGCTCAAGCTCCGCTTCGCCGTCGGCCCGTACCAGCCGACCCCCGGCGACACGCGCAAGGCCTTTGAGCCGTTCTTCAAGCACCTCGCCGACAAGCTGGGTGCCGACTACGAGCTGACCGTGACCTCGGACTGGGCCGGCATCTCTCTGGCGCTGACCAACCAGCAGGTCGACATCACCTGGATGGGCCCGTGGGGCTACGTGCTCGCCCATCACCAGGGCGGCGCCGAGGCCATCGCCACCGTCAAGTACGACGGCAAGCCGACCTACCACGCCATCATCCTCGGCCGGCCGGAGATCAAGATCGCCAGGTGGCCCGAGGATGCCAAGGGCATGAGCCTGTCGCTCGCCGACGTCGGGTCCACCTCGGGCTGGCTGATCCCCACGCACTTCTTCAAGACCCGCGGCATCGACCCGAAGACGTTCTTCCAGTACCGCGACGGCGCCTCGCACGCCGCCAATGTCACCGCCGTCGCCAATGGTCAGGTCGACCTCGCTTCCGACTACGACCGCAACTTCCGGGCGATGCAGGAGAAAGGCCTCGTCAAGCCCGAGCAGGCGCAGATCGTCTGGACGTCCGATCCGCTGCCCAATGACGCGCTCGTCGCCCGCAAGGGCCTCGATCCGGCCATCGTCGACAAGGTGCGCAAGGCCGTACTGGAGATCACCGAGGCCGACGCCAAGTCGATCATGCCCGCGCATTACACCGGCTGGATCGCGGCCACCCACGCGAGCTACGGCATGATCGAGGACGCGGGGCTCGCGCTCGGCCGCATCAAGACGACGAACTGAGCATGTCCGCACCCGCCCCGGGCAGCGCCACCTCGGCTGGCGAGGCGCGCTTCGCGCGTATCCTCGACGAGCAGCGCAAGGGCCAGGGGCGGCTGCTCCTCTGGGCGGCGGCGATGATCGTCCTCTATGCCGTCTGCCTGCGCTTCTCCGGCATTGATATGGGGCGGTTGATCGCGGGGCTGCCCCGGCTGGCCACCTGGATCGGCAAGAGCTGGCCGCCGAACCTCGAGGATTTGGACGCTGTCCTGCGCGGCGCCGCCGAGACGGTGGCAATCGCCACGCTCGGCACGACGCTTGGAACCATCATCGCCGTGCCTCTGACGCTCGCCTCGGCGCGCACCATAACGCCGTCCGCCTTCGTCTATTGGCCCGCGCGCGCCATCCTCAACGTTCTGCGCTCCATCGACACCTTCGTCTTCGCATTGCTCTTTGTCGCCGCCGTCGGCCTCGGGCCGTTCTCAGGTATTCTCGGCGTCGCACTGCACGTCGCCGGCTCCATCGCCAAGCTGTGGTCCGAGGAGATCGAGGCCGCCGATCCCCGCCCCATCGAGGCCGCCACCGTGACAGGCGCCTCGCGCCTGCTCGTCATCCGCCACGCACTCCTGCCGGGCATTGCGCCGCAACTGTCCTCGATCGTGCTCTATCTCTGGGAGTTCAACATCCGCTCCTCGACCGTGCTCGGCCTCGTCGGCGCCGGCGGCATCGGCCAGCAGCTGAAGAACGCCGTCGATCTCCTGGACTTCCCACGCCTGGCGACGATCCTGATCGTCATCCTCGTCATGGTCGCGGTCGCCGACGGCATGAGCGCCGTTGTGCGCCGGAGGCTCGCGCAATGAAGGTGTCGCTCGATCGCATAACGGTTGCGTACGGTGCGATGCGCCCGGCGCTCGATGGCATAACGGCAACCTTCGAGGAAGGCCGCTTCAACGTGCTGCTCGGCCCCTCGGGCGCCGGCAAGTCGACGCTGCTCAAGGTGCTGAACGGCCTCGCGCGGCCTTCGTCGGGCACCATCACCATCGGCGGCCAGCCGCTCGAGTTGGCCCATGCCCGCGATCTGCGCGCGCACCGCCGCCGCACCGCCATGATCTTCCAGCAGCACCACCTCGTGCTGCGCCGCACCGCGCTCGACAACGTCGTCATCGGCCGCCTCGGCCACATGAGCCGCGCGCAGGCCTTCTTGCCCGTGCCGCGCCATGACAAGATGCTCGCGCTCGCCGCGCTGGAGCGCGTCGGCCTGCTCGACAAGGCGCTCGTCTCCGCCGGCAAGCTGTCCGGCGGCGAGCAGCAGCGCGTCGGCATCGCCCGCGCCCTGGTCGCGGAGCCGCGGCTCCTGCTCGCCGACGAGCCGGTGGCGAGCCTGGATCCGGCCACGTCGGAAAGCATCATGGCGCTCATCTCCCGGATCGCCCGCGAGGACGGCCTGACCGTCGTCCTCAGCCTGCACCAGGTCGAGCTTGCGCGCCGCCACGCCGGCTGGATCACCGGCCTGTCGTCCGGCCGTGTAATCTTCGAGGGCCCGCCCGGCCTTTTGGATCCCGCCGCCCTCGACCGCATTTACGCGGATGCGGCCACGGCGTCCCCGATGCCCCGCGACAATGGGACTCGGGCCGGGGATGCTACGGTGGGCCGCGTTGCCGCCGGAGGCGCGATCTGACGCGACCCGAATCGCGTATGTGTCGGGCTGGGCATCAATTCACGGCGGGACGGCCATGGTGAGCACCAACGACTGGCGCACGGCAAAGGCTCCGACGCTGGCCGAGTTCGAGGCCATCGCGGCCGACGTTTGGGAGCGCCTTCCCCTGCATTTCCGCGAATCGTGCGGCAATGTCGTCGTCCGGGTGGAGGATTTTCCCCAGGACGACGTCCTCGAAGAGCTGGGCATCGAGGATCCGTTCGATCTGATGGGGCTCTATCAGGGCGTGGCGCTGACGCAGAAGAGCGTCTCCGACATTCCGCGCGAGCCCGACATGGTGTTCCTCTACCGCCGTCCGATGCTCGATTATTGGGCCGAGGGAGAGGATCAGCTCGGCCATCTGATCGCCCATGTTCTCATCCACGAGATCGGCCACCATTTCGGCTTCTCGGATGCCGACATGGAGGAGATCGAGGCCAGCGTCGAAACGAGTGTCGGCGCTGCCGCCGATGCGGGCGAGCCCGCGTGACAGAGCGCGGGCCGGACGCTAGTATCCGGCCCTCGCACGGCGGCGGGCAGGGGGAGCAGATTTGACGATGGATTCGCGGCGGCGCTCGACCCTCTCGTGGGCCTTGGCGGCAACGCTCGGCTTCCTGTCGGCCGGCGCGGCGCTCGGCGAAGGAGCACCGACTCCGGAGGAATACGTAGCCCACGTCGGCGGCGACGCCCGCATCGTGCCGCCCGGCGAGTTCAAGCTCGACGGCCAGAGGATGGTCTGCGGACAGCGCCCGACGGTGATCGACAACCAGCTCGATGACTACGGCGCCGCCTATCCGGGCTTCCTCATCATGAACGAGAAGCTGCTGTCGCGCCTCTCGACGCCGGTCAAGATGTGGATCTACAGCCACGAGTGCGGCCACCAGTTCCGCGGCCCCGACGAGGAGACCGCGGACTGCTTCGCTGTCCAGCGCGGCCGCCGCCAGCTCTGGCTGAAGTCTGAGGGCATCGAGGAGATCTGCCGCTTCATCTCGCCGGCCAAGGGCGACTCGATGCACTTCGCCGGTAGTCACCGCTGCGAGAGCATGCGGCAGTGCTTCGAGGACCCCGGTATCAAGTGATCGATTGCGGCTGACCACGTTTCAGCCCGCCTTTGGTTTTTGCCGGCCGGCGACGCACCGCTCCATCGGCAGCGCCGTCGTCGACCAGCCGCCGAGCGTCACGGTGACCACGTAGCGGCGGCACTCGGGCACGGCGCCGGGCACGAAGTGCACCTCGAACAGCGCCTTACCGGGTGCCGGTTTCGGCGGCCACTTGAGCACGCCGTCGTCCGCAGTCCCCGCAAGCGCGGTCTGGATCGCCTTGCCGGCATTTCGGTAGTCCTCCGCCGTCAGCTTCGCGAGCAGCACGCGTGAGAGACCCGGATGCAGCCCGGCCGCCAGCGCCTTCGCTTGGTAGGGATCGTCGCGGTCGATCACCGGCGGCTCGAGCCGCGCCGGTGCGCTGGCTTCGGCTTGCGCGTCATAAGGCACCGCCGCGGCCTCCTGCGCCGGAGCACCGGCCTTGTCCTCGATGACGGCCTCGGGCAGCGGCGGAGGCTCCGCCGGCTCGGCGGCTGCTGCTGGCTGTGCTTCGGCGGGAAGGGGCTCGGCGAGCCGCCGTTCTGGCGCTGCGCCGGGGACCGCCTCTGCGACCTGGGAGCCCGCGAGACCGGAGATCTTCGTCGTCAGCCAGTCCGGCAATCCACGGTCGCTCAGCGCCATCACGGCGCCACCCGCGGCCAGGGTAAGGATCAACAGCCGCGCCTTGGCGAGCGCGCTCATCCCCGTGGCCGCGAGCGGCGCCCCGACGCGCTCCCCCGGAAACATCTCGTGGGCCTCGTCGTCGAAATCGGACATGCCGCCAAACCGCGTGGTGTGGCTGCCCCCGGTCCCCGGGAATGCGCGCGCTGCCATCTGAGAGCTCCGGTACGCGTTACATCTCGGCCGCCGGCCCCGCCGCCGTGCGCCCCTCGCCTCCTCCCATAGGCAACAACGATCGAACGGCTGGCCTTGTCCCTCCGGACCCGGAGCCTGGGCGGCAGGCGCGCGCGGCCTTGACGGCGGGCCCGCCCCGGGCGTTTAAAGGCGCGCCGTCAGGCGGCGTGGATGAGGTGCGGACATCCGAAGCGCAGGAAGTCAGCGCGGATGCGGAGTGGGCATCCGAAGCGCCACAAGTCAGCGCGGATGCGGAGTGGGCATCCGAAGCGCCACAAGTCAGCGCGGATGCGGAGTGGGCATCCGAAGCGCCACAAGAGTGTCGAGGACCGAGATGGATAAGTTCACCAAGCTGACCGGCGTCGCGGCGCCCCTGCCGATGCGCAACATCGACACCGACATGATCATCCCCAAGCAGTTCCTGAAGACGATCAAGCGGACGGGGCTCGGCAAGTCGCTGTTCTACGAGATGCGCTACGACAACGCCTCCGGCGACGAGCTGCCGGATTTCGTTCTCAACAAGCCCGCTTACCGCAAGGCGCAGATCCTCGTCACCGGCGACAACTTCGGCTGCGGCTCCTCGCGCGAGCACGCCCCGTGGGCGCTGCTGGATTTCGGCTTCCGCTGCGTCATCGCCCCGGACTTCGCCGACATCTTCTATAACAACTGCTTCCAGAATGGCATTCTGCCGATCAAGCTGCCGCAAGCCGACGTCGACAAGCTGCTCGACGACGCGCAGCGCGGCTCCAATGCGACACTGACAGTGGACCTCGAGGCCCAGGAGATCCGCGGCCCCGACGGCGGCGTCATCAAGTTCGACATCGACCCCTTCCGCAAGCACTGCCTCCTGAACGGCCTCGACGCCGTCGGACTGACGCTTCAGAAGGAGAAGGCCATCAAGTCCTACGAGGAGAAGACCGCGATGGCGCGCCCGTGGGCGTGAAGGTGAATTGAAGCGGACGAGCGCGAGGACCCGATGGCCAAGCCGATCCACATGATGCTGCGCGTGATCGACGAGGCGCGCGCGGTCGACTTCTACCAGCGCGCCTTCGGCATGGTGGTGAGCCAGCGCGCCGACTTCGACGACTTCACGCTGATCTACATGAAGTCGCCGGAAGACGATTTCGAGATCGAGCTGACCGTCAACAAGGGCCGCGCCGAGCCCTATCAGATGGGCAACGCCTACGGTCACGTCGCCTTCACGGTGGCCGACCTCGAGGTGGAGCGGGCGCGCATGCTGGCGGCGGGACTGGCGCCCAAGGACATCAAGCAGATGTCGCACCAGGGGAAGCCCTTCGGCCGCTTCTTCTTCATCGAGGACCCCGACGGCTACAAGATCGAGGTCCTCGAGCGCTCCGGCCGCTTCGCCTAGGAGCGCCGGGACGGGGACACGATCACGATGGCGGTGGCGGCGCCACTGACGGTAGCGGCGACGGGCAGGATTGCAGTCTGGGAAGGCATGGCGGGCTCCTGTGCGGTTCACACGGCCGGCGCTGTCGCCGGCGTCATGCGCACAGGATTGGGGTGACGCTCCGGCACGCGAAGTTCCGCAGGGCACATGGCCTGATCGGCCGTCGCCTTAGCCGCCGATCTTATGCCACGCGCGGTTGAGCTTCCGGGCGAGCCAGCCCGGCTCCGTGGGCGCTGTCTCCCCGTGCCGGATGTGCCGCTCGGCCGCCGCGAGGAATTGCGCCAGCCGCGCTGTGTCGAAACCGTCCCTGCCTTCCAGGTCGTCGAGGTTGCGGACCACGACACGCCCGCCCTCTGCCGCGTCCATCACCGCGAGGAACGGCACACCGCGGACGTTCGCGCCGGGCGCGCGGTCCATGATGGCTTTGAGCACGGCCGCCCCGGTCGCAACCGGCTCGCGGCGAGGCCCGTTCAGCGTCGACGTGGCGATCTCGACGGGCAGATAGACCGAGCCCACGGTGCGCGCCTTGTCGGCACCGAGCGCGGTGGCGAGCAGCCCGTCCATCTGCTTGTGCAGGACCTTGCAGGAGGGGCACCAGGTCGCGCCAAGCACGACCAGCATCAGCTTTCCCTGCCGCTTCGCCTCCTCGCGCGCGGCGGCGAGAACGGCGCCCTGGTCGTCGCAGACCTTGTACAACGTCTCGCGCTTGGCCAGCGCCGGGCACGCGGCGGGCAGCTCCGGCTGCGGGTCGGCCGCTGCCGGCAGGGCGAAGGAGAAGAGCAGGGCCGCGATCAGGGCCGGTCGAAGCATGGCGGTCTCTCGGTTCAGAGCACGATACCGTAAGGCAACGCTTGTGCCACGCGAGCGGTTTAGGGGAAGTGTGCAGCGGTTCGCATTGAGGATTTCGAGGTCGCGCTCACGGGCACGCCTTGGCGACGGCCAGCAGCGCCTGTCCGAGGCCGGCGAGCGAATAGGTGTCTGTCGCCCGCACCCCCTTCTCCGAGGTCGCGATGACGGTCGCCTTGGCGCCCTTCTTCAGGGCCTCGAGCAGCTTCAGCTCGCGCACCGGGTCCGCGACGTAGAGCCGGTCGCCGCTGGCGAACAGCTTGAAGGTCTCGTCCCCCACGAGCAGCGTCGCCTCGCTGCCCTTGTACGGGGCAAATCCCATTCTGACGCTGATCTGCGATTTGATGCCGTCCTTGGCCCATGTCGACACGTAGAGGAAGGCCGGTTTCCGCTCCAGCCCCTTGGCCTCGCTCGCCTGTGGTGCCGCCACGGCGAAGCAAACGCTGGGTGGCTTGCCGCTGTCCGTCATCACCGCGAACGCGCCGTACTGTCCTACCGGCACGCCTTCAGGTTCGGCCGCGCTGGCCGCCGTAGCCAGCGCAAGGGCCGCGTTGGCCCAGCACATGCTCCTCCGCATTCCCATCCCTCGGATCGTCTCAGCCGCCGCCGCGCACGTGCGGCGCCAGCGGCACCTTCGGCCCGCCCTCGCCGATCGGCCGGTCGGCGAACCGCGCCATGCTCTTCACCCGGTCGTACATCACGATCGCCCCCGCCATCGCCACGTTGACGCAGAAGCTGGTCGGGATCTTCACCACGTACTCGCAGCGCGCCAGGATCGGCGCCGACAGTGAGCCTTTCTCCGGTCCCAGGATGTAGGCGGCGCGCAGCGGGTGCCGGAAGCTCGGCAGGTCGATCGCCTCCTCGATCAGCTCGACGCCGATCAGCTTGCAGCCCTGTGGCAGCGCCATCTCGTCGATGCCGCGCCAGTTGTAGTGCGGCAGGTGCCACTGGCCCTTGGACGTGTCGGCGCGCGCTTCGAGCGCATGATAGGTGGCGCCGACCGTGAACGTGAACGAGGCGCCGAACCCGTGCGCCGACCGCATCAGGTTGCCGAGATTGAGCGCCTTCGACATCCGTTCCGCGCCGATGGCGAAATAGCCGCGCGCCTGCGGCGGCCACTGTTGCGGCACCCCGGCGATAGGTGGGTCTTGACCTTCAGGGCCCTGGCTCGTCATGCATCTCCGGCGCTCCGCTCGTGGCCCGATCGGGCTCGGAGGCGCGCCGCCTTTCCGTTTCCTTCGTCTCCGGTGCAGGTCTCACATGAAAGCAGCGCTTTGCAAGAGCCTCGATGGCCCCGAGGCCCTGGTGATCGAGGACATCGCCGTGCCGCAGCCGGGGCCGGGCGAGGTGCGCATCCGTGTCACGGCCGCCGCGCTCAACTTCTTCGACACCCTGATCACGCGTGGCAAGTACCAGACCAGGCCCGAGCTGCCGTTCTCGCCCTCTGGCGAGGTGGCGGGCGTCGTCGATGCGCTGGGCGCGGGCGTCGAGGGCTTCCGGCCGGGCGAGCGGGTGGTGGCATATCTCGGTTACGGCGGCGCCCGCGAGATGGTGGTGGCCAAGGCGGCCAGCGTCATCCCTGTCCCCGCCGGTGTCACCGATGCCGTCGCGGCGGGCGTCAGCGTCACCTACGGCACCGCCATCCACGCCTTGAAGGACCGCGCCAGCCTGCGGCCCGGCGAGACGGTCGCCGTGCAGGGCGCCTCGGGCGGCGCCGGGCTGGCGGCGGTCGAGATCGCGAGCCTGATGGGCGCCCGCGTCATCGCCGCGGCGTCATCGCCGGAGAAGCTCGCCGTCTGCCGCGAGCACGGCGCGCACGAGAGCGTCGATTACTCCTCGGGCGATCTCAAGGAGGCGCTGCGCGGGCTCACCGCCGGCAAGGGCGTCGATGTGGTCTATGATTGCGTCGGCGGCCCCTACGCCGAGCCGGCCATCCGCGCTTGCGCCTGGCAAGGCCGCTTCCTCGTCGTCGGCTTCGCGGCGGGTGACATCCCCAGGCTGCCGCTCAACCTGCTGCTGCTGCGCGGCTGCGACGCGCGCGGCGTGTTCTGGGGCGAGAGCGTGCGCCGCGACCCCGCCGGCCACCGCGCCAACATGATCCAGGTGCTCGACTGGGTGGCGGCCGGCAAGCTCACCCCCCGCATCCACGCCACCTATCCCCTTGCCGACATCCGCGACGCGATCGCGGTATTGGACCGCCGCGAGGCGACGGGCAAGGTGGTGCTGACGATGTAGCCACGGCTTCACTTTCCGCTGCCCTTGACGGGGAGGGTCAGTGGTGAGGTGATGTTGGGGGAACCCTGGGGGAAACGCCATGCATCTCGGCCATGACATCGCCGCCGTCGTGACGGGCGGAGCCTCGGGGCTCGGCGCCGCTACCGCCGCCGCGCTGGCGGCAAAAGGTGTCCGCGTCGCCGTCCTCGACCTCGACGAGGATCGCGGCGAGGCCCATGCCCAGGCCATCGGCGGCCTCTTCGCCAAGTGCGACGTGACTAGCGAGGCCAGCGTCATCGCCGCGCTGGAGATTGCCCGCGCCGCCCACGGCCAGGAACGCGTGCTCGTCAACTGCGCCGGCATCGCCATCGGCCAGCGCACGGCGCGCCGCGACCGCGCCACCGGGGCCACCACGCCCCACGATATCGCCGCCTTCGCCCGCGTGGTTCACGTGAATCTGGTCGGCACCTTCACCATGGTCGCCCATTGCGCCGCCGGCATGCTCGCCCTGCCGCCGCTCGGACCGGACGGCGAGCGCGGCATCATCGTCAACACGGCCTCCATCGCCGCCGAGGACGGCCAGGTGGGCCAGGTCGCCTACGCGGCGTCCAAGGGCGGCGTCGCGTCCATGACGCTGCCGGTGGCCCGCGACCTCGCCAGGGACGGCATCCGCTGCGTCGCCATCATGCCGGGGCTATTCTCGACGCCCATGTTCGACGGCATTCCCGACGAGGCGCGCGCGGCCCTCGCAGCGAGCGTGCCGTTTCCCACCCGCCTCGGCGACCCGGCCGAGTTCGCCCGCTTCGCCCTCCACATCTGCGAGAGCCCGATGCTCAATGGCTCCTGCCTGCGTCTCGACGGCGCCTTGCGCATGCCACACCGCTGAATTCCGCAAGCGTCGGCCGTTCAAGGAAAATTTGCCAACCTGGGGCATGGTGATCAGCGTGGTTGGTCCGCTGTTCAGCGGGCGCGTTCGGGTGTGAGTCTGGTAATGCGTTCCCTCAGGTGGGCTGTTGCGCTGCCGGTCGCGGCGGCAGGTGTCGCGCTGGCCTCGGCGCCGGCCTCGGCCCAGTCCTTCTTTGAGAAGCTGTTCGGCATCGGCGCCGCCGCGCCCCGCGCCGTCCAGGCTCCGCCGGTCCGACCCTCGGTCCTGCGCGGCCCGGGTGGCGAGCTTCCCCGTTTCGAGCACCGCCGCACCACCCGCGACGACGATGACGATGACGACGGCCGCCACGGACGCCGCCAGTCGAGCAATGACGGCTCAGGCAAGGTGCGCACTGTCTGCGTGCGCCTGTGCGACGGCTTCTATTGGCCGATCAGCAATGCGATCTCTCCCCGCAACCTCGGCCGAGACGCCGGCAAGTGCCGCGCCAGCTGCGGCGAGGAGGCCGTGCTCTATCACGAGCCGGCGCCGGGCGGAGATACCGACAAGCTCGTCGACGGCGGCGGCAAGCCCTACACTGAGCTGCGCAACGCCTTCCTTTACCGCAAGACCCGCGTCGAAGGCTGCTCCTGCAAGCCGGAGCCCTGGAGCGACGCCGCCCTCGAGCGCCACCGCGAGTACGCCGCCATCGAGGCAGAGCGCAGGGCAAAGCTGGCCGCCCAGATGCGCCCGGTTTACGTCGCCGCCGACATGACGCCGCCGGCCGGAGGAATGGCGTTACAACCCATGCAAGTCGTGGCCTCCGGTCCCGTCCTCTATCCGGCTGACGCGACACCGGGCGAAGCGGTAACCGTCTCGATTGCGGCGCTCGCCGCCGCGGCCGTGATGGCCGAGGTGGCCGAGACCGCCGGGACAACGGAGGTCGTCTCCGGCAATGCCGAGCCTGCCCTCGCCTCGCTCGAGCCCGCAGCCACCGTGACGCCTGAGCAGCCGGTCACGGACCTGCCCGCGAAGCCAGCCGCGCCGGCACCGCTGTTCACCGCCGAGCCGGCTGCTCCGCTCCGAGGCTCCGGGACACCGGTCATCGTCGCCGAGTCCAAGCCGGTCGAGCCGGCGCCGCCTTCCGCGACTCCAGCCACTCTAGCCCCCGACGACCCCATCGTCGCACCACGCCGGGAGCCGGCGGCCCCCGCGGTGGTCGCCAAGCCGCTCACCGATGCCACCCGCGGTGTGAAGCGTGAGCCGATGCGCGAGTCCAAGCCGCAGCACGCCGACCGCACCGAGCGGCAGCCGGCAAAGCCCAAGCGAGAGGTCAATCCGGACGTCCGCAAGCCGCCGCATAGGATGGCCCAGGCGGAGCGGTCGCGGCAGCAGCCCCAGCGTGCGGTCAGGGAGCGCCCGGCCAAGATCGCGGCGGCGGCGCCATCGATGTTCGGCAAGCCGAAGTTCACCTACCCCGGTGATGCACCGGCGCGATACCGCTGAGACAGCGGCGAATAATCAGGCGGGGTTGGAGAGATACGCGGCGAGGCGCGTCTGCAACTCGTTGCCGACCGTCTTGGCGGCGCGGTTCTCCGCGTCCTCGCGGGCCCGCACGTTGGAGTAGATCGACGTGAAGCGCTCGTAGGAGGCGCGGCCGTAGCTCGAGCCGGTCAGCACGACCTTCTTGTCGCTCATGCGGATGAGGCGGAAGTTCGCGTCGAGATTGTAGATGCCGCCGCCCGACTCGCCGGTGGGCTTGATCAGCGTCTGCGCCACCGTCTCCCGGATGGCCACTTCGAGGCGGTAGACGGGCTGCTGCGGGTTGCCGCCGCCGGTCGTCTCGAAGATCAGCTCGTTACGGATGCGCTGGCCGACGCGGCCCGGAATCGGCGCGATGTCCACCTGCGCGAGTTTCTCGGCGACACCCGAGCCGCCCAGGCTCTGGCTGCCGTAGAGAGGCCGGAAGCCGCCGTCGCCGCAGGCCATGAGCAGGGGCGCGGTCAGCAGGGCGGCCGCAATGCCCCGCCGGGCGCGGCGCCAGGCCGAGCCCGCCGTCGACGTGCCAGCAAAACGCGCCACCTTACGCGGCTCAGCCAACCACATTGACGATCCTCTGCGGCACCACCACCACCTTCTTGACCGGGCGGCCCTCCAGGGCCTTGACCACGGCTTCCAGCTTCAGGGCGGCCGCCTCGACGTCCTCTTTGCTGGCGGTGCGCGCGATCTTGAGCTCGTCCCGCCGCTTGCCATTCACCTGTACGGCAATGGTGATCTCATCGTCAACGAGCAACCCCGGCTCGGCCTCGGGCCAGGGTGCTTTGGCAATCAAGGTGTTGTAGCCGAGCCGCGCCCAGCACTCCTCGGCCAGGTGCGGCATCATCGGCGCGATCATCCGTGTCAGCAGCTCCGCCGCCTCGCGCTGGGCCCAGGCAAGCCCTTCGTCCTGCTTGGCCAATGCCGAGGAGAGGGCGTTGGCGAGCTCGTAAAGCTGGGCCACCGCCACGTTGAACCGCAGCCCCTCGATGTTGCGCCCAACCGCGTCCAGGCATTTGTGCGCGGCCCGCCGCAGCTCCGTCGCGAGGGGCCCAAAGCTGGCGGGCTTCGCCGTCCCCTGGGCCGCGCCCTTGTCCGCCACCTCGTCCACCATGCGCCACACGCGCTGCAGGAAGCGCCCGGCCGCCTGAATGCCGTCCTCGGTCCAGATCACGTCGCGCTCGGGCGGGCTGTCCGAAAGCATGAACCAGCGTGAGCAGTCGGCGCCCCAGTGAGCGATGATGTCGTCCGGATCGACGAGGTTCTTCTTCGATTTCGACATCTTCTCGATCGAGCCGATCACGGCCGGCTTGCCGGTCGCGACCTCGGTCGCCTTCCGCGCCGCGCCCTCGCCCTCGAGCTTGATCTCGGTCGGCAGCAGCCATGCCCCGGCGTCGGACTTGTAGGTCTCATGCGTGACCATGCCCTGCGTGAACAGCGCTCCGAACGGCTCGCGCAGGTTTTTCGCCCCGTGGCCAGAGTCACTCATCGCCCGGAAGAAGAACCGCGAGTAGAGCAGGTGCAGGATCGCGTGCTCGATGCCGCCGATGTACTGGTCGACGGGCAGCCAGTAGCTCTCCGCGTCCCTGTCCACGGGCTTGTCCGCGTGCGGGTCGGTGAAGCGCGCGTAATACCAGGACGAATCCACGAACGTGTCCATGGTGTCCGTCTCGCGTCGCGCGGGCTTGCCGCATTTCGGGCAGTCGACGTGCTTCCACGTCGGATGCCGGTCGAGCGGGTTCCCTGGCTTGTCGAACGTCGCGTCGTCGGGGAGGCGAACCGGCAGATCCTTGTCCGGAACCGGCACCACGCCACAAGTCTCGCAGTGGATGACCGGGATCGGGCAGCCCCAGTAGCGCTGCCGCGAGATGCCCCAGTCCCGCAGCCGGTAGTTGACCTTGCGCTGCGCCACCGGCTTGCCGCCGAGCTTGGCTTTCTCCAGGCGCGAGGCGACCTCCTCGAAGGCGGCGGTCGTCGTCATGCCGTCCAGGAACCGCGAATTGATCATCGTGCCGTCGCCGTCATAGGCCTTATCGCCGACGGCGAAGCTGGCCGCGTCCTGACCGGGTGGCAGGATCACCGGCACCACGGGCAGATTGTATTTCCTCGCGAAATCGAGATCGCGCTGGTCGCCCGACGGGCACGCGAAGATGGCGCCGGTGCCGTAGTCCATGAGCACGAAGTTGGCCACGTAGACCGGCAGCAGCCAGTCCTTGTCGAGCGGGTGCCGGGCGCGGATGCCGGTGTCGAAGCCCTTTTTCTCCGCCGTCTCCAAGTCTGCGACCGAGGTGCCCATGCGCCGGCACTCGTCGCAGAACGACGCCAGCTCCGGATTTTTCTCCGCCGCTGCCTTGGCGAGCGGGTGATCGGGCGCCACCGCCAGGAACGAGGCGCCGAACAGCGTGTCCGGCCGCGTCGTGTAGACCTCGACCTCGGTTTGGCCCTGCGGCGCCGTCTTCGGGTCCAGCGCCCAGCGGACCATCAGGCCCTCAGAGCGGCCGATCCAGTTCGCCTGCATCAGGCGCACCTTCTGCGGCCACTTGTCGAGCGTCGCCAGCGCCTCCAGCAACTCCTCGGAGTATTTCGTGATGGCGAAGAACCACTGCGTCAGCTCGCGCTGCTCGACCAGAGCGCCGGAGCGCCAGCCGCGCCCGTCGATGACCTGCTCGTTGGCCAGCACCGTGTTGTCGACCGGGTCCCAGTTGACCTTGCTCGACTTGCGATAGGCGAGCCCCTTGGCAAGCATGTCGAGGAACAGCTTCTGCTGGTGCCGGTAGTAGTCCGGCGAGCAGGTGGCGATCTCCCGGCTCCAGTCGAGCGACAGGCCCATGCTCTTGAGCTGGCCCTTCATCGTGTCGATGTTGGCGTAGGTCCACTTCGCCGGATGCGTCTTGCGCTCGATCGCCGCGTTCTCGGCCGGCATGCCGAAGGCATCCCACCCCATGGGATGCAACACATTGAAACCCTTGGCTCTCTTGTAGCGGGCGAAGACGTCGCCCATGGCATAGTTGCGCACATGGCCCATGTGGATGCGCCCCGACGGATACGGGAACATCTCGAGCACGTAGCACTTGGGCGCCGAGCGGTCGGCGGAGGCCTTGAAGATTCCTTCCTCGTCCCAGCGCGTCTGCCAGTGCTTCTCTCGGTCGGGCGCGTTGTAGCGTTCGCTGGCCATGCTGGGTCTCGGCTGGTCTCGGAATGATGCGTTGCGAAGGCGCGAAATGAGCCCAAAGGGCCGGGCCGGTCAAGGATGGCGGCTTGAAGCGGGCCCCACGATGGCCATAGAAGGCGGCATGGACACACTTCGAGACGAACAGGGCGCCGTCGCCCGCCTCCGCGACATCGAGGCCCATATCGCCGAGGCCGCGCAGGGCGTCGGGCGCGATCCCGCGGGCGCGCGGCTCATCGCGGTGACCAAGACCTTCGCCGCGGCGGACATCCTGCCGGTGCTGGAGGCGGGGCACCGCGACTTCGGCGAGAACCGCGTCCAGGAGGCCAAGGCCAAGTGGCCGGAGCTGAAGGCTCGCTTCCCGGACCTGCGCCTGCATCTCATCGGTCCCTTGCAGTCGAACAAGACCCGCGAGGCGGTCGAGCTGTTCGACGCCATCCACTCCATCGACCGGCCGAAGATCGCCCACGCGATAGCCGAGGAGATGAAGCGCCAAGGCAAGCGCCTCGAGCTGTTCGTCCAGGCCAATACGGGTGAGGAGCCGCAGAAAGCCGGCGTGCTGCCGGGCGAGCTGCAGGCGCTGCTGGCGATCTGCCGCGACGAGCTGAAGCTCGAAATCGCCGGCCTGATGTGCATCCCGCCCGTCGACGAGGAGCCGGCGGTGCACTTCGCGTTTCTCGCCAAGCTGGCGAAGGCGAACGGCCTTGCAGGCCTCTCCATGGGCATGAGCGACGACTACAAGACTGCGGTCGAGCTGGGCGCAACGTACGTCCGCGTGGGCAGCGCCATCTTCGGCTCCCGCCCGCCGCTCGGCAGCGTGTCGGCTTAGAGCGGCTTAGGCGAAGTGTGAAGCGGTTCGCCGTGAAAAGCCGCTCCATCAAAAGAAGCTCGAGCACGTGAGTTGAAACGAGCGTGCTCTAGGCAAACACGAAGCACTGGTCGAGGTCGGCCGCGCCGAGCGTCCGGATGTCGAGCCCGGAGATCTGCACGAGTCGGCCGCCCGGCAGCGAGATCGTGCTCGTGCCGCCGGCATAGGTGGTGTGCGCGAGGATGTAGGCCGCGGTGCCCGCCTCGGCGCTGATTCCGAGCGCACTGAGATCCAGCGTGTCGTGGTCCGCGCCGGTGAAGTCGAAATCGTAGAAGATCGCCCGCACGAACGACGCCGGCAGGATGACCTCGTCGGCCCCGGCGCCGGTCCAGATCTTCTCATTGCCGCCGCAGCCGAGGATCGTGTCGCCGCCGCTGGTACCGTAGAGGTTGGCCCACGCTTGGCCGTTGTTGCCGCCAGCGATCGTATTGCCGTCGTAGCTGACCTCCGACGACGTGCCTTCCGAGAAGGCCGGCGCCACATTGTCCGTGACGGAGGCGCCCTGCACGTCGGAAAGCATGATCTGCGGCGTGTAGCCGATGGCCGCCGTCGCCGCGCGAATGACGGTGTTGTGGTCGATGATGACGTCGGCCGCGCCGGAAACGGAGATCCCGCGCGCACTGCCGTTCTCGATCAGGTTGTCCTCGATCGTGATGTGCCGCGCCCCATAGGCCGAGGTGGCCGTCGGCTTGCCCTGGATGAAAATACCTTGCGGGCTCATGCCCGAGGCATCGTCGCCGAGCATCAGGTGGTTGCCCGAGATGACGATGTTCTCCATCTCCTTCGTCGCGCCGACATTGTAGATCTGGATCATGTCCGGGTGGTCGCCGAGCGCGGCCGAGGCATGGAAATCGGAGAAGGTGTTCCCGGTCACCGTCGCGTTGCTGACGATGCCCAGCTCGAGCCCGTCGCACCGGATGTCGTGGTAGTCGTTGCCCGTGACCACGACGAAGCCCGACTTGCCGATCGACGACCCTGTCTTGAGGTCGTGGAAGCTGTTGCCGTCGAGGGTGACGTAGCTGCAGGAGAGCGCCTGGAATCCCATGCCGTCATTGGTGTGGTTGCCGTCGGTGCTGCCGGCGAAATCGCAGTCGCGGACCGTGATGAAGCTCGACCCGTCGACGCGCAGGGCCGGGGTATACTCCGCATCTCCGCTCGACAGTGGACGGTGGAACCCGATTTCGTCGAAGACGAGATGGCTGCTCCCCTTGATCTGCAGGAAATGGAACGTCGCCTGCTGGCCAGGGTCGGCCGAGCAGAGGAGGATGTCACTGTCCGCCGTCTTGGCCTGGATCGTCACGTCGCCATAGTCGCCCGCGGCGAGCGAGATGGTGTCGCCGCCTTGTGCGGCGGCGATGGCGGCGCACAGCTCGGCGGCGCTGTCGACGTCGAAAATCATCCGGTGCCTCATCCGTTGCGAGGAATGAGAGCATAGAAGCGATCCCTGGTGGGTGGCCGTCAACCTGCGCACGCAAACGAGCCTAACGGAACCGAGCCTAACGGAACCGCGGCATTTGATTTGAACGCACGCGATCTCCCGGCGTTGTTGCCTGGTAGCGAGCGCTTGTCCGAGGAGCTGCCGCGTGCAGAGGCTGAGGGACATCGTCTTCTTCATCGCCCTGCTGGCGACCGCGCTGGCCATGGGCGCCGCGCTGGCGCACGCCCTCGAGCTGCCCAACAAGATTCACATGAGTCAGGCTGAGTATTTCGTCGTCCAGCAGATCTACCGCGGCTGGGACCGTCTCGCGATCCTGCTCGCCGTCGAGCTCGTCTCCCTGCTGCTTCTAGCCGCGCTCTATGGCCACGACCGCCGGGTCCTGATCCCTTTGTTCGGCGCCTTATGCGGCCTCGTCGCCGCCCAGGCGGTGTTCTGGATCTGGACCTTTCCGGCCAACGCCGCGACCAATAACTGGACTGCGCAACCCGAGGCATGGCGGCAGCTCCGGAGCCAATGGGAATACTCGCATCTCGCCGGAGCCGGCTTCCAGCTCCTGGCCTTCGCCTCGCTGGCAGTCGCCGCACTCCGCCGCAAGGATTAGCCGGGGACGGGCGCCGCCCCGCCGCAACGAAAGCTTGGACACATCCCGTCCGGCGGCTACCAATGCGGCCATGAGCGACGCCCCAGCCGTCCCCGACAAACCGCCTTTCACGCTCGCCGAGCCGTCTGCCTATGACTGGCCAGCGGGCGTGACGCCGACCGATGAGTACCGCGCGGCCATCGACTACATCCGCGACGGCGCCGGGCACCTGTTCGTCACCGGCCGCGCCGGCACCGGCAAGTCGACGCTGCTGAAATGCCTGCGCGAGATGGTGCCCGAGGAGATGGCTATCGTGGCGCCGACGGGGCTCGCGGCGGTCAACGTCGGCGGCCAGACGATCCATTCCTTCTTTGGCCTGCCGCCTCGCCTCATCAAGCAGGACGATATTCGCCGCAGCCGCAATGGCCGCGTCATGCGCCGCCTGAAGTTGCTCGTCGTCGACGAGGTGTCGATGGTCCGCTCGGACCTGATGTGGGCCATGGACCAGAGCCTGCGCTTGAACCGCGGCCGCGCGCGCGAGCCCTTCGGCGGCATGCGCCTCGTGCTGTTCGGCGACTTGCACCAGCTGCCGCCCGTGATCCAGGAGGCCGAGGTCGCGGCCCACCTCGAGTCCACCTACGGCGGGCCGTTCTTCTTCTCCCTCTCCTCCCTGCGCGAGGGAGTCGGCACTGGCCGGCTCGAGCTGTCCCACGTTTTCCGCCAGCGCGACGAGGTGCTGCTGGACGTCCTGAACCGGGTCCGCGACGGCGAGGCGGACGAGGACGTCCTGGCGACGTTGAACGAGCGTGTGCATCCCATCCGCACCCTCGGAGAAGGCGATGCCTACGTCATCCTGACCCCCACCAACGCCGCCGCGCTACGGATCAACATGGCCTACCTCGACGCCCTGCCGTCGGAGCCGCGCGCCTACGAGGCCGGCATTTCAGGTGAGTTCACGGCCAGTGCCCAGCCGACCGACGCCCGCCTCGTGCTGAAGCGCGGTGCCAAGGTCATTCTGCTGCGCAACGATCCCGACCGCCGCTGGGTCAACGGAACCGTGGCCCGCGTCTCACGGCTGGAGGAGAAGCGCGTCTGGATCGAGGTCGATGGCAAGGAGCACGAGGTCGAGCCCGCCTCATGGGAGAGCCGCCGCTACGCCTTCGACACGGCCCAGGAGAAGATCGTCGAGACGGTGGCTGGCACCTTCAAGCAGTTCCCGCTTCGCCTCGCCTGGGCGCTGACCATTCACAAGGCCCAGGGACTAACGCTGGAGAAGGTCTACGTCGACCTGGGGCGCGGCACGTTCGCGCACGGCCAGGCCTATGTCGCTCTCTCGCGCTGCCGCTCGCTGGAAGGAATGGCGCTGGCCCGGCCGCTGCGGCCGCAGGACATCCTGTTCGACCGTTCCGTGCTCGGCTACCGCGATGTTTTCGATGACATTCTGTGACCCGGCCTTGAGGCTCTAGGGTCGCGATTTGATCTCGCTGTTGCAGCAATTCCCGGCGTCCCGGAACGCTCAACCCGATCAGAAGAGTCACGGATTTCAGCGTCCCGTGCTTGATCGAATGTATTACGCACTTGCCAAAACTACCTTATTGCGTCGCACAAAATTGGGCACTATAGTGCGAATCAAGCGGAAACGATGAACCGAGCCGGTGACCCGGATTGATCAATCTTACCGCTTCCGTCCCCCCGTTGTCATGACGTCGAGCCGTCCTCGCGACGCCCAGGAGTTACTTCCATGAACGACCAGATCACCCGCCAGGCCCAGGAGATGTTCGCCGCCGCCAAGGACGCGCGCATCCCCGAGAACGTCCAGGCTTTCGCCGAGGATAGCGTCCAGAAGACCCGCGACGCCTACGTCAAGGTCGCCGCCGTCGCCAAGGACGGCGCCCGTGCGATCGAGGAGGTCATGATGACGGCTCAGGCCGGCGCCAAGGCGATCGGCGAGAAGGTCATGCACAACACCAACGTCAACACCGAGGCGGTCTTCGACGCCGCCCACGCCATCGCCCGCGCCAAGACGCTGCCCGAGGCCGCCCGCCTCCAGGCCGACTTCTTCCAGCAGCAGTTCGCCGCCGCCGGCGCCCAGGCCAAGGAGCTGTTCGATCTGTCCTCGAAGATCGCCAAGCAGACCTTCGACACCATGAACTCGGCCGCGACGAAGTCCTTCGAGCAGATGAAGAAGTCTGCCTGATCGTCACCCGGAAAGCGGGGGGCGCCGGTTAGAGGGAATGCCGGTGTCCGTCACAGAGGCGCCCGGAGCAGCCGCTCCGGAGCGCCTTTGTCTTTGTTTGGCCCCGGCGCCTGAAGCGGCTTCAACTACACGCGACGACACCTTGATCAACTTTTGGCCAAGCGCTCGGACGAGCACCGCGCTATAGTGATCGTATGCTGGGTTCGAGTTCCACCGTAAGAGTGCGTCCGGGTAAGCTGGCCGATGCCGCCGGCCTTGCCGACGTCTTCCAGGATTCCTGGCGCAACGCCTACCGCGGCATCATCCCACACCTTCACCTCGAGACGATGATCGCCCGCCGCGGCCGCGACTGGTGGGTCAACGCGCTGCGCGCCGGCGAGAGCGTGCTCGTCCTCGAGCTGCCCGACGGCCGCCTGGCCGGCTACGCCACCTACGGGATCGCCCGGGCGCGCGGGACGTACGAGGGCGAGATCTACGAGCTCTATATCCGCACCGACTGCCAGGGGCTCGGCTTCGGCGAGCGGCTGTTCGAGGCCTGCCGGGCCACCCTCGACCGCCGGCGCCTGAGCGGCCTCGTCGTCTGGGCGCTGAGCGACAACACGCCGGCAAGCGATTTCTACTGGCGCCGCGGCGGCCGTCCGATCGCCCGCTCCTGGGACCGCATCGGCACCGCGAGGCTGGAAAAGATCGCCTTCGGCTGGAAGTGAGAGCGGGCGGGGGCGGTGTTCTGGCCGGAGCGTCGCCCGTCACATCGGGCTCCGCCCCGTCCGCCCGACCACCTTCGGCGGCGCCGCGCAATCGAACGTCTTGGCCTCTCCATCGGCCACCGCCCGCGCCAGCACCATGGCGTCCGCGTTGGCCAGCGCGTCGATCCGCGCCACCTGGCAGCTCTCGGTCTCGGCCACCCGCGACACGACCAGCACCTCGCCCTTGCCCGTCTCGCTCGCCGTGGCATAGCGGACGATCATCGCATAGGGTCGTGCCTCGCCTCCACGCCGGGAAACCCGCCATTCGATGGTGATGTGCCCCGAGCGCGCGTCGACCGCCGAGTTGACCGCGTCGAGCGTCTGCCGCGCCGCCCGCCGCTTCTCCGGCTCGTCTCCGGCGCTGAGATACGTCCTCTGCCCCACCATGGCGACGTGCACCGGGTACCCCGGCAGCCCCTTGCAGCGCCAGGACGGGCCGCGGTCCCCGGTCGGCGCCGTTCCCTGGCAGCGGGCCAGATCGACCGTGGTGAAGAGGCTTCGGACCGGGTGATCCGCCGCCGTGACGGTCACCGGAGCCAGCGCCGCCGCGGCGAGCAGCGTTCCAAACGCGGTGTGGAAAGGCCTCATGCCCGGCTCTTGGCCCTTGATTGCGCCCGAATTCCGGTGATCGAACCAAATGATAGTTGTGGGCTGGCCGCCGAAAAGCCATTCATGCGGGCGAATCGAAGCTCCCGCCATTGACCAGAGGACCCCCCGATGCGCATCGACGCCATTCCCGTCGGCTTGAAGCCGCCCTACGACGTCAACGTCATCATCGAGGTGCCGCTCGGCGGCGAGCCGATCAAGTACGAGATGGACAAGGCCTCGGGCGCGCTGGTCGTCGACCGCTTCCTCTATACTCCGATGCACTATCCGGGCAACTACGGCTTCGTTCCCCACACGCTGTCGACCGATGGTGACCCGCTCGACGTTCTCGTCTGCAACACGCGCGCCATCATTCCCGGCGCCGTCATGAACTGCCGCCCCGTCGGCGTGCTGGTGATGGAGGACGACGGCGGCGGCGACGAGAAGATCATCGCCGTGCCCTCGACCAAGCTGACGCGCCGCTACGAGAAGATCCAGAACTACTTCGACCTGCCCGAGATCACGGTTCGCCAGATCGAGCACTTCTTCGCCCATTACAAGGATCTCGAGCCCGGCAAGTGGGTGAAGATCAAGCACTGGGGCGGCCAGGACGAGGCGCAGCGTCTGATCAACGAGGCCATCGAGCGCTTCAACACCTCCAAGAAGGGGTGATCCGGGCAACGATGGATTGACCACTGCGACAGGGCGCCGGTTCTGCCGGCGCCCCGACTGCGATAAGAGCGGGCGGAAAGACCCGCGGGAGACGGGAGGCAAGGCCAGGATGCAAGGCATGAGGATCGCCGTCATCGGAGCGGCCGGGCGCATGGGCCGCGAGCTCGTCCGCGCCATCGCCGCCACGCCGGGCTGCTCCGTCGCGGGCGGCACCGAGCGCCGGGACTCTCCTGCCATCGGCGCCGACCTCGGCGTCCTCTCCGGCCTCGAACCTCTAGGCGTCAAGGTGACCAGCGACGCCCTCGAGCTGCTGACGCGCGCGGACGCGGTGCTGGATTTCACGGCTCCGGCGGCCACCGTCGAGCTGGCGGGCCTCGCCGCCAACGCCCGCATCGTCCATGTCATCGGCACCACCGGGCTCTCGCCGCAGGACGAGGCGGCCATCCGTGCCGCCGCCCGCCACGCCGTCATCGTCAAGGCCGGCAACATGAGCCTGGGCGTCAACCTTCTCACCGCCATCACGCGCAAGGTCGCCGAGGCGCTCGACGCCGATTTCGACATCGAGATCGTCGAGATGCACCACAACAAGAAGGTCGACGCGCCCTCCGGCACCGCGCTGATGCTGGGCCAGGCCGCCGCCATCGGCCGCGGCGTCGAGCTGTCCTCCCACAGCGTCCGCGTCCGCGACGGCCACACCGGCGCCCGCCGCCGCGGCGACATCGGCTTCGCCACTTTGCGCGGGGGCAATGTGGTCGGCGAGCATACGGTTATATTTGCGGGTGAAGGCGAGCGCATCGAGCTGACCCACCGGGCGACCGACCGGGGTATTTTCGCCCGCGGCGCAGTCAAGGCGGCGCTGTGGGGACGCGGCCGCGAGCCGGGTCTCTACACGATGGCCGACGTGCTGGGAATTTGACGGAGACGCGCCGCCGGGCCGAGCGTTCGGCCTCTGGCGTCGCTGGAGCGGTTTAGGCGAAATGTGAAGCGGTTCGCCGGGAAAATCCGCTCCTAGAGAACAGAAGGGCAGGACATCATGAAGAACGTTCTCGTGCTCGTGCGCCACGGCCAGAGCGAGTGGAACAATCTCAACCTGTTCACTGGCTGGAAGGACCCCGACCTGACAGCGCTCGGCGTCGAGGAGGCCATGCGCGCCGGCAAGCTCTTGAAGGCCCAGGGGCTCACGTTCAACATCGCCTACACGAGCGCGCTCTCCCGCGCGCAGCGCACACTGAAGCTGATCCTCGACGAGATCGGCCAGCAGGACCTCGAGACCGTCCGCGACCAGGCGCTGAACGAGCGCGACTACGGCGAGCTGTCGGGCCTCAACAAGGACGACGCCAGGAAGCGCTGGGGCGCCGAGCAGGTGCTCCTCTGGCGCCGCAGCTATGATATCGCGCCGCCCGGCGGCGAGAGCCTGAAGGATACCGCGGCCCGCGTGCTTCCCTACTACAAGGCGAAAATCTGGCCCGACCTGCAGGCCGGCAAGAACGTGCTCGTGGCGGCTCACGGCAACTCGATCCGCGCCCTCATCATGTATCTCGAAGAGCTGACCGCGAAGCAGATCATCGAGCGCGAGGTGGCGACCGGCGTCCCCATGATCTACCGCCTCACCCCCACCGGCCACGTCCAGGAGCGCCTCGACTTGGTGGCGTGAACCGGCTCACCGAGGAGCGCGGCTAACCTGCCCCGAGCATCCGCGCGACGTTGTAGGTCAGCAGCGCCGCCATGTAGGCCAGCGTCATCATGTAGCCGAAGCTGATGGCCATCCACTTCCACGATCCCGTCTCGCGGCGGATGACGGCCAGCGTCGAGGCGCATTGCGGCGCGAACACGTACCACGCCAGCAGCGACAGCGCCGTGGCGAGGCTCCATTGCTGCGCCAGCACGTGCCCGATCTCGGTCGCCGCCTCCTTGCCGCCCTCGATCGAGTAGACCGTGCCGAGCGACGCGATCGCCACCTCCCGCGCCGCCATTCCGGGGATCAGCGCCACGCTGATCTGCCAGTTGAAGCCGAGCGGCCTCAGCACCGGCTCGATGGCCTGTCCGATGAGCGCCGCGAGGCTGTAGCTGATCGCCGGCTCCGTCGCGCCCTCCGGTGGCCGCGGGAACGAGGCCAGGAACCAGATCAGCACCATCATCGAGAAGATCGTCGTGCCGGCGCGCTTCAGGAACACCTTGGCCCGCGTCACGAGCCCGATGGCGATGCTGTTGAGCCGCGGCATCTTGTAGTCGGGCAGCTCCAGCATGAACGGCGGGGTCGGATGCTCGCGCCAGACGAAAAAATTGGCGAGGAAGGCGACGGTGAGAGCGCTGGCGATGCCGATGCCGTAGAGCCCGAACATGACCAGCCCCTGCAGGCTGACCCAGCCCCACAGCCGACGCGCCGGGATGAAGGCGGCGATGATCAGCGTGTAGACCGGGATGCGCGCCGAGCACGTCATCAGCGGCGCTACGAGGATGGTGGTCAGCCGATGGCGCGGGTCGTCGATGACGCGCGTCGCCATGATGCCGGGAATGGCGCAGGCGAAGCTCGACAGCAGCGGGATGAAGGCCCGGCCATGCAGCCCGGCGCTGCCCATGATGCGGTCCATCAGGAACGCCGCCCGCGACATGTAGCCGAGATCCTCGAGCAGCATGATGAACAGGAACAGGATCAGGATCTGCGGCAGGAACACGAGCACGCTGCCGACGCCCGAGATGACGCCGTTCTCGATGAAGCTCTGCAGGAGTCCGGGCGGCAGCAGGGCGTGCGACTGCGCGCCGAGCCAATCGAAGCCGGCCGAGATCAGCTTCATCAAGGGCTCGGCGCCGCTGAACACGGCCTGGAACATGACGAACAGCACGGCCATCAGAACGAGCAGCCCGCCCACCGGGTGCAGCAGGACGGCGTCGAGCCTGCCGGTCAGCGTGTGCGGCCGCGCGGGCTCGCTGACCGACAGGCGCAAGATGCGGTCCGCCTCGCGCTGGGCGGCGCGCAGGTCCGCCGCGCTCGGCGGCTGCCAGCTGGCGTCACCGCCGCGCTCGATGCCTGCCGTGGCCATGGCGTCGACGCGTGCGATGAGATCGTCGGCGCCGCCGCGCCGCACCGCCGAGGAGGTCACCACCGGAACGCCGAGCTCCGCCGACAGCCTCTCGACGTCGATGGAAAGTCCACGGCGGTTGGCGATGTCGATCATGTTGACGACCAGCATCAGCGGCCGCCCGGTGCTCTTGAGCTCCAGCACCAGCCGCAGAGCCAGCCGCATGCTGTTGGCGTCGACCACGCAAAGGAGCAGGTCGGGAGCCGCCTCACCGGCCATGTTGCCGAGCACGAAGTCGCGCGTTACGTCCTCGTCGGGGCTGCGCCCACGCAGGGAGTACGTGCCGGGGAGATCGATTAGCAGGATGTCGTGGCCGGTCGGCGAGCGCACCTTGCCCGTTTTGCGCTCGACGGTGACGCCAGGATAGTTGGCCACCTTCTGGCGGCTTCCGGTCAGCGCGTTGAACAGAGCCGTCTTGCCGCAGTTCGGCGTTCCGACGAGGGCGACACGCAGGCTCCGCGTCTTCTCCAGCGTGCTCATGTCCTGGCGGCGTGCCGCGCCCCGTTGGTCTTGGCCTCGATGGGCCGCACCTTGATCGCCATGGCCTCGCGGCGGCGCAGTCCCACCGTCACGCCATGCACGCGCACGGCGATCGGGTCGCGGCCGATCGCACCCTCGTGCAGAACCTCGACCGGCGCCCCCTCGACGAAGCCAAGCTCCAGGAGCCGCCGCTCCAATTCCTCCGCCGCGATGCTGTGGCCATGCCCGCCGGCATGGACGCTCTCGATGAGGCCGACGAAACCGCGCCGCGCGTGACCGAGCCCGATGGCGTGCGGGTCTTTCCTGGCGTGATGCGGCACGGGGTGAGTCTCCCTGCTGGAGCAACGACACCGTTGTGGCACGCAGGGGTCAACAACAGCAATGGTGTAAAATGTCGCGAAATCAGCAGCTTAGAATTGTTCTAATTTCGGATTGCGGTATGCCGTCGACGTCCAGTCGCACGCGATGCCGGCGAGGACGAGCGCAACGAAAGGGGCGATGGACCGATGGCGCATCATCATGATGCTCACGAGATTTGATGAGGCGAGGACGCGGCGCCGGTCGAGGGCTCACGCCCTCGCGCGGTGGCCGAAGCCTCTCGGAGCGCCAGGAGACCTCTCGATGCTGCCGCGGCGCGCGGGGCGGGCGGCGGCCGGGGCGCTTTCGCGCGCAGCCATTTCCCGTGCAGACATGGCGGCTGGGCGTGCGTACCTCATGTCGACGGCGTCGAGGCCGGGCGCGGACGCCGAGGCGAGAGCAGCATACGTCGAGCCTCTCGGCGCCTCCGGCTTCTGCAATCCGAACCAGACTAGGAAGGCACCGAGAAGCACGCTGAGGCCGGCTGGAC
>WBZX01000093.1_pt1 | contig 81084 bp, 60 predicted proteins | sample 5204211 | NCBI WGS metagenome assembly WBZX01 (sample SAMN12344362, study PRJNA552823) | activated sludge metagenome | biome: Activated sludge suspended growth; feature: Nitrification reactor; material: Wastewater; isolation source: activated sludge from nitrification reactor of wastewater... | reverse complement strand
GACACCACGGGGGGCTCGTCGTTGTCGATGATCGTCCCGGTCGCGTTGCCGGTGCCGATGGCCGCGTTGTCCGCCGCGAAGATCGTGATGCTGAAGCTCTCGGCATCCTCCGTCAGTGTGTCGTCCAGCGTCGTGATCATGCGCGTGATCACGCTCTGGCCCGGCGCGAAGTCGAGCGGCGTGCTCCACGACAGGTCGATGTCTTGCGCTCCTGCGACCCCCGAAGGGTCGATCACGACCCGTGAGGCCCGGTCCAGGTTGCCCGTCCGCGTAGCGGTCAGCGTGAAGGTGCCACCTTCGGTGACCGATGCCGGCTCGAGCGCGATCGACACCACGGGGGGCTCGTCGTTGTCGATGATCGTCGCCGTCGCGGTGCTGGTGCCGAGAGTGGCGTTGACCGGATCGGCTATCGTGACCGTGAACGACTCGTCGGGCTCTACGACCGCATCGTCTAAGGTCATCAGATCGAGAATGGCGCTCGTCTCGCCCGCCGCGATCGTGATCGTGCCGGACAGCGGTGACGTGATGTCGCCCGCGTCTGCCGCGGGACCTGTTATCGCGTAGCTGACCGTCGACGGCAGGCTCAGGTCGGGGCCGGCGCGTGTGACGGTGATGGTGAACGCTGCCCCCTCCGTCGCCAGGGCCGGTGCAACGGCAATGGAGACGACCGGCCGTACGGCTGAAGAGAAGAGATCGGCAACCACCACGTCTATGGCGCTGTTGGCGTCGCCGGGCACCAGGGCTGGCTCGTTGGGGAAGGCCAAACCGTAGTCGAAAACGAGATAGCGGCCATCGGCCGAGAACGACAGCGTGTTGCTCGTGTTGAGAGCGCCTGTCGAGGTGCCGTCCGCCCTGATGTTCACCATCCGGATGGCGCCGGTGACGAGGTCTTTGACGAAGATGTCGGAGACACCCCCGTCCGGCTCGCCTGTCGTGACCAGGTTCGATGACTGGCTGAAGAATGCGACGTAGCGGCCGTCGGGCGAGATCGCTCCGAAGCGGCTGGCCGAATTTCCCTGCGCGCCGTCCGCCGCGGACGAGACCAGGCGGACAACGCCGGTCTCGAGATCCTTGACGAAGATGTCGGGCACGGTGCCGTTGGCGTCGGCGACGTCGTCGATCAGGTTCGTCGCATTACTTTCGAACACGAGCCAGCGGCCGTCGGCAGACAGACGGCCCTCGTAAGCCGAGGCGTTGGCCCGGGCGCCGCCGGCGCTGGTGGAGACGAGCGTGGTCGTCTGCAGCTGGACATCGAAGAGGAAAAGGTCCCAGCCAGCGTTGCCGTCATTGGCGACGATGTCGGTGGCGAAGCTCGAATAGACGACGTAGCGCCCGTCTGCCGATATGGACGGCGCATAGCTGTGATCGTTTGGCTGGCCGCCGTTCACGTCGCGCGACACCACCGTGACGGTGCCGCTGTCCATGTCCTTCAGGATGATGTCGTAGACGAATTGGCTGTCGCCCCCCGGCGGATTGTTCGACATGACGATGTAGCGGCCGTCCGCGGACAAGGCATAGGGCAGCACTGCCGTGCCGCCGCCGCTGTACAGCGGCGCTGAGAATTCGGAAACGTGCTCGAGCGTGCCGGTGGTGCGATCGTAGCGGTAGAGATCGAACTGGTTTGGCACGTTGCCGGGCAGGTCGGTCGCCATCGTCCAGAACACGACGTAGCGGCCGTCCGCCGAGATCACCGGATCGAAGCTGTCGGCGTTCGCCCCGGCGCCTTCAGCCTCCGAAATGCGCGTGATCTCGCCGGTGGCGAGGTCCTTGATGAAGACGTCCTGGGCCCCCTCGTCGTCGCCGTCGACGAGATTGGTGGCCTCACTCGTGAACACGACGTAGCGGCCGTCGCCCGAGATGGAGGCGCGCTGACTGAGTGAAGGCTGATGGAGCTGACCGTCGCGGACGGATACGAGAGTGTGGAATGGAGCCATCGGATGACCTTCCGAACTGGAGGGGCGACGCAAGACAGCCTGATACGGAAGCCGGCTGAGCAATAGGCACGGGATGGCACGTCAAAGAGCGTGTATGCAGACTTGCATGCCTCTTCGTTTCGCTGCTACCCTCAAAAAAGGTATCCGCGCAGGTACGGATAATGGGAATTCCTCGTGAAAATAGAGCCTTGGCGTTCCGTACTCGCCCGTTGACGCCGGCCGACGCTTCGCTGGCCGCGCAATGGATGATTGCCGAGTGGGGGCTCGATCGGAAAAGCGAGCGTGCCTATGCCTCGCTGTTCGAGGCGCTCATCGGCGAGGAGCGGATTCGCGGCGGATGCATCGAGGCGATGCGCTCGAAAGGCGGCGGGTGGACGCTCGAGGCGATCGGCCTGTCGGGCTTCGTAACCGAGGACTTCATCGGAGAGTATCTCACCGCACCGACACCGTTTCCTTCGATGGCGCTGCTCGACCGGGTGCGCGCGGGAGATCGCTCGGTTCTGCTCGACGAGGCGGGCGTCGGCGCGGCCAACGCGGGCGGCGGCCTCAATCAGATAACCGTCTACTACGGCCAGCTGGTCAAGGACCCGCGAGATCCGCGCTGCCGCGAGATGCTGCCGGCGACGCACAAGCTGCACCGCGAGGTGCACGGCGGCTATCGCATGCGCCGATTTCTGCAGGACGAGTGGTCGGCCAACGAGGACGTGTTCGTCTACGCGGGCTATCGCATCATCACCCGCTTCCCCGAAGGCACGGCCTGCCCGGCAGGGCTGCCGCCGCTGGCCAGTCCGCGGACGCTGATCGGACTGACCAAAGCGGAAGCGGTGACGGAACTGCCCGGCTCGACGGTGTCGTTCCTTTTCGAGCACACGCCGCCCCGTCTGACGCTGTCGCGCGCGCAGCGCAGGCTGCTGCGGCATGCGGCGGCCGGATTTACCGACAAGGACATCGCCGAGGCGCTCGGGCTGTCACCGAACACGCTGAAGGCGACGTGGCGGGACATCTACGCGCATTTCGACGAGCGGCTGCCATTCGTCCTGAGTAGCGATTGCGAAGGAAAGGCCTTGCAGCGCGGGCCGGAGAAGCGGCGCCGCGCCATCGCCTACCTACAGGACCACCCGGAAGAGTTTCGGCCGTGGTCCAGGGCGTAGAGCCAATCGTGCACCGTGTTGCCCCGAAGTAGCGCAAGCCGATCCGGCCGGCGTGCTTCGCCACGACACAGCCATTGGCTTGCTTGTATTTTCAGCAAGAGACGAACTGTCGAAGTTACGACGTGACAGCACGAGGTTCTAGCGCCGCACGCGCCTGCCTCAGGAGCTCGGGTGTCCTGGCGTCCAGGTTGCCGTCGCGGGCGACGAGTTGCGATAGGCGGGCGCGGATGGCTCCGACCTCGGCCTCGGTCGGCGGCGGCTGGTTGGCGATGTGACGAACCAGCAGGTTCTGCGTCTGGCGGGAGGCCTCGTGCAGCTCGTTGAGGTGGTGCAGATGGTTGCGGACGGGATCGACCAGCACCAGCGCGCGCCAGGAGGTCAGGGCAAGGAGAACGAGGGACAGGGCCAGAGCCGCGGCGCCGATGAGACCGACTGCCATCAACGGTCTGATCAGCGTCGGGCTGAGCCTCTGCATCGGATTCCCACCTTCCGGACGCTGCCGCCCATCCTGTCGAGCAATCGTCGCGCCAGAGAAAAAATGCCGGCAAATCCGCCTGTTGCATGCCACGGGCGCGTCCACGTCGCGGATTTTGGTTGATATAAACCACCCGTGTGGGGGCTAGGCAAGGCGCGACAGACGGGCAGGTCCGGCTTGTCGTGAAGGAGGCGCAAGGGCACGCGCTTGCATCGACGACGACGGGTCCCGCGAATACACCGGCCTTGTGGTGGATTGCAGCCGGAAGCCTTGTCACCGCGCCTGCTGCGAGACGCATCGCGAAAGAAAAAAATTGTCTTTCATCAATAGGTTGGTGGATTGGCAAGGAGATTGGCACCGCTGTTGCGGAAGTCTCCTCGCGCCAGCCGGAAACGGATTGCCGGTGCCGCGCTCCCGCCGTGCGGGGCCCGTCCGGGGGATGGGCACCGTCAAGGAACGGCGGCCTGCAACGAGATCGAAGCAACGGAGAACTATCATGACACGCAAACTGGTTTTGGGGCTGCTGGCGACGTCGATGCTCGTGGTGCCGGGCATTCTCCTTGCGAAGGAAGTGGCCAAAACCGACAAGCCGCAGGTCGACTACGAGCGCCTGATGAAGCGGTCCGACGACGGCTTCAAGTCGATGCGTGATATCCGCGCCGCTCGTCTGGCCATCTTCAACGGCCGCACCGACGCAGCCGGAAACAGCATCGATACCGCTATCGCCGATCTCGACAAGACCAAGGTCGACGCCAAGAGCTTCGAGGGCCGCTCCAACAGCGCCCGCGGCGCGCAGGACTGGGTGCCGATCGACGCCTCCCTCGACATTGCCGACAATTTCGTTCCGACCAAGGAGAAGACGCAGCATATCGCCAAGGCCAACGAGCACTTCAAGGCCGGCGACAAGCAGAAGGCCGTCAAGGCGCTCAAGCTGGCCGACATCGACGTCAACTACACCCGAGTGATGATGCCGCTGGCCACCACCCAGGATCACGTCAAGGCTGCAAAATCGCTGATGGGCGAGAAGAAGTACTACGAGGCGAACCTGGCGCTCAAGGCGGCCGAGGACGGCTTGGTGGTCGACTCGGTGGCCCTCGTCGAGGTGCCCAAGTCCGGGGACTCGGCGAAGACGCCCGCCGCCAAGGCCGACACGCCGGCCAACCCGAGTGCGAACCCGACCAAGAAGTAGCAGCATGCGATGCGGGTCGCAGCGTCCTAGGGCCCGCATCGCTCCGCCATTACGCACCTCAATCTAAGGGGTCATACCGGCGCGCACGAGTCTCTATCTTGCCCTGACAGCATGCACGCCGGTGTCCCCTCTTGTCGGAAGGAATTGGACCATGGCAACGCAAGCACAGAGCACACTGGGAACCGAGCATTCCGTCGACGCGATCAAGCGCCTGGCCCGCCGCCGCCTCCGTGAGCACTGGAAGCGTTTTGTCGCCGAGGGCGTCGTCATGATGGTGATCGGCGCCGCCGCCGCGGCGCTGCCCAACATCGCCACGCTGGCGACGACGATATTGATCGGCTGGCTGCTGGTCGCCGCCGGGTTCTACGGCATCACGGCCTCGGTCAGTGCTCGTCATGCGCCAGGGTTCTGGTCGTCGCTGGCCCTGGCTCTGCTGGCCGTGGCGCTCGGCGCAGTGTTTCTCGCCAGACCCTTCGCCGCCGTGCTGACCATCACCATCGCGCTGATCGCCTATTTCCTGGCCCACGGCCTCGGCATGCTGACCCTGGCCTTCGGGCTGAGAGACGAGACGCGCCATTGGCTATGGCTGGTCGCGGGCGCGCTGGTCGATTTCCTTCTGGCCGCGATCGTCATCTCCGGCTGGCCGGGCGACGCCGTCTGGGTAATCGGGCTGATCGTCGGCATCAACCTGATGTTCTCGGGGCTCGGGCTGACATTTGCCGCCATCGGCGTCCACGCCGATGCGTGAACATCGGGAGGCGCCGCTCGTTGCCGTCGAATGCCGGCGGAGCGGCGCTAGCGTTCCGGTTCCGACATTTGCTTCCCTGTGCTGCGGGGTGACGAGCGAATGTCGGAACCATGAGGAACACTAGCAACATCATGTTTCTAGTGTAGCGCACCTGACGTTTGGTACCCGGTCGCGGTTGGTGCCTGAACCAAACGTCAGGTGCACTACACTAGCCAAGAATACGTACGGCCTTCCGGGTGGTGCCGCCGGAATCGGATGGTTGCGATTGCGGATTCGCAATGAATTGCCGAGCGCAGGTGGTCAATATTCGCCACCGTTTGGATTGATTGGCCACGGCCACGCAGGCGCACAACGATGCCTTCATGGGCGATGCCGAGAACAAGCTTTCGTTGCCAGAGCCAGTGTCGATGCGGATCGCCGTCACCAGCCAGAACTTCCGCACTGTTACCGGCCACGCCGGCAAGGCCCGCCGTTTCATGATCTTCGAGGCGTCCTCGAGCGGTCCGGCGCGCCTTGCCGACACGCTCGACCTGCCGCGCCACATGAGCATGCACGAGCATCCCCGCGGCGCGCCGCATCCGATCGACGGCATCGATGTGCTGGTCACGGCCAGTTGCGGCGACGGCTTCGTGCGCAAGATGGCCGAACGCGGCATCCGGGTCGTCACGACCGCCGAGACGAACCCGGTTTACGCCGCGGAGGCTATTGCCGCCGGCAAGCCGCTGCCAGCCGCTGCGCCACATGCGGACGACCAGGGTGATGACGATCACTCCAGCTGCAGCTGCGGGAGTCATTGATCGGGCACGAGAAGTCCGCGCCGCGCGGGACAACGTTGGGGCTATTGCGAGATCGCGAGACGAATTGACGCATGTTGACCACGGAAGTCGGCAATATAATTCAAAGAGGGTGGTGGTCCCTAGGGCAACAGGCGCGTCGGGATTGGCGCGCGTCAACAACCAATCAGAAAAGTCAATCAGGAGCATGGGTGCAGCGATGCCCCGGGGCGGTGCCCCGAGTGCAGGCGGTCACGCATGGCCAAGGGGGGAGCATGTCCAAGAGGGAGCCAGCCGGATGATCGACCCGACATTCGTGGAGCTATCGCGCTGGCAATTCGCCGCGGTAGCCATGTACCACTTTCTCTTCGTGCCGCTGACGCTCGGCCTATCCTGGATCCTGGTGATCATGGAGGCCGTTTACGTCATGACGGGCCGACAGATCTACCAGGACATGGCCAAGTTCTGGGGCAAGCTGTTCGCCATCAACTTCGCCCTCGGCGTCACCACCGGCCTCACGATGGAGTTCCAGTTCGGCACCAACTGGGCCTACTACTCCCATTACGTCGGTGACGTGTTCGGCGCCCCGCTCGCCATCGAGGGCCTGATGGCCTTCTTCATGGAGAGCACGTTCGTCGGTCTCATGATCCTGGGCTGGGACCGCCTGTCGCCCCGCAAGCACCTCGCCGTCACCTTCTTCACCGCTCTCGGTACCAACCTGTCGGCATTGTGGATCCTGATCGCCAACGGCTGGATGCAGAACCCGGTCGGTGCCGAGTTCTCGGCCGAGACCATGCGCATGGAGATGACGAGCTTTGCTCAGGTGGTCTTCAATCCCGTCGGGCAGGTGAAGTTCATTCATACGGTCGCCGCTGGATACGTGTGCGCCTCCATGTTCGTGCTCGGCATCTCGGCCTGGTATATCCTGAAGGGGCGCGACCTCGCCTTCGCAAAGCGTTCCGCCGCGGTCGCCGCCGGCTTCGGCCTCGCCTCGGCCCTGTCAGTGATCGTGCTCGGCGACGAAAGCGGCTATGAGCTCGGCGACGTGCAGAAGGTGAAGCTGGCGGCCATCGAGGCCGAGTGGCACACCGTGAAGCCACCGGCGGCATTCACCGTCATCGGCCTGCCCGACACCAAGGCGCAGGAGACGCACTATGCCGTCCGGATCCCGTGGCTGATGGGTCTCATCGCCACGCGCTCCATCGACAAGCCGGTGACGGGTCTCAAGGAGCTCATCGATCACCACGAGGGGCGCATCCGCTCGGGCATCCTCGCCTACCAGAACCTGCAGAAGCTGCGCGGCGGCGACAAGTCGGCGGCGGTCAAGACCGCGTTCGACGAGCACAAGAAGGACCTCGGCTACGGCTTGCTGCTCAAGCGCTACGTCGAGGACCCTGCCAAGGCCAGCGAGGCCCAGATCAAGCAGGCGGCGCAGGACAGCATCCCCGACGTGCCGTACCTGTTCTTCTCGTTCCGCATCATGGTCGCGCTCGGTTTCGTCATGCTGGCCTACTTCGCCGGCGCGTTCTATTTCCTGGCCAGCAAGACCTGCGGCGAGCAGCGGTGGTTCCTGCGGCTGCTGGTGTGGTCGATTCCGATGCCGTGGATCGCTATCGAGCTCGGCTGGTTCGTCGCAGAGTTCGGCCGCCAGCCTTGGGCCATCGGCGAGGTGCTGCCGACCTTCCTCGCCACCTCGGCGCTGACCACGGCCGACCTGATCTTCTCGATGGTCGGATATCTGGTCTTCTATACCATCCTGCTCGTCATCGAGCTGTACCTCATGTTCAAGTTCGCGCGCCTCGGGCCGAGCGCCCTGCACACCGGGCGCTATCACCACGAGCGCCACGGCGGGCACGGTTCCGCCATGCAGCCGGCCGAGTGAGGGAGGCGCGTCATGATCCTCGACTACGAGACGCTGAAGTTGGTCTGGTGGCTGCTCGTCGGCATCCTGCTCATCGGCTTCGCCATCGCCGACGGCATGGATATGGGCGTCGGCATGCTGCTGCCCTTCCTGGGCAAGAGCGATACAGAGCGCCGCGTCATCATCAACACCGTCGGACCGCACTGGGACGGCAACCAAGTGTGGCTGATCACCGCCGGCGGCGCCATCTTCGCCGCCTGGCCCGCTGTCTACGCTGCCGCCTTCTCGGGCTTCTATCTGGCCATGCTGCTGGTGCTGATGGGACTGTTCTTCCGTCCGGTCGGCTTCGACTACCGGTCCAAGCTCACCGATCCGACGTGGCGCAACGCCTGGGACTGGGGCCTGTTTGCCGGGGGGCTCATTCCGGCGCTGATCTTCGGCGTCGCCTTCGGCAATCTCCTGCAAGGCGTGCCGTTCCACCTCGACCAGTTCCTGAAGCCTCACTACGATCAGACGTTCATCTGGGCGCTTATTCCGCTGCTCAATCCGTTCGCGCTGCTCGCCGGGCTCATCAGCGTCGCGATGCTGGCCATGCACGGCGCGGTGTGGCTGCAGATGCGGACCGAATATCCGATCGACGAAAGAGCGCAGCATGCGATCTTGATCCTGGCACCGCTGGTGACAGTCCTGTTTGCGCTCGCGGGGCTGTGGGTTGCCTTCGGCATCGAAGGCTATCGCGTGGTCAGCGCACCGGCGGCGGATGCGCTGCCAAACCCGCTGGCGAAAAAGGTGGTGCGTGAAGCCGGTGCCTGGCTCACCGTCTACGGCGCCCACCCGATCGCGATGCTGGCACCGCTACTCGGCCTCGGCATGCCCATCGCGACATGGCTGATGTCGAGGGTCAAGAGGCCAGGGCTGGCATTCATCACCAGCTCGCTGGCCATGTCCGGCATCATCGCCACGGCCGGGCTTTCCATGTTCCCGTTCCTCATGCCGTCCAGCTCCAGTCCGGGCTCGAGCCTCACGGCCTGGGATGCCACCTCGAGCCACCTGACGCTGACAGTGATGTTCTGGGCCGTGGTGATCTTCCTGCCGATCGTGCTGTCCTACACGCTGTGGTGCTACCGGCAGATGTGGGGCAAGGTGACAGTGGCCGAGATAGAGAAGCGCGCCCACTCGGCCTACTGAGCCAGGAGGCAAGGAGAGACACATGTGGTATTTCGCTTGGATCCTTGGCGTCACCGCGGCCCTGGCCATCGGCGTCATCAACGTCATGTGGTACGAGTTCCAGGACGCCTTCGAGAGCGACGACGACACGGGCAGCGGACACTCGAAGTCGTGATCCTTTCGTCTCCGCCAAGTGGGGGGCGGGGGGGGGCCGTCCGCCGCTAGGCGCCGATTGACGCCGAGGATCGGCCTGCTTCGACCAGTGTGGCGTCGCGCCTTAATTGACCCAACGGCGCGGCGAGGCAGGAGTCAATTAAGGCTCGATAAACGCCACACTAAGCCAATGATATCGCTAGTGGCCCTCATGTCGCGCCAAAATCGGAAGAGGTCGCCGCTATGATGCGATTTTGGCGCGACGGGCCACTAGGTAAGGAGAAGTGACTTCGGCCATGCCGACCGCCCAAGCCGATCGGGAGACAGCCGAAGAGCAGTCCATGGATGCGGAGCGAGCCGACGGCGAGGCAGCGAAGCGATTCCTGGCGGCCGAGCGGCCGTTGGCCATGGCCGGTCTTCGATTGGCTGTTGCCGCCTCGGTGGTTGGCGGCATGCTGGTCGTGGCGCAGGCGCTCCTGGTTGCCGCCAGCATCGACGCCGTCACCGTCCGCGGTGGCGCCCTTGGCGACATCGCATGGCAGCTGGCCCTGCTCACCGCTGTGGTCGGGCTGAGGGCTGCCGCGATTTGGACCTCGGAGCGGGCTGCGCAGCAGGCCGGCGCCGCAGTCAAGCGCAGCCTGCGCTCGCGCATCGTCGCGCGCGCCATCGAACTCGGCCCGGTGGCACTGGCGGCTGTGCCGGTCGGCCGCCTGGTCGCCGCCGCCACCGACAGCCTGCAGGCGATAGAGCCCTATTATTCGCGCTACCTTCCGGCGGCGCGCCTCGCGGCCATTACACCGCTGCTGGTCCTCGCCGTGGTTGCGGCACTCGACTGGGTTTCGGCGCTGGTCCTCGTTGTCACTGCGCCGCTGATCCCTGTCTTCATGGTGCTGATCGGCGACGGCACCGAGCGCGTCAATCGCCGGCAATGGACGAAGCTCACGCGCATGTCCGGCCATTTCCTGGACGTCATCCAGGGTCTTGCGACGCTGAAAGCGCTGAGCGCAAGCCGGCGCGAGGCGCAACGCGTGGCGCGGGTCGCCGACGACTATCGGCGTGACACCATGGCGGTGCTGCGCATCGCCTTCCTCTCCTCTTTCGCGCTGGAGTTCTTCGCCACCATAGCGATCGCGCTCGTGGCGGTGCTGATCGGCTTCCGGCTGATGTGGGGGGAGCTGGCTTTCTTCAACGGACTTGCCGCTCTGTTGCTGACGCCGGAACTGTTCCTGCCGCTACGAGCCCTTGGCACGGCCTACCACGCGCGGCTGGAGGCTATCGGCGCTGCGGGGGCCATTGCCGAGTTTCTTGAAAAGCCACCGGTCGCATCGATGAGCGGCGGCAAGCCCGGTCACGAACAGCTGGTCTCGCGCCCGTCCGCCGATCACCGCGGTATCGCCATCGCATTCGAAGACGTGCATGTCGCTTTTCCCGGAGGCCGCATCGGGCTATCCGGTCTGAGCCTGAAAATTGCTGCGGGAGCACGCGTTGCCATCGTCGGACCGAGCGGGGCCGGCAAATCGACCTTGCTCAACGTCCTGCTGGGCTTCGTCGCGCCGGCCGGCGGGCGCGTTCTGGTCGACGGGGTGCCGCTCGGCGAGATCGACCTCGCCGCGTGGCGCCGCCTCGTCGCCTATCTGCCGCAGCGGGCGCACATGTTCGACACGACGATCGCGCGCAATATTGCGATGGTCCTCGACGGTGATTCAATCGACGAGCGGCGCGTTGTCGAGGCCGCGCGCCGTGCCCACGCCTATGACTTCGTGATGCGCTTGCCCGACGGATTTGCGACTCATGTCGGCGAGCGCGGTGCAGGCCTCTCCGGCGGCGAGGTGCAGCGACTGGCATTGGCCCGGGCATTCTATCGCGACTGTCCGGTAGTACTGATGGACGAGGCGGCGGCTCATCTCGACCGTGCCAGCGAGGCGGCGGTCGCGGCAGTGATCCCCCATCTCGCTGCCGGCCGGACGCTCGTGTCGGTGGCACACCGGCTCGGCTCGGCGCGCGACGCCGACCGCATCCTCGTCCTCGATGGCGGCTGCTTGGCCGAGGACGGCAGCCATGCCGAGTTGATCGCCAACGGTGGCCTCTATGCACGCCTCTGGCGCGAATACGCCCATACGCCGCAGGAGTTGGCGGTTCCATGACGACAATGATGCGATTGATCGGCATCTTCCGGCCCTATTGGGGCTGGCTGGCGCTGTCCACGCTGTTGTCGCTGGCTGCCATTGCCGCTGGCGTGGGGCTGCTTGCCGTCGCCGGCTGGTTCATCGCGGCGATGGGGCTGGCTGGAATGGCTGGCACCGCCATCAACTACTTCACCCCGTCGGCCGCCATCCGTGCGCTCGCCATCGTGCGAATGACGGCTCGCTACGGCGAGCGCATCGTCGGGCACGAGGTGACATTGCGCATGCTGGCGCATTCGAGGCAGTGGCTCTACGAGCGGCTGGAGCCGCTGGCCCCGCTCGGGCTCGGAATGCTCAGATCAGGCGACATGCTGGTCCGCATGCGAGGCGACATCGACCGCCTCGAGGCCGCCTTCCTGCGCATCGTGTCGCCGGCGACAGTCGCCGCGATGATGGCGATCGCCGTCGTTCTGGTTCTGGCAAGCTACGTGCCGCTGCTGGCGATCGCCGAGGCTGTGCTCCTGGCTGCCGCAGGGATCGCGCTGCCGGTGTTCGCAGCTCGTAGCAGCCGCGCGGCCGGTGAGCAAATCACCGAGCAATCCTCGGCGCTCAGCGTCATGCTCGTCGACATGCTGGATGGCCTTGCCGATCTCTCCGCCGCGGGTGCTGCACCTGCCCAGGCGCGCCGCATCGAGGCGCTGAGCGACGCCATCATCGCCGACGAGACACGGCTGGCCGGACTTGCTGCGCTGTCGCAGGCGGGGGTGAGCCTCGCCGCGGGGCTGGCGCTGGCGGCGGCGATCGCGCTTGCCTCGCCGGCCGTCGCGACGGGCCGCATTGCGGCTCCCGACCTGGCCATGCTCACTCTGCTGGCATTTTCAGCTTTCGAAGCCATTGCCGCCGTTCCGCTCGCCGCGCAATCGCTTGCCGCAATGCTTGCCTCGGCGCGGCGGCTGTTTGCCCTCGCCGACGCCCAGGCACCAGTCGCCGAGCCGCAGCGGCCCCGGCCCGGACCTGCCGAGAGCCGGCTGGTGTTCAACAAGGTGTCGCTGATCTATCCGGGAGCGCGCCGCAAGGCGTTGTCGAGCCTCGATCTGGAGATCGCTCCTGGCCGGCGCATCGCCATCGTCGGCCACAGCGGCTCTGGCAAGTCGAGCGTCATCGCGCTGGCACTGCGCTTCGCCGAGCCGACTGCGGGCTGCATCACCTTGGGCGGCATCGACGTGCGCCAGCTTTGCGGCGACGACGTGCGGGCGCGCGTGGCAGTCGCCGAGCAGAAGCCGCACCTGTTTGCGATGACGATCGAGGACAACCTGCGTCTGGCCCGCCCGGACGCGAGCCGCGCGGAGATCGAGGCGGCCTGCCACATCGCCCAGCTGCATGATTTCATCTCCGCCCAGCCGCAGGGCTACCTGACGTTCGTCGGCTCGAACGGGCTTCAACTTTCAGGTGGCGAGACCCGACGGCTGGCGGTGGCGCGGGCGCTTCTCAAGCGCGCGCCGCTGCTGCTACTCGACGAGCCGGCCGAAGGCCTGGATGCCGCCACGGCGCGGACGATGCTGGATGCGATCATGGACGCGCACCGCGAATGTGGGCTCATGGTCGTGAGCCACCATCCGACCCTGCTCGCCGACATGGACGAGGTGATTGTCCTCGACGACGGCTCGGTCGTCGCGCGTGGCAGGCCTTCGTCGATGCACGCAGACAAAGACTACGCAGTGGCTAAGCATAGCGCCATAGATGGTGACAGCCTGCCGGACCGTGGGCCGTCTTGAACTCGCGGACCACTACGTGCCAACCTCCCACCAGCCCGCATCCCATGACAAACATCTCGCTCACGGAGGCCTGGACGGGACTGGCGGACTGCCGCAACTGTACCATTCGCGCGTCGGTCCTGTTCGCCGGGCTTCACGAAGCGGACTTCGAGACGCTGCATCGACCCATTCACCAGATCGACCATCCGGCGGGTAGCGAGATCTACCACACCGACGATGCGGCGGTTGCTCTGCTGGCGATCCGTTCGGGGCTCGTCAAGCTGACACAGTTCCTGCCTGACGGTACGCAGCGCATCGTGCGCTTGCTACGCTTCACGGACGTGTTCGGACTCGAGGCGCTGGTCGGCCCGGCATATCGTCACACCGCCACCGCGTTGCAGCCGACCGAGGTGTGCCGCATCCCTGTCGAAACCGTGCGTCAGCTGTCGTTGAAGCGGCCCGGCCTCTACCACGAGCTGATGTCGCGCTGGCAGCGAGCACTCAGCGATGCCGCCCGCTGGCTCACGGAACTTTCGACCGGAACAGCACGCGCCCGGATCGCGCGACTGCTGCTGTGGCTCGCCGACCGGAACGGTGGCAATCATTGCGAGCTGTTCAGCCGCGAGGATCTTGGCGCCGTTCTAGGATTGACGACAGAGACGGCGAGCCGGGCCATGGCGGAATTGAAACGGCAAGGATTCGTGGCGGAGCCGAAGCCGAACGAGTTCCGGCTCGATGTCGAGAAACTGTCCGATCTGACGCGGTAGGATACTCCAGCCGTACATTTGTAAGCGCGCGAGGAGATCAGTTGATCAACTTCTCGATCCAGTGAGCGGCATTAGCCCGCCACCAGCCTGATTTTCCGCCCCGATGATGCCTTCTTCGCTGAGGTTGAAAGGGTCATGTCGAAGCGCGAGACGTGCCTCGACGCCATCGGCACATATCTCGGGACGCTGCTGCCCGATAGGCCCTTGCTCGAATAGCCTCTAAGGCTTGCGCGGCGTCCGCTGTGTTGACATGATGCTTCTTTGTACTTGCTGGAGCCAGCATTTGTTCCGCGATGCTTGTCAACAAGGACGGTCGTGAAGTCAATGATTTAGTCCCAAGCGGACCAGCCTTCCAAGCTGATGACGAGGGTTCGATTCCCTTCACCCGCTCCAAACGTCACGCCGTGCCGTCGACGATCTCGTAGGTCGCCTCGAACGTCTCGCGGTTGTTGCCGTAGACTTCCTTGCCGTTGTTGAGCAGATAGCCGCGCGCCCCGCGCTGCATCTCGTCCCACGGCGCCAGGATCTCGAAGCTGCCCGGCAGCAGGAACGCCTCGACGACCGACCGCGACTTGTAGACCTGGCCGAAGGCGTTCTCGCCCTGGTGCAGGTCGTAGAGGCGCGGGAACGTCTCCGCCCGGATCACGTACGTGTTCACCTGCTGGTCGCGGTCGCGCAGGATCTCGCCCGCCGCCGACATGTTGGTCACCACCCAGTCGCCCGGCCGCGCCACGTCGGCCGACTCCTTGCCGTTCCAGTGCGTCACCACATTCTCCTCGGCCCCCGTTTGCCGCGCCGCGACGAAGCCGATTTTGCGCGCCGTGAGCAGCGGCGCGTCCACCTGCGCCCGGATGCGGCCGAAGTCGCCCGGCGTCAGCTTGCTGCCAGCGAAGAGGTGGAGCACCCTGTCCGGCCCTTGCTCCAGCCTGTAGGCGGCCGGGATCTCCTGTCGTTCCGGCATGTCGATCGCTCCCTTGTCGTTGAGTCCGACGGTCACCCACTCGGCCAGCTCGGACGTCATCAGCGCGTGCATCTCGCGCACCAGCCGCACGACCGGCTCGCGGATGCCCGCGTCGGCCGCGAAGCGCGCGGGGTTGAAGCCGAGGCGCGGGTCCTTCTGCAGCTCCTCTAGCCGGCTCAGCATGTTCGTGTAGCGCACGGCGTTGCGTCGATAGTTGTCGAGTTGCGCGATGGCGAACAGCCCGGCGCTGGCGGCGGCGACGATGATGGCGGCGCCGATCCCGTAGGTGTCGATGCTCAGCCTTTCCACCGCTTGCACCGCGCCGCCGAGCTTCGTCACCAGGGGATGCATGAAGCCCTGCTCGCTCGTGGCCGCGAGGCCCGCCGCGAGTGTCAGCCCGAGGGCGGCGAACGGGATGGTTGCCCACAGCCACCCGACCGCGTCAGTCCACCGCGCCCGTCTCGCGGCCATGCGGCTCTTGCCCGCGAAGTACTCGCGCTGCATTTCGAACTGGTAGCGGCGGAAATATTCGAGCTGCAGCGGCAGCACCGCGATCTCGCCGGGACCCGCCGTCTCTGTCGCCTCGAGCACCGCCTCGAACAGGCGTTTCCTGTACTCCTCGGCGTTGGCGCGGGCCTTGTACCAGCCCTCGAGCGGCCGCCGCCACATCATGAGAGCGAAGTAGATCCACGAGACGCACAGCAGCAGCCATACGAACGAGCTGGCGAGCACGCTCTGCAGTGGCGTCATATCGATCGGCGACACCGTCACGATCACGGCCGCCACGGCCGCCGCCATGGCCGCGACGATCCCCCTCTTGCCCCAGCGCATGTGCCGGCCCTGCAGATGCAGGGCGTCGGCGTTCCACCGGTCGTAGTCGGCCTTGATCGCCTCGATCCCGGGTTGCTCGAGGATGCGCTTCAGCGGCCCGGCCTCGGGCGGCAGCGCGTTCGCGTGCTCTCTCGGCCGCAGGATGTAGTCCCCTGGCGCGTGCTCCCCGACGGCGCGGCGGGCCCGTGCGCACATGCACTCGTGGACATCGGCCGGCGGCATCGGTCTCTCCCTCGACGCATCGGGCTCCCAGGCCGCAACGGTCCCGCTCCGCCGCGGACACCGGGTCATTGAGCGTGCCCTGAGCAAGGTGTAGCATAAATTATGTTCACTCGAAGGGGGCACCAATGCTCTGGCGCGCACGCGGGGTCGCCGCTCTTTTGCTGATCGCGGCGGTGTGCCTCGGACTCCCGCAGCCGGCCGGCGCCCAGCAGGCTGGAGATCCCTCCCGCGTCAAGGCGCTGATCGTCGGCGTTCCCAAATACCCCGAGCTTGGCGACAAGGAGGATCTGCCGCGCGCCAAGGCCGACGCGGAAGGCCTTGATACGCTCCTACGCAAGCAGGGCGTGCCCCCGGCCAACGTCAAGTTCATCGCCGACAACGCCACGCGGGAGCGCGTCGCGAAGGCCTGGAAGGACCACCTCGACAGCCTCAAGCCCGGCGACGTCTCGATCTTCTTCTTCTCGGGTCACGGCCAGGAGCGCGACAGGGAGCAGGCCCTGCTGCTCGCCGACTTCAACGCGCGGCGCCGCGGCGGCAGCATCGCGCTTCCGAGCCTTGTCCAGGGGCTCGAGGCGAAATCGCGCAACCTGCTCGGCATCTTCATCGTCGACGCGTGCCGCAACGAGGTCAAGGGCGGCAAGCCCGACGATGCGGATCTCCGTCCGGCGGCGTCCGCGATCGTGGAGGACCTCGAGACCGCCGCCCCGGTGCGCGCCGCCGAAGGTACCTTCATCTTCTACTCGGCGAGCCCGAGGCAGGTCGCGCTCCACGACCTCGGCCCCGGCGACGGCAGCGCCTACTCCGTCTATTCGCGCGTCCTGCTGAAGCTGCTGGCGGCCCCCGGGCGCGGCCTGCACGACGTCGCCAAGGAGGCACGCTGGGAGACCTATCAATTGGCGCTCGAGCGCAGGGGCCCGGACGGCAAGGTCGCCCGCCACGTCCAGGTCCCCGCCTACTTCGACGACTCCCTCCAGCGCCGCAATCTGCTCGGCGGTGTCATCGCGCAGGCGCGGCTGAGTATCCCCAATGACGGCAAGCCCGGCGCGCTCGGCCCGAAAGGTATCAAGGGTTTCGACTGGCCGTGCGAGAGCTGCCCGGAGCTGGTGCTCGTCCCCGCGCCCGCCGCGCCGCTTCCGGCCCCCGGATCGGCGCCGGGCTCGGCCCCGGTCCCCATCGCCAAGCCCTTCTACATCGGCAAGTACGAGGTGACGCGCGAGGAATGGCGGGTCTGCCAGGTCGCGAAGGCCTGCCGCGAGGTCGACGCCGGCATCATCGAGGGCGACCGCCACCCGATCTCCGGCGTCACCTACGCCGATGCCGAGGCCTACGTGAAATGGCTGAGCTCACAGGAGGGACTCGGCGGCTTCCGGCTTCCCACCGAGGTCGAGTGGGAGCATGCCGCCCGCGGCGGCTCGTCGTCCGGCCTCGGTCCCGCCGAGAGTGTGCGCGAGCTGTGCGAGTTCGCCAACGGCGCCGACGCCAGCCTCAAGACGCTCGTCTGGGCCAATCCCCTCTGCAACGACGGCAAGGGCCGCGGCACAACCTCGGTCGGCAGCTACCGGCCGAACGGCTATGGCGTCCACGACATGCAGGGCAACGTCTGGGAGTGGGTGGACGCGTGCCTCGATGCCCCCGCCTGCACCGGGCGCATCGCCAAGGGCGGCTCCTGGCGCAGCGGCCCCGAAGCGCTGAGGATCGGCTCTTTCCAGTCCTTCCCTGCCACGCTCGCGAAGGCCACGGTCGGGTTTCGCGTCGCCCGCGATGCCGAGTGATACCGGCGAGCCCAATGTTCGACCTGTCGATGCGTAGGGACTGATATGCCTTCTCCATGGCGTCGCCGGTATCCGCGCGCGGGGTTGCCCGCGGGCGCAGGCCCGCAAGCTTGAAGAGGGCGGCCGCGCGCAAGCAAAAAATGGAATACCGTCGAGCAGAAGCGAGACCAGAGGTCAAAGCTTCTGCTCGACGGCATGATACCCGGCCGCTCCGCTCCAGGCTGCCCGGAACGTGACCTTTCCGGCACACGAGAATCCCAAACCGGAGCAATCCCCGCTTTCCTCATTGCCCTGTCGTTCGCGCCTCGTGAATTCTCGCGGCACGGGGAGCGTGCGTTTGCCCCGCCCTGCGTTCCTGGGGGAAGCCATGTTGCGTTTTCTGCGTTTGGCCGCCGCCGGCTGGGCGGCGCTCGCCGTTGCGTCCTGCTGCACGCTACCCTCCGGGCGCGACGCGCCGGAGCCGCGCCAGTCCGCCTCCCTCAAGCCCAAGAAGCCGCGGCCACGGGCCGCCACCGCCGCGCCCGCCAGGGCCGTCGCGCCGGCCGCCGCGGCGCGCGCCACTCAGGCGCCGTTTCCGAGGAACGCCTGCAGGGGGCCGCGTGCCGTCAAGCGCAAGCTCGATGGCGGTAAGATCATCGCCGGTGCCGATGCCTCGATCAGTGACTGGCCCGGCTTCGTCGCGCTCCGCATGCGCAACACCGCCACCCCGGACCAAGCCATCTACCTCTGCGGCGGTATCGCCATCGCGCCGCGCTGGGTGCTGACGGCGGCGCATTGCGTTCGCGGTCAGCTCGACGGCCAGGACGCGCGCGGCTTCTACCAGGACTTGACTGCGAAGTGGGGCGGCTACGGCCTCTCGGGCTCCGGCTATTTCGAGGTCGTCGCGGGCGCCGATCATCTCGCCTCGGACCCACGCGGCGTGCGCGTCAAGCGGCCGATCGAGCATCCGGGCTACGCCGGCGACGCCGACGACATCGCCCTGCTCGAGCTCGCCGAGCCACTACCCGGCCCGTTCGCGCGCGTCTCGCTGTCGTCCACCACCGACCCGTCCGGCCTGGTGCCGATGCGCTCGATGGCGGCCGGCTTTGGCCGCACGCAGCCGGGGCAGGACTTCCTGAGGTTCCGCACGGCGCGCGGCGGCACCGGCTTCGCGATGTCCGACGTGCTGCTGGAGACCGCCATTCCGACCGCGCGCGATGGCAAGTGCGCCGCAGCGATCGGCGCCGGCCAGATCTGCGCCGCGGAGACCCGCTACGGCGGACCCGACACCTGCGGCGGTGACAGCGGCGGTCCGCTCGTCCTCTTCGACCGTGACAGCTGCCCCTACGTCGTCGGCCTGACCAGCTACGGCCCGGCGGATTGCGGCAAGAAGGGCGGCTATGGCGTCTACACGCGCATCTCCGCTTATGCGGATTGGGTTCGCAAATACGTCCCCGAGGTCGCCACCACCGCGGCCCCCATCGACCGCGACGCCATGGAGGCGGAGCATCGCGCCATCTGGGCGTCGGTCGGCAATATCGCCAGACGGACGGCGGCGATGCCGTCTGCCGGTCAGCTGAAACTGACGCTGTGCGAGGATGAGGGCGCCGCCTGCGTGCCGCGCGGCAAGGCCCCCCTGAAGGACGGCGACTCGTTCCGCGTCGAGGCTTCGGCGCCGGCTGCGGCCCAGTTCGTCGTCGTCATGGTTTCGGCGCAGAATATCCTGCATCAGGTGCACCCGGCCGCCGACGCGGTCGAGGCCGCCGGCACCGTCGTCGCCGGTGCCACGGCGCGCTGGCACTACGACGAGGGGCGCCTCGTCTCTCTGGCATTCCCCGCTGGGGCGCCGTTGCCGCCTCTGATCAGCCGCGCCCGCGACGCCGACGGCAAGGTTGCCGATCCGGTCTCCTACATGAAGGAGCTCGAAGCAGCGGCCGGTCAGGCGACCGCCGCGGCCGTGATGGAGCTGGCAGTCCGTCCGCGCTAGAGGCTTCTCCAGCCTCGAACGCGTTCCGGGCGCCACCGCGAAGGGTGCGCCCGGATGAGAGTTCGCGGGGGGTTTGGCATGGCGGCCCGGGCCTACTTCTGGCCCTTCTTCTTGCCCTGCTCGACACCCCTCAGGAAGGCGTCGATCAGCGTCTCGCCATCACCGCAATCCGCGGTGTTCGGATACGTCCCCGTGCCGGCAGGGCCGTTCCAGCAGAACTTGTAGTTTGGGTCCATACCGCCGCTGACGGTGTCGAGATCGCTGTCGGTCAGCGCGCGGATGCCATGAACCGTCATGTTGGTCTCCTTCGTTTCCACTTGGAGCGCGGGTCCTTAGATCCAGCGGGGCATGGCGACGGGGCCATTGATGCCGCCGACATAGGTCGTGCCGTCGATGACGACGACGGAGCCGCAGGTGACCCACACGCCACCCTTGGTGTAGCCGCCGTAGCCGCCGCTGACGGCGTCGATCTCATGGGCGGCGAGCTGGCGGCAGTCGGCCTTCTTCTCGGTCTTGTCCATAGCGCATCTCCTTTTGATCCGGCGCGGTCGGCGACCCGCCTCTCTCGTGTTTGCCGAGGAATGTCCTCGGTCATCGCGATCTCAAAATGCGCGATCGCCGGGGGATGCGCTGTAACGCCTGGCACAAGCGGAGAATTTTCGCGGCCGATCGAATTTTCTTCCCCCTGCCCGGTTCCGGTCACCGGGGGGACAGCGCCCCCTTTGCGGACAATGCAATGTCACCGGCGTCGGCTCGGCAGAAGCTCGGTCCGGCGCTTTGAAACCTAATCAAGCGAAAGCAGGAGAGCATCATGATCAAGGACACCAGCAACACCGAGACCGCAGGCATCCGCAACCTGACCGACGACGAGATCGAGGCCACCAGCGGCGCCGGCATTCTGTCGAGCATCTGGGACGCCATCGTCGGCGCCGTACACACGGTCATCGACTGGCTTGGCGGCGACTTCCCCGGCTGGCGCGGCCCGTTCCAGAACCCGCCCAAGGGTCTTCCGACGCGCCCGCTCTGATCGCCGGCACTCGGGTCCAGCTTTTCTGCCGGGTCCGTCGCCGTCCTGTCCCGGCCTGCAATGCACCGTCCCCGTGACGGAGGCATTGCAGGCCGCCCGGCTTCGGGGCGCCGTTATCCGATCGAAAGACTAGGCTCTTGACGGGACCGTTCCGCGCCCGCACGCTCGCCAAGGTCCAGAGTCCGGCAACATGCACATCTATTTCCGTGGAGACGAGCTGCAGAAGCTCCGGCTGTTTTCCGGGCTCGTTCTGTTTGCCTTCGCCGGAACGCATTTCCTAAATCATGCCCTTGGGCTCGTCAGCCTCGAGGTGATGCATCAGGCGCAGGACTGGCGGACAACGGTGACCCGCTCCCTTCCCGGCAGCCTGATATTGCTGGTGGCGCTCATCTCCCATGCCGGCCTTGCCCTTTACAAGACGGCGATGCGGCATACCTGGCGCATGCCGCCCTGGGAGCTCGCCCAGATCGCGAGCGGCCTGGCGATCCCGTTCCTCCTCCTGCCGCACATCGTCAACACGCGCGTCGCCCACCTCGTGTTCGGGGTCGAGGACAGCTACCTCTACGAGCTCAAGCGCCTGTGGCCGGCCAGCGCCTGGACGCAATCGGCCCTCCTTCTGCTGGTCTGGGTGCACGGCGCCATCGGCCTGCACCACTGGCTCCGGCTCGGCGAGACCTACCGGCGCTTTCGGCCGCTGCTGGCCCTGGTCGCCGTCGCGCTCCCCGTCGCGGCGCTGGCCGGCTTTGCCGTCGCTGGCGAGCGAACCGCCGAGATCATGAGCGACGCCGACGCGTTCGCGGCGCTCAAGGCCCGCTCGCATTGGCCCGATGACGCGGCCGGTGCCTCGCTCGAGCGATTGCGGCTGGCGGCGCGGATCGGCTTCGCAGGCATCGTGCTCGCGGTGCTGCTGGCGCCGGCGTGGCGGCGCTGGCGATCCGATGCGGCCCCGGCGAAGGTCCGCATCACCTATCGCGGCGGCCCGGCGGTGACGGTCGAGCCCGGCCAGACGCTGCTGGAAGCCAGCCGCGCGGCCGGCATCCTGCACGCTTCCGTCTGCGGCGGCCGCGCCCGCTGCTCGACCTGCCGCGTTCGTATCGAGAAGGGTTTGAAGGGCCTGCCCCCGCCGGAAGGCGCCGAGGCCGTCACGCTGGCCGCCATCGGCGCGCCGCCGGATGTCCGGCTCGCGTGTCAGGTGCGGCCCACCGCCGACCTCGCGGTCGCCCTCATCAGCGCGCCGCGCACGCCCGGCCCCGCGCAGATCGCCTTCGATGAGGTCCGCGAGGCCGTGGCCGCGCATGCCCGCGCGCGCGCCGCCGGCCGCCTGGTCGAGAAGGCCGCGACGGAGCCGGCCGTGCTCGCCGCCTGGCTCGAGGGGCACCTCGGCGAGGGCCGCCCGCGCCTCGCCCCGGCGTCCGTCGCTAGCGGCAGTCTGCGCGGCGGCCGTGTCGACCATGTCGGTGACGACACCGTGGGCGTGGCGGTCTACGCGGCGGGCGACGAGAGCGTCAGCGTGTTCCTCATGCCGGCGCGCGCGTCGCTGCCGGAGATGCTGCGCGCCACCCATCACGGCTATCGCGTCATCGCATGGGCCGGCGAGCATGGCCGCTATCTGGTGGTGGCGCCGTCCGGGTTGGCGGGCCTCGACGATCTTGCCGCTCCCGCCCTCGCCCCGTCGCCGGCCCCGGAAAGCATCGCGGCTGTCATGCCGGAGACAGGAGCCTCGAACGATGCGCGCTAGAAACCGGTCCAGATCACCAGCGAGGAGCCCATGAGCGACCTGTTCAGGCGCGAGGCAGTGCAGCATGCGACGCGGCGGCTCGAAGGAGCGGTCGTGCTCGCGACGCCGCTGTCCTTGAAGACGCTCGGCTTCTTCCTCGCAGCCATCATCTTCGCCGTCGCCGCCTTCGCCTCGCGCGCCACCTACGCCCGCAAGGCCACCGTTCCGGGCTACCTGGTGCCCGACCAGGGCATGATCCGCGCCGCCGCGTCTGCGGCCGGCACCCTCAAGAGCGTGCTCGTGAAGGAAGGCGCGACGGTGCAGGCGGGCGAGCGCATCGCCGTGCTGGGGATGTCGGCGGAGACGACGGCCGGCAACGTCGGCGCCGTGGTCTCGGCCGGCCTCGACACCGAGGCCCGCGCCGCGCGCGCCAAGGCCGAATCCCAGCTCGCCCGCCTCGAGGTCGAGCGCGAGCAGGCCAAGAATCGTCTCTCCAAGTCGGAGGCCGAGCTCACGCAGGTCGAGACCCAGATCTCGCTGCAGAAGGAGCGCGTCGCGCTCGCCCGCACCGACCTCGATCGCGGCATGGAGGTGGCGCGTAAGGGCTATCTCTCCAAGCGCGAGGTCAACACGCGGCAGGCGGCCGTGCTCGCCGCAGAGCAGGAGCAGGCGACGCTCGCACGCCAGCGCTCGACGATCGAGCGCGAGATGGCGGACATCAAGGCGCGGCTGGCATCGATCCCGCTCGAGATCGACGCCGCGCGTTCGGAGTCCGAGACGGCCGACGCCACGCTGGCGCAGCGCCGCGCCGAATCCGAGGCGCGCCGGCTGCAGTTCGTCACCGCGCCCATCGGCGGCCGCGTCGCCGCGCTCCCCGTCACCGCCGGCCAGCCGGTCGCGGCGGGCGCCACGGTGGCGGTCATCCTGCCTACGGGCGGGCGCATCGAGGCCGAGCTGCTGGCCCCGTCGCGTGCCATCGGCTTCATTCAGCCCGGCCAGGAGGTCGCGCTAAGCCTGCAGGCCTTCCCCTACCAGCGCTTCGGCACGGTGCCCGGCAAGATCAGCACGGTCTCGAGCACGGTCATCAGCCCGGGCGAGGTGCAGCTCCAGGGCCTCCAGGTCCAGGAGCCCGTGTTCCGCATCCGCGTCGCGCTGGCGCATGAATCCATCCAGGCCTACACGCAGACCATTCCCTTCCAGCCCGGAATGCTCGTCTCGGCGGAGATCGTGTTCGATCGCCGCAGCCTCATCGAGTGGCTGTTCGATCCGATCTATGCAGTGGGGCGCCGGGCATGAGCGTTGTCGACGATATCGGCTTTGGCGGCCGCAAGCTTCCCGTGATCACGGCCTCCGAGGCCGCCGAATGCGGGCTCGCCTGCATGGCCATGATCGCCCGCTACCACGGGCACGACGTCGACCTCAACGGTCTGCGCCAGCGCTACGCGCTCTCTCTTGCCGGCGCGTCGCTGCGCAGCCTCATGGGCATCGCCGACCAGCTCGGCTTCTCGACGCGCGCGCTCAAAGTCGAGATCCCGGCGCTCGGCCGCATCCAGCTCCCGGCCATCGCGCACTGGGACCTCAACCACTTCGTCGTGCTGAAGTCGGTGACGCCACGCGCCGTCACCATTCACGATCCCGGCGTCGGCGCGCGCACCTACACCGTCGAGGAGTTCTCCAAGCACTTCACCGGCGTCGTCCTCGAGCTCTCGCGCTCGGAGAGCTTCGAGCCGATCACCGACCGCCGCATCCCGATGAAGCTGTCGATGCTGTGGTCGCGCATGTCGGGCTGGTGGAGCGCGGTCGTCAGCGTCCTCGTCCTCTCCGTCGCCCTGCAGGTCGCTGCCTTCGTCGCGCCGCTCCAGATGCAGCTCGTCGTCGACCAGGCCCTCGCCGAGGCCGACAAGGATCTGCTCCTCGTCATCGCGCTGGGCTTCGGCGCCCTCGTCGTCATCCAGTCCGCCATCGAGGCGCTTCGCAGCTGGGCGCTGCGCGTCTTCGGCCACCTCCTGAGCTTCCAGATCACCGGCAACCTCGTCCGCCATCTCCTGCGCCTGCCGAGTGACTATTTCGAGAAGCGCCACGTCGGCGACATCATATCGCGGCTCGCCTCGGTGAAGCCGATCCAGCAGGCCATCACCCAGGGCGTCATCTCCTCGGTCATCGACGGCCTCATGGCCTGCGTCGCCGCCGTCATCCTCTTCTTCTACTCCTCGACGCTTGCCCTCATCGTGCTCGCGGCGGTGCTCATCAACCTCGTGCTGTCGCTGGCTCTGGTGCCGCGCATGAAGCAGACCATGGAGGAGGAGATCCTGGCCGAGGCCAAGGAGCAGACGCACCTCATGGAGACGGTGCGCGCCGCGACGACGCTGAAGCTGCTCGGGCGCGAGGCGGTCCGCGAGGGCGCCTGGCGCAACCTCCACGCCGAGACCACGAACGCTGGCATCGCCGTCGGCAAGTACCAGATCTCGATGACCTTCGTGCAGAGCGTGGTGACCGGCCTGCAGACCGTGCTGGTCATCTACGTCGCCGGCAAGCAGATCCTCGCCGGCCAGGGCTTCTCGGTCGGCATGCTGTTCGCCTTCCTCTCCTATCGCCAGACGTTCACCGACCGCGCCATGGCGCTCGTCAACCAGGCGATGCAGTTCCGCTTCCTGCGCCTCCACCTCGACCGGCTGTCCGACATCGTGCTCACGCCCGCCGAGTCCACGGCCCAGGGCATGGTGCTGACCCAGACCGAGGGCCACATGCGCCTGAAGAACGTCGCCTTCCGCTACGGCGCGACGGACCCGCTGGTGCTGGAGGACGTCAACCTCGAGATCGAGCCGGGCGACTACATCGCCATCCAGGGCTCGTCGGGTGGCGGCAAGACGACCCTCTTGAAGCTGCTGCTTGGCCTCAACCAGCCGTCCGAGGGCTCCATCGAGCTCGACGGCCACCGCGCCACGCCGGAGCGCTGGCGCAGCTGGCGCAACGACATTGGCGTCGTGGCACAGGACGACCGCCTGCTGTCGGGCACGCTCGCCGACAACATCGCCGGATTCGACCCCGACCTCGACATGCAGAAGGTCGTGGCCGCGGCCATGGCCGCGCAGGTCCACGCCGACATCATGCGCACCCCGATGCAGTACCTGACTCTGGTCGGCGACATGGGCTCGACGCTCTCCGGCGGCCAGCGCCAGCGCGTTCTGCTGGCCCGCGCGCTCTATCGCAGCCCGAAGATCCTCGTCCTCGACGAGGGCACCGCCAACCTCGACGAGCAGAACGAGGCCCTGATCGCCGACTTGATCGATCAGATGCCGATCACGCGCATCGTCGTCGCCCACCGCCCGGCGCTGCTCAGGCGCGCCAAGCGCGTGTTCACGGTATCCAGCCGCAAGCTGCTCGAGGTCGAGCGCGGCGAGGCGGCCGAGCGCCTGATCCCGGTCGCCGCGTCCGGCCCGGCGGCCACCGCCGCCGATTGAGAGCCGCGCTTGCTGGAACGGCCTCCTTGCTCAGAACCTTACGATACCGAACAGCCGGACGTTGCGGCCCGGCAGCAGCACCTCGTCCTTCTTGAAGGAGGCGGAGTTGCGCACGTCGTCGTCGAGCAGGTTCTCACCCTTGAGGCCAACGACGAGCTCGGGAACGACCTTGCCGTCCGATCCGAGCCGCATCGTGTAGCTGACCTCGGCATTGAGCAGCGTGTAGCCGCTGGTCGGCGTCTCGTCGAAGCCGATCTCGTCGTGTCGGAAGGCATGCAGGAGGTCGACGCGAGCGCGCCAGTCGGCATCTCGGTAATAGAGGCCGCCGCCGAGCCGGTGCGGGGGGATGCGCGGTACGTTCTCGCCGTCGTCGAACTTCGCGCGCACGAAATCATAGCGGCCGGCGATGCCCCACACGCCGCGCCACAGCCGCGCCACGTCGTATTCGCCGGACAGCTCGACACCATAGAAGGTGGCGTCCTTCTGGCCGAAGATGACCTGCTTCAGCTCCTCGCTGTCGTTCGGCACGCATGAGATGAGCGTTGCACCGCACGAACCGCCGGTGAAGTCACGGAAGATGAAGCCCTGGTACTTCGTGTAGTAGGCGGTGGCGTCGAAGCGCAGGTCGCCCTTGTCACGTCTGAAGCCGCCCTCGATTGTGCGCGCCTTCTCGAGCGTCAGGTTGGGATTGCCGATCTCGAACGTCTCGGTCGCCTCGTGCGCGCCCTTGGAGAACAGCTCCTGCGCCTCCGGCGCGCGTTCGGCATAGAGTGCCGACAGACGCGCCACGACGCCGAGCGGCAGGTCGTAGGCCAGCCCAAGGCTGCCGCTGAGGGTGTCGAACGACTTGTCGTAGGCGACGATCGGGTTCGGCGCCGTCATGATGTCGGTGTAGGTCGAGCCGGTGATGGCGGCGTTCTCGATGCGCAGGCTGCCGAGCAGCCGGAGCGGCTTCGTCACCTGCAATTCCTCGAATAGGAATCCGGCGGTCTTGCGCGTGGTGTTGGGCTCCAGGAGGTTGTCGCCCTCGAAGCTCAGCCCGACGAGATCGCGGTTCGACACCTGGATGCCGGCGGTGCCGCGCAACACGCCGAACGGCGTCATCAGGCGGGCGTGGTCGACCTCGAAGCGGCCCTCGTGCTCCTTGTTGGTGAAGCGCGAGCCGACGGTGTCGCCCGCCCCTTCGTCGATCACCTCGTTGTGGGCGTAGTCGGCAAAGCCGAACGAGGCGCGGATGGCCTCGATGCCGAAGTCGCGGATGCGCCACTCGCCCTTGGCGGCAATCTTGTCCTGGACCATGTCGATGCGCGACTTGACGGACGTGGCCTCGATGCCGGGCACGGCGTAGAGGCTGTTGAAGCGCGTGAACGCGACACCGAGGAAGCCGTCCCGACCGACGAACGAGCCGCCGATGGAGTAGCCGTTGCTGTCCACGAACGAGTTCGGCTGGACGCCACCCGGGATGTGGTAGTTGTCGGCGTGGCGGTCGAATCCGGAGGCCTGGACGACGAAGCCTCGAGCCCCGGCCGACGCCCTGAAGCAGCCGTCGCGGCCGTTGTCGACCGAGCTGACGCCGCCGCGCACTTCGCCGCTGACGCCGTTCGCAGGAACAGCCGTCGGGATGGTGCTCGTCTGCGCATCGACGACGCCGCCGGCGGCCTTGGTGGTGTAGCGCAGCGCCGCCGGGCCGTGGATGACGTCGACCCTGTCGATGGTGCAGGGATCGATCGGAATCCCATGGTCCTCGCTGAGGTCCGAGACGTCGCCAGTGCCGATGCCGTTCTCCTGCACGCGCACGCGGTTGTCGTCGAGGCCGCGCACGATCGGCCGGTTGGCGCCCGGCGCGAACGTCGAGCCGGAGACGCCGGGCAGGTTCTGCAGGGTGTCGGTGATCGTGGCGCCGTGCGTGGCCGTGATCTCGGGCGCGGTGACGGTCGTCACCGGAGCGAAGTTGCCGCCGATGACGACGGTCGTGCCGGCGGGCGGGGAAAGAGGCGATGGCGGCGTCGAAGCGGGTACAACCGCAACCGGTGCGGGCGCAGTAGAAGCGGCGGGCGCCGTAGCCATTGGCTTGACCGCCGCCGGCTTCGCCCGTGCCTCCGAGCGCGCTGCCGCCTTCTTTTCCGCTATGGGCTTCTTCTTGATCGCAGGGGCGGCCTTAGGCTGTGTCACCACGACGGGCGGAAGCGCGGTGGACTTGTCAGCGGCGGCCGGGGCCGCCGTGCCCGGTGGAGCGGTTGTAGCCGCGGGCGGAGCCGGCTGATCCGGTCCCGGCGCCGTCTGCTGGGCCGACGCGGTCTCGATGGCGATCAATGAAGCCGATAGCGCCAAGGCTAACAGATGGTGCGAGCGCATGGCTGCTCCCCCTGAATTCGATCCGATGCATGCGAGGCGCGCACAGGCATGCGCGCAGGTGAGCCGCGAGACGGCGTATCGCTGCAAGCTCGCGGTGCTTCAGGCGGCGGCGGGGGAAGGGGGAGCGCGGGCCTGGAAAAGGCCACTTCGGCGGCTCTCGGCCAGAGCGTGCGCCGGGCTGGGTGGCGTCGGTGTCGCTTGACGCGCTGTAAGTGCGAGTGCGACCAGCGCGGGCAGAACGATGCCCGCCGCGACGGCCATGGCCCAGCAGATGGCGCAATGCTCGTCGCCGTCGTCGTCCGGAACGGCCGGGCTCTGCCCGGCGGAACCCGGCGCTAGACTCCCGGCGGAGGCCATGGCTGTGGCGCCGCCGGCCTCATGATCGTGGTGGTGGGCGAACGACAGCAAGAGGTGCAGGGCCAGGGCCAGGAGCCCCAGCCAGCCGCACCACGCACGCTGCCTCGATCGCGTCATCACTCGCTTCGCCCCGAGAGGATGTAACTATGTAACACTGCCGGGCACGCCTGTCTGTGTCCCGCTTGCCTCACCCGGCCGGTCGTGGCGGGCTACCCGCCGTTGCGGTAGGCTCGCCGCCGGGAATTCGACGGGCGGCACGATGGCCGAGGCGCGGACCAGCGAGACACATCCTCTCCAGATCGCGGAGGTGCGCGCCAGCGCCTCGCATGGCCGCATCGGGATAACGTTCTGCCCCGGCAAGCACGACCGCGCCGCCAGCACCGGCGCGTGGGCGCGCGATCTCGCGACCGACATCGAGGCCATCGCCCAATGGGGCGCTCGCCTCGTGCTCACCCTCAATGAGCCGGCCGAGCTGGCGATGCTCGAGGTGCCCCACCTCGGCGCCGCGGTCCGCGAGCGCGGGCTCGACTGGCGGCATCTGCCGATCCCCGACTTCTCGGTCCCCGGCGATGCATTCGAGCGCGACTGGCAGACGCACGGCCGGGAGATCCGCGCCATCCTGCGTTCCGGCGGCGATGTCCTCGTGCATTGCCGAGGCGGGTTGGGCCGCGCCGGCATGATCGCCGCCCGCCTGCTGGTCGAGCTGGGCATGCCGCCCGACGCAGCCATCCGCGAGGTGCGCCGGGCGCGCCGCGGCGCCATCGAGACGCCCTCGCAGCTCGCCCTCGTCCTGCGCACCACGGTCATGCACGACGACGATCTGCCCGACACCGGCGACGCTGTACTCGACACCGCGACGCTGGAGAAAATCAGCGGCCCGATGGGCAGCAATCCCGGCGGCGTCTACCGGGACCGCCAAGGCCGGCGCTTCTACGTCAAGTCGCTCGAGACGCCAGCCCACGCCCGCAACGAGATCATCGCCGCCGGCCTCTACCGGCTCGCCGGGGCCCCGACGCTGACCTATGTGCGTACCCTCGCCCCCTGCCAGGTTGCGACGGTGCTCGTCGAGCTCGAAAAGAAGCACGTCTCCCGCCTCGATGAGAGCGAGCGGCGCCAGGCGCAGCGCTGGCTCGGCGTGCACGCCTGGACCGCGAACTGGGACGCCGCTGGCTTCGACGGCGATAACCAGGGCGTCGTCTGCGGCGTCGTCACGACGCTCGACGTCGGCGGCGCGCTGGAGCTCCGCGCGCACGGTGACCCCAAGGGCAAAGCCTTCGGCACATGCGTCGGCGAGATCGACACGCTGCGCCACGATCCCGGCAATCCTCACGCGGCAAGGCTGTTCGGCGACATGACGCCGGCTGCGGTCGCCGAAGCCGTAGCGGTCGTCACGCGCATCCCGGACGACGCCGTCCTGCGCGTGGTTTCCGGGAATGGGGGCAGCCCCAGCCTTGCCGCGAAGCTGATCGCGCGCAAAGAAGACTTGGCCAAGCGCGTCACCTGATGTCGCGTCACCTTATGTCGGCACGAGGCAACTCCGTGGTCCCGCGCGAGATGGCCAGCAGCCTCGGCGCCTGCGCGCGGATCTCCCCCGCCGTCCCGCTGTCCAGCGCAGCGAGCCATCGGCTGGGTATGGCGTCGAGCCCGTAGGTCGCGCCCGCCAGCATCCCGCAGATGGCCCCCGTGGTATCGGCGTCCCCGCCCTGGTTGACGGTCGCGACCACGCACGCCTCGAACGCGTCCGCCGCGAGGTAGTGGTGCAGCACGGTCTGCATGGTGTCGACGATGAACGCCGAGCTCTGCCCCCGGTAGGGCACGTAGCGGAACGCCTTATGCTTCGCCACCAGCGCCTCGGCCTCCCGCCGCGCGCCGTCCTTGCCCGATCCGCCGAGCAGGCCTTGCGTCATGCGCACGAGCGTAATGCAAGCGTCATCGGACAGAGGATGGTGATGCGTGGCCCGCGCCTGCTGCAGCACCCAGGCCTCCGCCTTCCCGGGATCTCCGAGCGTCGCCAGCGCCACCGGCAGCACGCGCATGGCGGCGCCGTTGCCCGCGTCGCCTTCCGCGAATGTGCCCTCGACGCTTCCGTCCGCAATGAAGCGCCGGATGCCGCGCCGGCAGGTGCCGCCGACGTCCGGCGGCCCCGACCTGAGCCAGGCGGCGAATTCCTCGCACATGTCGCGCGCGTCGAGCCCGCCGTTGCGGACGAGCGAGCGCCCGAGCGCCAGCGACATTTGGGTATCGTCGGTGACCTGCCCCGGCGCGATGCGGAGCCAGCCGCCGCCCACGATGTCGCGATGCACGCCGTGCATGGCCGCGATCTCACGCGGCGTCATGAACTCGACCGTGGCGCCGAGCGCGTCGCCGATGGCGAAGCCGAGATAGGCGGCAAGCGCTCGGCTCTGCACGTCCGGCGCGGTCATGTGGGCCTCTTCAGACATAATCCACGCTCACCCGGAACTCGCCGCCGATAGCGAGGTGCTCGCCTTCGCCCTGCAGGGGGTGCGACGCCAGGAGGCCGTTGAAGAACACGATCTTGCTGAGCGGTACGCGCGCCGTGAGGATGGTGTCGCCAAAGCAGCCCGCCACCTCGCGGTCCGACGAGAACGAGACGAGGTTGTTGAGCCGCACCACCGCCTCGCGCTTTCCCGTCCGCTCCACGATCCAATGCTCGTCGAAGCCGTTGACGCCGCGATAGAGCGTCAGGTGCGTCTCGCCGGGAAAGGCAAACCGCCTGAGCGTCCACTGGCAGAACTCGAACAGAAGGTCGAGCTGCACCCAGATCGCGTTGTTGTGGAAGCGGCTCGACATCTTCTCTTCCACGTAGCCCGCCCACGCCGCGCTCGAGACCTGCTCGATGATCTCCTTGTGGTACGACGGGCAGATGCCGAACCGGCTCTCGACCCAGCCCTTGAGCACGGCGCCTTCCGGGCCGTTGCTGTCGAACCCCCAGCCCTCGATCAGCCGCAGGAAGGATGAGCGGTAGCGCCGTTTGCCGTCGGCGGCCGTGCCGCGCTGCTGCTCGGGATCGAGGGCGAACATCGCCATCATGTACGAGGTGAAGGCCTCGCCGGCCTCGCCGGGATCGCGCGCCCCCTCGAGCATCGCGAACAGGCTGCGGCTCGTCTCGACGACGCCCCAGATGTGCAGCGGCGCCGGCTCTTCGTTGAAGGCGCAGCTCGCCAGCCACTCCGAGGGCCGCCCCACGAGATTGGTCGAGTGGCCGATGCCGCGCTGCTTGCGTTGCCCGCTGTCCTGCATTGCTGGCATGATGCGTCCTCGCGGACCGCCAGGAAAGGTCCACGTTGCCGCTCAGCCGCCGCTTTCCCATGCCAGATCCGGACGCCGATAATCTCCAGCAGGCCTTGCCTTCGCCACTTTCTTTCGACATAACGATTGTCGAAAGGTGACGGTCATGAACATTCGCGAGCTGGGTGACCTGACGGGTCAGCCCGAGCGGCAGATCCGGTACATGATCGCCGAGGGCTTCGTTCCCGCCCCCAGGGGCGGGCGGGCTCATGCCGACTACGGAGACGACCATGTGGCAGCCATTCGCCGCTACACCAGCCTGAGGCAGCTCGGTTTCTCGCCCCAGGCCATCAAGGTCCTTCTCGCGGGCGGAACGGCCGTGCCTTTCCCGGTGCATCCGGGCATCACGCTCCAAGTGGATCCGCAACTCATCGGCGGCGCCCTGGACGCCGACGCCTTGGTGGACCGGGTCCGCCAAGCCGTAGCCGAGCTGCTCAAGGAGCCGTCCGATGCCGAACGCCGAGCCCCTCCCCGCCAACGATCCCGTTAGCCGTGCGATCGCTCGCCAGCTTGCCACCCGCCGCGCCCAGCCCGTCCCGCTCGTCGCCACCTCCTACGACATCGCCATCGCCGGCGGTCTCGCCGATGTCGTCGCCCGCCGCACGTTCCGCAACGCCGAGGAGCAGTCCATCGAGGCGACGCTGACGTTCCCGATGCCCGTGGAAGCCGCGCTCTACAGCCTCGAGGCCCGCGTCGCCGGCCGCGTCCTCAAGGGATTGGCGAAGGCGCGCAAAGCGGCCCGCGAGACCTACGAGGACGCCATCGACCGCGGCAAGACCACGGTCCTCCACGAGGAGCTGCTGAAGGGCATCCACATGCTCTCGGTGGGCCATGTCGCCCCCGGCGCCGAGATCGAGGTCACCGTGCGCTTCGCCCTTCCGCTGGCATGGATCGGCGGCACCGTGCGCCTGCGCATCCCGACCACGGTCGGCGACGTCTACGGGTCGTCCGGCCTGCCGGATAGCGACGAGCTGGTGCAAGGCGGCCCCCGCCTGCTGGCCGCGCTGACGGTCGTCTCCGACATCGGCACTCCGCGTCTCGCCGCCGGCATGCTTGCAGACGGCAAGGCGCAGGTCCCGCTCGACCGTCCGATCAGCATCGCCGTCGACAACTGGTCAGCGCGCGAGCTCACCGGCCGCGCCGCCGACGGCCGCCACGTCGCGCTCTCGATTGCGCCGGCTCCAGTCGGAGAGCAGCCGGTCGACGCCGCCATCCTGATCGATCGCTCCGGCTCCATGGCCGAGATTTGTGGCGCCGGCCACGACATGACCAAGCACACGGCCGTGCTGCTCGGTCTCAGCGAGTCTTCGGACGAGCTCCGCGACGGCGACCGCCTCGACCTCTGGCAGTTCGACAATGCCGCCGAGCACGTCGGCGACGGCGGCGCCGCGAGCTGGCGCGACCTCGTGCGCACGCTCGGCGGGCCGCAGGGCGGCACCGAGATCGGCCGCTCGATCGCCGCCGTCCTCGACCGCCGTCCACTGCGCGACCTTGTCCTCGTCACCGACGGCAAGAGCTACGCCATCGACGTTCAGGCCCTCGCGGCGCGCGCTACCCGCGTCACCGTCGTACTGATCGGCGAGGACAGCCTCGAGGCCAATGTCGGCCACCTCGCGGCCCTGACGGGCGGCCAGCTGCTGGCGGCCGAAGGCACCGGCATCGCCGCCGCCGTCCGCAGCGCGCTGCGCGGTTTGCGCGGCACCGGCGCGGTGGAGACCGCCACGGCCGGCGATCGCATCGTGGTCGTCCGCTCCGGCATGCGCATCGCGGCGTCCTGGTCGTCCACGGTCATCGAGGATGCCGGACTGGCGCATCGCGCCGCGGCGGCCTATGCCGCGAGCCTGCGTCTCTCCTCTCTCGCCGGGAAGGATGCGTCGACGCTGGCCGAGGCGGAGGGTCTCGTCACGCACCTGACGAGCCTCGTCCTGGTCGACGAGGAAGGCACCGCGCAGGAGGGCCTGCCGGCCACGCGCAAGGTCGCCCTGCCGACGCCGGCGACGGCGAATGCGGTGTGCATGAAGCTCGCTCCCGGGCTCGGCGTGGATGCGCGCATGCGTGCCGCGCCTGACGCTTCGCACGTCATGCATGCGCTTTGTGCGCCGCCGCCGGGCATGGCGAGCGGAGCCGGCCGCGGCCCCCTCCCGCGCCAGGCCAGTTTCAGCCACGGCCGTTCGAAATCGGACTTCGTCGAGAAGAACCGCCCGAGGGAGCCGGAGATCCAGGACGTCGATCCGCGCCTGCTCGAGGTCATGGATCACGCCGACCGCATTGATTGGCGTGGCGAGGCCGCGCGTCTCGGAAAGGGCGACATCTCGGGCTTGCCGGCACCGGTCATCGCGGCCATCGCGCGCGCGGCGGAGACACGGCCCATCGCCCGGCTGGCACGGCGTCTCGGGCTGTCGGCGACATCCCTTGTCGTCGCCCTTCTGGCGCACTCGGCAAGCGGCCGCGACCGCCACGCCGAGCGTGTCTACCGCGCGCTGATCGGCGAGCCTCGCCGCGAGCCGGTCGAGCGTCTCTGCGAGCGCCTGCGCGTCTAGCGCGGGCTCCGCCGGGTCACCACGGGTAGGGCCGGTAGACGAAGGTGCCGCTGCCCGCGTACGGACCCCAGCGGCCCTGGCCCGAAACCTGGAAGCCGTCGGCGGGACCTCCGGCAAACGGGGACCCGCCGAAACTCTGCCAGCCCGGCGCCATCGGCGGCCCGAATGGCGCCGCGCCCGGTCCGGGACCTCCCATCGCTGGGCCGTTGGCCGGCATCGGGAATGGCGGCCCCTGTTGTCCGTTGACCGACATCCGGCAGAGCTGCATCGGCGAGCCCGGCGGCTGCACGCACTCGCGCACGACCGCCCCGCCCGGCGTCCCGGTTACCGCTCCCCGCATGCGAATGGCGCCGGGGCCGTTGCCCACGGTGAAATCGTAGGTGATGCCGCCCTGTCCGGCCCCTTGCGCCGTGGCACCGCCGGCCGCGGCGATCATCGCCGCAACGGCCAGCCCTGATGTCGTGAGCTTCTGGAGCATGACGCGCCTCGCGCATGGGGCAGACCGCGTTCGGTCCGGCCAGCCCATCTGACGCTCTTATCCCAAACCCGCCCGGCTGTCCTCGATCTGGCTCAAGGTGACGCGGGCGGCGCCTGGACAGGCATCCGCGCCTGCTTCCTCAGATTGCACGCCGGGCAGAGCAGCTGCAGGTTCGACCACACCGTGAGCCCGCCCCGGCTCCAGGGCACCACGTGGTCCCCCTGCAGCCGCTTCAGCTCGGCCGGTCGCCGGTGCAGCGCCCCGCAGCCCTGGCAGCGCACGCCGCCCTCCGCGCGATCATAGAGCAGCCGTATCGCGGCATCCCGCCAGCTCGCCGGGAACGTCCGCGCGGCGGGCGAGGCAACCTCCAGGAACACCGGCAGCTCGCCGTCCATGCCTGCCCTTCCGCGCCATCAAGCCGCGATCCGCGCCGCCAGCGCTGCCGCCGCCTCGAACTGGGCGCGGTGCCCTTTGGCGCCTTCCCAGCGGCCCTTGCTCTGCGGCCACTCAACGCCGAGCGCCGCCGCGCACTCGACCGGCCGGCGGATGAACTCGACCGCCTTGGTCCACTGCTCGGCCCCGAAAGCGTTGATGTCCGCTCCCACGCGATAGGACGCGCCGATCAGCGACGCGACGGTCCGGTGCTTCCTCACGTCGAGGCTCGGCCCGTTGATGCCGAGCTCGGCGATCCACGCCGCAAAGTACGGGAACACGTTGCCCCGCATCTCCTCCGCCGTGAACAGCACCGGCGGCACGGCGCCGTTGCGGTCCTGGTAGTTGAGCTGCGCGCAATAGACGTCGAGCGCCTCGTCGATCGACTGGTTGAATCGCACGTTGATCTTGGCCAGCGCGTCCTTGTTCTGGATGATGCCGTCGAGCTCGCTGTACTGCGCCGCCATCAGCGCCCAAAGGAACATCTCCGACGACGTCTGCCCGCGCGAGATGTCCTTCTCGTCCCACAGGTCCTGCCAGGCCTGCGCCGCCCCGGTTGCGAGCCACGGGTCCTCGAAGCCGTACCGCGCCCGGGCGCCGTCGAGGAAGCGCTGGGCCGCCTCGCGCTCGCTGTCGTAGATGCCGGCGAGGCGCACGAAGGCGACCGCGGGCGAGTGCTCGCCGTAGTAGGCGAGCCGGATATCCTGGCCCGACAGCGGCGTGCCGCCCTGGTTGATGCGCCGGAACACCTCGAGCCGCATGCCTTCGAGGTCGCGAAGCTTGATCACCGTCAGCCGGTAGCGCTGGAACGCCGCCTTGTAGACGGCCGGCAGCTCGTCGATCCCGCGCCCCGCATAGTGCACGCTGTTGGGCGAGATGTACGGAGCGTCGCTCGCCGGCACCAGCTTGAACTTGCCGAGGTAGTACTGGCGCAGCGTCGTCAGCCGCTGCTGGCCGTCGATGACCTGGTTCAGCTCGACGCCGTTCGCGTCCAGCCCGACCTCGAAGAAGAAGGCGGGAATGGACAGGTTGTTGATCACCGACTCGACCAGCAGCGACTTGGTGGTGGCGTCCCACTGGTCGCTGTCGCGCTGGTAGTCGGGGATGACGATGGTGCCCGCCTCCATCTCGTCGAGCACGACCTTGACGTTGGTCGACTCCGACGTGCTGGATTCGCGGATGAGGGGCTTGATGTCGGTTTGATCAGTCATGCCACGGCTATAGCCGCGACCGGGTGATTTGGGGAGAGGGCACGGACGGCGGTGCTCCGGCCGCGCTCGGGCAAGCGATCCGCCACGGGGAGCCACTTACCGACAATTTCACCTTTCTCCGGCACCGGACCGTAACGCGCGCCTGATATCGTCGGACATTGTTGGGCGAGGGAGGGCAGCCGGCGGACGCGAGCCGCGGCACCGGCCCCTGCTTTTCAGATTCGGGTCAGGTACCTCCAAGGACTTCAAAATGACGCGCGCATATTTCGGCACCGACGGCATTCGTGGACGGGCCAACGCCGGCGTGATGACGCCGGAGATCGCCCTCAAGGTGGGCATGGCCGCTGGTCGCATCTTCTCGAGCGTCGACCAGGGCCGCCGTGTGGTCATCGGCAAGGACACGCGCCTTTCCGGCTACATGATCGAGGCGGCCCTCGTCGCCGGCTTCACCTCCGTCGGCATGAACGTGTTCCAGCTCGGCCCCATGCCGACCCCCGCCGTCGCCATGCTGACGCGCTCCATGCGCGCCGACCTCGGCGTCATGATCTCGGCCTCGCACAACCCGTTCGAGGACAACGGCATCAAGTTGTTCGGACCCGACGGCTACAAGCTCTCCGACCAGATCGAGCTGGAGATCGAGGCGCTGATCGATTCCCCCTCCGCGGACCTGCTCGCCCACTCCTCGCACATCGGCCGCGCGCAGCGCGTCGCCAGCGCCCGCGAGCGCTACATCGAGTACGCCAAGCGCACGTGGCCGAGCGGCAAGACGCTCGCCGGGCTGCGCATCGTGCTCGATTGCGCCAACGGCGCCGCCTACCAGGTGGCTCCCCTCGCGCTGTGGGAGCTCGGCGCCGAGGTGATCTCGATCGGCCACGAGCCCAACGGCACCAACATCAATCTCGACTGCGGCTCCACCTCTCCCCAGCGCCTCGTCGACAAGACCCTCGAGCTGCGCGCCGACATCGGCATCGCTCTCGACGGTGACGGAGACCGGGTGATCGTGGTCGACGAGAAGGGCCGTCTGGTCGACGGCGACCAGTTGCTCGGCGTCATCACCGCCCAATGGCAGAAGCGCGGAGCGCTCACCGGCGGCGCGCTGGTCGGCACGGTCATGTCGAACCTCGGCCTGGAACGCTATATCGAAGGGCTCGGCCTCGAGATGGTGCGCACCAAGGTCGGCGATCGCTACGTCGTCGAGGAGATGCGCCGCCGCAACTGCAACGTCGGCGGCGAGCAGTCCGGCCACGTCGTTCTGTCCGACTACTCGACGACCGGCGATGGCCTCGTCACCGCGCTGCAGGTGATGGCCAGCGTCGTCGACAGCGGCAAGCGCGTCAGCGAGGTCTGCCGGTGCTTCGAGCCGGTGCCGCAGGCCATGGAGAGCGTGCGCTGCGAGAAGGACCGCGCCATGGCCGACCAGAACGTCAGGAAGGCCATCGAATCCGCCGAGCGCAGGCTCGCCAAGTCGGGGCGCCTCGTCATCCGGCCCTCCGGCACGGAGCCCGTCATCCGCGTCATGGCCGAGGGCGACGACCCCAAGCTCGTGCAGGCGGTCGTCGGCGACATCGTCGACAGCCTTCGCAAGATGGCTGCCTGAGTCGCTGCCGGGGGGTTGATTCGGCTTGCGCCGTGCCCGGCCGGTCCCGGTCCGGAGTGATTCGCTGCCGTGCTCCCGAGGTCACTCCCGTGGCCGCGAGTGACTTATGCACCGCGAGACTCTCGACCGGGGGTTGCAGTGCATTGCGCCCGATGATGTTTGCCGGATACTGAGAGCCTTGAGGCGAAGTTTCTGAGTCGCGTTCAATCACTCGGGCGCGGCGTAATCTGGAGACGGTCGGAGATGGCGCGAGCCTACAAGGTGCCCGGGGACATGGACGCTGCCGCCATGAAGGTGCAGCGCCCGATCTTCGAGCAGCTCGCCGACAGCGGCGAGGACATCGTCATCGACATGTCCGAGGTCGAGTTCATCGACAGCTCGGGCGTCGGTGCCATCGTGTTTCTTTACAAGCGCCTGCTGGGTGCCAACCGCAAGCTGACCCTGCAGAAGCTCAACGGTCAGCCCATGCAGCTTCTCACGTACCTGCGTTTGACCGACTTGGTCGCGAAATAGCGCCCGCGGAGACGTCATGCGCCATGGATCGGGGCTCTGGTTGCGAGGCCTCGGCGTCCGCCTGCTCCTGGCAGTGTCGGCCGCCGGGCTTGGCGCCTGCACGCCCTGGCCCGACTATGCCACGGGCGGCATGGCCGAGCGCCATCCGACCACATCACCCGCCATCCTGGTGCTCGAGGAGCGCTGCGAGGCGGTGGGTCGCGCGGGCGGCGATCGCTTCCTCCCCGGCCGCATGACGGACGCCCGCCTGCTGCTGCAGCGCGCCCGGCGCGAGGTCGCCGGCGAGCTCACCGCCGATTCCGACCAGACCCTCTCGCGGGCCGAAATGCTCATCGCCGCTATCGAGCGCGATCTGGCGTCGCGGCGCCGCCGCGGCGGGGGCTGACGATGGAGCGCCTGAGACCCATCCCTCTCTGGCGGCCATTTCTGGCGGCCGTTCTCGCGATCGTCTCCGTCTGCGGTCTGTTGCTTGCCGGCGGCAGTGCGTCGGCCGAGCCGGCGCGCCTGCGCAGCGGCGACATTATCCTCGTCATGCTTCCAGGCGAGCCGGCGCTCAACAAGGAGTTTCAGATCGACGCGCGAGGGCAGGTGCTGTTGCCCGAGGCCGGCGCGGTTCCGATCGCGGGGCTGACGATCGACGAGGCGGCGACTCTCATCCGCACGCGCCTCTCTGCTGCTTTCCGCGACCTCGACCGGCTGCGCACGGTCATCAAGGAGCGCCGCCTCATCATCCGCATCGGCGGCTACGTGAAAACCCCTGGCATGCTCAATCTGCCCGCCGAGGCCGATGTGCAGATGGCCATCGGCGCCGCGGGCGGTCTCACCCAGGGCGCCCAGCTCGATCGCTTCAAGCTCATCCGGGGCGGAAGGGAGATCGTGTTCGACTACAAGAAATTTCTTGTCACCGGCGACCCTTCCATCCTGCCGAGACTGGAGCCGCTCGACGAGCTGTTCGTGCCGGCCTCGCCGGTGACCGGCAACGTCCAGGTCGAGTTCGACGGGCGCACGCTGGCCCAGGCCGGCGACGGCGGCGAGGAGCGCCGCTCCATCAAGGTCTTCGGCGAGGTCGCGAACCCGGCCGTCTACTCCTACAAGCCGGGCATCAGCATCGTCGACATGCTGATCCGCGCCGGCGGCGTCACGCGCTATGCCACCGTCGAGTCGATCAAGCTGATCAACAACGGCAGCCCGGTGCTGTTCAATCTCCAGGCCTACCTCGACACGGGCGACAAGAAGCTGCTGCCCGACGTCGAGCCCGGCGCCACCATCTTCGTGCCGAAGCAGATCGAGGAGATCCGCATCGGCAAGCGCACCGTCTACGCGATGGGCGAGGTCGCCAAGCCCGGAGCCTACGACACCAAGCCCGGCGCTTCCTTCATCGACATTCTGGCCAATGCCGGCGGACCGACGCGCTTCGCCGAGACACGGCAGATCCGCGTCCTCCGCGGCGACGGCCGCGTCGAGATGGTCGACCTCAACTCCTACACAGAGGGCAAGACAAAGAAGCTGCCGGATGTGAATGCCGGCGACGCCATATTCGTGCCGGAGAAGGTCGAGAACCACGAGCCGTCGTGGCTCAAGGTGCCCCCGACCCGCGCCATCCACGTCATGGGCTCGGTCGCCAGGCCCGGCCGCTACGAGTGGTCGGACGAGATGACGTTCTTCGACCTGATCGCCAACGCTGGCGGCCCGACCTTCAAGGCCGACATCGCCCATGTGCAGATCATGCGCAAGGAAGGCGATACGGCCCGTCCGGTGGTCTTCGACATGCAGGCGTTCCTCACCAGCGGCGGCTCGCTGAGCAAGGTGCCGAAGCTCGCTGCCGGCTACGTCGTCATGGTCCCCGAGCTGCCGCAGGACCCCGCCGACAACAAGGCGCTGTGGACGCGGCAGGCGCCGGAGCGGTCGATCTACGTCATCGGGTCGGTCGCCAAGCCCGGACGCTACGCGATCACGCCGGCCATGGGCTTCCTCGACATTCTCACCGCGGCCGACGGTCCGACCGACAAGGCCGATCTGCGCAACCTCCGCGTCTCGCACCGGCATCGGGCGAGCGGCGCCAAGGTGACGCCTGTCAACCTCGCCCGCTACTTGACGACCGGCGACGAGAGCCTGTTGCCCAGGGTCCGGGCCGGCGACGTGATCTTCGTGCCGGATCGCAATCGCGAGTGGCTGGACGATCCGGCCGAGACCACGGTCCGGGTGCTAGGCGCCGTCCACAAGCCCGGCCGCTACCGCTTCTCCGACGAGATGTCGATCCTCGATCTCCTCGCCGAGGCCGGCGGCCCGACGCCGTCCGCGCTGCAGTCGCGGATCATCGTCGTCAATCTCGGCTGCTGCACCGAGCAGGCCCGCATGTTCGACCTGCTGTCGTTCGCCAAGACGGCCGATACGAAGATGCTGCCCGTGGTCCGCGCTGGCGACACGGTCTACGTGCCCGAGGTGACGCAGCTCGAATCCCGTCAAGCTTTGGATTTCATTAAAGATATTGTGGGAATCATGTCGTCGGCGACGGGCATCTACACCGGTCTGTCGACCAAGACCACGGTCACGACGACGACCAACGCCCTCGGGAAGTAGCGACCCGTTCGAGTAGGCAGGCACACATGGCCGGCGCGTGGGCACAGCAGATCGAGCGCATCGCGCTGGCGACGTTCCAGCGCGGCAAGCGCGTTGTCGGCGTGACCTCGCCGCAGCCCGGTTCCGGCGTGACGTCGGTGGCCAATCATCTGGCCCGCGTCGCGGCCTTGAGCGGCGCCCGCACCCTTCTCATCGACCTGACCCACGAAATGGAGCCGCGCACGTTCCGCTCCGCCTGGCTACCCGGTCAAGGCGGCGCCGGCCAGGCCGTGGTCCGTCATGCCGACGGCTACGACCGCATCGTGGCCCGTTTCGACGTCAGCTCGCGTCTCCTGTTCAACAACGTGCAGAAGATGCGCGAGGCTTTCGGCGAGGACCTCGCCCAGTACCAGGCCATCGTCGTCGATGCGCCGCCGGTGCCCACGCCGGATACGCAGCACATCAACGGCGCCGCGGCCCTTGCCGCCGCCGACGCCGCCCTGCTGGTCTGCATGACTGGCCGCGTATCGACCTCCGATCTCGACGCCGCCCGCGATGCGCTGGCCAATGCGCAAGCCCATCTGCTCGGGCTCGTGCTCAACGACATGCAGAACCCGACCCTCGGCACCGAGCTGGCGCGCGAGGCGCGGCGGCTGCGCCGCTTTCTTCCGAGGCTTTCGGGCTGGCTCGAGCGCAAGGCTCTCGCCAGCTCTCTGTTGAACTGATTTCTCTCTCCAAGGTCACACATCATGATCTGGCTTTTCGTCGACAGCAGCTCCGTCGGCGGCATCGAGCGCCATGTCGCCACGCTCGCGGAGGCTCTGGCGCGGTTTGGCGAGCCCGCCGAGGTCATCCTGCTCGCCGACCACGGCGGCAATCCCTGGATCAGGCAGCTCGAGGCGGCCCGCATCGGCTACCGCTTCCTCGACGGACGCCTCGGCTCGCTCGCCGCCCTCTTGCGCAGGGACCGTCCCGATCTCATCCACACCCACGGCTACAAGGCCAACATCATGGGCCGCGTGGCCGCGCGCATGACCGGCGTTCCCGTCGTCGCCACCTTCCATGCCGGCGAGCGCGCGCCGTTTCCCGTCAGCGCCTACCAGCATCTCGACGAATGGACGTCCTTCCTCGGCGGGCGCATCGCCGTGAGCGAGCCGATCCAGCGGGCGCTGCCGTTCTCCTCGACGCTGGTTGCGAACTTCCTCGTCGTCCCGCCGTCATCACCGGAAACGCCGCTGCCGCGCCGCATCGGATTCGTCGGCCGCCTGTCGCACGAGAAGGGGCCGGATCGCTTCTGCGCGATGGCGCGGCGGCTCCCGCACGTCGCGGAGTGGCACGTCTACGGCGACGGCCCGATGGGTGAGGATCTCCGCCGCGAGTTCGGCGCCGATGTCACGTTCCACGGCCTCGTCACCGACCTCGCGCCGGTGTGGGCCTCGCTCGGCCTGCTCGTCATGCCTTCGCGCGCCGAGGGGCTGCCGATGGCGGCGCTCGAGTCCCTGGCAGCCGGTGTGCCGATCGCGGCGTCGGCGGTCGGCGGGCTGCCGGGAGTGGTCCACGAGGACCGGACGGGCTGGCTGTTCGACGGCGACAGTCTCGACGGCGCGGCCCGCGCGATCGAGGCTTGGGCGGCGCTCGACGACACGCGGCAGGCCGAGTTGCGCAAGGACTGCTGGCGGCTGGTGCGCGACGGCTATTCCGAGCGGCGGCAATTGCCGCTCGTGCTCGACGTCTACCGCTCGGCCGGCTTCAGGCGTCTCCCGGCCACGCTTCCAGCAGCATGAGCGTCCAGTCGTCGCGTGGCGACGGGCCGTGACTGGCCAAGGCCCAATCGGCGGCGGAATCGAGGGCTGCGGCGAGCGGCAGGGCGTGGCTCGTGGCGAGGCGCTCGATCAGTCCATCGGGAAGGCTGCCGCCACCGGCCAGGAATTTCGGCTCGATCCCGTCGGTCGTCAGCAGCAGCCGCTCGCCGGCCGCGAGATTGAGGTGCAACTCGGGATAGGTGAAGTCGTCCAGCAGGCCGATCAGCGGCCCCCCGACCTCGAGCGTGGCAACCCCGCTCGCCGAGACGAGCACCGGCGCCGGATGCGCCGCCGACGAGATCTCGACCGCGCCGTCGCCGAGACGGTCCACGACGGCGAGGGTGGCGAACACCTCGCACAGCGCCGGATCGCGCTTCAGGACACCCGACAGCTTGCCGAGGAAGGTGCCTGGACCGGCCTCCGGCTCGAGCATGCCGTTCACCGCGCGCACGAGCGAGGCGAACGCGATGGCGCCGGCCTTGGCCTTGAGCCCGTGACCCATGACGTCGACCAGCACGATGCGGTCGCGGTCCTCCCGCGGCAAGTAGAGGACGAAGTCTCCGCCGCCCGCCGTGGCCGCCGCCGTGCGCCAGGCGATGCCCATGCGCTCGCGCGCCGCGATGTCCGGCTCGGCCAGCAGCCGCTCGACGCTGGCGGCGAAGTAGCGGAAGAGACCGGCGAGACGCCGTCCCGACCGCACCAGGGCGCGCTCGACGGCGGTTCGCAGCTCCTTCGGCTTGACCGGCTTGTAGAGAAACATCTCGATGCCGAACCCGTCGGCGGAGGCGCGCGCCGCCACGTTGCGGTCCGAGGACAGCATGATCACCGGCACCGGCAGGCGCTGGGCGTCGCGCTCGAGCTCGCTCAGGAGCTGGATGCCGAGCTCCTCGCCGAGATGGTAATCGGACAGGATGAGATCGACCGTCGCGCTCTGGGCGATGGCGAGCGCCGTCTCGACCGACTCCGCCGCCAGGATCCTGTACGGCCCCTTGAGCAGCGCCGTATAAAGCCGCAGCAGCGTCGGATCGTCGTCGACGAGCAGGATCGTCGGGCGCTGCCGCTGCAGCGGGCGCCAGCCGATGAAGCGGTTGCGCTCGCCGTCCCCGCCCGCCGTGTAGCTCACCGCCCTCAGCGACGCATGGGCGAGCGCGAGGCCAAGCCCGCTCGTGCCGCTGGCCACGAAATCCTTGCGCGACGCGGCATCCCACTTGTCGGCGAAGTCCTCGAATGGCGCGCCGTCGTCGCTGATCTCGATCCTCAGCGAGGCGCCGACCAGGTCGATGCGGACGCCGACCGTGCTCGGGGCGCGCGACGCATGCACGACCGTGTTCGTCGCCAGCTCCGCGATCGCGAGCTGGATGTCGTCGACGAGGTCGGCCTGGATGCGAAGGCTCCGGAGCTCGCGGCGGATCGTCTTGCGCAGCCAGGCGACGTCCTCGACGGTCGCCGGCCGGATCTCGTCGAAAAGCTTCATCGTGCCGTCGCGGGCGGTCTGGCGCCGGCCTTCAGCGTGGCGAGCAGGTCGGCCGCCAGCGCGCGTGCTGTCCTGAGGCTCGGCGCAGCGACCAGCGCCCGCAGGTGGGCGGCTGCCGCGGTGGCAGGCGCTCCGGAAGCCCGGGCGATCTCGGCCTCCGCGACGTCGATGCGGGCTCCTGCCTCCTTGCGGGCGCGCTGCAGCTCGGGATCGGCGCTGGCCGCGTACCGCGCGACGATGTCCCGCATGGCGGCGAGGCGTCCGCCGCGGTTGGCCGTCTCGCTGCCGGGGCGCATGAGGTAGGACATCGTGACGGCGCTGGAGCACGCGACGGGCGCCGCCGCGGCGAGGCGCAGCCAAAGGTCCCAGTCCTCGGCGGATTTGCACGCTGGCGAGAAGCCGCCGAGTCGTTGCAGCAGCGCCCGGTCGGCGACCACCGTCGAAGTTCCGACCAGATTGGTGGCAAGTAGCTTGGCCTCGGCGTTGTCGAGCGCGAAATAGTCGCCGCTGGGCCGGCTGGTCCAGCCGCAGCGCCAGTATTCGAAGCAGGTGCCGAGCGTGCGTCCGTCGGGCGTGACGTGGATGTAGTCGGTGAACGAGAAGCCTGTCTCGGGATGCGCCTCGTGATAGGCGATCTGGCGGTCGAGCTTGGCGGGCCACCACAGGTCGTCGGCGTCGAGGAACGCGATCAGCTTGCCCCGCGCGGCATCGACGCCGGCATTGCGGGCGCGCCCGGGGCCGATGCCGCCCGTCTCGAGCACCTGCAGCGCGAATCCCTTATTGGCCCTGGCGCGGGCCCATGCGGCGGTGCCGTCGCTGGAGCCGTCGTCGACGAGCACGACCTCGAGGTCGTTGCGGTGCTGCAGATCGATGGTGTCGAACGTCGTTGGCAGATAGTTAAGGCAGTCGCGTGTAGGAATGACGATGGAGCAAGCGGGGCGGCCCATGGTTTTTTCGGCCTCGTTTTGAATGACTGGCGGCGAGCTTAGTCGCCGACCGTCAAGAAACAGTGTTACGGGCCCGGCGGCGTGCGGTCGCGTCAGCAAGAATTCCGCAACCGTTTGTGTCCGGCGCGGGACCGTTTCGGTTCCGCCGGGAGAAGCACATGTCGACGGCGGCGGCGCCGTTCCTGAGGATCGATCGCACCGGCCAGATCGCCATCGCGCTCCTGGCCACGGTCGCGGCTGGTCTGCCGATGCTGATGCTGCCGGTGCCGTTCTCGCTCGTGGCGCCGACGGTCGTGGCCTTTCTTCCGATCGCCGTCATCATCGCCTTTCGCAGCCCGTTCGCGCTCTGCCTCACCTTCATAATCTTCTCGTTCTTCCGCATTCACGAGGCGTTTTATTTCCTCAACCCGCTGCGTATCCCGAGCCTCGTCGCCATTCCGACGCTGATCGTTCTCGGCTGGCACATCATGCTGTCGCGCGAGATCAAGCCCTACTGGTCGCGCGAGCTCAAGATCTTCTCGATCTTCTTCGTCCTGGTCACGCTCGGTGTGCCCTTCGCGATTTCGAAGCCGTTGGCCATCGCCTACTGGACCGGCGTCTACTGGAAGATCGCCATCATGGTCGTGGCCATCGCCTGGCTGGTGCGGACGCCGCGCGACTTCGCCATCGCGGCGCGCGCACTCGTGCTCGGCAGCGCCACCATCTCCGTCGTCGCCATCTACAACAAGCTCAACGGTATCGGTCTCGTCGAGGGCACCCGCGTCACCATCTCGCGCGCCGAGGGCTCGGTGCTCGGAGACCCAAACGACCTATCGCTCATTCTTCTGTTCCCGCTCGGCTTCGCCGTTTCGATGCTCGCCCACAATACGGGCAGACTGAACCGGCTGTTCAGCCTCGTTGCCGCCGGCCTTATCATCTGGGCCATCGTTTGCACGCAGAGCCGCGGCGGGCTGCTCGGCATCCTCACCGTGTGCGGCATCGTCGGATTTCGCATGGTCAAGTCGAAGGCGTTGCTCATCACCGTGGCTGCGGTCGCCGCCCTCGGCCTGTTCGCCGCCATGGGCATTTCGAAGCGTGCCTCGGGCGGCGCCGCGGAGGAAGGCATCGACGAGAGCGCCATGGGCCGCATCTACGCCTGGGGCGCGGCATGGAAAATGGCCAAGACCCGTCCGCTCAACGGCGTCGGCCTCGATAATTTCGTCGCCAATTATTATCTCTACAGCGACCATTGGGATGGTCAGAACCACGCCGTCCATTCGACCTGGTTCAACGTCCTTTCGGAGACCGGCTTTCCCGGATTCTTCACATTCATCTACATGATCTTCGTCATCGGCTTCTCGGCCTACCGGTCGATGATCCGCCTCGCGCAGGCACGCGCTCCGCCCATCGTGCAGGCGATGTCGCTGGCGCTGGTGGCCGGCATCGTCGGCTTCTGTGTCGGCGGCACCTTCCTCACCCAGGGCTTCACCTGGCCGGTCTACATCCTGATCGCGCTGACCACTGCGACGGGGCATTACGTGCGCGAGAATTTTCCCGAGGAGCCGCGGCGCGCCCGCTATTGAGGTGACGCAGGCCCGCCCGCGGCGTTTGTTTCAATTCCGCGGACCTCGGGAGACGAACCCTTATGGTTCGCGGAGTAGATTTGATTGCATAGCGCCCCGCGGCGGACGCGACCGCTGCTCCCTTTTCGAAGGACCGAGATTGCCGTGAGCACCACCGCCTCCCTGCGTCCAACCCTGCGTCAATGGGTGAAGTCCCGCGACGGCCGGATCGCCGACGCTCTCTACCGCGCCGCCGTCGGGCTGCGCTCCGCCTCGGTGCCGGTCATTCCCGGCGTTCACTCCGCCCTCTATGCCCTCCACTGCGGTGTGCGCAACGCCTGGCACACGCTCACCCGCGTGCTGTGGACGACGCCGCTGTTTCAGTCGCGACTCGAGCGCCCGGCACCGCGTCTCACGTGCTACGGCGGCATGCCGCTGGTGCTCGGTCCCGTGCGCATCTCGTTCGGTGAGCGGGTGCGCATCTCCGGCCATTCCACGATCACCGGCCGTGCGGTCGCCGGCTCGGCGCCGCGCCTCACCGTCGGCGACAACGTGGACATCGGCTGGCAGACCACCATCGCCGTCGGCCGTCGCGTCGACATCGGCAACAACGTGCGCATCGCCGGGCGCGCCTTCCTCGCCGGCTATCCCGGCCATCCGCTCGACCCCGAGGCCCGCGCCGCCGGAGCGCCCGACACCGAGGATCAGGTCGGCGACATCGTGCTCGAGGACGACGTCTGGCTCGCCACCGGCGTCACCGTCTCGGCCGGGGTCCGCATCGGCCGCGGCACGGTGGTCGCCGCCGGCAGCGTCGTCACCCGCGACCTGCCCCCCATGGTTCTCGCCGCCGGCGTCCCCGCGCGCGTCGTTCGCGGCCTCGCCTCGGAGACCGTTGCGTCATGACCGCTCCGCTCGTTGTCTTCGGCGAGGACTGGGGCCGTCACCCGAGCTCGACGCAGCATCTCGTGCGGCGTCTCGCCGCCGAGGCGCCGGTGATTTGGGTCAACTCGATCGGCATGCGCCGCCCTCGCCTCGACGTGCATGACGTGCGCCGCGCCGCCGGCAAGGTGTTCCGCTCGCGCCAGGCGCTCGGCTCGGGGCCGGCGCCGGTGCCGCCCCCGGCCGGTATGACCGTCGTCTCACCGCTCGCCGTGTCGTGGCCGGGCAGCCGTCTCGCGTTCGCCGCCAACCGCGAGCTGCTGGCCCGCCAGATCCTGCCCCATCTCGCGGAGCGCGGATTGACGCGGCCGATCCTGTGGACCTCGCTCCCGACTGCGCTTCCCGCCGTCGGCCGTCTCGGCGAGCGCGCCGTGGTCTACTACTGTGGCGATGATTTCGGCGCGCTCACCGGCGTCGACCACGAGCCGGTGCTCGAGATGGAGGCCGGGCTGGTCGCCAAGGCGGATCTCGTGCTGGCGGCAAGCCCCGCGCTGGCGGCCCGCTTCCCGGCATCGAAGACGCTGCTGTTGCCCCACGGCGCCGATGTTGCGCTGTTCTCGTCGCCCGCGCCCCGGGCCGCCGACCTGCCCAACGGGCGCCCCATCGCCGGCTTCTACGGCAGCCTCTCCGGCTGGATCGACGTCGAGCTGCTGGCCTATGCGGCGCGCGAGCTCGTCTATTGGGATTTCGTGCTGGTGGGGCAGGTCGAGACGGACGTGAGCGCGCTCGAGGCGCTGCCGAACGTGCGCCTGCTCGGACGCCGGGAGCACGCCGCCCTTCCGGGCTATGCCCAGCATTGGACCGCGTCGCTGCTGCCGTTCCGCGACACGGCGCAGATCCGCGCCTGCAATCCGCTCAAGCTGCGCGAGTACCTCGCCGCCGGCGGCCCCATCGTGGCCACGGACTTCCCGGCTCTGGCCCCCTATCGCGACCTGATCGAGGTCGCTCCCGCGCGCGAGGCCTTCGTCGCCGCCCTGCGTGAAAGCGCGGTGGCGCCGGATCGGTCCGCCGAGCGGCGGGCGCGCGTGGCCGGCGAGACCTGGGAGGCGCGTGCGGCGGAGGTGTCGCGCGCACTCGCGGCAATATCGGACGCATGAGCCTTTCACGCGCCTTGGCCGTGGTTCTCTTGTGCTCCTGCGGCACGCTGCCGGCCGCCGCGCGCGAGGTGGCCTCCGGAGCCCTCCCGATCGCCGTCTCGTCGTCCGCCGCCGCCGGCCTCTCGCTCGGCGGCGAGGACGAGCTCAGGATCGAAGGCGTGGTCGAGGCCGCGGCGAATGTCATCGTCGTGCTCCGGGCCGACGACGCCCAGTCCGGTGGCTATGCCAGCCGCTTCAACGGCGAGCGCACGCTGCCGCCGGGCAAGTTCTCTTGGACCGTCCCAGCCAAGGCGCTGCGCGCGCCCAACGGCCGTGTGCTCGAACACGAGCACCTCGCGCGCATGATGCTGTTCGTCGGCCACGGCGAGGGCAAGGTCGTGGTGACGCGCTTCGCCATCGAGCGGGCGCCGCGCCTGCCCGAAGGCGCCAAAGGCTACGCGCTCGGACCCGAGACGGCCGAGCTGCCCGCCGGCTTCGAGCGGATTGGCCCGAACGATCCGCGCGTCGCCGGTCGCAAGATCTTCGCGATTCGCCGGCCGGCGCCGGACCCGCTCGTCGCCTCCGGGCTGCGCGGCCTCGAGCGCCTAACCTTGCCATGGTCGGGCGGGCGCGCCCGCGTCACGCTCTGGACCGAGGACCCGGGCGAATGGGAGCTGCTGCCGCACCCCCTGGCGCGGCGCATTCGCGTCAACGGTACGGACGCACTGTCGGAACGCATGAGCGTCGAAGACTGGCTAGCGCGGCGCTATCTGCGCGGCGCCGATGCCGAGCATGGCCCCGCCGACGATGCCTGGACGGCCTATGGCAGCCGCCGCGGCGGCCGCCTCAGAATCGACGTCGACCCCACGCCCGAGGGCATCGTCATCGAGCTTGCCGGCGACGGCGCCGAGGCGCTCTACCTCTCGGCCGTCCTCATCGAGCCGGCCGGATCGGACACCGCCGGGCGCCACGTCGAGGACCTGCGGGCGCAATGGTATCGGACCAACTGGCCGGTGGTGCCCGCGGGGCCGGGCGACCGAACACCGGCCGCCGCGATCTCTGTCGATACCGGCGAGCCGCTGGCGCCGCTCAAGACCTCGGCGGCGCGCGGCACCGGAACTCACCTCACACTCAGCCTGACGTCGCGCCTCACGGTCGCACAGCCCCACGTCCGGCTCGAGCCCGCGGTGCAGGGCGCCACCCAACTCACCGGCCTCGTATGGGCTGCGCGCTCGCGGCTCGAGCGCCGGCACGCCAACGCGACGGTGCTGACGCTTGCCGACGACATGCTCTCTGATGCCGCGAGCAGCCCGCCGCTGATCGCCGGACAGCCGCGCACGTACGAGATCTGGCTCGACGTGCCGGCCAGCGCGCCTGCGGGCGTCTATCGCGGCGCGCTCGTAATCGAGGCTGGCGCCGAGACACGCATCCCGATCGAGATCGAGGTGCTCCCGGTCGATCTTCCGGCGGCCAAGCCGGCGGGCTTCTATCTCGACGAGCCGCCACACCTCGATTGGCTCCCCGAGGGGCGCGAGGCCCGCGGCAGGCAGATCGCCTGTGATCTCTCGCTGATGGCACGCCTCGGGCTGGACGGGGCGGCGCCCGCGCTCGCGACACCGCCGCGCGACGGCCAGGGCGAGTTCGACGCCGATATGCGCCGTGCCGCCGCCGCCGGCATCGCCGCCCCCTGGCTCGCCTACGCTCCGGCCAAGCGCCTGCTCGCGGGCCATGGTCTGGAGGGCAGCGCCGAGATCATCGCCCGCGTCGAGGAGAGGTTGAGGCAGGCGGGGCTGGTTCCGCCCCTGTGGTCGCTTGCCGACGAGCCGAGCAATCCCGATCAGCCCGCCGGCAGGTTGGAGGCATGGATCTCCGCCATCCGCGCCAAGGCTCCCAACGCGCGTCTCGCGGCCCAGCTCAACGCGCCGGGTGACCGCCGGCTCGTGAAGGGTTTCGACACGGTCATCGTCAACGAGGGCTACGGCATCGACGTGGCGCGGCTCGAGGACGCGGCTACGCTCAGCCATGACGTCTGGCTCTACAACACCGACAGGCCCAGGCTGACGGCCGGCCTGTGGCTGTGGCGGACGCCGGCCAGCCGCTACGTGCAATGGCACGCCCGCATGCCCACGGCCGACCCGTTCGATCCCATCGACGGCCGCGAGGGTGACGTGCAGACGATCTACCCGGCGGCCGAGGTATGCCCTTCCGTGCCCGCCGTCGATCGCGCGCTCCTCGCCATGGCGGATGGCGTCGTCGACCAGCGATGGCTGGCATGGCTCTCGGCCGAGACATCCCCTCAGGCGGCGGCGCTGCGGGCCGAGATTTCCGCCCAGGCTGGTACGCAATGGAAAGGCGCCGCGCGATTGGGCGACGGCGATCTGGCGCGCAACCGCCAAGCTATCATCGCGCTCTATCTCGAGACGCGCCGCGATTCGAAGTGAGGTCTTACGCCCGTGACGCGCGGGGCTCGGCCTCGAAGATGAGCCCGCTCGCGTCCGAGATCCTCACCAGCTGCAGCGCCAGCGCAAGCCCCGCCAGCAGCAGCGTCGCCACCGCGGTCCACGCCAGCCGCAGCATGTGGGCTTCACCCGCGGGCGCCACCGCCACTAGCACCGCGGCCGCCACGCCGAGCGCGGCCGCGCGCCAGAACGGATAGGGGATCGGCGCGATGCGGCGGCCGTCGATGAGGAACAGCACCAGCCGCATGCCGTGCCCGGCCACCATGGCCGCGATGGCCCCGAGAACACCCCACAGGGGCACCAGGAGCGCATAGCCCGCGATGGCGGTGGCTCCACCCGCCATGTTGATCGCCATGACGTGGAAGCCGGTGCGGCGCAGATGGCTGCCGACGTTGCTCAAGGTGTTGAGCTCGTTCATCACCGACACCATGACGGCGGCGGGCAGCAGCGCGATGGCCGGGTGATAGCCGGCGGGGAACACCACGCCGATGAATACGGGGGCCACGAGATTGATCCCCGCGGCCCCGATGACCAGCACCGACACGCCGAGGCCCCACGCGACCGCGCTGCGCTCCAGCCCGGCGGGCTCCTTGAGGATCGCCATGCGGCGCGCGATCCACCAGAACGTGAACGGCTGCAGCACCAGCGCCGTGGCCAGCGCCAGCTTCAGCGCCAGCGCGAGGTGCGCGATCTCCGCGTCGGGAATCCGGCCCGCAATGAACCAGCGGCTGAGGCTGCCGACCGCGAACGTGGCGAGGCCCGAGAGCACCAGCGGCGTGCCGTAGACACCGGCGCGGTGGAAGGCGCGGCCGGAGAGCGCGATGCCGTGCGCCTTGAAATGCAGTCCCGACAGGATTGCCGCGAAGCTGATGGCGATGAGCGCGTTCGAGACCATGAGGCCGTTGACGCCGTAGCCGAGATGGAACACGAGCCACATGCCGGCCACCTGCAGCGTCGAGCGCAGCGTCGTGAACGCGAACAGCAGCGACGCGCGCTGGCGCAGCCGCATCCACATCAGCGGCATGTCGATGAACGTGGTGACCGTGGCGCCGAGCACGCCCCAGCGCATCGCCCAGAGATCGATCTTGATCGACAGAGCCTCGACCAGGAACGGCAGCAGCAATTGCAGCACGCCCCCGGCCACCACGGCCGCGGCGACACCCGTGCCGAGCAGCTCCGCGGCGACTCGCGAGCGCTCGGCCTCGTCGTCGGCCGTGCTGGCGAACCGGAGCAGGCACTCCCCGAGCCCGAGCGACATCAGCAAGCCGGCGAGCTCGAGCAGGCTGACGGCGACGTCGAGACGTCCGAAATCGGCCGGGGCCAGATACGCCGCGGCGAGCGGGATGGTGAGCAGCGCGAAACCTTTGTCGAGGAGCACGCTGGCCGCGTAGTAGAGGATCGGGGGCATGTCGGCTCCGGAGCGGTCTGCTCGATGACGGGTTCAGGCCGGTCGCGCGATGGCGGCCGGCAGCGGACGGGGCATGATCTCGCGCAGGGCGGGCTCGGCGAAGCGCGCGATCAGCCAGGCGATGGCGACGACGACAGCGATGGGTGCGGCGGGCAGCAGCGCGGGAGGCAGCCAAGGCAGGGCGCGGCCGAGCTGGATGGTCAGCGCCACGATGGCGTTCTCGTGGATCAGGTAGAGTGGATAGCTGACGAAGCCGAGCATCTGCCAGAACGGATTGCAGAGGGCGCGCTGCAGCGCCGGCCATATCAGCGCCGACACGAACAGCGCCGCCGCGGCCGCGAGCGCGATGCGGGCGGCCAGCCACGAGCCCGAAGGCTCCTGTGTGATGACGGCGACGGCGAGCGTTCCCGCGGCGAGCCAGAGGAGCGAGCGCCGCGAGGTGCGGACGTAGGAGTAGAGCAGCGCCCCGCCGATGAACCACGCATAGTAGACGGCGCCGAGCCTGTCGGTCACGGAGAGGACGAGGCGATGTGCGGGCGTCGCCGGCGGCAGCAGCGGCGAGGCCGCGATCTGGCTTGCGACGAACAGCACGGCCAGGGCCCACAGCGCCGCCTTGCGGCCGAGCAGGAACCAGGCGAGGCCCGCGACGGCGTAGAACTCGACCTCGACGAACAGCGACCAGAACGCACCCTCGATGGGCGTCAGGTCGAGCCGCAGCAGGCTCCACCAGCTCGGACCGATGAACGTCAGGCCCACCATGGCGTTGGCGGCGGTGACCGCGCCTTGCGGACGCTCGGGCAGCAGCGGAGCGGTCAGCACGATGAGCGCGGTCGCGACCAGCATGGCGGGGAACAGGCGCCGCCAGCGCAGCAGCGCGAACTCGATGAGGGTCCGCGACCGCTCCAGCGTCATGAAGATCACGAAGCCGGAGATGATGAAGAACAGCTGCACGCCGACCCAGCCCTGCGCCAGGGGCGGCACCACGAGACTGTCGCCGGTCGGGACCAGACCCGGCCAGCGCGCGTAGGCATGGAACAGCACCACCGACAGGATGGCGACGCCGCGCAGCCCGTCGATATGCGCGATACGGCTGGACTGCGGGGATCGGCTCCGGGACATGCGGGGCTCCTTCGCTCAGAGGCCCGAGTACACGAAGCGGCCGTAGGCGCGTCCCGCCAGCTCGTAGAGGCGCAACTCGTCCGCGAAGGTCTCGCTGTCCGGGCGCTTCTTGAGGGAGAGCCGGCGTCCGAGCCCTTCCAGCGCGGAGCGGATCGCGCAGCGGGGAATGCCGGCGAGATGCGGCACCGGCTCCGGCTTGCGGCGGCTGATGAACCCGAAGCTGACGCCGTCCCAGAAACTTCTCTTGCGGAAGTAGCTGCGGCTCAGCCGTTCGGCGGGGATGAAGTGATAGATCTTCATCTCGGGGCAGTAGCGGCCCTTGCCGCCGGCGGCGATGAAGCGGCCGTAGATCTCGAGATCCTCGCCGCCGTTGGCGCCCTTGCCGGTGCGGCCGACGTTCGTGTCGTAGAGGCCTGCCTTGTCGAACAGGCTGCGGCGCACCACGGCATTGCCTCCAACCATGTAGGCCGAAGAGGCGCCGTAGTCGAAGCCTGTGTCCGCGGGCACGATCCAGCCGATGATGCCGCCGTGGCTCGCGCGCGGCAGCCAGCTCGGGCAGGAGAGGCCGTTCCATTGCGGCAGGCACGGGCCGCCGAGGAAATCGAGCTCGGGGCGTTGGCGGAAGTTGCGCGCGATCTCGCAGATCCAGTCGGCGTCGATCTCCTCGTCGTCGTCGACCATGCCGATGAGCTCGGCCTTCGAGGCGCGGATCCCGGCGTTGATGGCCGCCGAGCGGCCCTGCTGCCCCTCGAAGAGATAGCGGAGCCGCGCGCCTTGCAGAGGCATATGGGCGTGAACGACCTCCTTGGTGTCGTCCTTGGAGTTGTTGTCGACGACGATCACGCCGATATCGACGCCGTCCGGCTTCCTCGCCGCGGCGATGCTCGCCAGCGTCTTCTTGAGAAGTGCCGAGCGGGTATACGTGGGAATGACGATATCGAGCGTCAGCAATCCGGCCATGAGGGCACTCCAATGATTTGCGGCCGCGCTCAATGGGGGCGCACGCGCGCCGGGCGGCTCGTCTGGTCCTGTTGATAGACCAACTCTGCTAAGCGAGCCTTTCGCGGATATCTCGCAACCGAGCAATCCGAAGCCAAGACAATCTGCCGATAAAACCAATTCAATTTGGCATGTTTCGCCTAACATGACCTTTATGCGCGTGAGCCATGAACCAGAAAAGGTGGAGGCGAGGATGCGCGAAACCGGCTCGGGCCCCAGGCTCGCGCGCTGGAACGGCCGGCTCTGTCGTGAGCGCGACAACGTGCCGGCGAACCACCTCGTTGCGGGATGTGCGGCTGGAGCGCCGAATGGCAGAGCAGGATCTGCAATGCGCATGAGAAAACCTCGACGCATGGGAACTGCTTTCGCGCGGTATCCGCAATTGGCAATGACTCCCTAACACCACTTTCACCTCGCGGGTCTATCTATCGTCTCACGCGATTGCCGGAAAATGGAGTTGATGCATGCTCATTGAGATGCAGCCCGATGCCGATCTTGCCGATCTCGGCCGCCAGGCGCAGGCCTGTCTCTCGCGGCTGCTGGCTGCCGCGCCGTCGGCCGCGCGGGCCACCGTCGAGGAGGCGGCACGGCTCGTCGAGAGCCGCATGCGCGGCGCGAAATATCATGACGTGCCGCACGAGGCGATCGATCTGGAGAGAGCCGTGCCGCGCCTCGGAGCCATGATGGCGGCGAGCCTTCTCTCCGGGGTCAAGGATCGCTGCGCCGCACGCAACGTGCCCGCTTCGGTGGCCGCGGAGTGCGCGCGCCAGGGCCGGCGCATCCTTTCGTCGCTGGAGACTGCGCCCGATGCCGCGGTCTCGCTCCGCAACGACGCCTTTCAGAAGGATCTCGCCATCTGTCTCGGCGAGTCGCTGCCGTGCGTGGCGCAGGTGGTCGAGCGACACTCCGGCATTCCCCGCCGCATGCTGCTTTCGACCGATCTCCGCCGCACCGCGCGGCTGATCGCGCTTCTCGCACGGCAGCGCCAGCTGCGTCCGTATTACGAGATTCATACCCACACGCCCATGCTCGACGGCTTCAACAAGGCCGGGTGGGACCGCTGCTACATGCTGGTCGCCGACCTCCTGCGCGCCGATCCTGGCTGCCTCGGAATTGTGGGCGCAAGCTGGTTCTACGATCCGGCCGTGACGGAGATCAGCCCGCGGCTGAGTTATCTTCGCGACGTGCCCGCCAGCGGCGGCGCCTTCTTCCTGCGCGTCGGCGCCTCGGCCAAGGACGCCGACCTCGCCACCAGCACGTCGGATACGCGGCGCAAGCTCTACGAGCAGGGCAAATACGTACCCACCAGCTACATGCTCGTCTGGCAGCGCGAGGACATCTTGAACTGGAGCGCCAGGATGGCGCCGGAGGCTGCGTCCCATGCGTAAGGTGAAACTCGCCATCCTGCATGCGGCGCGTGCGCTCGGCCTCTTCAGGCTGGCGCGCACTCTCACCGCGCGTGCCGTGCGCGTACTCTGCTATCACGGCGCCTGGATGGGCGACCGGTCCCGCTTTTCGGGCGATTGCATGTTCATCGGCATCGGCTCGTTCGCGGCGCGGCTCGATATCATCCGCCGTCTCGGCTATCCGGTCGTGCCGCTGAACGACGCCATGCTGGCGCTGCGCGATGGCGGCTCGCTGCCCGCCGGCGCCACCGTCATCACCATCGACGACGGCTGGTACAGCACGTACGCCCACATGGCGCCCGCGTTGGAGGCGCGGGGCATGCCCGCGACGCTCTATTGCGATACGGCGCAGCTTGCCGCCGGCCAGCCGATCCATCACGTCATGGCGCGCTATATCCATCTGGCGGCGGGCGAGCCCGAGCTGGACCCCATTGCTCGGCGCCACTTCGAGGCAGCCACCGATATCAAGTCGACGGTCGAGGCGCGCGCCGCGGCGACGCGCGATTTCGCGGCGGCGATCGGTGTCGACCTCGAGCCGCTGATCGCCAGCCGCGCCTTCGGCTACATGACGCCGGAGGAGCTCGCGGCCATGCACGCCCGCGGCATCGTGGATGTGCAACTCCACACCCATAATCATACCCTTCACGACATGAGCCGGTCCGCGGTCCGCGCCGAGGTCGAGGCCAACGCGGCCGCGCTCTCGGAAATGCTCGGCCGGCCACCGTCGGCGTTCCGCCATTTCTGCTACCCTTCCGGCGTCACCAGCCCGTCGGCCGAGGCGGCCCTGGGAGAGATCGGCATCATCAGTTCGACGACGACCAGCCCCGGCCTCGCCTTCCCCGGAGTCGGCTTGCAGGCGATCCCGCGCTTCCTCGACGGCGAGAACGTCTACCCGGTCGAGCTCGAGGCCGAGCTGTCGGGCTTCATGCATCTGCTCCGCGAGGGTATTGCCCGGGTGCGGCGAATGGTCCGGCGTGCTCCCACCGCCTCCGGACCGGTCAGCGCCGGGGCGCGTGCGGCGGCGTAATTCCAGCGCCGCGGCGGGTCGGAGCTGGGGATATCGTGCGGAGAGCGGGGACAAGGTCGCGAGTCGCCGGGGTACCTGGATCGGACGGCCTGCGACGCATCCGCGAATCGCCTATCCAGAGCCTACGTATCCGGCATTGAGAGCCCTAGTGTTGCGTCACTGACGCTTGGTCCCCGGCTGCTGCAATGTGATCTGCCAAGCGTCAGTGAGAAAAGCAACACTAGAATCATAGAGTTGCTAGTGTTCCTGATGTCTCAGACATTTGCTCGGAACCTAGCCGCGGAGGGAAGCAAATGTCTGAGACGGAACACTAGTCATGATGGCCGCCCATCCTCTGCTGCGCGACCGGCGTCGTCGCCAGGCGGTATTCGCTGCCGGATGCTGCGCCTTGCTCGCCGGCTGCGCGCTGGGCAAGGAGGAGGCTGGTGCGTTGCTGCCGCCTCCCGTCGCGGTCGCCGAGGCGAAGAAGGAGACGGCCGCCGCCGGTCAGGCACAGACGGCCAGCGCCGCGCCGGAGCTTTGCGACCCCGGCGGCGGGGCCGTGGCCGTGCAGGACATGCTGCGTAAGGCGCGCGAGAGCGGCACCGCGGCCAACGCCACGGCCAATCCTGCTCCGGCCAAGCCTTGTGTGCCCAAGCGGCTGGGAGCGAGCGCGATCGAGACCGGCTCGATCAAGCCCGAGCTGTCCGCGCCCCAGCCCGCCGGCTCCGCCAGCGCCACTCCCACGGCCAAGGCGGATGGCGCCGAGCTGTTCATCGATTTCGAGCCGGGGGCGGTGACGCTGCCGGACCAGAGCCGGCGCAAGATCGTCGATGCCGTCGCGGCGCGCATGCTGGACGGAGCCACGCGCCTGCGGATCGTCGCCGCGCGCGGTGGTAGCGGCAATATGTTCGACCAGGCGGTCATCGCTCAAAAAAGAGCCCGCGTCGTAAACGAATTGCTTCCGGCTCGGATGGTAGATTCGGTGGAGTTCGATCCAATGCTTCCCGAGGATACCGTGCGGATCGAGTTCAAGAGCCAATCCGCAGCCGCCAATCGAGCGCCGTGACCCGCACATTGCCCGAGATCATCCGGCTCCTCTTCAACGCGGCCTGGCGGCGCCGCTACCTGATCTGCGTGCCGTTCGTCCTGATGATCCCGATCTCCATTATCGGATCTCGTTACGCTCCCAAGACCTACGAGGCCAAGACGATCGTGCTGCTGCAGGAGACGGGCAAGGACAACCCGTTCCTCAAGGATTACGTCGTCGGCCTCAACGTCAAGGACCGCATCTCCGCGCTGCAGGCTCTGCTGCGGAGCGAGCACGTCCTCGGCAAGGTTCTGCGCGACATCCATGGCGACGAGGTCGCCGCCGACCCGGCCAAGTTCACCTGGATGATGCGCTCGCTCGCCGGCGACATCTCGGTGCAGCTCGTCGGTACCGACCTGATCGAGCTGAAGATCCGCAGTGCCAAGCCTACGGGTCTGGGCAAGCTGCTGGCCGCCGTTTCCGCGCGCTTCCTCGAGCGCCTCCTGTCGCCCGAGCAGAGCACGCTGAGCGGTACCCAGGAGTTCCTGAAAGAGCAGAAGGAGCAGAAGCGGCGCGAGCTCGAGGCCGCCGAGCTGGCTGCGGCGCAGTTCAAGGCCGAGAACGCCGACAAGCTGCCTGCCGTGTACGCCACCAACGTGCAGCGGCTGGGGGCCATGCGCCAGAAGCTCGAGGAGAAGTCCATGGAGCTGAGCGCGGCCGAGGCCGCGTTCAGCGACCTGCGCAACCGCCTCTCGAGCACCAACCCGATCGTCGGCCGCCTCGAGGAGTCCATCGTCCAGGTGACGAGCGAGCTCACCTCGCTCAAGTCGCGCTACACCGACGACCATTCCGAGGTTCAGGCCGCCGAGCGCAAGCTGCAGCGCCTCCAGGAGGAGCGCCGCTCCTATCTCGATTCCTCCGCCAGGATCAGCGATGCCGATCTGGAGCGGTTGTGGAACATGGCCGCCGGACAGGCGTCTTCGGGCGACAAGACCCCGCCCCTGCTCGTCTCGCAGATGATGCGGCTGCAGGAGGCGCAGGCCAAGCGGGTGGCCCTGAAGAAAGATGTGGAGCAGCTCCGCGCCACCGTGGAGGACGTACAACGCGACATCGCGCGCTACGCACCGATAGAGCAGAGGCAGATCCAGCTCGACAAGGAGGTCGCCAGCGCGCGAGAGCTCTACGAGACCATGCTGAAGCGCTATGAGAACGCCGCGACGAGCAGGGCGCTGAGCTCTTTCGAGGCCCCCGAGCGCGTCAAGATCATCGACGCGCCCCAGGATCCGACCGTGCCGGTCACGCCGCCGCCCGTTATATTCATGATCGCCGGCATCTTCGCGGGAGTTGCAATTGGCATCGGCTTGGCAGTCGCCGCGGAGGTCCTCGACCAGCGCATCAGAACCGCGAAGGACTGTCTTGCGGTAACCGAGGCGCCCGTGCTCGCCATACTGCCGCGCGTGGGTGGTGCGGACGGCGCCGCCGCGGCCACGGTCTGAGGACGTCGCCGCCAACTGCGGTCCCGTGTGCGGGACTGGAAAAATCGCCGGATCATTGCGGGATGTTTTCTTAGAGTCGTAGATAGTTTGCGATCGTGTTCTTTTTCGTTGTTTCATTGCCCTTTGCTAGAACTGCTGCATCGACTTCTCATTGAGCTTCAGGAACAAACTCACATGTGTGGTATCGTCGGTATTCTCGGCCGTAATGACGTCTCTCCCCTCATCGTCGATGCACTGCGCCGCCTCGAGTATCGCGGTTACGACTCCTCGGGAATTGCGACGGTCGAGAAAGGTGCGCTGGGCCGCCGCCGCGCCGAAGGCAAGCTCACCAATCTAGAGCTCCTCCTGCGCGAGGAGCCGCTGGCGGGCAAGGCGGGCATCGGGCACACGCGCTGGGCCACGCACGGCAAGCCCACCGAGCGCAACGCCCATCCCCACATGACCAGCCGCGTCACCGTCGTGCACAACGGCATCATCGAGAACTTCCGCGCGCTCCGCGCCGAGCTCTCCGCCGACGGCTACGTCTTCACGTCCGACACCGATACGGAGGTCATTGCGCATCTCGTAACCCGGGAGCTCGACCACGGCGCCAAGCCGGTCGAGGCGGTGCGCCGCTCGCTCGCCAAGCTCGAAGGAGCGTTCGCGCTGGGTCTCCTGTTCGCCGGTCACGATGACATGATGATCGCGGCCCGGCGCGGCAGCCCGCTGGCCATCGGCTACGGCAACGGCGAGGTCTACCTGGGCTCGGATGCCATCGCGCTGGCGCCCTTCACCGATACGATCTGCTATCTCGAGGACGGCGACTGGGCGGTGATGACCCGCACCAAGGTCGAGATCCGTGACCGCTCGGGCCGGCGCGTGAAGCGGCCGACCCAGCGCGCCGCCGCCAGTTCGCTGCTGGTCGACAAGGGCGAGCACCGCCACTTCATGGCCAAGGAGATCGCCGAGCAGCCGGAGGTCATCAGCCGGACGCTGACCAACCTCATCGACATGGTGACCGGCACGGTGCGTCTCACCGACCTGCCGGTCGATTTCACCAAGATCAACCGCGTCACCATCTCCGCCTGCGGCACGGCTTACTACGCGGGCCAGATCGCCAAGTACTGGCTCGAGCGGTATGCCCGCCTGCCGGTGGAGATCGACGTCGCGAGCGAGTTCCGCTACCGCGAGGTCCCCCTCGAGCCGGGCGGTCTCGCCATCTTCGTCTCGCAGTCCGGCGAGACGGCCGACACGCTCGCTTCGCTGCGCTATTGCAAGAGCCAGGGCCAGCGCATCTGCTCGGTCGTCAACGTCCCGACCAGCACCATCGCGCGTGAATCCGACTTCGTGCTGCCGACGCTCGCCGGGCCGGAGATCGGCGTGGCGTCGACCAAGGCCTTCACCTGCCAGCTGGCGACGCTCGCGGCGCTCGCCATCGCGGCCGGGCGCCAGCGCGGTGTCATCGACGAGGCCAAGGAGCAGGAGCTGGTGGCGGCGCTGCTCGAGCTGCCGCGGCACATCTCCTCGCACCTTCACGACTATGGCCGCCAGTACGAGTCGTTCGGTCATCACCTGTCGAAGTCCCGCGACGTGCTCTATCTCGGCCGCGGCGTCTGCTACCCGCTGGCCATGGAAGGGGCGCTCAAGCTCAAGGAGATCTCGTATATCCACGCCGAGGGCTACGCGGCGGGTGAGCTCAAGCATGGTCCCATCGCGCTCATCGACGAGAACGTTCCGGTCATCGTCCTGGCGCCGCACGACGACCTCTACGACAAGACGATCTCGAACCTGCAGGAGGTCGCCGCCCGCGGCGGCCGCGTGCTGCTGGTCAGCGATGCCTCGCCGGACAGCGCGGGCTGCGCCGTCGAGGACTCGATCCTGATGCCGAAGGTGCACCCCTTCACGGCGCCCATCATGTACGCGGTTCCGATGCAGATGATCGCCTACCACACGGCGCTGTCGATCGGCACCGACGTCGACCAGCCGCGCAATCTCGCCAAGTCCGTGACGGTCGAGTAACCCGTCGCTGCTATGATCGATGGTGCGAGCCGGCGAAGCGGCTCCAGTCCGGCGGGCGAGGCACGCCCGCCGGCGTGCTTGCCTGGCACCTTGCATCGACCTTGTCGAAAAATTGGAATCAATCCGCGGCTTGTTTTCCGATAACCGCTGCGTCTGCAATAGACAGCCTTTCAAAGTTTTCGGCTATTTTCTGGACTGGTTCTCGATAGAGCCTTGTTGAAGTGAGTTCCATGCGTAAAGGCAGTATTCATATCGTGCAGAGAATGGCCCCTGGCGGCATCGAGACCCTGGCTCTCGATCTCGTCCGCAGCGGGGACGGGCACGACCGCATTTTGAGCCTCGACGGCAACGCCGCTGACCTCATCGCGGCGTGGCCGGCGCTGCAGGCCGTCGCCGGGCGCCTCGAAGCCTTCGGCGCCACTGCGGGATTCAAGCCCGGGCTGGTGCTCAGGCTCGCGCGGCGGCTGTATGCGCTGAAGCCCCAGGCCGTCTTCCTGCACCACATTGGCCCGCTGCTTTACGGCGGCATCGCCGCGCGATTGGCGCGCGTGCCGCGGATCGTCCATGTCGAGCACGACGTCTGGCATTACGGAGACGCTCGCCACAAGCAGATCACGGCATGGATCGAGCGCCTCGTCCGGCCGCACCACGTCGCCGTGTCGCGCAACGCGGCGGACGCGATCCATGGCTTCCTCGAGACCGCCGCCGTCTCGGTCATCCCCAACGGCATCGACCTCGACCGCTTCCGCCCCGGCGACAAGAGCGCGGCGCGCAAGGCATTCGGGCTGGATCCCGCCTGGCGCATCGTCGGCACGGCGGGCCGCCTCGTGCCGGTCAAGGCGCACGATGTGCTGATCCGCGCCGCGGCGCTGCTGCCCGGCGACTGCCACGTCGTCATCGCCGGATCGGGCCCGGAAATGGCTGCCCTGCGCCACTGCGCGATCGAGAACGGTGTCGAGCGCCGCGTCCATTTCACCGGGCATGTCGACAAGGTCGAGACCGTGCTGCCGGCCTTCGACGTGTTCTGTCTGCCGAGCCACGCCGAGGGCTTCCCGCGCAGCGTCATCGAGGCACAGGCTGCGCGTCTGCCGGTGGTCGCGACGGACGTCGGCGCTCTGGCCGAGGCGGTTTGCCCGTCGACCGGACGTATCGTCCCGCCTGGCGATCCCGCCGCGCTGGCCGCCGCGCTCGCCGAGGTGCTGGCGCTGCCCGACAGCGGCGCCTCCCGCCAGTTCGTCGAGGCGAGGTTCTCGTGGACCGACACCGTGGCCTCCTATCGCCGCGTCATGGAGGTGGGCCATGCTGCCTGAGACGATCGCCTTCGGGGCCGCCGCGCTGGTCGGCTATCACCATCTCGCCTTCCCACTGGCGTTGAAGGCGTTCGCCGCCGCCGCTCGCCGCCGTAAGCCCGCTTCCGAGTCCACCGGTGCCCCGTCGCCCATGCCGCGCGTCGCGATCGTCGTGCCGGCGCACAACGAGGCTCGGGTGATCGCGCGTAAGGTGGCTAATTGCGCCGCGCTCGGCTATCCGCGCGACCGGCTCGAGATCATCGTCGCCTGCGACGGCTGCTCCGACGCGACGGCCGAGCTGGCGCGCGCGGCGGCTCGCGACGCCGGCGCCGGCGTTCGCGTTTTCGAGAGTGCGACGAACGTCGGCAAGGTGGCGACGCTGAACCGCGTCGTGCCGGAGGCGCATTGCGACATCGTGATGCTGACGGATGCCTCCGCGATGCTCGACGCCGGCGCGCTCGGGCAGGCGGTTCGCCATTTCGAGGACAAAAGCGTCGCCGTGGTCTGCCCGACCTACCGGCTCGGCGTCGCCGGCAGCGAAGGCGAGCGCGCTTACTGGAGCTACCAGACGCGCATCAAGACCGACGAGGCCGCCCTCGGCGCCCCCATCGGCGCGCATGGCGCCTGCTACCTGTTCCGGCGGAACCTCTGGGCGCCGCTGCCGGCCGATACCATCAATGACGACGTCATCATCCCGATGCGCATGGTCGCGGCCGGACATCGCGCCGTCTACGACACCAGCATCGCCGCAACCGAGATCGAGACCACACGGCACGCCCAGGAGTGGCGCCGCCGCATCCGTATTGGAGCCGGGAACATGCAGCAGATCATCCGCCTTTCGCGGCTCGCCTCGCCTTCGCGGCCGGGCCTCGCATTCGTCTTTCTTTCGGGAAAGGCGCTCCGCGTCGCGGTGCCGTTCCTGGCTATCGCCGCCTTTGTCGCGGCAGCCGCGGGCGCCGCGGCCGGCAGCACGATCATGCAGGCGTTCCTCATGATCCAGCTCGCGCTCCTCGCGCTGGCGCTGCTGCCCATCATGCTGCGCCATCTCGACTGGCCGCGCCCGGTCACCTGGCTCGGCTACCTGCTCGAGGGCCACACGGCCTCGTTCATCGGCGCCATGCGCTATCTCACCGGACGCGAGGGCCGCCCGTGGCGCCGCGCCGCGCAAGAGGATGATGGGATGGTCCACTCCTCGAGCGAGAAAGACCACGACCCGACCTACATTCCTCCCAGCGTCCGCTTCGGCAAGCGCCTTGTCGACATCGTCTGCGGCCTCGGAGCGCTCGCGGTTTTGACCGTGCTCTTCATCCCGATCGCCCTGGCCATCAAGCTCGACAGCCGCGGCCCGCTGTTCTACCGCCAGCAACGCGTCGGCCGCGTCACGCCCACCGCGACGTATCTCTTCTATCTCATCAAGTTCCGCACCATGCGCACCGATGCCGAGACGAAGTCGGGCGCCGTCTGGGCCAGCAAGGACGATCCCCGCATCACGCGCGTCGGCCGCTTCATGCGCAAGACGCGGCTCGACGAGCTGCCGCAGTGCTTCAACGTTCTGAAGGGCGAGATGAGCGTCATCGGGCCGAGGCCGGAGCGGCCGGGCTTCTTCAACAAGCTCGAGGACGCGATCCCCTTCTATGCCGAGCGAACCTACGGTCTGAAGCCCGGCATCACCGGGCTGGCGCAGGTCAATCAGGCCTACGACTCGTGCATCGAGGATGTGCGCAACAAGGTGCTCTACGACCACGCCTATGCCGCCCGCCTGACGAGCTGGCGCGAGTGGCTGCGCACCGATGTCGGCATCATCTTCAAGACAGTGACCGTGATGGCCCTCGGCAAGGGGCAGTGAGCCCGGCGAAGTGGGGAGATTGGGACATGAATAGCGGTGCGGCGAAGGCGATCGATTGCCAGGTGATCGATTGCGAGTATCTGAGCGATCTCATCGAGGCCGTTGGGTTGGAGGATTATTGCTCGCTGGTGAAGTCTTTCACGGTCGAGGCCGAAGCCCAGGTCCTCTTGCTCGAGCAGCGGCTCGAATCCGGCGATACGGGCGCGGTGAAGGCCTCGGCGCATCGGCTCGCAGGGCTGCTGTCGCAGTTCGGCGCCTTCGAGGTCGTGAGCCTCGCCGAGCGCATCCGCGAATCCCGCGGCGGCGACGACATGGCGCGCATGGTGGCGGCGATGGCGGCTCTCTGCCGGGCGTCGATCGCGGCGATCTCCGCCCGCAGCGATTGCGATCCGAGCGGGTGCACGCGCAAGTGACCGCCATGATCTGGTATCGCAAGCAACCCTGAACTCCTCGCTACTATGTTCTGGCCGAGCCGCCGCTGTTTCTTCCGGAGTGCATTGCCATGGTGCGGTCGCTATTTCTGCTGAGAAGACTGCACCGCCTGCGCGACCCCGCGATCTATTTCGGCTTGGCGATGATCCTGCTGGTATGGGCCAGCGTGACGCTGCAGATAAATGGCCAGCACGGAGAGGCGGCCGAGCAGGAGCTTCGCGATACCAGCAACCTGACGCGCGCGTTCGAGGAGAGCGCGCTGCGCAGTCTGAAGCAGGTCGAGACGATGCTGGTGTTCGTCACGGCCGCCGCGGGTCAGAGCCCGAAGGAGACGTGGCCGGAGCTGCTGCGCAATCTTCCTACCGATCCGGAGCTGACCGTCCAGGTGACGCTCGCCGACGCGGCCGGGATTGCCGTCGCCTCCAACATCGTCCAGAAGCCGGGACCATTGGTCGACCTCAGCGACCGCGAGCACATCCGCGTGCATCTCGACCGTAAGGTGACGGGGACGTTCGTGAGCAAGCCCGTGCTCGGGCGGCTGTCGAAGAAATGGTCGATCCAGCTCACGCGCGCCGTCCTCGATCGCTCGGGAGCGCTCGCCGGGGTCGCCGTGCTGTCGCTCGATCCCGCCTATCTGACGCGCTTTTATTCCAGCCTCCGGATGGAGCAGGGCAGCGCGATGACGCTCGCGGGCGTGGATGGCGTCGTCCGGGCTGGTGCGGGAGCTTCCCTCCGGGAAATGGGCCGCGAGCTTTCGCAAGCGGATCTCGTCAGGGTCGCGACCTTGGGCAAGGAGTGGCACGTCTTCGGACCGCTGTGGGATGGCCGCCCGAAGATCACCTGCTGGCGGCGCGTCGAGGGCTTCCCGCTGGTGGTCTCGATCTCCGTCGATGCCGATTCCCTGCGCGCGGACGTCGCGGCGAAATCGGCGTTTCTCATCGGTGCCGCGGCCGTCATCTCGGTGATGATCGCCCTCGTCAGCCTCGTCATGGCTCGCGACAACCAGTGGCTCTCGCTGACCGAGATACGCCTACGGAAATCGGAGCAGCAGATCCGCGACCAGTCGCGGCGGCTGGCGCTGACGCTCGAGAACATGGACCAGGGCATCATGATGGCCAACGGCCTCGGCCGGATCGTCGTCATGAACCAGAAACTGCAGGAGATGCTGGGACTGGAGCCGGAAAGTGACCGCGGCGAGATCGACCGGCTCGTCACCGGCATGGTGCGCGAGACCTGCCCGCAGCTCTTCAGACCCGGCGCCGAGGCGAGGGTCGCTTCCGGCACCCTTCGCATGCTGGACGGACGCATCGTCAAGATCGTTGCCCAGCCCGTCGCCGATGGCGGGCTCGTCGCCACCTTCGACGACATCACCGACGTGCACAGGCGTGAGGAGGATCTCAAGGCGGCGGAGCTGGCGGCCAAGGCCGCGAACCGGGCCAAGAGCGAGTTCCTCGCCAACATGAGCCACGAGATCCGGACGCCCATGAACGGCGTCATCGGCATGTCCGAGCTGCTGCTCGAGACGCGGCTCGCCGGCGAGCAGCGTGAATACGCCGAGACCATCGCGGCGTCGGGAGCGGCGCTGCTCGACATCATCAACGACGTCCTCGACTATTCCAAGATCGAGGCCGGCAAGATGGAGCTGAGGCCGGAGGCGTTCGACCCGCAGCTTGCGCTAGAGGATGTCGCGGCGCTGCTCGCGGTGAGGGCGCGTGAGAAGGGCATCGAGATCGTGTTGACGGCCGGGGAGAGCCTGCCCGCGGGTGTGGTCGGTGACCTGGGACGGTTCCGCCAGATCGTGACCAATCTCGTCGGCAACGCGGTGAAGTTCACCCATGCCGGGCACGTGGTCATCGATGTCTCGGCAACCTCCTCGCCCTCGGGCGCGGTGATCCAGGTCGCGGTCACCGACACCGGTCCGGGCATTCCAGAGAGCCGCCTGGGCTCGATCTTCGACGAGTTCGTGCAGCTCGAGGTGAGCAGCACGCGCAAGCACGGCGGAACGGGCCTCGGGCTCGCGATTTCGCGCCGCCTCGCCGAGCTGATGGGCGGCGGTATCACCGCGCGATCCACCGTTGGCGAGGGAGCGACATTCACACTCACCGTTCCGTTTGCAACCGCGCCCGAGGGCACGATCGCCGCGCCCCGCGTCCCCGACCACCGGGGGCGGCGGGCCCTCGTGGTGGACGATTTTCCTGCGGCTCGCATGGCCGTTGGCGGCTTGCTCCGGCGCTGCCGCTTCACGGTCGACGTCGCGGCAAGCCCCTCCCAGGCCCTGGACCTGTTGAGTTCCTCGCCAGCGACGGCCGCGTATGATGTGATCGTCGTCGACCACGAGATGCCCGGCACGAACGGGCTGGAGCTCGCCCGCGAGCTGCGCGGTCTGCAGGGAGCACGCGACTCGGCCGTGCTCGTCATGTCGGCGAGCCTGCAGCGCATCGACACCGGCCGGCTGGCCGAGTACGGCGTCACGGCCTTCATGCAGAAGCCGGTGAGGGCGCAGAGCCTCTATGACCGGCTCTCGGAGCTGGCCTTCGCATCTCAGGCTACGGTCATGCCGGCCGTCTCGGCGGCGGCGGGTGAGACGCGCCGGGTACTGCCGGCGTTTCGAGACCTCAAGATCCTGGCGGCCGAGGATGGCCCCACCAACCGGCTCGTGCTGGCGGGCATGCTCAAGAGCGAAGGCGTCGAGCTGCACTTCGCCACCGACGGCAAGGCCGCGGTCGAGCAGTTCCTCGCCCTGTCCCCGGACCTGGTCCTCATGGACCTTTGGATGCCGGAGCTGGACGGCTTCCAGGCCACCGCCCGCATCCGCGCGCTCGAGAAGGAGCACGGATCGACGCGGACGCCGATCGTGGCGCTGACCGCGAATGCCATGCGCGGCGACCGCGAGAAGTGCCTGGCGGCCGACATGGACGACTACCTGAGCAAGCCGATCCGCAAGAAGATCCTCCTCGCCATGATCGAGCGCTGGCGCGGTGCCAAGTCGGCGGGGGACAGGCTGGCCGAGCCGCTGTACGAGGGCGGAGACCGGCGCGATCCCGGCAAAGTCGATGGCAGCCTCGAGTTCCGGCTGGCGTCGGATGTCGTGCTCACCGACGAGTCGCGCATCGAGGCCATGGTCGCCGAGCTCGGGCCCGAGGAGTTCGGCGTTCTCGTCGGTCAGTTCTGCTCGGATGTGGAGAAGGGCATCGAAGGCCTCGCGGACCTCGCCCGCCAAGGCGACGGCGAGGAGCTCCGCACCGTCCTGCACATGATCCGCGGCTGCTCCTCGAACCTCGGCATCGGGCGCCTTGTGCAGATCTGCGATCGCATCCGCGTCGATCTGCAGAAGGGGGGCGCTTGCCCGGCTGCGGAGGTGGACGAGTGCGTGCGCGTCTACGGCGAGGCGCGAGCTGACCTGCTGTCACGCGCGGCGCGGGCGGCGGCGGGCCAGTCGGCGCCGTTGAATGGCCGTGCCGTGGCGGATGTGACGGCTTGAAAGCCGGTCCGTTCGCCGATATAGGGGGCGCTCTGTTGGGGCGTAGCCAAGTGGTAAGGCAGCGGATTTTGATTCCGCCATTCCCAGGTTCGAATCCTGGCGCCCCAGCCAATAAATCAATGACTTAGCTGTTTCTGCGCCCGGAACGGCCGCGCTGCTGGCGCGCGCCGCTTCGCTCCGTCTCGCGCCGGGCATGGTGCTGGCCAATGCCGAGCTAACGTGATCCGAGCAGGGATCAGCCGTGAGGAGTAGCTCGACGGTTGCAAAGATCTGAGACCGACCCTGGAGTGACCAGCACGGAGAGCCAACAAGAGACAAAGGCGCACGCGGCGCGCGCTCCGCTCCGGGAGGAGGTCCGGAAGAGCCCACGGCGGCCGGCGAAGCATGCCTGTCGGCCAAGTTAGGCTGCGTTCGGTTGTGCCTCACTCCGGTTCCAGGGCTGGCGAATGGTGGCGCCTTTGACGAGCGCGTAGATGGCCGGGATAACGATCAGCGTCAGCGCCGTCGAGGAGACCATGCCGCCGATCATCGGCACGGCTATCCGCTGCATCACCTCGGAGCCGGCGCCATGGCTCCACAGGATCGGCAGCAGGCCGGCCATGATGGCGGCGACCGTCATCATCTTCGGGCGGACACGCTCGACCGCACCTTCCATGATGGCGGCTATGAGGTCGGCGGGTGTAGCGCTCCGCCCTTCCGCCGCTGCGCGACGGCGGTGCTCCTCCCAGGCATGGTCGAGGTAGATGAGCATCACCACGCCCGTCTCGGCGGCGACGCCGGCCAGCGCGATGAAGCCGACCGCCACGGCCACCGACAGGTTGAAGCCCATCCACCACAGGAGCCATAAGCCCCCGACCAGCGCAAACGGCAGCGACGCCATGACGATCAGCGTCTCGGTCCAGCGGCGGGAATTCAAGTAGAGGAGCAGCAGGATGAGGACGAGCGTCACCGGCACGACGACGGCGAGCCGCGCCTTGGCCCGCTCGTAATATTCGAACTGGCCGCTCCAAACTGCGTAGGTGCCCGGCGGGAACTTGACCTTCTCCAGCACGGCGCGGCGGGCGTCTGCGACATAGCCGCCGAGATCGCGGTCGCGCACGTCGATGAAGATGTAGGCGGCGAGCTGGGCATTCTCCGTGCGGATGCTGGCCGGACCTTGTGTCAGTCGGACGCTCGCCACCTGACCGAGCGGCACCGAGGCGCCGTTGGCCAGCGGCACCAGCACGTCGCGCGAGATCGACGAGGGATCGGAGCGTAGCGAGCGCGGATAGCGCAGGGCGACTCCGTAGCGCTCGCGTCCTTCGACCGTCGTCGTGATCACTTCGGCGCCGAGCGCCGATGCGACGACCTGATTGAGGTCGCCGACCATCAGGCCATAGCGCGCCAGCTGTTGCCGGTCAGGCTCGATCTCCAGATAGTAGCCGCCCATGATGCGATCGGCGAAGGCACTGGCGGTGCCTGGGACGCCTTTCACGGCCCCCTCGATCTCGCGCGCCAGCCTCTCGATCTCCTTCAAGTCCTGGCCGAGGACCTTGACGCCCACGGGCGTGCGGATGCCGGTCGCCAGCATGTCGATACGTGCCTTGATCGGCATCGTCCAGGCGTTCGAGACACCGGGAAACTGCAGCGCCTTGTCCATGTCGACGATCAGCTTGTCGATCGTCATGCCCGGTCGCCATTCGCGCTCCGGTTTCAGGTTGATGACGGTCTCGAACATCTCGGTCGGTGCGGGATCGGTTGCGGTCGCCGCGCGGCCCGCCTTGCCCCAGACGGAGTCGACCTCGGGAAACGACCTGATGATTTTGTTCTGAGTCTGCAGCAGCTCCGCCGCCTTCGTTATGGAGAGTCCGGGCAATGTCGTCGGCATGTAGAACAGCGTGCCTTCGTTGAGCGTCGGCATGAACTCCGATCCGAGCTTCGAGGCCGGCCAGGCCATCACCGGCAGGCTCGATCTCGACAGGATCAGGCTCGGGGTGGAGGCGGCCACGGCCGCACGGTCCAGGAGCGGGGAACGGCGTCCTCGCCCGGAGCTACGACGCCGGCCGCGATTTCGCGGGCCGGTGCGGCAACGGCGCTGTCGGCGGACAGTGCGCCAAAAGCGGCCGTGCACGGTGCGAGGCAGTGGCAGTACGGTCCGCAATGCGGGCAGGACGCAGGGGCGGACGCGGGAGGGGCGTGCGTGGAATGCCCTTCAGCCGCGGCGTGTGCGGCGCCACCATGCCGATGCTGCTGGGCATGTGGAGACGCCGCTGTCGTCCGCCCAGCCTGCATTTCGTGGTGACACGGCATCGTCTGGGGATGCGCATGCGCGGCGGCCGGGTTCGCCATGCCCCCAAGCGGAAGCATGGCCAAGGCCATCGCGATCAAGCTTGACAGCAGCCGCCGCATTACCCGTCCCCTAGCGCATGCTCGATATGTATCTCTCGCCTGTAAGCGGGTCAACGCGAAGTGAAACCGAAAGCCCGATGCGACCCATCGGGTCCTCTTGCTGCCATAGCTCGGGTGACGCAGTATCGATGCGCCGTTGTGTGCCGTTGTGTCAGGTCGGGACGGTCTCAATGAGTACGATTGTGCAGCCCTGGCAGCGTGCTTTGCTCGCGATCGCAGCGATCTGGCTCTGCATGGCGGTCGACTGCCAGGCCGAGGGCGCGGCTGATCTCGGCGCGCTTGCCCGGCAAGTCGATGCGCTTGTCGACGCGAAGCACTTCGCGGACGCCCTGCCGTTGGCCGAGCAGGCGGTCGCGATGGCGGAGGGCATCGAGGGCGCCGAAGGCGAGGAGGTGGCTCGCCGCCTGCTCAAGCTCGCCGAGGTGCTTTCGGAGCTGAACCGGTTCTCCGAGTCCGCGCCCAAGGAGCAGCGCGCGCTGGCCATCCGCGAGAAGCTGCTGGGGCCAGAGCATCCCGATACGACGCAGGCCATGGTCTCCCTCGCCGGCTCGCTCAAGGAGTTGAAGCGCTTCGAAGAGGCGACGACCCTCTACCAGCGAGCACTGCTGGTCTACGAAAGGACGCGCGGCCCTGAGGCGGCCGAGCTTGCTGAGCCGCTGGCCCAGCTCGACGACATTGCGAGGTTGACGGGGCGCGCTGGCGAGAGATCTGCCCTGAACCGTCGCCTCCTGGCTGTGCGCGAGAAGACACTCGGATCTGATCACCCTGACCTCGTGCCGGTGCTGCTCAACATCGTCAATTCAGCGGTCAAGGATAAGCAGCTTGACGTGGCGCTGGCGCATCTCGAGCGCGCGCATGCTCTGCGACTGCGGGCGGGCGGTGCCGAGGACCCGGTCTCATTCGAGATCCTCATGCTCCAGGCAAACCTGCTCGTCGCGCAGCGACGGCCTGCTGACGCCGAGCCGTTGCTGCGGCGTGTGCTCGCGTTCCGTGAGAAATCCGCTGGATCGCATTCACCGGCCGTCGCCGAGGCTCTCATTGCCCTCGGTGGGATGCTCAAGGACATGGCGCGTTTCGCAGACGCCGCTCCCCCCTACGAGCGAGCGCTCGCCATTCTCGAGAAGACCGATGGGCCTGGTAGCGCAAGCCTGCTCCCGGCTCTCGCTGCACTGGCCGCGTTGCGCTCGGCCGAGGGTCGATTCGATGAGCTCGAGCAACTACGTCTGCGCTCGCTGGACATTCGCCGGCGCCATGCGCCGCCAAACGATCCCGATACGCTGGCCGAGCTGAAAGAGCTTGCCGGGCTCTATCACGCACAGGGCCGCTTCGGACGCGCCGAGCCACTCTATCGCCAGGTGATTGCCGGAATCGAGACTGCAAAGGGCAAGGATGCCGCCGAGCTCGCGAGCCCGCTCTATATGCTTGCACTGCAGCTCGCGAGCGAGGCGCGCTACGCCGAGGCCGCGCCCCTCTTGCATCGCGCTCTCGCCATCGAGGAGGCGGCCTACGGCCGCGACGATCCCCACCTGGCCGAGGTGCTGGCCGCGCTGTCACGCTTCTACCTGTCCCAGGGCGATGGCGAGCGCGCGGAGCCGCTGCTCAAGCGCATTCTCGATATCGCCAGCACGCGCGGCGGCGTGGCCGATTCCGTTTTGGCAATTTCGCTCAACCACCTTTCGCAGCTCTATCAGGAGCGGGGTCAGGCCGGCGAGGCACTCCCCCTGGCGCAACAGGCGCTCGCGATCATCGAGCGCACGTCCGGCCCCGACCACCCGATCATGGCGCTGCTGATCAATAACCTGGCGGTGCTCTACTCGGATCTCGGCCGCGACGCGGACACCGAGGCGCTCTACGGGCGGGCGCTGGCCAACGTCGAACGAGCGCTGCCCGGCGACCATCCCATCCGGATCAAGCTCCAGCTCAATCTGGCTGCGCACTATCGCGGAAGCCACCGCTTCCCGGAAGCCGAGACGCTGCTGCAGAACGCACTTTCAGCGAGCTCGCGCCTTTTCGGCGAGAGCAATCCGCAGGTCGCTGAATGCCTGCAGGGCCTCGCCGCGCTGCGAACCGACGAAGGCCGCAACGGTGAGGCCGCCGCGCTGCTTGCGCGCTCGGCCTCGATTCTCGAGCGCACGCTCGGTCCCGACGATCCGGGACTGGCGGCCGTTCGCCACGACAGCGCCTGGCTCGCATTGGCCGGAAGCGACTGGCGGGCCGCGCTCGAGCACTGGCAGGCCAGCACGGACGCCATCATCCATCGTGCGCAGCGTGGGACGACGACGATCAACGCTCCCTCCGGCCGCGCCTACGACGAGGCCATTCGCTGGAGCAGCCGCTTCAAGGGGGCGCTCAAGGCTGCCTGGAGGGCCGGTGACCGTGCGGTGCTCGGACGCGAGGCATTCGTACGTGCCCAGTGGGCGCAAGGCTCCGCCGCCGCGACGTCGTTGGCCCAGATGGCGGCGCGATCGGCCAAGGGTAATCCGGCGCTGTCGCGAGCCGTACGCGAGCGCCAGGACCTTGTCGGACAGTGGCATCTGCTCGACGCGGCGCGTCTGGCCGCGATCGCGCGACCGCTGGACAAGCGTGACCCGAAGGCAGAGGCGGCGACCTCGGACCGCCTCACGGCGATCGACAAGCGCCTGGGCGAGATCGATGCCCGCCTCGCCAAGGAGTTCCCGGACTACGCCGCCCTCGCGAGCGCCCAGCCGGCCTCGGTCGCCGACGTGCAGTCCAGCCTGCGCGACGACGAGGCGCTCGTGCTGCTCTTCGATACTGAAGCGATGCCGCCGACGCCGGAGGAGACGTTCATCTGGGTCGTGACCCGGCGCGACGTGCGCTGGGTGCGGTCGGACCTCGGCACCACGGCGCTGCAGGAACGCGTCGCGGCGCTCCGTTGCGGGCTCGACCGCGAAGGCGAATGGAGGTGGTCGCCGGATAAGGAAAAATGGCTGGCGCGCAAGCCTGCTTGTGAGGCGCTGCAGCCGGAAGGGCTGGAGGCCCGTGAGCCGCTGCCGTTCGATCCGGTCATTGCCCACGAGCTCTACCACGGGCTGTTCGGCGGCATCGGGAAGCTGATCGCGGGCAAGCATCTTCTGATCGTGCCGACGGGCTCCCTGACGAGCCTGCCGTTCCAGGTTCTCGTGACGAAGGCGCCGGTGCCCGATCAGGACTACCGCTCTGTTGCATGGCTCGCACGCGATCATGCCCTGACCGTTCTGCCTTCGGCCGCCAGCCTCGTCGCGCTGCGCCGCAACGCCAGACCGTCCTCCGCTGCGGAGCCGTTCATCGGCTTTGGCGATCCCGTTCTCGCCGGCCGTTGCGGCCCGGTGACTATCCCTCGGTCCTGCCCCGACGAGGAGCTGCAAACCGCCGACATCGAGGCCGTCGCCAAGCGGTCAGCTGGCGGTCCTGGGGCCGCTGGCGACTATCTCAAAGCGGGCCTGGCCGACGTGGCGGCGTTGCGGCAAGCATGTCCATTGCCGGATACCGCGCACGAACTCGCGTGTGTCGCCAGGAGCCTCGGTGCGCCTCCGACCAGTCTCGTGCTGGGCAATGACATGACGGAGGCGGCGGTCAAGAGGCTGCCGCTCGACCGTTATCGCGTCATTCATTTCGCAACGCATGGACTGCTCGCCGGTGAGACGGAGCGGTTCACGAAGTCACGTGCCGAGCCGGCGCTGCTGTTGACACCGCCGGATACGCCGACGGAAGAGGACGACGGACTGCTCACCGCTTCGGAGATCGCGGGCTTGAAGCTCGACGCCGACTGGGTGGTCATGTCGGCGTGCAACACGGCCGGTGGCGACAAGCCTGGCGCCGAGCCGTTGTCCGGCCTCGCCAAGGCGTTCTTCTACGCCGGCGCCCGGGCGCTGCTCGTCTCGCATTGGCCGGTCGACAGCAACGCTGCCACCTTGCTGACCAGCCGCACCTTTGCCGAGCTGCGCCGCGACAAATCGATCGGGCGGGCGCAGGCCTTCCGCCGCGCCATGATGGCGCTGATCGACGACCGTAGGCGTCCCTCGGCTGCCCATCCCTCGGTGTGGGCGCCGTTCGTCCTCGTCGGCGAAGGCGCGCTGACGAAATAGCTCGCCAACGTGAGGTTCCGGTCGACCATCTACCGAATTGAGCGTCGGCGGCCCCGTTGCCGGATGCTATCAGACCTCATCGGCGCGCAAGCGCGTTGCGGATCGCGGCGGACAGATGAGCCAGAGAGTACGGCTTCATCAGTAGCTCGCAATCCGGGGCACTGTAATCCCCGGCCGCGGCATCACCCTGATTGTAGCCTGACGTCAACAGCACGGCGACGCCGGGCTTGTGCGTACGTACCCATCGAACGAGGTCGTAGCCGGTCTTGTCACCAGGCATCACGACATCGCTGAAGACGAGCCGGACTTCCGGTTCCGTCTCCAGCACGGCCATGGCCTCACGCGCCGTCGCCGCGCAAAGCACGCCATAGCCGAGCGCGCGAAGCCTGCTCTCGACCACGTCGCGCACCTCTGGGTCGTCCTCGACGATCAGGATCCGCTCCTGATCTCCTCCGTCCGGGGCTTCACGCCCCTCGGCCGGAGCCTGCAGCTCGCTGGCTTTGAGGCTGCGCGGGAAATGAAGGCTCACCCACGTGCGCCGGCCAGGGGCGCTGTCGATGGTGATGAAACCGCCCGCGCTCTCTACCGCCCGCGTCACACTGGTCAGCCCGAGCCCGACGCTTTTCGACCTGTCCTTGGTGCTGAAGAACGGTTCCGCGGCGCGCGCCACGACATCGGCCGCCATTCCCGAGCCGTCGTCCGAGACCGCCAGGAGGACGTAGTCCGCGGTATTGGCGCCGGCACCGATGCCCGCGGTGAGGACCAGGTTCGACGTCGAGATCCTGAGCACGCCGCCGCCGGGCATGGCATCGCGCGCGTTGAGGGCCAGGCTGAGCAGCCCGCTCTCGATCTCGCAGGGGTCGACAGAAGCCGGCCAGAGATCGCCGGCGAGCCGGAGCTCGATGGCGATCGTCTCGCCCAGCATGCGCTCCAGCACGCGCGCCGTGTGCTCGACAGCCTCGTTGATGACCAATGGAGCGGGCCTCCCGGGCCGCCGGTCGGTCAGCGAGACGAGACGCTTGTTGAAGGTCGCCCCCCGTTCCGGAGTGCCGCGCCCGCCTCGAGATGCATCTCCGCAAGCTGCAGGTTTCCCGAGATGATGGTCAGGAGGTTGCCGAAATCGTGGGCGATGCCGCCCGCGAGCTGGCCGACGGCCCTGAGCCCGCTGGTTTGGGCGAGCGCCTCCTCGGCCAGCTTGCGGTGTGTGATGTCGAAGTGGCTGACCACGGCCCCGCCGTGCTCGCTCGTGCCGAAGGTGACGGCATGCATCAGAAACCAGCGCAGCTCGTCGCCGCTGTGGCAGGGGTATTCCAGCGTGAATGACGGCGACTTGCCGGCCAGGACCGCCTCGATACCCTCGAGAGCCAGCTTGGCCTCGTTGTCGGCCTCCGCCGAGCGCCGGCACACGTCGATATAGCTCAGCCCGACACCACGCGCCGTCTCTTCCGCGGCGCCGTTGCGGATCGCGAACTGGTGCCAGCTGTCGTTGACCACCGAAATGCGACCCGACCTGTCTAGCACCGCGACGGTCATCGGCAGCGCGTGGAGAACGCGCGCGTGGAGCTCGTTGCCTGTCGGCAATGTCCGATCATCCTCTCGTGCAATAACGCCGGAAATGGCACGAGACTCTGGGCCACATCAACTTTCGGCCGCGGTCGCCAGTCTGGCGTGCTGTATCGCGCCGCTCCCGCGTGGCGGAGAAGCCACCTTGCGGCGGATTGTCCGAGCCAGCCGCGATGACGGGCTGTCACGGGAAGGTCACCCGACTGTTGCTGGGCTCCAGGCAAGACGGGGCCGATGGCTCGGCGTCGGTCTCGCCTTGCTGCTCATTGACGGTCCGGTCGTCGGCTTCCGCTGCCTCGAGTCCCGAAAAGACCTGCCGGCCGCGCGGACAGATGGCCTTGCCATCGATGATGGGCAGGGAACAGGGAGGGTTGCAAAGGAAGCAATTAAGTCTCACGGAGCACCTCGAAGCCGATTCCGGGGCTAGTCTAATCGGCGGACGCCGCGCCCGTGTGTCAGCTTCCTTTCGCCTTGTGTCTGGCGCGTGTCGGCTCCGAGGCGTTCGCGCCTCCCGGCCTCTGCAAAGCGTTCTCCGCGCCCAATTCTGAGCTGGCCGGCCCGTTCGCTTGATCCAGGTGATGGGCAGGAGCGCCGCGGCGCGGCTATGACAATTATCGATTGTTCAATGAGGGTTCGCGTCGAGGAAGCAAAGTCGAGGGGGGAACGATGCCTGCGAGGCCCGGCGGCGCGACATGGCAGGCCCTGAAGGCGGCTGGCTGGTATCTGCTCTTCGCGCTGATCTGGATCTTCGCGACGGATCGTCTTCTTGGCATTGTGGCCGCCGATCAGGCAACTTACGCCGACTTTCAGACTTACAAGGGCGTTGCCTTCGTCGTTGTGACGGCGTTGCTCATGTTCCTGCTCGTTCGGGGCCCACTTGCCAAGGCGATGGAGGCTGGGAACGAGGCGCGTATGGCCGCCGAGGCGATGCGCTACAGCGAGGCCCGGTTTCGCGGCATCTACGAGCGTGCCCTGGCGGCGATTCTCATCGTGAGTTGGGACGGCCGGATCGAGCGTTGCAACCCGGCCGCCTGCCGCATGCTGGGATACGAGGAATGCGAGCTGAAGGGGCGGCATTTCACGGACATCATCCATCCCGAGGACCGCGCCTCCGACGGCGACAAGGGGCGGCGGCTGAGAGCCGGCGAGCTCACATCGTTCGAGGTCGAGAGCCGCTACCTGAGGAAGGACGGCGTGGCGGTGTGGGTCAGGAAGATCGTCTCCACGCTTCCGGAATCCGACAGCGCCAGCCCCAAGGTCTTCGCGCTCGCGCTCGATCTCACCGAGAGTCGCGCTGCGATCCGAGCCGTGCGCGAGAGCGAGCAGAGGCTCAACCACGTCATGGCGGCGACGGGGGAAGGCATCTGGGACTGGCGCATCGCGACGGGCGAGGTCACGCACAACGCCCAATGGTGCCGCCTGCTCGGGCTCTCCGAGGACTTCCTGCAGCATCAGGTCGCCTTCTTCTCCGGCCTCGTCCACCCGGACGACCACGAGCGGGTGCAGGCGGCGATCGATCGATGCCTGCGCGGCGAGGAAGCCTACCTCAGCGAGCATCGCATGCGGCGGACCGACGGCAGCTACATCTGGGTGGCCGACAGGGGCGATATCGTCGAAAGGGACGAGCGCGGAAACGCCCTTCGCATGGTGGGCAGCCTCACCGAGATCACGGAGCAGAAGGAGGCCAGGCAGGAAGCAGAGCGCCAGCAACTGCTTTTCCGCAGCGTCTTCGAATACTCGCCGGACGCGATGATCCTCACCGATACCGGCGGAAGGGTCACCGACGCCAATCCTGCCTTCACCCGCATCTTCGGGTACGAGCGCGGAGAGCTGCGCGGGCGAGACACCCGACCTCTCTTTGCGAGCGAGCAGGATTGGATCGCGACGAAATCGAGCATCTCAGCCGGCCGCACGAATCTGCCGCCGCAGGAGGGTGTACGGAAGAACGGCGAGGAGTTTCCGTGCCAGGTCACGAGCGCGGAGATGCTCGATGCCTCTGGAAGAAGCGCCGGCTATATCACCATCGCCCGCGACGTGTCAGAGGAGCGCAAACGGGAGCTGGCGCTGCGGGAGAAGCAGCGCCTCGAGTCGCTCGGGCGGCTTACGGGCGGGGTGGCCCACGACTTCAATAATCTGCTCACGATTATCAGCGGCAACCTGCAGCTGCTCGAGATGGACGTCGTCGAAGAGAGCCTGCGACAGCGTGTCGTTTCGGCTCTACGCGCCGTTGAGATGGGCGCGCGGCTGAACCAGCGGCTGATCACGTTCGCGCGCCAGCGACGCCTCAGCTCCGTTCCGGTGGACCTCAATGCTCTCGTGAGTTCCATGCTCGAGCTCATCAGGCGCTCGGTCGGCGAGGACGTGACGGTGATGACCTCGCTCACGGCCGAGCAGACCATCGTGAGTATCGATGTCAGCGAGCTCGAGAACGCCATTCTCAACCTCGCGCTCAATGCTCGTGATGCGATGCCCGCCGGCGGAGCCTTGCTGATCGAGACTGCACCGATCGAGATAGACGCCGACGAGGCCCTGAGAGTTGACGTCTCGCCCGGCCGCTACGTCCGAATGTCCGTCGCCGATACCGGTGTCGGCATGAGCAGCGAGGTGCTGGGCCGCGCCTTCGAGCCCTTCTTCACGACCAAGGAGCCCGGCAAGGGCTCCGGGCTTGGGCTCACGTCTCTGCACGGGTTTGTTCGCCAGTCGGCGGGTCACGTATCGATCTACAGCGAGCCTGGCAAGGGCACCACCGTGGACATTTGTCTTCCGCTCATCGACACCGAGCCATCGCGCATCGCCGATCGCGCGCCGGCTCGCGAGCGGCCGAGGGGCAACGGAGAGCGCATTCTCCTCGTCGAGGACAATCCCGACGTGAGGGCGATCACGGCGGAGCGGCTGCGGCAACTCGGATACCAGGTGGTCGAGGCGGACAACGGCGTATCGGCCCTCGCGGTCGCCGAGAGCGGCGAGCAGATCGACGCCCTGTTCAGCGACGTCGTGATGCCGGGCGGCATCGGCGGATTCGATCTGGCTAGGCGCTTCAGGAAGCTGTGGCCCTCGGCCGGTATCCTGCTGACGTCTGGGTTCCCGGATGCCTTCCTCAGGAAGGATGCCCAGGAGCCATCGACCATCCGGATCTTGCGCAAGCCCTATGCCCAGGATGAGCTGGCTCGATCAATCGCCGGCGCCCTTGATGAGGTGAGACCGCCTGCTGTCGCGAGTTGAGAAGGGTGGACCGGACCCCGCGGCCGGCCCACCCTTCTTCCGCCGCCCCTGCGGACCTTGGCGTAGCCGCTGTCCACCTCATCATCCTTGCCGCAACAGGCGGCCCTCGGCTCGCCAGAGCTTTATGGGCGCGATGTGTCTCCCAGGTTTGACCGTTGCGTGTCAGAATTTGAACACTAGTCAATTGATCTTGACGCAGGGCGCCTTCGACGGGCAGACCTGGCTCGTCAACGCTGCGGATTCGATACCCGTCCGGCGCATGCCAGGTAGCGCAAGAGAGTTCCGGCTGCAGCTCGGGCGATCACGGAGAAGTCCACGCGAGCGGAGAGGCTGGGTTGTCCAACGAGCACATTCTCATCGTCGACGACGAGGCCGATATCCGCGAGCTGCTGCGCACCCTCCTCATGCGTGAGGGATACATCACCTACGAGGCGAGCAGCGGCGCGGACATGCGCGCCAAATTGGCTACGTGCCCCATTCAGCTGATCACGCTCGATCTCAACCTGGGCGGAGAGGACGGGCTTGCGCTGGCACGAGAGGCGCGCTCGATACGCGACGTTCCGTGACCTGAGACCCGCGTCTTCGTCCAGATTTGGGTAGAGTCCGTTCACCTCGGAGGAGGAGACGGACGATGCGTAAGAGCAGGTTCTCGGAAGAGCAGATCATCGCGATCCT
>WBZX01000092.1_pt1 | contig 81319 bp, 87 predicted proteins | sample 5204211 | NCBI WGS metagenome assembly WBZX01 (sample SAMN12344362, study PRJNA552823) | activated sludge metagenome | biome: Activated sludge suspended growth; feature: Nitrification reactor; material: Wastewater; isolation source: activated sludge from nitrification reactor of wastewater... | reverse complement strand
TCTGCACCCGCAAGAACTTCCCCGGCACCAAGGCAGCCGCCTTGAAGGCCGTGCTCAGCGGTGGCGCCGCCCCGCATCGCCTGAACCTGTCGGAAACACTGCTGGTTTTCCCGGAACACCGTGCATTCCTCAACGGTGAAGCGCCAGCAGCCACGCTGGAACGGCTACGCCGCCGCTGGCCCGAGCGTGACGTGGTCGTCGAGGTCGATAGCGAATCCGAAGCCCGACACTGGATCGATGCCGGCGTCGATGTCCTTCAATTGGAAAAGATGTCGGTCGACAGGCTCGTCAGCATCACCGTCTACGCAGCGTCCAGCGGACTGCCCACCAAAATCGCCGCCGCCGGGGGCGTTAATGCCGGCAACGCCGAAGCCTACGCCCGGGCCGGCGCCCGCATCCTCGTCACCAGCGCACCTTACGCCGCACCGCCACGCGACGTCGCCGTCACCCTCGAACCCCTTTCTGAGCCTCAGATAACAACATGAAAATCGCCATCGCCACCAAAGATTTCGCCACGGTCAGCAGCCACGCAGGACAAACCCGGCAATGGCTGGTCTATGACCTGACTGAACATCGCGCCAATCAGCTGCTGTCCGCCCCACTGCGCGTCGATCTGGAGAAGGAACAGGTGCTGCACGTCTTCGACGACAACGCACCGCACCCGCTCGACGGTGTCGACATCGTCGTTGCGGCCAGCGCCGGCGACGGCTTCATCCGGCACATGAAAAAACGGGGCACTGAAGTCCTGCTGACAGGGGAAAGCGACCCGGCCGTTGCCATCACCCGCATCCTGGCCGGCGAAGCACTGCCCGATCAGCGTTTCGACATCACTACGGCGCTGTGCAAGGTGCGCGACCTGTTCTCGCGGCACTGAGGCGGCATTTCAATTTTGGCGGTTTTTCCCGGTTGACCGTGGAATCGCCGCCCGGCAACAACGACGCGGCAGCGTCGCCCCTGAACTCAGGCCAGCGCCCGGGCCAACAGCACGGCGACGTGCACCGCATCCCGCCCCGTCCCATCCTTGATCTGATGCCGGCAGGAAAAGCCATCGGCAACAATCGTCGCATCCGCCGGTGCTGAACGCACGGCCGGCAGCAAGGCCAGCTCTCCCATTTTCACCGACGCCTCGTAATGCTCGGCCTCCAGCCCGAAGCTGCCGGACATGCCGCAGCAACTGGCGTCTACGATCTCGAAGTCGAATTCCGGTATCCAGCCGAGCACCTTCTTCATCGACTTCATCGCGCCGAAGGCTTTCTGGTGGCAATGGCCGTGCACCACCGCCTTGCCGCCGGAAATCGGCTTCAAATCCAGTTTCAGCCCCTTGTTGCCCTCGCGCATCAGGAATTCCTCAAACAGGAAAGCCTGCTTGCCGAGCTGGCCGACCTCCGGGCCAAGCGACAGGCTGTAGAACTCGTCGCGCAAAGCCAGCAGGCAGGACGGTTCCAGCCCGACAATCGGCGTGCCCGCTGCCAAGGCCGGCGCCAGCGCGGCCATCACGCGTTTGCCTTCCTGTTTGGCGGCATCGACCATGCCTTGCGACAGATAGGTGCGGCCACAGCACAGGGGGCGTTGCGGTTCGGCATCATCCGCTGCCGGGCGCAGCACTTCCACGGCATAGCCGCCGGCCGTCAGTATGGCGATGGCTGCCTCGGCCACTTCCGGCGTGTAGTAGTGCGTGAAGGTGTCTACAAAAATGGCCAATTTTCCGCGTTGACCGCAGGAATCCGTGTTTTCAGTGAAAACCGGCTGACCGACGATTTCAGGAATCGGCCGCTGGGCCGAAATACCCAATGTGCGTTCTGCCAGCCCGGCCAGCCATGGCGAGGCATTGCGCAGGCGAACCAGTGCGGCCAATGGCCGACGATAGCGATGCAGCCATTCCGGCAGCCCGCCAAACAATCGGGCCCGCCGCGGCACGCCAAGCGCATCGTTTCGATGCGCCAGGTACTCGGTCTTGATCAAGGTCATGTCGACCGAACTCGGGCACTCCTTCTTGCACCCCTTGCACGAAACACAGAGATCCATCGCTGCCGCCAGATCGGGATGGATGAAGGGCTGCTCACCCAGTTCGCCATTCAGTGCCGCCTTGAAGGCCTTGACCCGCGCCCCGGTCGAATGCGCCGGATCGCCGGTTATACGATAGCTCGGGCACATGACACCCTTGCCATCGCGCTGGCACTGGTGATTGTTCATGCAGACAGCCACCGCCTTGGCGTAGTTGCCGCCTGTCGCCGGAATGCCGGCATAGGCATCGCCCATGCCGTAGGTGTCGTAGGCCGACCAGTCGAGATAGGTTTTCATAGCGGTCGACCAGCAAGAGCCACGCCAGAATATTGTTCATTGAAATCAGACCGATAGATGGAAACCGCATTGTCAGCTTGTCGACACATGCGATTTCCCCCATTTGACTTCGGGTCTCAGGCAAATTCGACGACCAGATCCTTGGCTGCGATCACATCGCCCGGTTTGACATGAACCGCCTTGATCACGACATCACGATCAACGCTCAGCATGGTTTCCATTTTCATTGCCTCAATGGACAGCAGCGCGGCCCCCTTGCTGAGCTTTTGCCCGACCTTGACGGCAACCGTGACCACCATGCCCGGCATCGGCGCCGCCACATGATCGGGATTGGCGTTATCGGCCTTGGGTCGTGCCTTGCTGGCGTGTTCCAGGCCTGCCTTGGGAATGCGTACCGTCCGCGGCTGACCATTCAGCTCGAGGAACACCCTGACCTTGCCCTCTTCATCCGGAGCCTCGGCGCGCCCGGTCTGGCGCAAAACCAAGGCCTTGCCCTTTTCAATATCGATCGATATTTCCTCGCGATCCTGCAGACCGTAGAAGAAGGCCGAGGTCGGCAACAGGGATACGTCGCCGAATTCGCGGCGATGCTCGGCATAGTCCCGGAAGACCTTCGGGTACATCAGATAGGAGGCCAGATCGGTATCCGTGGGCTGGCGACCGATGACATGTTCGAGTTCCTTGCGTGCTGCATCGAGGTCTACCGGGGCAAGATAGTCGCCCGCCCGTCCGGACAGTGGCGACTCGCCCTTGAGTACCTTGACCTCCAGGGCTTTGGGAAAGCCCTCCGGCGGGAAGCCGAGTTCGCCCTTGAAGAGCGAAATCACTGATTCCGGGAAGGCAATGTCCTTGTCGGGATTGGCGACATCGTCCGCTGTCAGGTCATTGGCCACCATGAAGATGGCCATGTCCCCCACCACCTTGGAGGTGGGCGTCACCTTGACGATGTCGCCGAACAGACGATTGACCTCCGCGTAGGCCCGGGAGATTTCCGGCCAGCGGTGGGCCAGACCCATGGCCCGGGCTTGTTCGCGCAGATTGGTGTATTGGCCACCCGGCATTTCGTGGTTGTACACGTCCGACGTGCCGGAGCGGATTTCCGGCTCGAACGGTGCGTAGGCATGGCGCACCCCTTCCCAGTAATGCGATAGCGCCATGATCGCCGCATGGTCGACCGCCGGGTCGCGCTCGCTGCCTTTCAGTGCCGCGGCGATGGCGCCCAGATTGGGTTGCGAAGTCAGGCCAGACAGCGCGTCAAGCGCACCGTCCACCGCATCGCAGCCCGCATCGACGGCGGCCAGCACGGATGCGGCAGCTATCCCGCTGGTGTCGTGCGTATGGAAATGCAGGGGGAGTCCAACCTCTTCCTTTAGCGCCCGGACCAGTGCCGTGATGGCGCGAGGCTTGGCGACCCCGGCCATGTCCTTGATGCCGATAATGTGTGCACCTGCCTTTTCCAGTTGTTTGGCCAGATTGACGTAGTAGGTAAGGTTGAACTTGGGCCGACTGCTATCGAACAGATCGCCCGTATAACAAAGCGTGCCTTCGCATAGCGCACCGCTCTCCACCACCGCATCCATCGCCACCCGCATGTTGTCGACCCAGTTCAGGGAATCGAAAACGCGGAACACATCAATGCCGTTTTCAGCCGCCTGCTGCACAAAATAGCGCACCACATTGTCGCTATAGTTGGTGTAGCCCACCGCATTGGAAGCGCGCAACAACATCTGGAAGAGGATGTTGGGGACCGCCTGGCGTAGTCGGGCCAGACGCTCCCAGGGGTCTTCCTTGAGGAATCTCAGGGCTACGTCAAAGGTCGCCCCGCCCCAGCATTCCAACGAAAACAGGTTCGGCGCCATGCGTGCGTAATAGGGCGCAATAGCGAGCATGTCGTGGGTGCGCATACGGGTGGCAAACAGGGATTGATGCGCATCACGCATCGAGGTGTCGGTCAGCAGCACCTGCGGCTGCGCCTTCATCCACGCAGAAAAACCCCTGGCCCCAAGCGTCTTCAATTTATCCCGTGTACCGTCGGGAATGGCTGCGCCCAGATCGAAGGCTGGCTTGATCGGCCGTACGAGCGGCAAGCCTGGCAACTTGCGACCTTTCATCTCGGGATTGCCATTGACTGCGACATGGCCCAGAAACTTGATCAACCGACTCGCCCGGTCACGCCGCTTGGCAAAGTTGAAGAGTTCGGGTGTGTTGTCGATGAATCGGGTGGTGCATTCGCCCGAGCGAAACAGGGGATGGGCGATGACGTTTTCGAGGAATTGCAGGTTGGTGGCCAGGCCTCGAACCCGGAATTCCCGCAACGCACGGTCCATGCGCAATGCCGCTTCGTCGCTGCTGTGCCCCCAGGCTGTCACCTTGACCAACAGCGAATCGTAGAACGGCGTGATAACGGCACCCGAGTAGGCTGTGCCGGCATCAAGGCGGATGCCGAAGCCGGCCGCGCTGCGGTACACCGCTATCCGGCCGTAATCCGGGGTAAAGGCATTCTCCGGGTCCTCGGTGGTAACGCGGCATTGCAGGGCATGGCCGGACATCCGGATATCGCATTGCTTCGGGACGAAGGAGGCTTCGTCGCCGATGTGGTGGCCTTCCGTCACACGAATCTGGGCCTTGACGATGTCGATACCGGTAATTTGCTCGGTCACCGTGTGCTCGACCTGGATGCGCGGATTGACCTCGATGAAGTAGAACTGCCCGGTATCCGCATCCATCAGGAATTCAACGGTACCAGCATGCGTATAGCTGGCTGCGCGCGCCAGTTGAATGGCCGATTGGCACAAGGCCTGACGGGTTGCTTCATCCAGATAAGGTGCCGGCGCACGTTCGACCACTTTCTGGTTACGCCTCTGAACGGTGCAGTCGCGTTCAAAAAGATGCACCAGTTCACCGTACTGGTCGCCCAGAACCTGAACTTCGACGTGACGGGCACGCCGCACCAATTTCTCCAGATAGACTTCGTCGTTACCGAAGGCCGCCTTGGCCTCACGCCGCGCAACCTCCAGCGCACCGGGTAGTTCATCGACATTTTCGACCAACCGCATACCCCGGCCGCCACCTCCCCAGCTGGCCTTGAGCATCAGCGGATAGCCAACCGCCGCCGCCAGTGCCTTGGCGTGCTCAAGATCAATCGGCAAGGCGGGGGTTGCCGGCACAACCGGCACCCCCGCCCTCTCTGCCAGATTGCGCGCTGCCACCTTGTTGCCCAACTGCCGCATGACATCACCATTGGGGCCGATGAAGGCGATACCCGCGCTGGCACAGGCATCGGCAAAGTCCGGGTTCTCCGACAGGAAGCCATAACCCGGGTGAATCGCATCGACGCCGGCCTCTTTGGCAATGCGGATGATGTCCGCGATATCGAGATACGCCTGAATCGGCTTCTTGCCTTCGCCGACGAGATAGGACTCATCAGCCTTGAATCGATGCAGGGCAAAACGGTCTTCGTTGGAGTAAATCGCGACGGTGCGAATACCCAGTTCGGAGGCGGCTCGCAGGACACGGATGGCGATTTCGCTGCGATTGGCCACAAGCAGACTACGGATTTTTTTCATTGCTGTTCTCTTGGCGTGTTGTATTCGATTACGGTGTGAAGTGGACGGATGACTTGAAGGGCAGAGGGCATTGCATCCAATCCATTCAAGCAATTCCGGGACCTGACGTTGGTAGAAGCGCATTGGTGATTTCCCTAATAAGGCTGCGCAAACCCCGCCCGGGCAGTTGCAATGAATGATCCGTGGCCCCGGAGCATTCGGAGAATGGTCATGTGCTGACTGCATGTGGGCCCACGCCCGGCCTGTAGGATTTGCGACAAGCTGATCGACACAGACCGCGAAGAAAAACACTATCCCATTGTTTTTAAAACCTAAACCACACTGGCACACCGATTGCTGAATAGGCTCCGACTGCATTCGAGGAGCCTACATCGTGGAACTACCTGTTATCAGTAACACCGCCGCTGCTGCTGAAGGTGGCGGTTGTGCATCCAGTGGCTGCGGTACGGCACCGGATGCCCTGGGGCATTTGCCCGATCACATTCGTGCCAAGGTGCAGGACCACCCCTGCTATTCGGAAGAAGCGCACCACTACTTCGCCCGCATGCATGTGGCCGTCGCCCCGGCCTGCAACATTCAATGCAACTACTGCAACCGCAAGTACGACTGCTCCAACGAATCCCGCCCGGGTGTCGTTTCCGAACTCTTGACGCCGGATCAGGCGATCAAGAAAGTCCTTGCCGTGGCCGCCGAGATTCCGCAGATGACCGTGCTCGGCATCGCCGGCCCCGGCGACCCTCTCGCCAACCCGGGCCGCACTTTTGAAACTTTCGAACAGCTCTCCGCGCGCGCCCCGGACATCAAGCTGTGCGTGTCGACCAACGGCCTCAGCCTGCCGCAGTACGTCGACCGCATTGCCCAGCACAACATCGACCACGTGACGATCACCATCAACTGCGTCGATCCGGAAGTCGGCGCCAAGATCTACCCGTGGATCTACTGGGAAAACAAGCGCATCTTCGGTATCGAAGGCGCACGCATCCTGATCGAGCAGCAGCAGAAGGGTCTGCAGATGCTGACCGACCGGGGCATCCTGGTGAAGGTCAACTCGGTGCTGATCCCCGGCGTCAATGACGAGCACCTCAAGGAAGTCTCGAAGATCGTCAAGGCCAAGGGCGCCTTCCTGCACAACGTCATGCCGCTGATTGCCGAGCCCGAGCACGGCACCTACTACGGCATCATGGAGCAGCCGGAACCGACGCCGGAAATGCTGCAGGACCTGCAGGATGCCTGCGCCGGCGACATGGCGATGATGCGCCACTGCCGCCAGTGCCGCGCCGATGCGGTCGGCCTCTTGGGCGAGGATCGCGGCGACGAGTTCACCCTCGACAAGATCGACGTCATGGATGTCGATTACGAAGCCGCCATGGTCCGCCGCAAGGTGGTACACGACGAGATTCTCGAGAAACTGGATGCCAAGCGCGGCATCGTCAAGCCGAAAGCTGAAGGCATTCCGGCAGGTTCGCGCCCGGTGCTGATGGCGGTGGCCGGCAAGAACGGCGTGGTCGCCGAGCACTTTGGCCATGCCAAGGAATTCCTGATCTATGAAGCCTCGCCGGAAGGCGTCCGCTTCATGAGCCACCGCAAGACTGAGCTTTACTGCGGCGGCATGGATGCCTGCGGCGATGGCGATGTGGTGGATGCCGGCGCGACCGAATCGCTTCTGGATCGCAATATCCGCATTCTCGAAGGCTGCGAAGTGGTGCTCTGTTCCAAGGTCGGCTACGAACCGTGGGCCAAGCTGGAAGCCGCCGGCATCGCGCCGAACGGCGAACACGCGATGGAGCCGATCGAGGACGCCGTGATGGCGGTGTACAAGGAAATCGCAGCGACTGGAAAGCTGCTTCCCGCGGTCGACAGCAAAAAGGTGGCATAAATGAAAATCCGCCTCCGCTCCCAACTTTCGCGCCTGTTCGAGGCGGCACATGCCGCCGTCGGCGCGGCGCATCAGGAGTTCTGACATGGCACTGCAAATCACCCAATCGTGCGTCAATTGCTGGGCCTGCGTCGATGTCTGCCCGAACGACGCGATCTATCAGGACACGCCGCACTTCCTGATCGACGACGGCAAATGTACCGAGTGCCTGGGCGATCACGGCGTGCCGCAATGCGCCGCGATCTGCCCAATCGAAATGGCCATCGTCGACGAGCTGGGCGAGTTCCTGAACCCGCCCGGGTCGCTGACCGGCATTCCGATCGAAAAGCTGAAGGAATTCGGCTTGTGGCGCGAGGCGGCGTAATGGCCGTCGTCACGTTCTACGAAAAACCCGGCTGCAAGGGCAATCTTCGCCAGAAGACACTGCTCGCTGCGGCCGGGCATACCGTCCAGGCCAAAAGTCTGAAAGTCGAGCCCTGGACGGCTGACCGCTTGCTCGCCTTTCTCGGCAAGCTGCCGGTCAGCGACTGGTTCAACCCGTCGGCGCCGGCCATCAAGTCAGGCGAAATCGTGCCGGAAAACCTGGGTTTCGAGTCTGCGCTGCGTCTATTGCTCGATAACCCCTTGCTCATCCGCCGCCCGCTGATGGAAATCGGCGAAGAGCGGCAAGTCGGTTTCGACGTTGCCGCGGTTGACGCCTGGATCGGGCTTAAAAATATCGAACTGCCGGAAGGCAACATCGAAGCCTGCGTCCATGGCCCCGAAGGACATGGCAGTTGCGGCAGTCACGCGCACGACCATGAATACGAGGAAACCAGTCATGGCAACTGCGGCGATCACTGATAACGCCGTAGAGATAGCGCCGGGCGTCCACTGGGTGGGCGCGCTCGACCCGCATCTGCGGAGTTTCGACATCATCCTGAAGACCGCCAACGGCACGAGCTATAACGCGTATGTCGTGCGTGGCAACAACGGTGTGGCGATCATCGACACGGTGAAGGAAAACTTCGCCGAGGATTTTTTCCGTCGACTGGAAACAGTGGCCAGATACGAGGAGATCACCACCATCGTCCTCAACCACCTGGAACCCGACCACAGCGGCGCCCTGCCCGAGTTGTTGAAGCGAGCGCCGCAAGCCAAAGTCTATTTATCCAGCCGCGCCCAGATGATGCTCAAGGCGCTGCTGAAACCCACCGGCGAAAAGCCGCCCGAATACATTCCCGTCACCACCGACGACACGGTCGATCTCGGCGGGCGTACCTTGCGCTTCCTGCACACGCCCTATCTGCACTGGCCGGACACCCAGTGCACCTACCTCGAAGAAGAAGCCATCCTCTTCACGGGCGACATCTTCGGTTGCCACTTCTGCGATAACCGGCTGTTCAACGACACGGTCGGCGATTTCCGCTTTTCATTCGAGTACTACTACGCCCATATCATGCGGCCCTTCCGTGAGTATGTACTCGACGCCATTGCGCTGATCGAACCGCTGGAGATCAAGCTGATCGCCCCGGCCCATGGCCCGGTGCTACGCCACAAGCCGCGCGATTACGTGCATCGCTACCGTGAACTGGCGACACCCCGGCTGTTCAATGAAGCCCGCAGCGAGAAGACCCTGGTCGTCTTTTACCTCTCTGCCTACGGCAATACCCGGCGCATGGCCGAAGCACTCGCCGCCGGCGCCGAAAGTCTGGGTGGTGTGCGGGTTTCGCTGTACGACCTTGAAGGCGGTGAAGCCGACATCTTTACCGATCTGGTCGAAGAGGCTGATGGCATCGCCTTTGGCAGTCCGACCATCAACGCCGATGCCGTCAAGCCGATTTGGGATCTGCTCTCATCACTGACCACGGTCAATATCAAAGGCAAGCTTGGTGCCGCCTTCGGCTCCTATGGCTGGAGCGGCGAAGCGGTACGCCTGATCGAAGATCGTCTGCGCGGCCTGAAGCTGCGCGTCCCGGTCGAAGGCTTGCGCATCAAGCTGGTACCGGACGCCCGTGAACTCGACGCATGCCGGGAACTGGGCGAACAGCTGGCCCGTCACCTGACCGGCCGGGTCGAACACCGCGAGGTCGAATTTAGCCAACTGCAGGCCGCGCTCACCTAACAACAGGGGGAAAACAATGCCAAAAGCCAAAGTCACCTTTCAGGATATCGGCGTCACAGTCACCGTGCCGGCCGGTACTCGACTGATCGAAGTATCCGAAAAAGTCGGTGCCGGGATCACCTACGGCTGCCGCGAAGGCGAATGCTGCACCTGCCTGACCAAAATCGTGTCCGGCGGCGAGAATCTCGCCCCTCCCAGCATGCTGGAAGACCAGGTGCTCAAGGACAACATGGCACCACGCGGTCACCGCCTGGCATGCCAGGCACAGATCATCGGCGGCGAACTGGTGGTCAAACCAGCCTGAACGCTGCGATTACCCAACAAGATTAAAAGCAAATACCCAACCTAACCAGAGAAATTCAAATCAACCCGCTTTTCAGGAGAACGTAAAAAATGGCCCTCATCACATTCAGCAGCCCCATGCACAAGGACAAGACGGTCTATGCCGTTGCCGGCAGTCACACCCAGACCATCCTTTCCCTTGCCAAGGAACATCACATCCCGATCGACTTCGGCTGCCAGGAAGGCAACTGCGGCACCTGTCTGGTCAAGGTTTCGTCCGTCGACAACAAGCGCAGCCCCATGGGCGGCCCGTTGAACGTTCGCGAAGTTGCGGCCCTGCTCGAAATGGGTCACATCACCAAAGCCCAGATCGACCAGATGTACGTCGATGACATCCCGCCCACCCAGTGGCGCCTCGCCTGCCAGATGATCGTCCGCGACGAAGACATCCTGGTCGAGTACCCGAGCAAATAAGGCGTCGGCCATGAACGGCCCGGATCGACTGCCCTATCGAGCCACGGTGTTCGCCGAGTTGCTGGCCATGCCAGCCCCGGCAAAGGCCGCGGCCGATCCGAACCGTTCGCTGCTGGCCAGCATGATTGCCGGCCAGCTCGCCGACAACGGCTGCCTTCCTGCCGATCTCGGGCTGGGCGCTGCTGCCTATCAAAATCTGATCCATTGCTACTTTCCGGGACTTAAAGCCCGGGGACCGGCGCGGGCGATCGAGGCCATTCCCGAATGGTGCGATCTGCAAAAACTGTTACTTGACCATCGCGCCAGCCAAAGCCCCACCGAACTGCTGATGGCCAACATTGTCGCCACTGCCTGCGCGGGTCGCGATCACCTTTGGCAAGACCTTGGCTTGGCCAATCGCGAAGAACTGACTAAACTGATGCTGGTAAATTTTCCTGCCCTGGCGCGGGCCAATACCGGCGACATGAAGTGGAAGAAATTCCTCTACCGCCAGTTTTGCTCACGCGAAGGCATCTACGTCTGTCCAGCCCCCTCGTGCGGGGTTTGCAAGGATTACGCAAAATGTTTTGGACCGGAGAACTGATCGCCCGAAACGCTCCTGTAAGGCGCCGCGTCACGGCAGCCCAAGCGCCCCATGTCGATCGAGCCATCGCCGCCTATCTGGGTCTTGCTGTGGGTGACGCGCTAGGCGCCACGGTCGAGTTCCTGACCCCCAACGAAATCCGCCATCAAATCGGCGTCCATGAAAATATAACCGGCGGCGGCTGGCTGCGCCTCAAGGCCGGTCAGGTTACCGATGACACCACCATGTCGCTGGCACTTGGCGCATCAATCCTGTCCAAACGTGCAGTCGACGCCCAGGCAGCGGCCGAAGCCTTCGACGCCTGGATGCGCGCCAAACCCGTCGACATCGGCAACACGGTTCGCCGAAACCTGATCCAGTTCCGCAAGACCGGCAACCCGGAGGCTCCCGCATCCGAGAATGACGCTGGCAACGGCGCAGCCATGCGCGTGTTGCCGGTCGCCCTTGCCTGCTACGGTCGACCGGAAAAAACGACCGTTTCTGCAAGTAATGCCCAGGCGCGCGTCACCCATCACAATGCGCTTTCCGATGCAGCCTGCCAGACGCTGATTTTCATGGTTCAGGATTTGCTGGCCGGCCTGGATACCATCGAAGTCGAGCGCAAGCACGCCGCCAAACTGGTCCGGACTCACCCCATTTTCATCTACGACCGTCGACGCTGCGACAACCCCAGCGGCTATATCGTCGAAACCATGCAGGCCGTCCTTCAGTCATTTTTCGCGACGGAAACATTCGAGGATTGCCTGATCAACGTTGTCAATCGCGGCGGCGATGCCGACACTACCGGCGCCATCGCCGGCATGCTGGCCGGCGCACGTTATGGTCTGAACAGCATTCCAAAACGTTGGCTCAAGGCCCTCGACCCCAAAATCTCCGCCGAGTGCTCAGCCCAGGCCGCAGCCCTGCTCACCCTCAGCCAGGAAACAATGCTGGCCGAAACGCTGACAGAACCACCGAAAATCTGACAGCACGGACCACGGCACCCAAGCGACAGGGCGCTCTGTCAGGTCGTTTTCATCGATGCGTGACGCTTCAGCCAGAAGATGATTTCATCGATATCTGCGTCTTCCGGCCAGCATGCCGTGAACGCATCGAGATCCCTTTGATCAACCAGCGCACGCTCTGCCAACATTAAAAATTGCGTCAGTTCATCTGGATCGTGCAACTGCCTGACCGCCATATTGAATACGGGCTTGCAGCCATAGAAAATATCGTAGTACAGATCAACGAGACCTCCGCAGGGTATGACTGGCAAGGCATCCGCCAATCCTTCAAGGAAAGCCATCTCCGGTTTGTAGCTGAGCAAATTGTCCAGTTCCCCACGGACCTCAGCAGTCTGCGCCTCCTGCCACAAATCAAGCCTGGCCGTCATGCGCTGAATGCGACACGCGGGGTGCTGCCATAGCGACGGGCAGCGTCCACCGCCAGCCCAGCACCAATACTGCCAAACAGGTCCCCTTCAACTACCCTGGCCTGCGGCAAACAGGCTGCGATACGCTGACGCAGGCGCGGTATTCCGCTGGAGCCGCCGGTAAAGAAGATGGTACCGATACCGCTTGCCGCAAGACCGGCATCGGACAGCAAGCGGGTCACGGTTGTTTCGACTTTTTCGACCAGCCCCTCAGTCGCCAAATCGAACGCGATGCGGGTCAGTGTCGCTTGCTCGCCCGGGGCAAAACGATCCAGCGGCAGAACGACGGTATCCCCTGCCGACAGCGCTATCTTGGCCTGCTCGACCTGATGCGCCAGCCAATGCCCGGCCCGCTCCCGGATCAGCGCCAGAAGACGATTCAGGCATTCCGGCGACATTGCATCGAGCAGCAGGTTTTGCTGGTCGGCCCAGACCTGGCGGGCATAGGCGAAATTGATGGTGTGCCAGGTGGCCAGGTTGAAGTAAATGCTGGCCGGCATTTCGCGCCCGCTCTTGAGCAGGCTACGATGCCCCAGCAAAGGCATTACCGATGCCAGACTGAGATGCTTGTCGAAATCCGTCCCACCGATATGAATACCCGTGTTGGCCAGCACATCGCTCCCGCGCTCTGCCGCCTTGGCTCGCTGCGGCGACAGCCGGACAATCGAAAAATCGGATGTGCCACCGCCAATATCCGCGACCAGCACCAGTTCTTCGTGAGCCAGCGTCGTCTCATAGTGAAAGGCCGCAGCGATCGGCTCGTACTGGAAACTGATGTCGCTGAAGCCGACAGAACGAGCGATATCCGCCAGCGTCTGCTCGGCCACCCGGTCTGCCGCCGGGTCATCATCGACAAAAAACACTGGCCGCCCCAAGACGACCTGATCAAAGGCACGTCCGCCCTGCGCTTCGGCACGGGTCTTCAGGCTGGCAATAAAGCGCGCCAGCAAATCGCGAAAAATGACCACCGTGCCTTGAACATCCGTCCGGCCATCGATCAGGCTGCTGCCCAGCAGGCTTTTCAGCGAACGCATCAGGCGGCCCTCGTAACCCTCTAGATATTCCCTGAGTCCAGCCCGACCAACGCTGACGCTGTTCTCCTCAGCATTGAAGAAAACCACCGAGGGCAGCGTCGTCTTGCCATCTTCCAGCGGCAGCAAAGTCGAGCACCCCGACCTTAACCAGCCAACCGTGGAGTTGGAGGTACCAAAGTCAATACCGCAGGCGCGGGCGTAAGAGAAATGAGACATCGCGAAGCTTTGCTGACGGGGCCGCGATGCTACGCGGCGCGGACAACACTGTCCAGCGGCGAACCCAACCACGGGTCTGCTCGAATCATCTCGGCAACGGCTGACTTCATGAATCTGTCATCGTGTGCATCAAACCCTGAAGCGCTTATCCGGGCACGATCATGCCGGCAACCAGAGTTGGCAGACGTGAGGCCATATCGCACGCATTTGAACCAAAATTGCGTAGCATCAACACGGATCACGAAGATTGGACTCAAAATATAAATTGGCACCTTGATGGAAGCATCATGAGACGTGCGTACATTCGCCAATTTTCTGCACATTCGCGCGCTCCGGATACTGCGGGCGATGAGGATGCGGGCGCATCATGCGCATGGACAAGAATTGCTCACGAGCTTGGCGCATTACCCGAGCAGACGCTCAACATCGCCTACCTGGCGGTCGATCGCCACGCCCATTCACCCATGGCCGAGAAGCCGGCATTCCGATTTGTGGGGCTGGATCATGGCCCGCGCTCGGTCAGCTACCGTGAACTTGCCGGGCTGACCAACAAATTTGCCAACGTCCTGACCTCGTTAAACGTCGTCAAAGGGGATTATGTATTCGTAATGTGCGACCGCAGACTGGAACTGTACGTCGCCATACTGGGTGCATTGAAGATTGGCGCGGTCGTCTCACCTCTTTTTCAGGCCTTTGGCCCGGAACCTGTACGCAATCGCATCGCACAAGCAAAAGCCAGTGTTCTGGTGACGACAGCCGTGACCTATCAACGCAAAATCGCGGTGCTGCGCACCGAACTGCCGAGCCTGAAACACGTCCTTCTGGTAGACACCGCCGAATCTGGCGCCATTGCCGATACGCTGGATCTGCAATCACTGCTGCTGCATGCTGCCGATACGCCGGCGCTGGTCCCAACCTTTGCCGAAGACCCGGCATTGCTGCATTTCACCAGTGGAACGACCGGCATGCCGAAAGGGGCCATCCACCTTCATCGTGCCGTCTTCAGCCATGTCGCGACCGCGCGCACCGCACTCGACTTGCGTTCGGATGACGTCTATTGGTGTACCGCCGACCCGGGCTGGGTGACTGGCATGAGTTACGGCATCATCGCACCGCTGGTGCTTGGCGTGACGAGCATCGTGGACCAGGCTGACTTCGACGCAACACGCTGGATTCAAACCCTCCAGCATGAGCGGGTGAATGTCTGGTACACCGCACCAACGGCGATTCGCATGCTGATGAAGGGCGGCCCTGCATTATTGGCAGGTCAGCATTTTCCGGATCTGCGTTTTATTGCCAGTGTCGGCGAAGCGCTGAATCCCGACGCAGTCTGGTGGGGACTGGATGCCCTCGGGCAGCCGATTCACGACAACTGGTGGCAGACCGAGACCGGCAGCATCATGATCGCCAATACACGCGTGGGAGACATAAAGCCAGGCTCCATGGGGCGGCCCTTGCCCGGCGTCAACGCCCATGTGGTCCGCCGCCTGCCCGGCCATACTATCGAAATGATCGACACCCCGGACACCGTCGGTGAATTGGCGCTGGAAGCCGGTTGGCCATCCATGTTTCGCGACTATCTTGGTCAGTCCGAGCGCTACCACGAATGTTTTATCGACAACCTGTATCTCTCCGGTGATCTGGTTCGGCGGGATAGTGGTGGCTACTACTGGTTTGTAGGGCGACGCGATGATGTCATCAAGTCGGCTGGACACCTGATCGGGCCGATTGAGGTCGAGAACGTATTGATGGAACACCCGTCGGTCGCTGAGGTCGGTGTCATCGGCAAGCCGGATGCCCTAGCCGGCGAAGCGATCAAGGCCTTTGTCGTGCTCAAGCGCGAAGCCATGCCTAGCGACCACCTGCGCCAGGAGCTGATGGCACATGCACGTCGGCGTCTGGGCGCCGCAGTCGCGCCCAAGGAAATTGCTTTCGCCGAAGCGCTGCCACATACTCGCAGCGGAAAAATCATGCGTCGACTCCTCAAGTTCAGGGAACTCGGCTTGCCGGAAGGTGATTGCTCGACGCTGGAATAACGGGAGTGACGATGACACTGAACAACGAACAAGTCCGCGCGGCCGTACTGGACATTCTGAAGACGCTGGCCCCGGAAATTGATCCAGGTCGCCTCATTGCCGACAAGCCGCTGCGCACGCAAATCGATCTGGACTCCATGGACTGGCTGAACGTGCTGGAAACCATTCATGAAAAGCTGGGTGTGAATATTCCAGAAATCGACTATGGCAAAGTCGTGACGCTTGACGGAATCATCACCTATCTGGCATCCCGAGTCCCGGAACCCAGGGCGGAGCGACCGTCGTGAGCGACTATCCGGCCGAACTGGTTCGCACACGCTACCTGTTCGATGGCAGCCCGGTCACAATCCGCCCGATCCGGCGGGAAGATGCCCCCATGGAACAGGACTTTGTACGACATCTTTCACCGAACTCCCGTTACAAGCGTTTCATGTCCACCTTCAAGGAGCTGCCACCCGGCAAACTGAAATACCTGACCGAAATTGATTACGTTCGGCATCTGGCGCTGGTGGCAGTAATTCAACAGGACGGGAAGGACCTGGAAATCGGCGTTTCGCGATATGTCGGCAATCCGACCGGAAACACCTGTGAATTTGCGGTTGCCGTCGATGATGCCTGGCAAGGCAGTGGCGTCGCCGGCATCCTCATGATGACGTTGATTGACGCCGCAAAGGCGCGTGGCATGCGCAGCATGGAAGGCTTTATCCTTGCCTCGAACGACAAAATGCTCAAATTCGCACGTCAACTCGGTTTCTCGTTGCACCATGACCCGGACGACCCGGGCGTGGTTATTGCCACCCGATCGCTGTAGAACAAATCAGCGGGCATCACCCTCAAGCAATTCTACCTGGATGGGCGGCTGCTTTCAGGAAGCGGCCCAGCCGGGCAACTGCAACGACCATCCGCAGATCGTCAGGCTTGCTGAAGGACTGATGTAATTTGCATATTCCCCTTGCAACTGGTCGCTTCTTATAAAATCCTTGATAAGGAATTACATTGACGATCAGCAAAATATTTCCAGGAGAATCAAAATGACGATGAAAGTTCTGGGCTTTGCCGCCCAATCTGCAAGCGCAGCGCTGGCGCCCTACCATTTTGAGCGTCGTGATCCCCGTCCGGATGATGTCGAAATCGAAATTCTCTATTGCGGGGTATGTCACTCGGACCTGCATATGGCTCGCAACGATTGGGGCTGGAGTTTTTACCCCATCGTCCCCGGACACGAAATCATTGGTCGAGTCGTCAGCGTTGGCGCGGCAGTTACCAGGTTTAACGTTGGCGAGCACGTGGGGATCGGCTGCATGGTGGACTCCTGCCAGCATTGTTCGCCCTGTGTGCAAGGCCTGGAACAATATTGCGAACAAGGACATACCCTGACCTACGGCAGCAAAGACCGCATCGATGGCCTGCCAACCTACGGCGGCTATTCCGAGAAAATTGTCGCCACCGAGCGGTTCGTGGTGAAGATACCCGATGGCTTGGACCTCGCCGGTGCGGCCCCGTTGCTCTGCGCCGGCATCACGACCTGGTCACCACTCCGCCATTGGCGGGTCGGACCCGGCAGCCGGGTTGCGATCGTGGGCCTGGGTGGCCTGGGACACATGGGAATCAAACTGGCCAAAGCACTTGGTGCCGAGGTCACGCTGTTTACGCGCTCCCCGGGCAAGGAAGGTGATGCACGTCGCCTGGGTGCTGACCACATCATTCTTTCTACCGATGTCACCCAGATGCGGGCTGCGAAAAACCAATTTGATCTGATTGTCGACACGGTTCCTTACCAGCATGACGTCAATCCTTATCTGCCCACACTAGCGCTGAACGGAACACTGGTGCTCGTCGGACTGCTGGGCGACCTGGCCCCGACCCTGAGCACCGTGCCACTGATTCTTGGGCGCAAGGCTGTTGCCGGTTCAGTCATCGGTGGCATTGCAGAGACTCAGGAAATGCTGGATTTTTGCGGACAGCACAACATAACCTCGGATATCGAGATCATCAACATGCAGGACATCAATGGTGCTTATGAGCGAATGTTGAACGGCGACGTCAAGTATCGGTTCGTCATTGACATGGCCACCCTCAAGCCCTGAGAACGTTGCCCTGCATTCCTGTCATGAATGATACGGACTCAATCGGGAAGGCCATGCCTTGCCCGGTCAGTGCCCGCAACCATGAATTGAGACAACACGCTGCGGTCGATCGCGAGCCAGCCCGTTTCCCGGCTGGCGCTGAAGAAAATCAGAGCTGGCTGAGCAGTTCCATTTTCTTGGTGGAATATTCCTGCTCAGTCAGGATGCCTTTCTGGAACAGGTCGGCCAGTCGTTCGATCTTGGCAAAGACATCACTGTCTTGCGCCGGGGAAGCCTGCTGATAGGCTGGCGCATTGTTGAATTGCGGCTGGGGCGGCGCCATGAAGTTTTGTTGCGGCGGCTGCGGTGCTTGCTGCTGTTGCAGGTAGCCATTCACGCTGATGACCGGCAGGCTGTTGACGGCGATCGTGCCGTACTGGCTGCTGAACGTCATTGAGTCATTGCCGCCCTGCTGTTGAGAAACGCCGCCAATTTGATTATCCAGCGTGTCGTAGACGGTCACTTGCCCGCCAATATCGACGACCAGACGACGCGACGAGGGAAATACGGCGTAGCGCACATTGTTCTGACCGCCGGTGGAAGACGGTGAGCCCAAATCGCCCGGCCACCATTGACCGGCCGCAGCAGCGGATACGAACAGGCTGCCGCCCTGGGCATTGTTCGAGGACTGAAACTGGCTTTGGCTGACCGGCGGGCGAAAGTACGCCGGCTGATTCATCAGCTGGTTGGAGATTTCAACGCACAGCCCATCGACCTTGGACTTCAGGCCGTAGTTGAACATGTCGCCGACCATCGTCATGCCGCCCTGCATCCACTGGCCTGACCCCCCGAGTTCCGGGTGGCTGAATTGGGCCATGGTGCCATTGCCGTTCATGACCGCATAGAGCATGGTGATAGCCGCATCGGTACTGACCCCGTAGCGTTGCGCCAAATCCTGAATAAATTGCTGCCCCTGTGCTGATAGTTGTTGCATGACCGACTCCTGGCTAAAACGCCCAAATTTTGAAGAACTGCTGCCGACAGTTTACAGGGGTTTCAGGTCAGTCGATGATTTGCGATCAAATCAGGCGGCTTTTCGCAACAGATTCAGGCAGTCCAGCGAGGCGGCCAGATCCAGGGCGCTGAAGTCGTCAAAATTCTTCAATTTGGCGTTGGCACCTTTGTTGAGCAGCAATTTGACCAGGTCCGGCTTGCTGTTTGAGGACACGTACATGAGGCAACTGGCGCCGTTGCCATTTTGAACATTGATGTCGATGCCGGCTGCGATCAGGCATTCGATGACTTCGTGGCTGCCGTTGTAACAGGCCAGCCACAGGGCGTTGCAACCGTCGGCATTGAGGGCCTGGAGGTCGACGCCCAGGGCGATGAGCTCTTCCACGATATCCAGCCGCCCAAGCTTGGCGGCGCGCATCAGTGGTGTAAAACGGCCATCCGCGTGCGGGGCATTGATGTTGTCGGCGACAAATCCGTGTTCGGTGAGAAAGGCAGCAAGTTGCGGCGTCATGAGGTTTCCTGTTGGCGTTGGGGATAAGGCGGGCCGGTTTCGATGCGATCATCGGTAATCGGCGTGCCGATGGTGAAGTGATAAACGCTTTGATAGCGCTGACCAGTGAGCCCAATGAGCTGGTGGACAGGGTCGTCAAAGAAACAGCCGATGCCGGTACCGCGCAGTTCAGCGGCTTCCGCTTCGAGGTAAAGCACCTGCCCGACCAGCCCTGCTTCACGCAAAAGTTCGCGATAGCCGTGGCCGCTGGCCGTGGCGTTGTCGAATTCGCCGAGCATGCCAAGCGAGAAGGCACTGGTCGAGGCAATGTCCTGATGACAGGACAGCGAACGTGCCAGGCGCTGCATTTCCTGCAGACCGATTTCGGCGAGCTGGATCAGGCCGAGATGCGGCGGACATTCGCGGTCAAAGTCAGTCACCGCGCGACGGGTCGCAAAGCGCTGGTCGGCGGGCGTCAGCGCTTGTGGCAGGTCGATACCTGCAGCCGGCGTCCGCGGCAGCAGATAGAGACCGCTGGGCAAACCATCGACGCGCAGGACAAACAGCAGCAAATGGATGCGTGTGAGGCCGGGTTGCGCCAGCCAAGGCAGGTGTGGCCGGGGCAGCACCGCGTCGAGCATCCGGTAAAAAGCAGGCTTGGTCAGCGCATAGCGCGGATCAAAACGCTGGCCGCTACGCCGCTGGCGAATGATTTCGGCGGTCCCCACCGGGCGGGGGTTGGGGTGTGGCCCGAGCACCGGCACGGGTGCGGACAGCGTGACTTCGTTGTCGGTGCCGGTTTCGCGGCTGGCAACGGCAACCTGATCGATCGCTGGCCAACGATACCCGGGTGACGGGTCAATGCGTCCTGGTTTGCCTTGCCAGGTCGCCGTATCCAGCCATGCGGACAATACCTTGCCCGCGGGGAACTCGCCGAGCCCCGGGGCACGGATGGCAAGCAGGATTTCCGGCTCCTCGGTTTCCGTGAAGGCGTAGCGGGATGGTGGAAAATCGACCGGCCGATCCAGGCCGAGGCAATGGCTCAACCCATCGGCCGTCATGAATATCGGCACGACTTCCCAACCCAGCAGCGCAGCAGCATAGGCCAGCGCGCCTACCGCGTGGCCCACATCAAGCTGACAGTAGCGGAAGGCGCGTTCGCCATATTTCCAGGCTTCACGCCACATGATGCTGGACAGTCCAATGGCGAGCCATGCACCGTGCTGCCCTGGGCGGGTCAGCGCCCGTCCTTCGAGAACATGGTTTTCAGGATCGTAGTGCTGCAGGCCCTCACCAATTCCGGGCAAACCAGCGCTCAATACGTAGGCTTCGACCGGATGCAGGTTGCCAGAGGACGGATTACAGCGCAGTGCCCAGCGATTCGGCCCCCAGCTTTTCCAGGCAGATATCCCGAAGGAGAGTTCGAGCAGCGCGCCGAGACTGTTCAGGTCGGGAAAAATTTCATTTTCGGGCTTTTTTTCCAGTTGACCGTAGGGACGCTCGTAACGGTCGCCGGTCAGCGGCAATTCCAGCTGCGGCGCGCCCGGGTAGTGGCGAAATGCTGCGGGCTGGGCATCCCAGTCCAGCTGGCCCGGGCCTTCCGCGTAGGCGTCGAAGCGATGTTTGGTCCGCGCGTGATAGGCGCGGACGACGTCTTGGGGCGTATCCGGCAAAATTGGGGGCTTTCAGATGACGTAGCAGGCAGTGACCCGGAAGTCAGCGATGCCAATCTCCCCGTCGTCCTCATAGACAGTAATCGCGCGCAGTTGTTCGCCTTCGCACAGGGTACTGACCGAGGCGCCGGTTTGCGGCGTGTAGACGATGCCATGCATGGAGCAGCGCAGAAAGCGTCCGGTGTGGTCGAAAACCCTGTCTTCCTCGCCATCCAGCCGGCGCGGCATGTGCACGCAACGGTTGATGTAGGCGTAGGCCTTGCCGTCGAAACGCAGGAGAAGGCAATCCTCCTCCCGCCCTTCGAACACCATGGTCAGTTTGCGATACTGGCCATCGGCCAGCTCACTCACCGGGCAAACGGCAAATTTCTGTGCAATCTGATCCACCGCCCTCACCCCTTTTTCAGGCACCCCGCCAGCGCCGAATCCATCGTGGACAGGTGCGCAGCGAACCACGCCGGCAGGTTTCTGACGTAATCGCGTGCCATGCCGAGCCGGCCGGCCGCGACGCCGCGCGAGAAATGCGCCAGCTCTCCCAGCACCCGAAGGTGCTCGCTGTGGTGTTCGCCAATCGCCGGAAACCGGCAAGCCTTCATCAGCTTGCCTTCGTGCTCGAAATGCTGGCGGGTGTGCTCATGCAGACGGATGAACAAGGCTGGAAAATCTTCGTCGGAAGCCACGAGCAAGGCATAGGAGAGCTCTACAAATTCGCGGTGGGTATCGTCCATTTCGGCGACACCCAAGCCATAGCGAGCCTCATCCCAGACCATCAGATGGCTCCGTGCGTTTCGCGCTTGGCGTTGTTGGTCGTCTTCAGGGCATCGTCCAGACTCATGCTCGGCGACTTGAACTTGTAGGACTTGAGGGCGTTATAGACAGTCGCCACCTTGTCGGCGGCACTCAGCCCCTTGAAGTCGCCCTTGTCCAACGCCACCAGATCGGCCAGCTCGTTCCAGACCATGCCCTGAACCAGCGGAATGAACGCCACGGTCGCACCGTTGGCGATCGTCGAGAAGGCATTCGGAATGTTCACGGTGAAGAAGACGGCGATCGTGCCGGCATTGAACTCGGCACCGAACTTTTCGAGGACGAAGGGAAATTGTTGCAGTTCATCGAGCGATCCGGAGATCAGTTTCAGACTCGACGCATCGCCAAGCAGAACTGCCTGCTTGAGCACTTCCGTCGGCGGCTTGCGGCGACCATTGGCATCGGCCACTTCGCCTTCCTGCAGGATCAGCTCGCCGCGATAAGCAACAAGACCGGGCTCGCTGCTGGCTTCCTTGAAATTGGCGTTGAAGAAAAGGGATTCGTAACGATCAAGCGACATGGTTCTTCCTTGGCGGATTAAATGAATTAGGCAGCAATCGCGGCGCCGATCAGATCGAAGACATCCGCTTCAATCAGTTCCAGCTTCTGCTTCTTGCAAAAACGACGCTCCTTGTCGGTCGGGTTCTGGATCAGCACCCAGCCGGCCGGTTCGGCGGCGGCGTAAATGACATCGGACATCACCATGCGCTCGGTATCGCGGTTCAGGCGCATGCCCATCAGCAGGTATTGCTTGCCCTTGCGCAGCTCCTTGACGACCGGCGGAATGGAGAAGCCACCCATCAGCTCGGTAATGAAATCGACATAGTCGGCATCGGATGCGATGTAATTGGCTTCCGGCTTCGGCGTGCCCATCGGCTTGTACAGGATGGGGATACCCGGATTGATGACCTCGGTCTTCTGGTAGGCGACGCCATCCCAGAAATAGAGTTTGTAGCGGAAATCAGTGCCACCCAGGCGGGCAATGCCGACGATCAGGTTGTGCGGCACATCGGCGTAGGAATCCTGCAGTTGCGTGTCACGGTTGATGTCGATCACGTAATGCGGTGCGATGGCCTTGATCCAGTCATGAACCGCGCCGCGCGTCCAGGTTGTCTCGCCATAGGTACGGTTGAGAAACTTGGTGACGGCGCTGCGGCCACGCTTCAATTCGACATTCATCGCCGCACGTGGAAACTCGTACATCAGTTTTGCGGCCATCGGCTTGCCGTCGTTCATCGCATAAATCAGCGAATCGCTGTCTGCGGGCATCGGCGCGCCCGTCGCCGCATTTTTGACATCGGCCAGCACGCCGGGGCCAAGGTAGGGAACGATGCTGCCATCCTTGAGGCCGGCCAGCAGTTTTTCACGCAATTCTGGGGTCATGTTGTTCGCTCTAAAATGGGGTGTAGCCCTCATTCAGCAAATTCCACGCCTGATTGCACTTCCCCATTTGGCGGCCATCTTCAACGGCAATCACGTTGGATTGTCGTGTTCGCGACAGTGTTTTTTGACGAACGCACGACAATGGCCATTAACCCGAACGGGAATTATCCTGATGCCTCCCATTGGGTGATATGTTCTGATTCCAACCGAATTTACTCATCGCGAACACCATGCCAACCAACCCTGACACTCAATCCCGCGGCCCGCTGGCCGGCATCAAGGTCGTCGAATTCGCCGGCATCGGCCCCGGCCCTTTCTGCGGCATGCTACTGGCCGACATGGGCGCCGAAGTCACCCTGCTTGAACGTGCCGGCGGCACGTTTGCCTCACAGTTGTTCGGCGGTGGGCGCAAGGCAGTGGCCAATCGCGGCAAAAAATCATTGTGCATCGACCTCAAGCACCCGGAGGCCAAGGCCCTCGTTTTCAAGCTGATTGAGGACGCCGATGTGCTGATCGAGGGCTTTCGTCCTGGCGTCATGGAACGTCTCGGTTTTGGCCCGGACGAATGCCTGGCCCTGAATCCCCGCCTGATCTACGGCCGGATGACCGGCTGGGGCCAGACCGGCCCGCTCGCCCCGCGCGCCGGACACGATGCCAATTACGCGGCCATAGCCGGCGTGCTGGATACCGGGCGTCACCACGGCGGTGCGCCATGGGCCCCGCCAACGCTGGTCGGCGACATGGGCGGTGGCGGACTGATGCTGGCCTGGGGTATCGCCTGCGCCCTGCTTGAAGCCCAGCGCTCGGGCAAAGGTCAGGTCATTGATGCCGCCATGTGCGAAGGCGCCGCCGTCCTCGCCCATGGCCTGTTCAATCTTGAAGCCCTAGGCGAATGGCATGGCCACTGCGCCATCGATTCCAGCGCTCCGTTCTACGACGTGTATCAGTGCGCCGACGGCGCGTGGATCAGCGTCTGCCCGCTCGAACCGCAGTTTTACAAGACTTTCGTTGAGCGCCTTGGCCTGGCCGGCGACCCGGATTTCAGTGGCAAGCAATACGACACCCGGCGCTGGCCCGTCATGAAGGAAAGGCTGACGGCCATCTTCAGGGCTGAGCCACGCGAACACTGGAATACGTTGTTTGATGACACCGACGATTGCGTCTGGCCCGTGCTGAGCATGACCGATGCCCCCACGCATCCGCACAACGTGGCGCGCGAGGCATTTATCGCGGTTGCCGGCGTGCAACAACCGGCACCGGCGCCCCGGCTGTCCAGAACACCGGGTGCCATTCAAAGCCCGCCGCCGCTGCTCGGCGAACATTCGCGCGAACGACTGGCGATGCTGGGTCTGACGGCCGAAGAAATCGAGCGCCTGGCGGTTGCCGGCGTTGTCAGTGATCCGGTACCGTTTTGAAATCAGGCCCGACTCCGGCAACATCGACGCCCGGGTCTGGCGTGACTCGCGACAGCGATTGCTGCGGTCAACCGGGAAAAATGCGCAAATTCGAAATATTCGGCCTGCTAGCCTGAGACCACTCTGTTCCGTCCGAGTTTTTTTGCACGGTAGAGTGCGGCATCCGATCGTTTCAGCAAGCTCTCTGTCGTTTCGTCGGCCAGATGCTGGACCACGCCTATACTCACCGTGACCGGCGGCAAATGCGGCAGCCTGGTTTTCTCAACCGTCACCCGCAAACTCTCGGCCACGCCGAGCGCGCTTTCAAGGTCGGTTTGTGGCAGCAGGACCATAAACTCCTCCCCGCCCCAACGACAGACCGCGTCCGCATCCCGCACGCGGGCCTCAAACGTCCTGGCAAGCAGGATCAGAACCTCATCTCCGGCATGATGGCCGTGCTGGTCATTGATCGCCTTGAAATAATCGGCGTCCACCAGCATCAGGCAGTAATCCAGGTCATGGCGACGTTTTTGTCCATGCGCCACTTCCAACATCTGGACAAACCGTCGCCGGTTCCACAGTCCGGTCAGGTGGTCTCGCGAGGCAGCGTGCTGCAACTCGTTCTTGAGTCGCTTCTGCTCGGTCACGTCGTGGATGATGCATAACATCAGCCGCCGGCCGCCAAGCTCCAGTGGACCGGCATAGGTCTGCACATCGCGCAGGCTGCCATCAGCCAGACGATGAACAAAGTTCAAGGGTTTGTGGCCGCCAGGCAGTTTGGCGACCTCGTTCATGATGGGCAAGACCTCCCGCCCCAGCGCGTTGATTTGCCAGGTATGTTTCAGGCAAAACGTGTCGTGGGAATAACCGTAAAACCTCATTGCGGCAAAATTGGCATCGACGATTCGACCATCGGAACCCGGGTCAATCAACAGCATCGGTGCACTGTTCGAGTGAAATAACTTCTCGTAGAAACGATCTTCTTGCCGCTCGGACGATTAATTACTGGTAGCCGGCAGACTCGCCAGTATCCCTTCAACCAGAATTTCCTCCGCCTGCCCATCTCGTTTCAGCAGTGACAGCCGACAACTCAATGGCGCCGGCTTTCCTTCACGCTGAACCGTCCATATTTCAACCACTTGCTCTTGCGCACGAAGCGCCGGCAGGTAGGCCTCCAGATGTTCCTGAGCATGAGCAGAGTGAGTGCCATGGCGCACAGCCGGCAGATCGACGCCGAATGACAGCTCTTTCGCCGTGTTATTGGCGAAAATGAATTCCTGGGCGATTGGCGACACAATCCACACCGGAGTGCCAAGAAGCGTCAAAGCGACATGCGAGTTCATCGGAGTGATTGGAGGCGCCGTTGGGTTAAAAATTGCGAAACATTGAATATCAATTGCAACCTGAATTCTAACGGCTATGGTATCCAATATTCGTGAATGAGTTCTCATCAGTCGTACCGGCCCTGCCAGGATTCCCGCAAACCCTGTGATGAGCAATCCAGCCATGCCAGCACCAGACCCGCGGGCAGCGCGCAGGACGCCGCCGTGCGGTGTCACATCGTAGACAATGTCACATCAACCACGCCACCAATGACCAGAAACTCATCCTCACCCTGCAGCACCCCGGGCAGCAGGCCACACTGGAAAAAAATCTTGGTCAACGGGATTTCGGCTTCAAGAATGTAATCACCAAACTCGCAGGCGCGCTCGCGGCTGCAGGTAAATGAATTGAGATTGTTGAGCAGGACAATGCGCCGCCCGCTCCCCATCTTGGCCAGAACCTCGTGATCAGCCAGGCTATTGACGCCCCGATACAGCGTCACGTGACGCGCGCCCTGATGGCGTTGCGCCAACTCGAACTGGCAGAAGGTGTAGAGCAGATCAAGCTGCGCCTCCAGTGCATTGGTGCCATATAACCCCTGGGAACGCATTTCCAGATAGCGCCGATAGCCTTCGCTGGTCGGATCACGTAATGCCTGCCCGTGATAACGCGGCATCAGGCCAAAGCGCGACTCAACCCACCCTTTGAGTACCGCGCCTTCGCGACTGTCCGAATCAAAGCTCCAGCCACGAATCATCTTGATGTAGTTGGCCTTGGCACGCCCTTTCCGGTGTCCGGTAAAACCCACCTCTTCCGGTCGTTCAAGCCGGAAGTGTACGGTCATGTAGTCGCGAAAGACATTTGCGCGTGCGTCTGGCGTCGCGGCATGCAAGCGCCGAAACAGATCGCCATGCAATTCGGCCACCCCGTCAATCAACAGCGGACTCGGATATTGCTGATAGGCAAGCCCTCCCAGAACCACCGCTGGCAAATTGCAACGATTGATCGACAGTCTTGCCTGCCTGGGCAGTGTCGCTTTGTCGTCACCCCTACAAAGCGTAGGGGAATTGTCGGATGTATCCGTGCTGGCGACTGCCAGACTATTTTTAGAAATCATTTACGAATCAATCAATTATGGTCTGCCAGTCGACCTGGCACGCTACGTGCAGAAGGTGAGGTGCGACTCTCAAAGATTCCTTCGCAAATCGACTGACAGACTAAGGAGATTACACCATGGCAAAACTGCGTCAATGCGCCATCTACGGCAAAGGCGGCATCGGCAAGTCGACCACCACCCAGAATCTGGTGGCGGCACTCGCTGAATCCGGCAAGAAAGTAATGATTGTTGGCTGCGATCCGAAAGCCGACTCAACCCGCCTGATCCTGCACAGCAAGGCTCAGACCACCGTCATGCACCTGGCTGCTGAAGCCGGCTCGGTGGAAGATCTCGAACTGGAAGACGTCCTTTCCGTCGGTTTCGGCGGCATCAAGTGCGTTGAATCCGGTGGCCCGGAACCCGGCGTCGGCTGTGCCGGCCGCGGCGTCATCACCGCCATCAACTTCCTGGAAGAAGAAGGCGCCTACAGCGAAGACCTAGACTTCGTTTTCTACGACGTGCTGGGTGACGTGGTCTGTGGTGGCTTCGCCATGCCGATCCGCGAAAACAAGGCGCAGGAAATCTACATCGTCTGCTCCGGCGAAATGATGGCCATGTACGCGGCGAACAACATCGCCAAGGGTATCGTCAAGTATGCGAACTCCGGCGGTGTCCGCCTGGCTGGCCTGATCTGCAACAGCCGCAACACCGACCGCGAAGACGAACTGATCATGGCCCTGGCTTCCCGCCTCGGTACCACGATGATTCACTTCGTGCCGCGTGACAACGCTGTCCAGCACGCTGAAATCCGCCGCATGACCATGGTTGAATACGATCCGTCCCACAAGCAGGCTGACGAATATCGCCAGCTCGCCAACAAGATCGTGGCCAACACCAACTTCGTCATCCCGACCCCGATCGAGATGGAAGAGCTGGAAGAGCTGCTGATGGAATTCGGCATTATGGAAGTGGAAGACGAGTCCATCGTCGGCAAGACTGCCGCCGAACTGGCTGCCGAAGCTGCTGCTGCCTAAGTTGTGCAAGACACGGCGGGTTGGCACCAGTCCAGCCCGCCACTTTCAACCAGTACGTTGGCCACAGATTGGTGGCAGCGTCAGGAGGAAAACATGACGACCTTGTCTCGCGAAGAAACCGAAGCCCTCATTGCCGAGGTGCTGGAGGTTTATCCGGAAAAAGCCCAGAAAGACCGCGCCAAGCACCTCGCGGTCAACGATCAAACGATTGAACAATCCAAGAAGTGCATCACTTCCAACCGCAAGTCCCTGCCGGGCGTCATGACCATTCGTGGTTGCGCCTACGCTGGCTCCAAGGGCGTGGTCTGGGGTCCGATCAAAGACATGATCCACATTTCGCACGGCCCTGTCGGCTGCGGTCAATATTCCCGCGCCGGTCGCCGTAACTACTACGTCGGTACGACTGGCGTCGATACCTTCGGCACGATGAACTTCACCTCGGACTTCCAGGAAAAGGACATCGTTTTCGGCGGCGACAAAAAACTCGCCAAGCTGATCGACGAAGTCGAAGCACTCTTTCCGCTGCACAAGGGTATCTCGGTTCAGTCCGAATGCCCGATCGGGCTCATCGGTGACGACATCGAGTCCGTCTCCAAAAAAGGCGCTGCCAACATCGGCAAGCCTGTTGTTCCGGTTCGCTGCGAAGGCTTCCGCGGTGTTTCGCAGTCGCTGGGCCACCATATTGCCAACGACACCATCCGTGACTGGGTGCTCGACAAGCGTGATGGCCAGCCTTTCGAATCGACTCCGTATGATGTCGCCATCATCGGTGACTACAACATCGGTGGCGATGCCTGGGCGACCCGCATCATCCTCGAGGAAATGGGCCTGCGCGTCGTTTCCCAGTGGTCCGGCGACGGCACCATTGCCGAAATGATGAATTCCCCGAAAGTGAAGCTGAACCTGCTGCACTGCTATCGTTCGATGAACTACATCTCGCGCCACATGGAAGAAAAATACGGCATTCCTTACCTGGAATACAACTTCTTCGGGCCGACCAAGATCATCGAATCCCTGCGCAAGATCGCTGCCTTCTTCGATGACTCCATCAAGGAAAAGACCGAAGCGGTCATCGCCCGCTATCAGCCCATGGTTGACGAGATCATCGCCAAGTTCAAACCACGTCTGCAGGGCAAAAAGGTCATGCTCTATGTAGGTGGACTGCGTCCCCGTCACGTCATCGGCGCCTACGAGGATCTCGGCATGGAAGTCATCGGTACCGGCTACGAATTCGGCCACAACGACGACTACGACCGCACCATCAAGGAAATGGGCGACGCCACCCTGCTTTATGACGATGTCACCGGCTTCGAACTGGAAGAGTTTGTCAAGAAACTGAAGCCGGACATGGTCGGCTCGGGCATCAAGGAAAAGTACATCTTCCAGAAGATGGGCATTCCGCTCCGCCAGATGCACTCCTGGGACTACTCCGGCCCGTATCACGGCTACGACGGTTTCGCCATCTTCGCCCGCGACATGGACATCGCCCTGTCCAGCCCGGTCTTTGGCAATCTGGTCCCGCCCTGGAAAAAGGCTGTTGCTGAAGAAGTGAAGAAGGCCGCCTGAGTCAGCTCAACGGCAAATCCTTGAACCTTAAGCCCGGCACCGCAGATGAGCGGTACGGGCAAGGAGATAGCAAATGCAAACCGCAGAAAAGATCAACCCCTGTTATCCGCTGTTCCGCGACGACGACTACAAGAAGAACCTGGCTGAAAAGCGTGTCCTTTTTGAAGAAATGAATCCGCCGGAAAAAGTCTGGGAAACCTTCGTGTGGACCACCACCAAGGAATATCAGGATCTCAATTTCAAGCGCGAAGCCCTGACGATTGACCCCGCCAAGGCCTGCCAGCCGCTCGGCGCCGTCCTCTGCGCCTCCGGCTTCCACAAGACCCTGCCCTACGTGCATGGTTCGCAAGGCTGTGTGGCTTACTTCCGCACCTATTTCAACCGTCACTTCAAGGAACCGTGCTCCTGCGTATCCGACTCGATGACGGAAGACGCAGCCGTGTTCGGTGGTCAGAAGAACATGATCGACGGTCTGGAAAATGCCAAGGCCATCTACAAGCCGGACATGATCGCTGTTTCCACCACCTGTATGGCAGAAGTCATCGGTGATGACCTGAACGCCTTCATCAACAACACCAAGAAGGCCGGCAACATTCCTCAGGAATACCCGGTTCCCTTCGCCCATACCCCGTCTTTCGTCGGTTCGCACACGACTGGTTGGGACAACATGGAAGAAGGCATCCTGCGCTCCTTCACGCTGAACTTCATGGACGGCAAGAAGATCGGTTCGAACGGCAAGATCAACATCGTTCCGGGCTTTGAAACCTACCTCGGCAACTTCCGCGTCATCAAGCGCATGTTGGCTGAAATGGATGTCGATTACACCTATCTGTCGGACTGCAGCGAAGTCTTCGACACGCCGGCCGATGGTGAATTCCGCATGTACGCCGGTGGCACGACGATGGATGAAGTCAAGGATGCGCCGAATGGCATCACCACCGTTCTGCTGCAGCCAACCCAGCTGGAAAAGACGAAGAAATTCGTTGAAAACACCTGGAACCATGACATCCCGAAGCTCAACATTCCGATGGGTGTCGAATGGACTGATGAATTCCTGATGAAGGTTTCCGAAGTGACCGGCAAGGCCATTCCGGAATCTCTGGCCAAGGAACGCGGTCGCTGCATGGACCTGATCTCCGACAGCCATGCCTGGCTGCACGGCAAGAAGTTTGCCCTCTACGGCGACCCGGACTTCGTGCTGGGGATGGTCAAAATCCTGCTCGAAGTCGGTGCCGAGCCGACCCATATCCTGGCCCACAATGGCAACAAGCGTTGGGCCAAGGCGGTCGAGAAGCTGCTCGCTTCCAGCCCGTTTGGTGTCAATGGCAAGGTGTATGCGGGCAATGACCTGTGGCACATGCGTAGCCTGTGCTTCACGGACAAGCCTGACTTCCTGATCGGCAACAGCTATGGCAAGTACATCCAGCGCGACACCCGCCACCTCGGCGAAGCGTTCGAAGTACCGTTGATCCGCCTCGGCTTCCCGCTGTTCGATCGTCATCATCTGCATCGTCAGACCACCATGGGCTACGAAGGCATGATGTCCATCGTGACCCAGCTGACCAATGCCGTCCTTGAGCAACTCGACAAGGAAACGATCGGTATGGGTACCACGGACTACAACTTCGACTTGGTTCGTTAATTCGAAATGCCGGTGGGCGGCAGCTCGCTGCTCACCGGTTCTGCAGGAGCAGTTGTATGGCCAACATCATGATCCAACAGGACGCCAAGGGCGGGTTGGTCTTTTACCTCCCGAAGCGCGACCTGGAAGCGTCCATCGAGTCCATCGAATTCGACACCGCGGAGAAATGGGGTGGCGAACTGAAGCTGGACAACGGTGGGACTTACTACATCGACCCGATCGCCAAGCCGCCACGGCTGCCCATTTCCCTGCGTGCCAAGCGCCTCGGCGCTGCCGAAGACTAAGGAGATTCATCATGGCAATGAAAATCGACCCCGACATGTGCACCGCCTGTGGTGATTGCAAGCCGGTTTGCCCAACCAAGTCGATCAGCTCCGGCAAGATCTTCTTCAAGATCGATGCTGCCACCTGTACGGAATGCGATGGCCACAACGATTCCCCGTTGTGTGTCGACGTCTGTCCGTCCGGTTGCATCGGCCCGGCCTGATCAGAGCCTTGAGCCGAGCGTCTGGTACAACGCAGGTTGGCCCGGCGCTCCACTGAAGCCTCTCTGGAGATCACCATGTCCGAAACCCCGATTGCCTCACGCGAAGCCGCCCTGCGCATCGCCCTCGCTGCCCGTACCTTGAATGGTCTCGATGTCCGCGCCCTGGTCGGTGCACTTATCGAATCACTGGGTTCTCCGCTGACGGAAACCAAGCTCGGCACACTGACCGTGGACGATTTGCGCACCATCCTGGCCGGCGATTTTGCCGAGCAAGGATGCCATGTCGGCATCGAAGCCGAAACACTGAAACAGGCTGTCCGCCTCCTGTGGGGCCAAGGCGTAGACAACAGCGACTTCCCCGCGGTCGACGCCTACACTGAAGGCGAAATGCCAGGCTCGTTGCGCGTGGCAATTGCCGCCAACCGCGGCGAGAACCTTGACGGTCATTTCGGTTCCTGCGAACGCTTCCTTGTCTATCAGGTCGGACCGGATGCATTGAAACTGATCGGTATCCGCAGCACCGTGGAAGCCGATGCCGCAGAAGATAAAAATGCCGCCCGCTCGGCGCTGATCAATGATTGCCAGATCGTCTACGTTCAGTCAATCGGTGGCCCGGCCGCAGCCAAAGTCGTTCGTGCCGGCGTTCATCCCGTCAAGAAACCGACCGGCGGCAAGGCGCGGGAAGTTCTGGTTGAACTGCAAGGCCGACTGTCCTGCCCCCCCCCTTGGCTGGCGCAGATCATGGGGGTTCCATCGGCCTCGCTGGCCCGCTTCGAAAAAGACCTTGAAGCGGAGGAATCTGCGTGATTACGCCCACCCTGCTCGCCCAAGTCGCCGAAGCAACCTTGCTCGACCCGAGGGTCGCCGCACTTCGCCAGCGCTTTCCGGCGTTGCATTTTACGGAATGCAGCGAAGATGACGTTTCACCGCTCTATCAGCCAGCCTTGAGTGTCGACGGACACGACCTGTATTTGGTCAGCGGCGCCTCGGGCCACTGCCTGGCACTGACCAATGATGCGTCGGCAGCCACTGGCATCCTGATAGCAGCCAAGGTCGATGATGACTGAAAGCCGACCGGCGGAAGCCGGTGTCGGCCGATTTGGTCTATGCGCCGGATGCAGTTTCTTCCCGGATTATCCGAACACACGTCGGTGCACACCAGGCGACGCATGCATTCGTGCCCATAGCGGCCGACAGATTGACCGCTTTCTACGCGCCAATCCCGAACTCGCCATCAACTACCTGAGTGACATCTTCTGGGAGCGTCGCGCCATTGCCGTCCGCTATGCCCCGGTCGACACGATTTTTGGGCTGAAATCCGATCCCGATGAAGTGGTCCGTCGCGTGGTCGCTACCCGCCTGCCCGTAGACTCATTGATCAACATGGTTAGCGACCCCGATCGCGAAGTTCGACTGTCTGTTGCAGCGCGACTGCCAGAGCCATTGCTCATTCAGCTGACCCAAGACCCGGACTACCTGATCCGGGCCACCGTCGCCCGCCGTTTGCCGCATGGCCAACTGGCAAAGCTGGCCAAGGATCCAGAGCGTGAGGTGCGCAAGGTCGTTGCCGCTCGCCTACCCGCCTTTGCGTTGCACATGCTGGCCGAGGATGCTGAACCGGAAGTGCGCGCCATCGTCGCCGAACGCGCCCTGCCCGGCCTGGCTGCCGCGATGCTACAAGACAGCGAATGGTGGGTGCGCCTGGCAGCAATCAGCAATGCGCCACTCGAATTCCTGAAACCCCTGACCGACGACCCGGAGCTTGAAGTTCGGGAAGCCGCTCAAGCACGGCTCGACGAATCTAAAACCACCTGATCCCGAGGAAAATCATGAAGCAAAATCAGGGCTGGACTGAGTATTGCAAATCACTGTCGCCGGCAATTGTCGAAACCTGCGCCAAAACACCGCTCAGCGCCGGTCCGGCCGGCTTGGTCAAAGCCTTGGGAATGGCGCTGCCCGACTGGAAATTTCGTCATTCCATTGGCCGCGGAGGATGGTACCGACTCGGCGGCATCGTCGACGCGAACGGACATCGCGTTACAGACAGTCTTGAAAGCTGGGTTGAGGATGCGCTGGATGAGCGCGATGGCGACATCGGTCGGCTCATCGATGACTTCACCGGACAAGAACTGTTTGCGACGCGGCTGGTTGGCCAGACTCATTATCTCGTTGCGCCGTCCGGCGAGAGAAGCGACGATTTCCTGCAACTGGAAATTGAAGATTTGCAGGAAATGCGCGGCCACCAGTTGTTTATCAACGAGCCTGGCACGATCGAGGAACTGGTTGACCCGCGTGGTGGCAACGAAACGCCTATCCAGGTTGGCTTGCCCTTCTACAAATTTCGTCGCATCCAGCATATTGGTAATTTCCTGGCTCGCATTCTGGCGCAGAAGCCTGAACCAGCCCCCATTCATCGCATGCTCGAAGACTGGACCCACAGTAGTGCCGGCAACACCAGTGCTTTCTACAATCACTGGGTCATTGCCACCCGTGAGCACCTTGATCGCTACCATCAACCGGTTTTTCGTGCCCAACCCATCGCAGTGATGGCCGGTGACCCGCCGGAATTTGAAGCGACGTCCGGCACCAGCGGCCTGAAACTACAAGATGCCTTGAATCACTTTGATCACGAAATAGGCTATCCGCTTGCCTGGTACTTTCACATGCTTAGCACCAAGGCCGTGCCGCACTGGGTCGCGCAGACTGTCGTCGAAGACGCCTTGGCCGGCTTTGCGTATCTGCCGCAGCGGGATATTGATGTCGTTCGTGGCTGGCTACATCGGCCCTATTCGATTTGATGTGTGCAGTAAAACTGATGAGAAGCCGAGACAAATGTCTTCACAGCGCAGGGCAGGGCGAATGACGCGACCTGCTGGTTGGTGGCAGTCTGATTTTTCAAAAATCTGCAATCACCCTTCTTGTCCACTGCAGCCATGTCGGCTGTCATTTAGCAACCGTACATGCGTACCCTGTTGATACTCCATGGGCTGCCGCGAAGCGGCCGTTGGTGACCTCACATTAGCTGCCAACAGGCGACTCACGGGTAGCTTCCAATTTCAATACCGGAAGCCTCGTCACACTGCTTTGGCCCTGGCCATGACCTCGCTGTTGGCTTTATGTCACCACGTGAACACGCCGGGTCTGCTGCTACTCTAGGAACAATTCTTAGGTCTCCCTGTCCGAGCCAAACCCAATTGGAAAATTTACAGAACTGTCCTCATGACGTATCTTCGGCTCTCAACAACCTTTGCGGTTTGCGCCCTCAGCATGACAAGCGGCATGCTTAATCAGGGGCGAACTCGCGACATTGATGTCGATGGCGTCCTTTGCTGAATTTGGCTGTGCAGTAGCTGCCGATGAAGGAGACAGAATGACCAAGAAACTGGCAATATTATCGATTGAAGATTCAAACGCTGATTTCTTGTTGGTAGAACGCCAACTTCAAACCGACGGTATCGACTGCCAATGCCAACGGGTGGATGACTAGGAATCGCTGAGTATTGCCTTGCAAACCGGGCACTGGGATTTGGTTATCTCCGATTATTGTGTCCCCGGACTTTACTTTCCGGAGGTGCTGGCGCAGATCAAGCAGCACTCACCGACTTTGCCGCTGATCATCGTTTCTGGAACGATCGGTGAAGCCAAGGGCGCAATGATGGTCAAGCTTGGTGCAAGCGATTTCGTATCGAAAGAGTTCCTTGACGATCTGGTTCCGACGATCAAACGCCACATTTACCTGGACTCAGCGAGGGCATGATCACAGCGGCGCCCATTTATACCGCCGATTGTTTCCTGCCCGCTGTTCAAGCGTCACCCACACTGACCAATGAGGCATACGCTCCAGTATTTACCGGGGAACCTGACAGAAAAAGGTGTAATACCCTGGCACAACGGGTATCCCGTATTCCGGCGAAAGATTGGCAAATTCTGTTCATTCAATCTACCTACCCGTCTCGTTTGAGAATATCTACCATATGCCCAATCTGATACGCCGGCCCAGTGATATGGCTTCTGCATGGCTGGCGGCGCTGGTCATTTTCGCGCTGTCCGGATTTATCGCATGGCAGGATTGGCGCGACGACCGCACGAAGGCAGAAATTTCAGTACTCAATACCGCGCAAGTCCTGGCGGATCAGACTGAAAACCTGTTTGACCAAATCAATGCCTTGCTTAATTCAGTCGGTGATCGGTATGCCACGCTTCGCGAGTCAGGGGAACGCGAACGCGACCGTTTTGCCGAGGAGATCCGGCGAGAGGTGCCCTACTATCCGTTGGTTGTTCGTATTGGAGTCACTGACCAAGAGGGTGCCGTCGTTTTGAACACGCAATCGGCCGGTGCTGGCGTGCCAGCCGTCACAATTGCCGACAGGGACTATTTTCAACGGGCCAAGCAGGGTGATCGCAGCCTGATTTTTTCCGGGCCGCTACAGACCAGGGTGACGGGAGAATGGGCGATGGTCCTTGCCAGACGCATCGAGGGCCCTGACGGCCGGTTCCTGGGCGTTGCCTTTGCCGTGCTACCCATCGAATCGATCGGAAAGCAGTTCTCGAAAATCAACCTCGGGGTTCAAGGAATCATTAATCTGCGCGCCCTGGATTTTGCGCAGATCGTTCGCTTTCCTGCGCTGACGGGGGCAAACACGGGAACCGGCAACCGCACTGTATCGGACACGATCCGGAAGCTGATGCAGGAAGCGCCTGAAAAGGATCACTATGTCTATCAAACCGTCGCACCGATCGACGGAACAGAACGGGTCTATGCGTACAAGCGATTTGACCACTCCCCTTTCTGGATGACTGTCGGACGGGCAACAGCGGATTTTGGGAGCACCTGGAAGCAAACTGCGACCCTGCTCGCGCTATTTTCTTTCGCAATTGCGGTCATATTATATTTGGGGGCCCGCAAGTTGCAGATGCAAAACCAGCAACTCGCCCAACGCGTCGCCGAACTCGATGTTGCCAAGCGCAAGTTGAGCCTCAGCGAAGAAACGCTCCGCCTGTTTATCGAGCATGCCCCGGCTGCGCTGGCCATGTTTGACTTGGACATGCGATATTTGTCGGTCAGCCGTCGTTGGCTGGAAGATTATGGCCTGGTTGGCGAAAATGTCATTGGCCGCTCTCACTATGACCTATTCCCCGGTATTGGTGAGCGTTGGATCGACATCCATCGCCGTGCTCTTGCCGGCGAAACAATCAAAAGAGACGAAGATCATTTCGTCCTGAGAAGTGGCAGAGTGCTCTGGTTGCGCTGGGAAGTCATTCCCTGGCACGGCGCCGACGGGACCATCGGCGGTATCGTGATCTTCAATGAAAACATCACCGAACGAGTCCGTTTCCTCAAGGAACTGGAACAAGTCAATGCCGAACTGGAGCAGCGGGTTGCCCGGCGTACGGCTGAATTGTCGGCCGCGAATCAGGAGCTTGAAGCTTTCGCCTATTCGGTATCGCACGATCTGCGCGCTCCGCTGCGTGCCTTGCGCGGTTTCTCCCATGCCTTGCAGGAAGACTATGCAGGACAGTTGGCGGGCAAGGGAAACCAGTACCTGGAGGAGATCCGCAAGGCTGGCAGCCGTATGAGCGAAGTGATCGAGGGCGTCCTTGAACTGTCACGCAGCGCGAGTGGCAAACTGCATTGTGAAGAGGTCGATATCACCGCGCTGAGCAATGATGTTCTCAAGGAGTTTCAGGATGCCGAACCGGACCGCCAGGTCAGCTGCGACGTCGAGCCAGGCATGAAAGCCCAGGGAGACCGGGCGATGATGTTCGTGGTACTACAGAATTTGCTCGGCAACGCGTGGAAATACAGCGCGAACAGACCCCTCGCCTCAATTCGCATCGCCAGCCACGCAGATGGCGCATTCACGCGCTATTGCGTGTCGGACAATGGCGCCGGATTCAACCGGAATCATGCAGAGATGCTTTTCATACCATTCCAGCGCCTTCACCGGCAGGATGAATTTCCCGGCTTAGGCATCGGACTGGCGACCGCGCGCCGTATCGTCCGGCGGCATGGCGGCGAACTATCCGTAACGTTTGCCGAGCCCGAGGTCGGCGCAACATTTTGCTTTACGCTGCCAAACGACCCTCGCGAGGCATCGACGAACGCAGTCGCTTAAGGACACTGGCACATTTCACCAAGAATACATCCAGCTACGCCCTTACAGCCTTCCCACGGTCAACAGCAAAAAAGCCCTGAATTCGCAATGATTCCATAATGGATATCAGCAGTGGCGAACCAGAAATACCAATCACTTAAGCAGCTTGGACAGTCCTTTCACATCTGACCGTAACATTAACGTGAGCAGCTTCAATACGTTGCCGCTCCACATGGCTGATCAGCTGACCATGCTGCATAGCGGCTAGTCCGCCCAAGCTATCAGCGACCCCTCGATGAAAAATGGCCCGCTATGAATCCAGGCCGATCATTGTCATTTCTTGGGGCTGAAGGGCATGACAGCTATTACTGCCTAGTGACTTCGGAATAGTGCCCAATCCGGTCGGTCGCCTTTTGATATGCTCAACGGAAGGTAACTGAGTTCAGCAGCCATTAGGATTAGGGGTAGCGAACACCGTCCCCCAGATCAGCCAACCGCTGCTTTCTGTTAATGAAGTTATACAGACACCTCAGGCTTTCGTCACCAGAGCGCCGATTATTTTCTGCATGAATGGCGCGACCAGCATGACTGTTGGAAATGCGATCAACCAGGCAGCAAGCCAGGCTGACACCCAGAGAGCCAGAAAGCCGTAAGCCAAGCCCGCAGTGCTAAGGGTCGCGATCCCGGAGACCAAAAGCGACATCATTCCGGAAAGAAGGAGGCTGAACAGCATCGGCCCATATTTTTTGGGGATCATAAAATTTTCTCCTGATCAATTACGCGTTTCGTTAGAAAGGCGGTGCGCTGCCTCGGCAAAGTTTCGACCAAACATCCTGGCTGTCTTGATGTCGCCGACAACAAAGGAATCAGCGGCTGCCGAGTGCCCGGCCTGAGCCATCAATCCTGACCACGAGCCCAGGCGGTTAGCGGCTTCATCATAAGGAACGCCACGATGCTGCTCGGGAAGGATGGGATTGCCGGCCCACAGCATTCCGTGCTGCATGCAGAAGGTGAACAAGGAGATCAACGTCGACTGTTTATCACCGGCCGGAAGCGATGAAACAGTAAAGCCGGCGGCCAGTTTTCCCTTGAGTTGCTGCGTGCGCCACAGCCCGCCGGTCGAATCCATGAAATTTTTGAAGGTCCCTGAAACACCGCCCAAGTAAGTGGGTGAGCCAAAGAGGAAGCCATCGAACTCAAGAAGATTGTTGGGCGTCGACGTTAATTCCTCAGCCTTGACGAGATGAACTTCGGTATCGGGCATGCCCCCCGCTCCTTCGGCAACATGCTGGGCGATATGCTCGGTATGGCCATGGGCGCTGTGGTAAATGACGGCTAGCTTTTTCATTTTAAGTGACTCCGGAGAAAGTTTGGGTTTCTTGGTTTGGGAATTAGCGTTCATCGAGAAATCCATTCGATGGCGCAAGCAGACAGGAATAGGCCAAGGCCAAAAACGCTGTGGTTGATCACGCTTCTGATACAACTCTTGATTGGAGTGGGTGTCTTGGAGGCTACAACGCCCAGGCCCATCGCTGGCTGCATGACCAGGAGCGGAAAAGCCACCGTGCAAACACCCACCAGCAGGGCTATGCCGAGCGACGGCGCTCTTGCCCAAGCGACACCGGCAATACTCGTCAGCAAGAATGCGAAGGCAATGCCTACTGCGTAATGGGTGATCCAGCCCAATGAGGTTTCATTCGTTATCGGCGACGCCTTACCGATTGATGCATGTGCAATCCGGCCGTGGAAAAAATGTCCGACCCAACGCCCGATGAAGGAGAAATTCAGGGTCTGCACCCTGATCCGTTTCAGGAACATCAGCCAGATGTCCATAACCAATGTAGCTCCACACCCGATGAGGATGATCCTCACAATGTCTTCAATTAATGTCATGACGTACTCCTTTGAAAGTTGACGAATGAGACTCTGGAGTTCACTCTAGACGTTCAAGTCAACTTCAAGTAAAGGGGTATTTGGATAGATATTTCTGAAGTCAGCAAACAGACCGGAATACCTTCGTCGGCCCTGCGCTACTACGAACAAAAGGGACTCATCACCTCGGTTCGCGAAAAAGGGGAACGGCGCCGCTACGCTGCAACCGTACTCGAACAACTGGCCTTGATTGCCCTTGGTCAGGCTGCGGGGCTAGCCCTCGATGAAATTCGCTCGATGCTGTCGCCGTATGGCCCACCAAATATCGACCGGCAACTGCTTTCTGCGAAGGCCGACGAAATTGATGCGCTGGTTAAACGCTTGAAGGCAATGAGTAGCGGGCTCCGCCATGCGGCGGCTTGTCCTGCCCCCAGCCATGTTGAATGCCCTAGCTTTCAGAAGTTATTGAAATCTGCGGCAACAGGTGCTTTGGAAAAGCGGTGGGGGAAAACAAAACTTCATGGTCCGCGCAAGTAATGCGTTTGGGCACATGGTTCAGTTGGCCTAAATTCTCACGGCCAACCGTCTAAAGTTTTCGCCAAATGTCGGGTTTCGGAGTGGAACAGCCGCTCAATTTACTGTTTTGCGGTAAGACCAAAAGACAGCTTCTGGCCGAAAACACCTATTGCAAAGTAGCCCCCAAAGCGGCTTTACATCAACTTATTTCCCTGACACGAAACCATCCGGCGATGCTCCGGCGTGAATGTTGGGCGGCGAGCACTTGGTGCGGAAACGACTCACTGAGGAAGATGATCATGGTGCCGAAAGTCGGGTTTACCGTAGCGATGATGTCATCTCCAACGGGCGCGAACAGGATCAGTTCACCACCATCACCGACCTGCCAAGCCTCGTTCAGATAATACACGGTGGATAAAATTCGACTCCTTCTTCCTGCCAGAACGTCGGAATGGCGAGCATAGCCCGTACCTGAGCGGTAGATGGCGTAGTGGCATTCGTAATCGAATAATCCGAGGAAGAGCACTGCATTCAAGCCCATGCGCAGTTCTTCCATCCAGGCTAGATAGGCGTGATCGACACTGTCGTTGCCATCCAGCCAACTGGTCACGTCGCCGCGAATCGCGCCGATCTGCTTCCTGGCGTCGCCCCGGCCTATCTGCGCTGCATGAAATCGGCCGTGGTTGTCATCGTGGCAGCGGGCCAATAATTGCGCGGAGAAAGTTCCCTGGAACGGGGCAGGCAGAACGATGTAACCAACGCGCGTCAAGTGCGCCGCAATGATTTCCGTGCTGATCGGCAAGGCGGATACGATCACTTGGGTGTCAGCATGTAGACTTTTTGCTCCACCCGCACAGGCAGTCTGATCTCGGGATCCGGATCCGGCTCGAAAAAGCTTTCGACGTGGCTCAGTTGAATATCGAAGGCATTGGTGTACAGGCTGGCAATTTCATCCGCGATGGCGAATGGCTGACCTTGTGTCTCACCCTCGTCGGGCTCTTCGGTGGTCAACAGCAGCATTTTGCAACTGGCCGGCAGGATTTTCTTGAGGTGCGCAATATAAGCGCCGCGAATCTCGTCGGGTAAGGCAGTGAGCGATGCGCGGTCAAAGACGGCTGCGATTTCACCAAGATCTGCGGCACTGAGCTGAAAGAAATCGCCGCACAGGATGCTGATCCGACCGTGTTCCCAGCGCGTGAATTTGCCGAGTTTCTGGCGAACGGGCTGCATCTTGTTTTCTTTGAAAAAAGCGCGCACCGCCAGCGGACTGAGTTCGACCCCTACCACGGTGTGGCCCTGATCGGCCAGCCAGCGCAAATCCAGGCTTTTCCCGCAGAGTGGTACAAAGACTCGGTCTGCTGCGGTCAACCGGAGATTTTGCCAAAATTTCACAAGATGCGGATTGACCACATTCTGATGAAAGGCAATCTCTCGGTCGCGCCAGGACTGCTGCCAGCGTTCGTTGTCGCGTCCGGTCATGGCGGACTCTTCCCATCAAATGCCGCGTTGTTGAATCAGGAAAATGTTCTGATCGAAAGACACAACGCTTCGCTAGAAGAGCCATGCAGGCCGAAAAGGCACTCGCTCGTTAGGGCCAGATTATCAGCCCTGCAGTCACTAGCGTATCACTGAAATTGACGACCCTGCATGCCGGATCTCATTGTCAGATTCGCTACATTCTACCCACATCGAAACCATAAAATTTAATTTATCGTTTTTTTTCAGTTACTTATATATTGGCACCATCCTTGCTGAAAGAGAGTCGAGGAGATTTCCATGACCCACCCGACTTTCGTGACGATCAACGACACTACCCTGCGCGACGGCGAACAGTCGGCTGGTGTGGCTTTTTCGCTGGACGAAAAACTGGACATCGCCCGCCAGCTGGCTGCCATCGGCGTACCGGAGCTGGAAGTCGGCATTCCGGCCATGGGGGGAGAAGAACGCGATTCCATCCGTGCGGTTGCGGCGCTGAACCTGCCCGTACAGCTCATGGTCTGGAGCCGCATGCACGCTGCCGACATCGCCGCATGCGCCGATCTCGGCGCTCATCTGATCGATATTTCAGTACCGGCATCCGACCAGCACCTGTCCTACAAACTCAAGCAGGATCGGGCCTGGCTGTTGCGCGAACTGCCCAAATTCATTGGCAGCGCACTCAGCCTCGGCCTGGAAGTTGGCCTGGGTTGCGAAGATGCGTCGCGCGCCGACATTAATTTCCTCTGCGCGCTCGCCGAAGCCGCGGAACGCGCCGGTGCCCGCCGCCTGCGCTTCGCCGACACATTGGGCATCCTCGAACCCTTCACGACCTTCGAGCGAATCAGTACCCTGCGCCGCAACACCGGCCTTGAAATTGAAATGCATGCCCACGACGACATGGGCCTGGCGACGGCCAACACCCTGGCCGCTTGCAAGGCGGGCGCTACGCACGTCAACACCACGGTCAACGGACTGGGGGAACGTGCGGGAAATGCGCCGCTCGAAGAAGTCGTGCTTGGCTTGCAAAAGCTCTACGGCATCGCAACCGGCGTCAGCCTGAAAGGCTTCCCTGCCCTGTCCAGCCAGGTCGCCAGCGCTTCCGGACGCGCCGTGCCTTGGCAGAAAAGCGTGGTTGGGGCCGGCGCCTTTACCCACGAAGCGGGCATCCATGTCGATGGTCTGCTCAAGCACCCGGACAATTATCAAGGCTTCGATCCGCGGGAAGTGGGCCAGGCACACCGCATCGTGCTCGGCAAACACTCTGGGTCGCGTGCGGTGCAAATGGTTTATGCAGGTCTTGGCCTGACCGTGGATGACTACGAGGCGCAAGTCCTACTCTCAAGCGTTCGCCACTTCGTCGCCACCCATAAACATGCGCCGGAAACCGCCGATCTGCGCGATCTGCTGACCGCCATCCGGAGCTCACTCCATGCCTGAAGCGATGACCATGACTGCACCTGTACTGGCTGTTCCCGGCCTCTGGGCAATTCTCAAGGAAGACCTTGCCTGCGTCTTCCAGCGCGATCCGGCTGCACGCTCGACACTGGAAGTGCTCACCACCTACCCGGGTGTGCACGCGGTGCTCACCCATCGCCTGTCGCACAAGCTGTGGCGTGCCGGCTGGCGTTTTCCGGCGCGTCTCCTGTCGTTCGCCGGGCGGACACTGACCAACGTCGACATCCATCCCGGTGCCACCATTGGCCGTCGCTTTTTCATCGACCATGGCGCCTGCGTCGTCATTGGCGAGACCGCCGAGGTCGGCGATGACGTAACGCTGTATCACGGTGTCACGCTGGGGGGAACGTCCTGGAACAAGGGAAAGCGCCACCCGACGCTGTCTGCCGGGGTTGTGGTTGGTGCAGGCGCCAAAATTCTTGGCCCGATCGTCATTGGCGAACGCGTTCGCGTCGGTGCCAATTCAGTCGTCGTCAAGAATGTCCCGGCTGACAGCACGGTGGTTGGTGTCCCTGGTCGCATCGTCGATACCCGAGCCGGCAGCGTACGCCCGGAAAACGGCATCAGCCTCGACCATCACTTGATGCCCGATCCGGTCGCCAAGTCCATTGCCTGCCTGATCGAGCGTATCGAGACACTGGAAAGAGAACTGGCGGAAGTGCGTAATGAACCGCCGCCGAGCGACCACAGCGGCCAGTGTAAAACCTGTTCCGCCGGCGACTTGTGCTGCGAGCACGAGTCCATGCATTGAACACGGGACGGAATACGCCATGGACCTGCTCGACTTCTCCGACTGCAAGCTCTACTTCGAAGACGAACTGCCCGCTGCAGCCGAACTGCTGATCGCCCAGGCCGCTCAGGATTACGGTGATCCAGCGGCTGAACTTGCATTGCTGCGGGCCCATCTGGTGGCGCCGGAACACCTGACCGTACTGGTCAGCCTTTACCGCTACTATTTCTACCAGCACCGACTCGATGACGTACTGGTCGTCGCTGATCATGCCATGCGTATTTCCGCTCGCCATCTGGGCATTCCCAACGACTGGCGACAAATCGACGACGCCCAGCTCGGCTCGGCTGCATCCACATCCTTCGGCCTGCTTCGTTTCTATTTGTTGGCACTCAAAGCCGAAAGCGTCGTACTACTGCGTCTCGGACGCATCGACGAATCACGTGACCGACTCACCAAACTGGCCGCACTCGACACCAAGGACAACCTGGGTGCGGCCAAATTGCTCGAAGTCGTTGATCAGTTCCAGGATGAAAACACAGCATCCGTTGACGTAGCAAAACTTAACCTTGTCGCAGCCTGAGGAGGCATCATGGAAGACACTCTGACCCTCGCCGAAGCCATGGAAGACCTGGTCTCTGCTGAAGATTTTCTCGACTATTTCGCGGTACCCTACGAACCCGCCGTCGTCCATGTAAACCGTCTGCACATCCTGCAGCGCTTCCATGATTACCTGGCCAAACAGGCCCCCAATCTGCCGCCAGAAGAAGACCAGCAGCGCAACATCTACCGGCTGTGGCTGGAACGCGCCTACCAGGATTTCGTCACCTCTGATTCTCTGACGGAGAAGGTATTCGCGGTCTTTCAACATGTCGCCAAGCCGGACGGGGGCATGAGTTCATTCGTTTCGCTCGACAAGGTCTTTCGCCAATGATGAACGCACGCTGGGACTACGGAGAAGCGGTGCGCCTGACGCGCAATGTCCGCAACGATGGCACATATCCCGGCCTCGACCCGGGCGACCCGCTGGTCCGTCGCGGCAGCATCGGTTACGTCGTCGATGTCGGCACCTTTTTGCAGGACCAGATCATCTACTCGGTTAACTTTCTCGACGAAGGCAAGATCGTCGGTTGTCGCGAAGAAGAACTGATCGGGGCGGATGATCCATGGATGCCCTCTCGCTTCGAATTCCGTGAAAAGGTACGGGCAGCCAAAGGGCTGTCAGTCGGCGGCACTGTGCTGATCGAAACGGGTGCAATCGGCGAGGTCATCAAGGTCGTTCGCGATGCGCCGGGTGGCGTTGGTGGCGTTGCTTATCACATTCACTTTGATAGCCTGCCTGGACGCGTCCTGCAAATTCCGGAAACCATACTGGAACCAACCGAAGCCAGGGAATGACACCATGCAGCACGGCTATCTCGAACTGAAACTTTCGTGGGAACTCTTTCAAAAAAGTCCGGAAACGCTATCCGAACCCGAACGAGACCGCCTGAGCGATGTGGCCTGCAAACAGGAAAGTATTGAACAGCGCATCCTGGCCAGCAAGGCGGCAGCCAATGTGGTCATCCCGACGGCCACGCTGAAGAATCGACTGGACGAGATTCGCAAGCGCTACCCTTCTGAAGAAGAATTCATCCAGGACATGGAAGGCAACGGTCTCAACGAAGCCAATCTTTCAAGGGCGGTGGAACGGGAACTCCATATCGAAGCGGTCCTCGAAAAAATCGCTGCCGCCATCGCCCCAGCCACTGCGATTGAAGCCGAGATTTTCTACCATCTGCATCCGGAAGCATTCGATCGTCCGGAGGTACGGCGCCTGAGACACATCCTGATCACCTTCAACAATGCGCAGGAAAAAATCAAGGCACAGACCACGCTGGCGTCTATTCGGACAACGCTGAGCAACCCTGGCGAATTCGCCAAGGCAGCCCTTTTGCACTCCCAATGCCCAACCGCGATGGACGGTGGACAGCTCGGTGCCATCAAGCGTAACCAACTCTATGCCGAACTGGAACCGGCTGCTTTTGATCTGAAAGAAGGCGAAATCAGCACCGTTCTGGAATCACCGATGGGCCTGCACATTCTGCGCTGCGATGAAATACTGCCCAGCGGCATGCTGCCATTCCAGGAGGTTTGCCCACGGATCATCGAGCACCTGAGCGACAAACGACGTCGTGAAGCACAGCATCAATGGATAAAGGATCTCAGGTCGGTCATCCGCTGAGTCCTGAAGCGAGCCATTTGCTCAATGAGCAAATGCCGCGGTCAACCGAAAAAAATCGGTGAAATTCAAAAAGGGGCGGTCATGCCTGGCATGACACGACGGGCAGTCTGCTCAAAAAGGCTAGGACTCGCCCTTATCGCCTGGGTTGTACTTGAACCCAGGGAACATGTTTCGCGTCTGATTTTTCATTTGATCCTGCATCGACTGAAACATTTTTTTTGACTGATCCATATAGGCAGTCATCATATTCTGCATAGCCGGCTGCTGGAAATTCAGGAACTGGTTCCAGAAATCCGTCTGCATATGGGTATTTTCGGCGCTATTCGGACCATACATCGTCTTCGACTGCTCTTGCAGGCGCCCCTGAAAATCAACGAACGTCCGCATGTTGTTTTCAAGGTACTTGCCCAGCATGCCCTGCATGGTGCTGCCATAAAACCGGATGAAACCTGACAGCAGTTCGCTGGAAAACATTGGCATGCCACCAGATTCTTCTTCAAGAATGATCTGGAGCAGAATACTGCGGGTCAAATCCTCGTTGGTCTTGGCATCAACCACCTGAAACACTTCATATTTCAGAACCAGCTCTTTCACATCGCCCAGCGTGATGTACGCACTCGTCTTCGTGTCGTAGAGACGACGATTGGGGTATTTCTTGATCATGCGTACCGGTTCCGACATGCGGTGATCCTCAGAGAAGGTTTTAGTGCAGTGCAACATTATAACAAAAAAAACGGGCGCTTTAGGGCGCCCGTTCGTGGTGCATTGCAAAAATTCAGCAATAATTTATGCCAAAAACTGCAAAATTACTGGTAGTACAAACCGCCGTTAATGTTCATCGTTGCGCCGGTCATGAAGGCAGCGATGTCGGAAGCGAGGTATGCGCAAGCGCCACCGATTTCTTCCGGCTTGGCCAGGCGCTTCATCGGGACGGAATCAACGATGGTCTGCAGAACTTCCGGCTTGATGGCCATGACCATCTTGGTGGCCACGTAGCCCGGGCAAATCACGTTGACGGTCACGCCCTTGGCGGCCAGTTCTGCGGCGAGAGCCTTGGAGAAGCCGATCACACCAGCCTTGGCAGCGGAGTAGTTGGTCTGGCCAGCCTGACCCTTGACACCGTTGACGGACGAGATGTTGATGATGCGACCCCAGCCACGCTCTGCCATCTTGGCGGAGACTTGCTTGGTCATATTGAACAATGAGGTCAGATTGGTGGCGATCACGGCATCCCAACCATCGCGTTCCATCTTGGCGAACATGCGGTCACGAGTGATGCCGGCGTTGTTCACGAGAATGTCGACCTGGCCGCAAGCGGCTTCAGCTTCGGCAACCATTTTCTGGCAGTCTTCCAGCGAAGAAACGTCACCGGCAACGCAGACAAAATCCTTGAAGCCGGCTTCGGCCATTTCAGCCAGCCAGGCATCCTTGTTATCAAACTGCGGGTGGTAAGAAGCGACCACCTTGTGGCCAGCCTTGGCCAGTTCCTGACAAATTGCCGTTCCAAGACCACCCATAGCGCCGGTAACGAGAGCAACACGTTGTGTCATTGTTATTCCTTCCTGTAGTGAAATAAAAGGGGTTAAAAAAGAGCAGGCCGATCAGAACATGTGCTGACCGCCGTTGATGGAAATATTGGCCCCCGTCACAAACGCCGCTTCGTCAGAAGCAAGGTAGGCAACGAGACCGGCGATTTCTTCCGGTTTTCCCAGCCGATTGACCGGGATTTGCGGCAGAATTTTTGAATCAAGTATTTCCTGAGGGATGGTCGTCACCATCTTGGTACCGATGTAGCCCGGTGAAATGGTATTGACAGTTACACCCTGCTTGGCCACCTCCAGCGCCAGTGCCTTGGTAAAACCATGCATCCCGGCCTTGGCCGCAGAATAGTTGGTTTGACCAAATGCACCCTTCTGGCCATTGACCGAGGACACATTGATGACGCGACCCCATTTGCGCTCCATCATGCCGTCCATGACTTGCTTGGTCATATTGAAAACGGAATCCAGGTTGGTATGCATCACCGCATCCCAGTCGCTCTTGGTCATCTTCTTGAATGTCATGTCACGAGTAATGCCGGCGTTGTTAACCAGCACGTCGACCGGGCCGACATCTCTGGTCACCGTTTCAACGCATTCATGTGCAGAGTCGAAATCCGTAACATCGCAGGGATAGGCCTTGAAGCCATAACCCATATTGTTCATTCCCTTGAGCCAATCCGTAACCTTCGGATTCCCAGGCGAATAGGTCGTTACCACCTTGTAACCCAGTGCTGCAAGCTTGATGCAGACAGCCTCACCAAGCCCCCCCATACCTCCGGTAACCAGTGCAACTCGCGACATTGTCATAGCCTCATCGAGAAGTTCTCAGACCGCGCGTTCCCTGACGTATCGGCCGGGGGCCGGTTCGATCGCCTTGTATTTGGTACTTCCCGGTTTGCGCGGTGCCCTTAGCTCTCCAGACAAAGGTTTGAGCCAGTCAGCCCAGTCGGACCACCAGCTTCCCTTTTTCTCTTCAGCCGATACCAACCAGCCATCGGCTTCATTTTTCACGTCTTCATTCACCCAATAACTGCGCTTGTTCTTGCTGGCGGGATTGATCACGCCAGCAATGTGGCCGGAGGCGCCGAGTACAAAACGGACCTTGCCACCAAGAATACGCGTGCTCTGATAGGCTGATTGCCAGGGAACAATATGGTCTTCACGGGTAGCAAGCAGATAGACCGGCATATCGAGCTTACCCAGATCAACCTTAGTGCCGCACATCTCCAGCTTGCCCGGCTCACGCAGATTGTTTTCGAGATACATGTTGCGCATGTACCAGCAGGCAAACGGCCCGGGAAGATTGGTCGAGTCCGAGTTCCAGTAGAGCAGGTCAAAGGCTTTTGGCTTTTCGCCCTTCAGGTAATTGCCGGTCACGTAGTTCCAGACGAGATCATTGGCACGCAGGAACGAAAACGTATTTTGCAGGTCTCGGGCCGGCAGCAAACCGCCCTTGCCTATCGTAGCCTCGCGGGCCGTAATGCCCTTTTCGTCAATAAACAAGCCAATTTCGCCCGTATCGGAGAAATCAAGCAGCGTTGTCAGCAGCGTCAACGAGGCAACGGGATCTTCACCGCGTGCCTTGAGGACTGCCAAGGCTGACGTCAAGATCGTGCCACCGACGCAGAACCCAAGCGCATTGACCTGCTTGACTTTGGTAATTTCCCGAACCACGCGCAGCGCTGTGATCGGACCGTTTTCGAGGTAATCGTCCCAGCCCACCTGGCCATGCGCCTCGGATGGATTGCGCCACGATACCAGGAAAACCGTGTTGCCTTGATCGACCATGTAACGGATCAGCGAATTATCCGGTTGCAGATCCATGATGTAAAACTTGTTGATACAGGGCGGCACAACCAGTAGCGGTCGCGACGCGACTTTGGGCGTCAATGGCGCATACTGGATCAACTGCATCAGGTCATTTTCATAAACCACCGAACCTTCGGTAGTTGCAATGTTCTTGCCAACTTCGAACACCGATTCATCGGTCATCGAAATTCGGCCCTTTTCGAAATCCTTGATCAGGTTGTTGATGCCATCGGTAATGCTTTGCCCCTTGGTTTCCAGAGCCAGCTTGATAAATTCCGGATTGGTTGCGGCGAAATTCGAGGGTGCCATGGCGTCAGCCATTTGCCGCGCAAGAAAGCGCATGCGTTCCTTGGATTTTGCATCTTCGGCCGGAATCACCTCAACCATTTGCTTCATGTACTGCGTATTGAGCAGGTAAGCCTGGTGCAGGTAATCGTAGATCGGACTTTCGCGCCATTCGGGTGCTGAAAAACGACGGTCACCAGGTTCAGGCGACACCTTGAAGGCCGGCTCCTGGCCTTTCTGCTTACCCAGCATCGACTGCCACAACGACATCTGCTGATCCATGAACTGCTTCTGCAGGGCAGTGATCGCCTGCGGGTCGGCGGCCGCTGGTGTTGCGCCGGCCTGGGCACCTGCCTTGCCGAGATAGTCCATGAACTGCTGCATCATGTTCTGCCCGCTTTGCATGAGCTGTGCGGCAGAACCCGCGAATGCGTCATTTCCGTTCGATCCCTGGGCCATGGGAAGACTCTTCTCTCTAGTTGTCGGGGTTTCAGCCTTTGGATTCTCCATACCCGGTTCGACGCTGTCAATGAATTTACATGCATAATGACGCCTCTTCGAGGCACCTAACATGTACATTGTTGCAATCGGCTGGCTTTACGTTACATTGCTGGTCGCCGCCAACGAACCCACCGTTGTGGCCGGCGTCATTTCATTCCTGTTTTACGGCCTTCTGCCCTGCTCGCTATTGATGTGGCTGGGGGGCACCAAGTCCCGGCGACAACGCCGGGCACATCGCGAATCACTCGCCAACCAGCGCCTGAACAATGGCAATGGAAGCGATGCCCGAACCGATCAGAAGGACTTGCAGAATTGACTCCTTCATTTCCGAACGTTTGTGCAATCCCGGAATCAAGTCGGCAACAGCCACGTAGATCATGCTTGCCGCGCCGAGCGCCAGTAACGAAGGAATCCAATGGGTCAAATCGGCCAGGGCAAAATACGCCAGCATGGCACCCACCATGGTTGCCAGGCTCGACAACAGATTGAATGCCAGCGCCCTCATTCGGCTATAGCCTGAGTGGAGCAAAATCAGGTAATCACCGACTTCCTGCGGAATTTCATGGGCAATGATGGCGAGCGCCGTCACGATGCCCAGTTCAGTGTTTTCGAGAAAGGCAGCGGCGATCAGGATACCGTCCACAAAATTATGGAAGGTATCGCCGACCAGGATCAGCAGGCCGGAACGCCCGTGGTCATGCGCTGGCGCATGGGCATCGTGCGCCTCACAATGATCGTGATGGCAATGTCGCCAAAGCACCAGCTTTTCCAGAACAAAAAAAGCCAGAATGCCGAACAGGACGGTTGCCGTCGTCTGATGCTTGTCGCCATGCTCGAGAGCGTGCGGCAGGATTTCCAGAAAAGCGGCACCCAGCAGGGCGCCGATGGCGTAGGAAATCAACATGCTGATGCGATGCGCGCCGAGCGCAATGCTCAGTGCGGCCGCAGCAAGCACACTCAGCGCGCCACCGGCCAGCGATACGGCAATAATCCAGGAAAGAGTACTCACGGAATTCGGTTCGATCAAAAGCCGCGGATTATACGCCGTCAGCCAACCAGATCAGCGTTACCTGGCGCCCGGTAACGCCATCACGTCGGTAGGAAAAAAAACGCACCGGGTCACTGACCGTACACAATTCGCCGCCGTAGATGGCTTTGACCCCGGCACGCCGCAGGCGGCGCCGAGCCAATTCATAGATATCGGCCAGCCATTTGCCCGGCGCGTTCGGTACGAAGGCGATCACCGCGCCCGGGTCATCGGCCACAAAAGCGGCACGAACCTCATCGCCGACTTCAAAAGCCATGGGACCAATGGCCGGTCCGAGCCAGGCGAACAGTTCTTGGGCCGGGACATCCATCGCCTGGATGGTCGATTCAAGAATGCCACCAAGCAGCCCACGCCACCCAGCGTGCGCGGCAGCAACGACCGTACCGGCGCAGTCGCAAAAGAGGACGGGCAGGCAATCAGCCGTCATGACCGCGCAGACAAGGCCGGGCTGTCGGCTGAATGCCGCATCGGCTTCTGTCGATTTCGGGCAATTTTTCGCGTTGACCGCAGCAATGCCGTGAACCTGAGTCAGCCACAGTGGTTCAGCCGGCAAGTGAGCACCCAGCGCTGCCCGATTTGCTGCGACATGAACTGGATCGTCACCGACATGATCGCCAAGGTTCTGGCTGTCCCATGGTGACTGACTGCACCCACCGCCACGCAAGGTCTGAATGGCCCGAACCCGGGCTGGCGCCGGCCAGTCCGGAATCAGCAAATCAGCCATAGCGCAACCCGTCGAGCAAGTCGCGCATGTCAGGCGGCATTGGCACTTCCCACTGCATTTTCAGCCCGGTCAGCGGATGAACGAGACCGAGTCGCGTGGCGTGCAGCGCTTGCCTTGGAAATTCCGGCAGTTTTGGATTGTGCTTGCCATAGACCTGATCACCCACCAGCGGATGATGAATAGCCGCCATATGCACGCGAATCTGATGCGTCCGTCCGGTTTCCAGCGAACATTCCACAAACGTAGTGTAGGGGAATAGTTCAAGGATGCGAATATTGGTAATCGCCGGCTTGCCGCCGCGGTTCTCCGGCACGATGGCCATCTTGATACGCTGCGACGGATGCCGGCCAATCGGCTCGTTGACCGTCCCTTCGTGCTTCATCGCACCTGCGGCAAGGGCCAGATAGATGCGCCGCACCGTCCGCGCCTGCAACTGGCGGACCAGATCGGTCTGCGCTTCCAGCGTCTTGGCGACGACCAGCAGGCCGCTGGTGTCCTTGTCCAGCCGATGCACGATGCCGGCGCGCGGCACTGCCTCAATTCCCGGCACGTGGTGCAGCAGCGCATTCATCAACGTGCCGCTCCAATTGCCGCTGCCGGGATGGACAACCAACCCGGCCGGCTTGTTGATGACCAGCAGGGTTTCATCCTCGAAGACAACGTCGAGCGGAATGTCTTCAGGTAGTTCAGGTTGATTGCGGATATCGTTCGGCTCGCTGACCAGCAGGCGCTCGCCACCCATCATCTTGCGCTTCGGTTCGGTTTCCGGTTTGCCGTCGACTTGCACGCAGGCATCACGCACCCAGCCTTGCAGTCGGTTACGGGAATGTTGCGGCAACAGGTCAGCCAGCACCTGATCGAGACGACGACCATAACTGGCATCAGGAACGGTCAGGCGGACAGGTTCAGTTCGGCTATAATCGCCGGAGTTTTCAACAGGATCATTCATGATGCGAAGTTTACCCGCATTCCAGTCATTTCCCGCCCTGTTCCGCGTGCTGATGGCTGTTTTCGTTGCAGTTTTCATTGCCGGCTGTGCCTCCAACAGTCAATACGACGAAACTGCCGGCTGGTCAGCCGGCAAGCTCTATGGCGAAGCCAAGGATGCGCAAGCGGACGGTGGCTGGGACAAGGCAGCAAAAATGCTGGAAAAACTGGAGTCCCGCTACCCTTACGGTCGCTACGCCCAGCAAGCCCAGCTTGAGCTTGGCTATGTCTATTGGAAGGCCAATGAACCTGGCTCGGCACTGGCTGCCTGCGACCGCTTTATCAAGTTGCACCCGACGCACCCCACCGTTGATTACGTCTATTACCTGAAGGGCTTGATCAACTTCAATGAAGATCTGGGCCTGACCGCCTATATCAGTACGCAAGACCCGACCGAGCGTGATCCGAAGGCCGCGCGGGAGTCCTTCGACGCGTTCAAGGAACTGGTCACCCGCTTTCCGGAAAGCAAATACACGCCGGACGCCAAGCTGCGCATGAATTACCTGATCAACGCGATGGCCTCGCTGGAAGTACACGTCGCCCGCTATTACATCAGACGTGGCGCCTACATTGCCGCCGCCAATCGAGCCCAGTTTGCAATCAAGACTTACCCGCAAGCCCCGGCCATTGAGGAAGCCATGTTTGTGCTGATCACGGCCTATGACAAGCTGGGAATGAACGACCTGCGTGACGACGCCGATCGTGTAATGCGGAAAAATTTTCCGAATAGCCGTTTTTACAAGGATGGCCTGACCCGCAAGACGGCCTGGTGGCAACTCTGGTAAGTGATCTCCGGATCACATGAATGGAAAATGCCCGCTCAATGCGGGCATTTTCCATTCTGAACTGCCATCAATCAGGACCCCTGTTTGATGGCCAGAATAGCTTGATTGCGCAGCGTCCGCAGTAGCTGCAGTTCCTTTTCCGGAATCGAGATTCCGCCCGGCTCGTCGCGGTCCGCATAGATCAGGGCCACCGAGCTTCCCTTGATATTCAGCGGGAAGAGCACAAACGACTGGGCCGAAACGGCCTTGCGATACCAGTCCGGAATCCGGTTGGCAATTTTGGGATCGTTGATGTCGCTAATCATGAGATCCACCCCCTTGGACGTTGCCGCATGAAAGATATCCGGGGTAAAACTCAGCGGAAAACGGAAAGCCTTGGCAACCTCATTGGCATCCGGCCCAAACCCGAAGCGCCCCTGCATGACGCCCGCCTTCGCATCACGAATGCAGAGCACGACTCGCTTGAAGCCCATGGCCCGGTACATCGTTTCCAGGATGATGCGCAGAATGTCGTTCAACTGGAAGCCGTCAATCAGCGTATTGCTGATGTCCTGAATGCCCGCCGTCAACACCGCCTGGGCATCCACAGGTTGCGCACCAGCGTCACCACCGACGCCACTCAGCGGATCGCTCTCGCCCAGCAAGGTGCCGTCTTCCGAATTCGCATCTTTTTTCCGGTCGACCGCAGCATTCTCTTCAAGACCGGCATTGGCAAAACTCCGCATCTGTTTGCCGAACGTGGTCTGTGGCAAATTAAGGTGAATGATGCGAGCGAAATCAGCCACCTCCTCCACCGCCCGCTGCACGGTCTGGAGCACTTCCTTCTGGCCTAGTGCCACCGCATCGGCAAATCGCGCCATCGATTTTTTGAGTTCGCGCTCCCGTGCTTCCGGTGTGGCCTGCGCGATCACGTCACACAGTTCATTAGAAAAACCCGACAGCACGCGCAACCGATCTTCTTGCTGAATCGCCTTGCGCACCGGACCGGACGGCAACTTCCGCATCGAACTGACAATCAGCGGCGGAAACCCCCACTGACGAGCAATCGCGATGCCCATTTCCTCGAAGGTAATGCCCAACACCTGCATGGCGGCCCCGTCCTCCGAACAATTCTTCTGCGCCATCACGCGGCGGATCTCGTCCGCTTCTTCCGGAAAGTAAAATTGCGACAGCAAGCGGCCCAGACTATGAAACAACGCGCAGATGAAAGACTGCTCCAGATCACGCATCTTGGCAGCAGCACCAATATCCTTGGCCAGTACACCGGCCAGGTTGGCGCGCAGGAAATCCTCTTTCAGCTGATTGGCATTGCCCTTGTTCTGCAGATGTTCAAACAGCAGTACGGTGATGGCGATGTTGCGTACGGCCTCGAAGCCCAGCACGATCACCGCCCGCGAAACGGTGCTGATATTGCCGCCACCCGCCGGCCGGAAATAGGCCGAGTTAACCAAGCGCAGCAACTTGTTGGTCAGTGCGAAATCCTTGAGGATGGTATTGGAGAGCTTGTCGATACTCTCCGTCTCGCTGTTGGCGATCTTGTTGATCGCACTGACAGACTCGGACAGGGCCGGAAAATCGCTTTTGTGGCGCATGCGGCGCAGCAGGAATTCGAGGGTAGCCTGGCGGCCACCACTCGGCACTGCCTCGTCATCCGGATCGAGATACTTGTCCAACGCCTCACCAAATTGCGCCATGCTCTGATAGCGCATCGATGGATCGCGAGCGATCGCCTTGTGCAGGATGCTGCTCAGGTGTTCATCCACCGCGGCATCCTGCGGCAATTTGATGTCCTCCCTGACCATTCGCTGCAGGATCGCCGTGACGCTGTCAGCCACCATGGCGCGTTGTCCGGTCAGCATCTCGAAAAGGATTAACCCTGCCGAGAAGACATCGCAACATTCGCTGATCTCACGCCGAAGGATGTATTCCGGTGCCATGTAGGCCGGGGTCCCGGTGATTCGATCGGCGGCTTCAGTGGCACCATTGACCCGGGTGGCAATGCCGAAATCCATGACACGTGGCGTTCCGTCATCATCGAGCAGGATATTCGAGGGTTTCAAATCGCGGTGAATGATGCCCAGTCCGTGGGCATAGGCAACCGCATCGATAATCGGCCGCAAGATTGAAACTGCCTTGATCGGCGGCAAGGCGTCACTCTGCCGCAGAAAATCGGCGAGATTCTTGCCCGGTACGTATTCAAAAACCAGATACAAATCGCCATCCTGCTCGCCCGCTTCGAAAATTGGCACGATGCTGGGATGGCGCATTTTGCCGACGGTCCGCGCCTCATCCAGCAACGCCCGGTTTTGAACCGGATCAGGATGCGCGAAATGCAAGGTCTTGATGGCAATTTCTCGCTGCAATTGCGGGTCAAAGCCTAGATAGACAATACTCTGCGCACCGCGCCCCAATTCCCCGCGAAGCTCGAAACGGCCGATATTTTTGTTCATTTTTCGGTTTCTTCTATCCAGACCAGATGTGGCACGGCATCAGCACCGCCGCGGACCACCGCATTCTGCCCGTAGTCAGCAGCCAGCGCACACGCATCGTCAGTCGACATATCCGGCACAAAGCAGCTTTCTTCATCCGGCCACAACGCACCATCCGATATGTGCTGCGCCGCATACGGCTCGTAATTGCCTTCCAGCAATTCACATTCCAACTGCGACTGGCGCTCCGCATTGGTCGCATCGTCAATGGGTACGCCGCCCGGATTGTGCGCCGTAATCAGCGCAAATTCCGTGCAATCGGCCGTTTCAAGCCAGCATCGCAAGGTTTCACAAGGCTCGCCGATGCGTAAATCACAAATTCCGCTGGGCAAAAACACCCGATAAGTTGTCGCCTTGTAAGCAGCTTCCAGTTCACTCGTCTTCGCCATCGAAATCCACCATGCCGATCAATTGTTCGGAATCTGCCACGGGTAGCGCCTCGACTTCCTTCAGGCGCCGCGAAAGTTGGCGGGTGCGGGTTTCTGCCTTGCTAATGCTGTTGCTCGCCTCATCCAGTTTTTTCCGGGTATGCGCCAGCGCCTCGCCAAACTTGCCGAATTCGGTCTTCACCGCACCTAGCACAGCCCACACTTCGGCTGATCGCTGCTCGATGGCCAGTGTGCGAAAACCCATCTGCAGGCTGTTTAACATCGCGGCCAGGGTCGTCGGTCCGGTCAGGCTGACCCGCCATTCGCGCTGAAGCGTCTCACCCAGGCCTGGCCGACGGAGCGCCTCGGCATACAGCCCCTCCAGTGGCAGGTAGAGCAAGGCAAAATCGGTCGTGTGCGGCGGCGAGACATATTTCTCATGGATGCTTTTCGCCTCAATTTTGAGGCGCGTTTCAATGGCCCGTGATGCCTCTTCCACCGCGGCCGGATCGCCGCGTTCCTGGGCATCCAGCAAGCGCTGATAATCCTCGATCGGATATTTCGCATCAATCGGCAACCACACCACGGCACCATCATCCTTGCCCGGCAGGCGAATGGCAAAGTCGACGCGCTCATTGCTGCCCGGCTTGGTCACAACGTTGCAGCCAAACTGCTCGGTGGTCAGCAGCTGTTCAAGCAAGGCCGACAATTGCACCTCGCCCCAGGTACCGCGCGTTTTCACATTGGTCAGCACACGCTTGAGATCGCCGACACCGGCCGCCAGCGTCTGCATTTCGCCAAGGCCGCGATGCACCTGCTCCAATCGATCGCTGACCTGCTTGAAAGACTCGCCAAGTCGCTGCTCCAGCGTGGCATGCAGCTTTTCATCGACGGTCCGCCGCATTTCCTCCAGCTTCGCCGCATTGTCAGCCTGTATCGCGGTCAACCGGGTTTCTACGGCAATTTTCAAATGTTCGAAGCGTTCATCCAGTCCTGAAGAAAAGCGGCTCAGGTCGCGAGCAAATGCCTCCAGACGCTCGGCCTGCAAACTGCCGAGTTGTCCAACCTGCGTAGTCACCACCTGACTCAACAATGTAGACGATTGCGCCCGCTCCTCCCGATCACGAAAGGCTTCGTCCGCATCTTCACGACGACCGCGCGCCAACTCCTCGCGCAGTTCCCGTTCCAGACGCATCAATCCTTTTTCCAGCGCCTCCAGCTGTACCTTGGCGCGCACTTCATCGTCCGGCCGGCGATTGCCGCGCAACAGGAGGACCACCTGCAACAGGATGACCACCACCACGCCGGCGACCAGGGCCAGGCCCATCGTAGCGCTCAACTTGACCTCACCTTAACGAGAAATCAGCACGATTCCCCTTGCCCTTGTCGGCCGCCCCAACCTTGCCCGGCAACAGGAAAACACGCTCGGGTGCGACCTTGCCTTGCTCGATCAGCCACGCCTGAACCGCCTCTGCCCGACGGGTGGCCAGATCTTTGATGTCGTCATCAGTCACCGGCAGATTCGTCAGCATCAGTTTCTCCATCTCTTCCGGCGGCAGTTCCTTTTGCATACCAATCAGATTACGCGGTTTCGGAAATTTGGCGTCCTTGTACGCGCGCGCCAGATAGGTCTTCGTTTCTTCCGGTGCAATCTCGATCTCATCCAGTGACTTGCCTTCGCCTGCCTTCTTCATGTCCTTCAGCTTTTCGGCCTGCATCGCCCGTTCGATCGCGACGCGTTTGATACCTTCCTTGTCGGCTTCCGGATCGGCACGACCGGTAATTTCCAGCTTGAGCGCATTACGCTCGTTCAACGCTTTGGCCAGGGACTCGAGCTTTTTGGTCGAGGCATCATTGAGCGAGGCACGGCCGGCTGCAAATTCGACGTTGGACAACTCTTCGCCTCCACCGACCATCGAGCCCAGCAACGCAAACGGAGACGTCACCGCCTTGACGAATAGATTAACGATTACCTTGATGATCAAACCACCGATCGAAAACTGGGGATCATCAAGCGAACCGGAAATAGGCAATGCCAGATCAATTTCCCCTCGATTGTTCTTGAGCAGGGAAATCGCCAGATTAACCGGCAATTTTGTGGCATCCGCGCTTTCAACCTTGTCACCGAAGGTAAACTGGTCGATGAACAGCTTGTTTTCCGCCTGCAACTGGTTGTTTTCCAGCTTGTAGGCCACATTCAATGACAGCTTGCCCTTGTCGATAGCATAACCAGCATATTTACCAGCGTAGGGCGAAAAACCCACCATATCCACGCCTGTGATATCTGCCTTCAAATCCAGATAGGACTTGGCCGCGAGCGGATTCAGTTTGGCAATTATTTGTACAGGTGCCGAATTGGCATACTTGCCACGCAATTCCAGATCGGCCACGGTATCGGCCGCAGATGACAGCCCGCTGACACGGCCGCCAAGCTTGGTCAAATTGACTGAATAATTGGGTTTGACGAACAGGTCCGAGAAATTTACCGTACCGTTCTGCAGGGTAATCTTGCCAATCTTAATCGGTATCGGCGGCTTGGCCGGTGCGCCATCCTTGGCTGCAACCTTGGTGTCGCCCTTGGGCTCGACCGGCTTTGCGTCTTCCTTTTTGGCTGAAACGACAGCGCTCTCCGGCTTCTTGACGATATCCGCTACATTCAGCTTCCCATCCTTATTCAGGATCAGGCGTGAAAAATAATCGGTCAGGGCAATTTCACCGACATTGATCGCCATCGGTTCCAAACGAAAATCAATGCCGCCGAAATACAGCGACTTCCATTTAAGGAAATCGGTACTGTTCAGCTTGTCGACTGCAACAAAGTCCCCTAACGTGAATGACCCTTTGTAACCTGCCTTGAAGCCAACCGTATCGAACTTGGCCGTGGCCTCACCCTTGTTGGATACCAACCCACGGGTCAGGGAGATATTCAGAAACTGGCCAAAATATGGCTCCAGCGGCAGCAGAGGAATGGTGACTGTTTCGAGCTTGACTGCCACATCCAGCGGGTAAATTTGCAAGCTGCCGTCCACAGCCAGGCTGCCCTTTTTGTTGACCTTGCCCTTCAGCGCTATTTTGCCTTTCTTGTTCGGCTCGTTAGTCAGTTCCTGCCCCAGCAGGCTGAATCCCTCTATTTCCTGCACGGCGGATGGCTGGGTGGATTGATCCTCAAATCGGAAGCCAAGATCCTCGATACTCAGCTTGCCCACCTTGCCAATCCATTCCTGTTTACCCTCGGCCTCGGCTACCGCCTTGGCCTTGGTGTCATTGCGTGCATTCGTAGCCCTGACCGTCTTCATGACCGGCGAGCTGACCCACTCGATCTTGCCAGCCTTATTGCGTACCATGCGAGCCCGAGTACCGGTATTGCTGATCTCGGCGATATCGACACGATGCGCCGGCAAGTCGACGCGGATATTTTTGAATTCCATTTTCTCGACGCGGAAGCGCTCGCCAAGGTCAATCTGATAGCTCACGTCGCCAATCATGATCGGCTCCACCTGTTTGCCATCGACCTTGCCAACCTTGACGTCCAGATGACGAACTTCGCCGATGGTCGGCTTCAGGTTGGATTCATCCTGCCAATGGATCAAGCCATTGGTTAGGGCAAACTCACCCAGAGACCACTCGAATGGCTTGCCTGGCTCGATTTTCGTGTCCGGCACACTGGCCGGTGGCTTGGACAGTTGATCTGCCAAGCGAATCACATTGAACTCGCCCTGCTTATTGACCGCCAGATAGACTTCAAGACCGTCCAGCCCGATATGCTTGATGGCTACCTTGCGCCCGATCGGGTCAGCATGATCAAGATCGATATCCAGACGCTTCCACCCGGCCAGTGGCTGCCCCTGGCTTTCCAGCAGGGTCAGCCCCGAGACATGGGCGCTACCGACCACGGAGACCGAGTAAACCTGGTCGGAGACTTCTTTGAACATTGCTTTCAGTTCCGAATCAAGCGTACCTGCCGTCAGTTTGAAAGGCATGGAATCGGGCATGTAAGGCTGTAGTACGGCCAGATCAAAGCGATCAAGATCAAGATCAAGATGGCTTTCGTGAGTACCCGAAAAGGGTTTGCTGTCGCCGGTCAGTGCTATCGGCGAGCCATTGATATTGGCAGAAAACGATGGTTTGACCAGAATCTCGACCTGATGGGGTAGGTTGGACACAAATGGCAATGCCAGGTTGATATCGCTGATCGTATGAACCTTGCCTTTGGGCTGGTCATCGAAGACGATCTTGGCGTTGATCAACTGGATGTTATTGACTGAAAAATGCGGCGGTTCCTTTTCCGGCTCATCCTTGGGTTTCATCCACTCGTCAAGCAGATCGGAAATGTCGTAGCGCCCCTCGGCTACCCGTGAGACGGCCACACGCAGCCCCTGCAGGCGTACTTCATCGACAACGGCAGCCAGCCTGAAAATCGAGGCAGACGACAAATCCACAAAAAACTCATCAAAGCCGGCGACCTCTTTGCCCCCCTCGGCTTTGATCGACAATCCATTGACTTGCGCTGACAAGCCATACGGATTGATCGCGATTTTGTCGATGGTGACATCGCGATGCAACTGCGCGGTCAGTTGCTTCTGTAAAACGGATTTAAGCAGGGGGGGCGCCGCAAAATAGCCCAGCAAGCCAAAAACCAGAAAGATTCCCGCCGACCATTTGGCGATTCGCAAGGTACGCGGTGATTTCAGGCCGCTGGCAAAATGTGACATTGTTGTTGAATTGTTTGAGGTCGGGTCAGCCATGATATTCTGTCTTTCTTGCTGTATATCGGCGGAATTTAGCACAACGGCACGGTAGAAATATCGGCGAAAACACATGAATTGGATCATCGACGACATTCGTAGCGCTATTGCGCAACTCAAGCGCTGGCAAACCTGGTTGATCCTCGGCCTGATCAGCGTTTTTGCCGGACTGGCCTACCTGATTAGCAGTTTCGCATTTCGTACCGATGCCCTGCTTCTCTTCCTGCATCGGACGGCGGGCGCCTGCCGTGAATTGACCAACAGCATGATCATTTTCATGTTCTGCGGGATGATTTTCTTCGTGCTTGCGGCTGTGCTGACGCTTGGGGAATTCCAACAGTATTTCGAATTCAAACACCACAATGCCCACCATCAGGCCAAGCAATCGCTGATCTGGGGCATCGGCTGGGGCGTTGGAACGATCTGCATAGCGATTTCCGCGCTCGTGTTCTTCAAGCAATATTGTCGTTAGACTACGCTGAGGGAGCATAGACCAGGCATATGAAAATTCTCGTCGTCGAAGACAGCCGCGCCAACCGCCTTCTGCTGACTCAGCACGTCGAACGATTTGGCGCGATAGCCTTGCCAGCAGAGACGGGCGAAGCGGCGCTGGCGGTTTTCGCTCACCAGCGGCCGGACATGGTCTTGCTGGACGTTGTGCTGCCCGATATCGACGGCTTCGTGGTGGCCCAGCGAATCAGGGCCATGGAGAAACAGGGGGACTGGACACCCATCATCTTCCTGTCGTCCCTCGGCGACGACGCCAGCATCGAAGCTGGCATTGCCGCGGGGGGGGACGACTACCTGCTCAAGCCGGTCAGTGAAATTGTGCTCGGTGCAAAAATCAGGGCCATGCAACGTCTCGTCCTGATGCGCACCTCACTGCTGGCACTGACGCAGAAGCTGGATGCGGCCAACAAGGAACTGGTGCGCATTTCATCCAGCGATGGGCTCACCGGGGTCGCCAACCGCCGCTTCTTCGATGAAACGATTGCCCTGGAATGGCGTCGGGCACGCCGACACTCGAACAGCATAGCCATGCTCATGTGCGACGTTGATTTTTTCAAACTCTTCAATGACACCTACGGCCACCAGGCCGGTGACGACTGCCTGCGCAAGGTAGCCACTGCAATCAGCCTGAATACCGAACGTCCCTCTGATTTCGTAGCGCGCTATGGTGGCGAAGAGTTCGTGGTCGTCCTGCCCGAAACCACGATAGGCGGTGCACTCATGGTGGCCGAAAAAATTCGTCAGGCGATCCGCGAGTTGAATATTGCGCATGAGTCTTCACCCGGTGGGCGCGTCACGATGAGTATCGGCATTGCCTCCGCCGCCCCCGGTTTCGACAACCCTCCGGACGACCTCATCCATGCCGCTGACAAGGCGCTGTACAGGGCCAAGCGAGAGGGGCGCGATCGCGTCTGCCGTGCCGACGCCGCATAACAGAGACACATATGGCTCGCAGACGCACTTCAATCATCATCGCCGACGATAACGACATGATGCGCAGCATTCTTCGTGGCATGCTGCGCGGCGAAGAATACGATGTCGTGGGAGAAGCTCGTAATGGCCAGTCAGCCATCGAAATGGCCGATCGCCTGAAACCGGATATCGTCTGCATGGATGTCATGATGCCGGAGAAGAACGGGATCGAAGCCTTGTGCGAGATCAAGGTCGCTCATCCGACAATCGAAGTCGTCATGGTCACCAGCAACTCCGATCCTGGCACCGTCCAGGAGTCGATTCAGAACGGCGCCAGCGGCTTCATCATCAAGCCCTTCAACGCCGCCCGCGTACTCGATACGCTGGAAAAAGTCAGCGCCCGCATCCGCCAGGCCAAATCCTAGAAGTTATTTCGCCAGCCACGAATGGCTTTGAAAATTTCCGATTTTTTCCGGTTGACCGCGGCATGCTGCAAACCGGCCTCAATCACAGTCGGTTCATTGCAGCGAAGAAAGGGATTCGTCGCTTTCTCCTCACCCAGCAAGGACGGCACACTGGGCAAGCCAGCGGCACGTTGTGCCGCCACTTTCGCCACCCGCGCGTGCAAGGCAATATTGTCCGGCTCCACGGCCAGCGCAAAACGCAGGTTCATCTCAGTATATTCGTGGGCACAATAGACTCGCGTATCGTCGGGCAATGCCGCAAGGCGGTCGAGTGATGCCGACATCTGCTCCGGGGTACCCTCGAACAACCGTCCACAACCGGCGCCAAACAGCGTATCGCCGCAAAACAACGCCCCCGGGGCAACATAGGCAATATGACCCAGCGTATGGCCAGGTACCGCCATTACCGCTACCGACTGCCCCAGAACATCTATCCGCTCCCCACCGTAAAGAGGTCGGGTACAGCCTGTGATAGACTCGGCGGAAGGTGCAAAAACCTCGGTTTGCCACTGCGCTTTCAACTCGGCGACACCGCCCTGATGATCGGCATGGTGATGGGTAATCAGGATGCCCTCCAGCGTCAGCCCTTCAGCCTCCAGACGAGCGCGCACGGGTGCAGCATCGCCAGGATCGACGACGAAGGCACGCTTGCCCCGGGTCAGCAGCCAGATGTAATTGTCCTTGAACGCCGGAATGAACGAAATTTCAAACATGTCTGAACTATCGAGCGCCAAGCCTGGAATGTCAATTCCCGGACTCGATGACTGGCTGTCCTCCGATCCAGGGCGCTATGTACTAGATTGGGAGCAGCGCCAGCTTGATGCTGCCGTCGCCGACATTTTTGGTTTCCATGCCCTGCAAATTGGTCTTCCACAGGGTGACTTCCTGCGCGCAAATCGCATTCCGCTGCGCCAGAAGGCTGGCGAATATGGTGCCGTCGATCTCGTCTGCGATTGCGCCGCGCTACCGCTGGCCTCGTTGAGCATGGACCTGGTCGTCCTGCCGCACGTACTTGAGTTCAGCCATCAGCCCCACCAGATTTTGCGCGAAGTCGAGCGCATCCTGATCCCCGAGGGCCAGGTCATCATTATCGGATTCAACCCGCTATCGTTGTGGGGGGTAAAGCGAAGACTTGATCGTAGCGGTGAATTTCCATGGAATGGCAGTTACCTGTCCCTGAACCGCCTGAAGGATTGGTTAAAATTGCTCGGTTTTGAGGTCGACCGGGGAAATCTTGGCTGCTATATCCCGCCTGTCGAACAACTCAAATGGGTGCAGGGCTGGAAAATCATAGAAACGGCGGGCAACCGATGGTGGAATTTTTCGGGTGGCGTGTATGTTCTGCGGGCCATCAAGCGCGTCCACGGCATGCATCTGATCACGCCCAACTGGCGCAATAACTCGGTACGCGCCAAGGCGCTGCGCCCGATCGCACAAAAGGAAGGCCATGGCCGCTGAAGAAATCGTCGAAATATTCACCGATGGCGCCTGCAAGGGAAACCCTGGCCCCGGTGGCTGGGGAGCCATCCTGCGCATCGGTCCGCACGAAAAGGAACTATGGGGCGGCGAAAGGGAAACTACCAACAACCGCATGGAACTGACCGCGGCCATTCGCGCCCTGGAGGCCTTGAAGCGCTCGGTCGACGGAAGAATTTACACCGACTCGCAATATGTCTTGAAGGGCATCAACGAGTGGATTCACGGCTGGAAGAAAAACGGCTGGAAAACAGCCGACAAAAAGCCGGTCAAAAATGCTGACCTCTGGCAATTGCTCGACGCGCAGGTGAACCAGCACAAGCTGGAATGGATCTGGGTCAAAGGCCATGCGGGCCACCCGGAAAACGAACGGGCCGATGCTCTGGCCAATCGTGGCATCGAGGAATTATCCAGCAAGGAAGTTGCATGAAACAGATCGTACTTGACACCGAAACCACCGGCCTCGATCCGCGTTCGGGTCACCGCATCATTGAAGTAGCCTGCATTGAAATGGAAAACCGGCGTTTCACCGGCCGTCATCTGCACAAATACGTCAATCCGGAACGCGAAATCGATGCCGGCGCCCAGGCCGTGCACGGCATTACGCTCGAATTCCTCGCCGACAAGCCGAAATTTGCCGACATCGCCGACGAGTTTCTTGAGTTCATCAACGGTGCCGAACTGGTCATCCACAACGCGCCGTTCGACCTCGGCTTCCTGAATGCCGAATTGCGCCGCCTCGACCGCGTACCCGTCGAAACGGTTTGCAATGGCGTCATCGACACCTTGCGCATGGCCAAGGACCTGCACCCTGGCAAGCGCAACAGCCTCGATGCGCTGTGCGAACGTTACGAAATCGACAACTCCGGCCGCACCTTGCACGGCGCCTTGCTCGACACGGAACTGCTGGCCGACGTATTCATGGCGATGACGCGCGGGCAAAACTCGCTGATGATCGAACCCGATACCGACCCACGCCCGAATCTCGATGCCGACGGTCTGGTCCGTGAGCGCAAGCCACTGATCGTCCGCCGCGCATCGCCGGAAGAACTTGCCGAGCACCAGCGCGTACTGACTGGCATCGACAAGGACTCAAAAGGCGCCTGCCTGTGGCTGCCAAAATCTGACGCGGAAATGGCCTGATACACACATGGTCCCCATTTCGCTGTTCATCTGGATCACCCTCGAAATCTCTGCCTACCTCGCCATTGGCCGCCACTTCCTGCACCTTGACTGGCCACTTGCCATCGTGGGCGCAATCAACTGCCTGCTTGGCCTGCGCTTCTGGATGAATGCCACGACCTGGTATTTCGGCATGCGCTTCGCCTCACCAGCACCGAGCCTGGGTGTCATGAGACGTCTCAGCATCATGATCGGCGAATATTTCGCCTTTTTGCTCACCTTTCTCCTTGTTATCCCATTCGAACGCCTGTGGATGCCACCGGATCTCCTGACTCCGGGCAAGCGCACCCTATTGCTGGTGCACGGCTACGGCTGCAGTCGCGGCGTCTGGTGGCTGCTGCGACGTAGACTCGAAGCGGCCGGCCATACCGTTGCCACGGTCAGTCTGGCGCCGCCCTATACCAGCATGGGCAAGCTGGTTCCGCAATTGAACCAGCGCATCGAGGAAGTCTGCGCCGCCACCGGCAGCAAGAAGCTCACGTTGATCGCCCATAGCATGGGTGGCCTGATCTGTCGCTCCTATCTGGCCCGCCACGGCACCCATCGCGTCAAGTGCCTGCTGACCCTGGCCACCCCCCATGCCGGAAGCCTCCTGAGCAAAATCGGCTTGGGCCAGAACTCACGCGAGATGACGCCCGGCTCACTATGGCTGCGCGACATGGCGACTGAAAAAATCAGCATCCCGTTCATCAGCCTGCGCAACGCTTACGACAACTACGTCATGCCACAGGACAACCAGCGATTGCCTGGCGCGCGCGATATCGAGCTGCCGCCGGTCGGTCACATCGCCATGCTTTATGATGATCAGGTTGCCAATTTACTGCTTGAACTGTTGAAATCCGACTAGCCATGAATATTCCTGACACCACCCACGCCCAGGCATGCGACCTGCTCGACTTCATCGATGCCAGCCCCAGCCCCTGGCATGCGGTCCAGACCTGTGAATCGCGATTGACCGCAGCGGGTTTCAGCCAGCTCCACGAGCATGAGCGCTGGACACTGAAAGCCGGCGGTCGCCATTACGTGATCCGTGGCGGCGCCTCGATCATCGCTTTCATCGTTGGCCACCTGCCGGCCGCCGAAACCGGGATGCGCCTGATTGGCGCACATACCGACTCACCAGGCCTGCGCCTCAAGCCGAAGCCGGCAGAAGACGCTGCCGGGATGGTAAGGCTCGGCGTCGAAGTCTACGGCGGCCCCATCCTCGCCACCTTTGCCGACCGCGACCTGTCGCTGGCCGGCCGGGTCAATGTGCGGACGCCGGGCGGATTTACATCACGTCTCGTCCGCTTCACCGAACCGCTGTTGCGCCTGCCCAACCTGGCCATCCACATGAATCGCGAGGTCAACGAAAACGGTCTCAAATTCAACAAGCAGACCGAACTGCCCTTACTGCTTGGCGTATCCGAAGACGGCACGAACGCTGAAGCCCGCTTTCGCCAGCCGATTGCCGTGGCGCTCGGCGTCGCCCCCGGCGATTTGCTGACGTGGGAACTGAACGCCTACGACACGCAAAAAGGCGCTATGTGGGGCGTTGACCGTGAGTTTGTCGCCAACAGCCAACTCGACAATCTGGCCTCCTGCCACGCTGCGCTGAGCGCCCTGCTCGCCACGCGCGAACCCGGTGCCACTTGCCTGTGTGCCTTCTTCGACCATGAAGAAGTGGGCAGCGAGAGCGCCGCCGGCGCTGGTGGCAGCTTCGTTTCCGATGTCATCAGCCGACTGGCCGCCAGCGCCGGGCTCGATAGCGAAGACCAGCGCCGCATGCTGGCCCAAAGCTTTTTCATCAGCGCCGACATGGCCCATGGCTGGCATCCAAACTTCCCGGCCGCCTACGAGCCTTGCCATCATGCGGTGGTCAATGCCGGGCCGGTCATCAAGAGCAACGCCAATCAGCGCTACAGCACCAGCGCCGATACCGCCGCCCGTTTCATGGCCATCTGCGAACAGGCCGGCGTACCCTGCCAGCAATACGCGCACCGCACCGACCTTGGCTGCGGCAGCACCATCGGCCCCATCGTCGCCGCCCGGCTGGGCATTCCCAGCGTCGACGTCGGCTCGCCGATGTGGGCCATGCACAGCATTCGCGAAGGTGCCGGCGTCCTCGACCATGGCTACATGATTGCCGCCCTGACCACTGCCTTCTCTCACTGACATGAACGACCTGACCCTTCTACTGGCCGGCACCGCCCTTGTTGTCTGGCTATCGAGAAAACCGCTGCGCAAGCCCGGTAGCCACGGCTTTTATCGCTTCTTTGCCTGGGAAGCCATTCTCGGGCTGGTCGTGCTGAATCACGGCGTCTGGGGTGACGATCCCTATTCGCCCCACCAGTTCACGTCGTGGATGCTGATGCTGCTGAGTATTTTCCTGGTTGCCGAAGGTACCCGTACCCTGCGCCGCCATGGTGCTGCCAGCGCCAAGCGCGATGATGGCTCGTTCTACGAATTCGAAAAGACCACCCAAGTCGTCTCAAACGGCATTTTTAGCTATATCCGCCACCCGATGTACGCCTCGCTCCTGGCGCTGGCCTGGGGTGCCTACTTTCAGGACCCCAGCCTTCTCGGTACCTCTATCGCCGGCCTGGCCACGCTGTTCCTGTGGCTGACCGCAAAAGCCGACGAGCGCGAATGCGTGGCCTACTTCGGTGACGCCTATTCATCCTACATGCAGCGGACCAAGCGCTTCATCCCGTTCCTACTCTGAAATCACTTTTGTTCCCATCATTTCATTGCAGGTAGCCCGGCCAAAGGTTTCCGCCTTTTTCGGACTGGAAATCTGCGGCTCAGCATAAATGCGGCGGATGATATGGTTGGTGATGCGAGCCCCGTCACCCCCGTCTTCTTCAAACAATTTCATGGGTTGGCCACGTTCGCGATTGTAGAAAGTCTGCAAGGCATGGTCACGGACACGTTCGCAAAAACGAATTCGCTGGGCGTCCGGCATGCTGTCGTCGACTGGCCCTGCATGACCATGTCCCCAGGCAGCGCCAACCGTCAACACGGTGATCAGCGTCAGGCTGAATCGTTTCATTCTTTCGGCCCCTGTATCGAGGTGAGATAAGCCAGAATATCCTGGATGTCCTGCGGCTTGAGTGCGTTCAACAGCCCAACAGTACCTTCTTCGTCATGCGGCCGATCACCCTTCAGGTAGAGATCGACCTGACGCTGTAAATAGTTGGTGTATTGCCCGACCAGCATCGGGAACATGCCGCGGCCGCGGCCGGTCTTGCCATGACAGGCACTACACTGCTTCTGGTAAATCTTCTCTCCGTTGGCCAGATCACCCTCGACCCGCGGAATGATCATCACCTTTTCGGCCATTCGAAGCTTGGTCAGTGCATCCTCAGTACCGGTGTAGGTCGGCATTTTGGTATCCAGTTCGATACCATTCAGATAGGCAGCAATGTCCTTGATATCAGCGTCCGATAATTCGCGCTCCTGCGTATAGGGAAACATCGGGATATTCACCCGCGTGCGCGCCCGAAAGCTTTTCAGCTGACTTTCGATGTATTTGACCTGCTGACCAGCAATCCGCGGGTATTCACCCCGCTTGCCCCCCTGGCCATTATCGCTATGGCAGGCAGCACAGGTACCATTGATTTCTTTGCCTTTTTCCAGGTCGACCGCAGCAACCGGGTAACTCGTAGCCAGCACGACGGCACAAAGCGAAAAGCGAAGAAAATTCAGCATCCAATTCGACTCCAGATAACGATGCGGCAAATTGTCGCATCTCGCGCGCATCTGAAAATTGACTCAAATCACGCATAATTCGCTCCATGCTACTTGCCCCCTGCCTGACCGAGAATGCGGATTACCTGGCCAATCTGCGCCGTCTGGTTGGCGGACGATGGGTGGTACTGGCCTTACTGGCACAACTCATCATGATCGGACCTGGCCTTCTGGAGATTCCGGTTCCGCAGGTGCCTCTGCTCGGCATCATCGCCATCGCCGGGGTTTTTAATGCCTACGCGCAATTCCGGGTCGCCAGATCAAGAACCGCCACGGCTGGCGAGTTGTTCAGTCATCTGCTGTTTGACATTGGCGTGCTGGCGGCATTGGTATTCCTCAGCGGTGGTGCGGCGAATCCGCTCGTTTCCCTGCTGCTGCCGCCCGTTGCCATCGCGGCCCTGACCCTGCCGGCGCGCTGCGTCGCCATTGTTGCCGCCACGGCCATTGCCGCCTATTCGCTGCTGATGGTCTATTACCTACCGCTTGCCATGGCCGATGGCACTCGCGCCACCCGGCTGCACCTGGGCGGCATGTGGCTGATTTTCGTCATCTCGGCGGTGATGATCGGCTGGATCATCGTGCGCACGACCCGGATCATTCGCCAACGTGATGCCGAGCTGGCCACGGCCCGAGAACAAGCCTTGCGCGACGAACGGGTCATGGCCATGGGCACGCTTGCCGCCGGTGCGGCCCATGAACTGGGCACACCGCTTGGCACCATGTCCCTGCTGGCCGGCGAACTGGCGAACGACACCAGCCTGAGCGCGGCGGCACGCGAAGACATCGCCCTGCTCCGCCAGCAGATCAGCGTTTGCAAGGAAATCATTACCGGCCTGTCGCGCCGCGCCGGGGCCGAGCGGCTTGAAAATACCGCACGGCAATCCGTTGATCACTGGCTCGAACACCTGCGCCAGAACTGGCACGCGGCACGACCTCAGGCTGGCAGTCGGCTGATGGTGGCCAGCGATGGACCCGCACCTGAAATCCTCGCCGACCCACGGCTGGAACAAGCGGTGCTCAATCTGCTGAATAACGCCGCCAATGCCACGACAACCCCGCTGGAAGTCCGTCTCGCCTGGTCGAGCGACAGCGTCTGCATCGACATCCGCGACCACGGCCCGGGCTTTCCTCCGGAAGTTCTGGCGCAAGGCGGCCAAACCAGCTTTCCCGCTCACGCACGCGGCAGCGGCGTTGGCCTGATGCTGACCCGGAGCGCCATCGAACAACTTGGCGGTACCCTGACCCTCGCCAACCCAGAAGACGGCGGCGCCCTCGCCCGCATCGAATTACCCCGGAAGCAACCATGAACGAACCGATACTGGTCATCGACGATGACCCCAGTTTCAACGCCATTCTGGTCCGCACGCTCGACCGTCGCGGCCAGCCAGCAGTCGGCGCGCTGGACGTGGTGAGCGCACTGCAGGCGGCACGCGACCTGCGGGTCAGCCGCGTCGTGCTCGATCTGAACCTGAATGGGAGTTCCGGACTGGCCCTGATCCCGCAACTGCTGGCGATCAATGCCGATTGCCGGATCGTTGTGCTGACCGGCTATGCCAGCATCACCACGGCTGTTGACGCAGTCAAGCTGGGCGCGATTCAGTATTTGGCCAAGCCGGTCGAAATCGAAGCCATCCTGACTGCCTTCGACGATGACGGCCCGCCGGACGTCGACACGGCGGCATCCGATGAACCCCTGTCGGTCGACCGACTGGAATGGGAACATATCCAGCGCGTGCTCCACGAAAACGACGGCAACATCTCCGCCACCGCCCGCGCCCTGAAGATGCATCGGCGAACCCTGCAGCGCAAGCTCGCCAAGCGGCCGGTCAGGACCTGATTTCGATTTTGGGCGTTTTTTCCGGTTGACCGTGGAATCGCCTAATGGAGCTTGACGTGCGGCTCCGTTCGACGCGTGATCAGCCGAGCCAGGGTATCCAGCGCCACCTTGACGAAGCCGTGCAACGCCAGTTCATGCAGCTTGTAGAGCGAGGTGTACATCAGTCGGGCGAACAAGCCTTCAACCCACAGATTGCCGCCTACCAGCCCCCCCATCAGATTGCCGACCGTCGAATAACGGCCAAGCGAAACCAGTGAGCCGAAATCGCGGTAGCGCCAGGGCTTGAGCGGTCGACCGGCCAGTCGGGCGCCGATCTGCGCGAAGATGTGGTTTGCCTGTTGATGGGCCGCCTGTGCACGGGGCGGCACCAGCGTCCCTTCTGCCTTGCCGATCCACTGACAGGCTGCGCAATCGCCGAGCGCAAAAATATTCTCGTCGAGCGTGGTCTGCAAGGTCGGCAAGACGTGCAGCTGGTTGATCCGGTTGCTCTCCAGGCCGCCGAAATCCTTCAGCATTTCCGGGGCCTTCACCCCTGCAGCCCAGACCACCAGTTCTGCCGGAATCACTTCGCCGGTGGCCAGTCGCAAACCATCGGCCATGACTTCGGCAACTGTTGCCTGGGTTTTCACTTCGACGCCGATCTTGGCCAGCAGACGCATTGCCGCCAACGATACCCGTTCCGGCACGGCCGGCAAGACCCGGGGCGCCGCCTCGATCAGAATGATGCGGACATCTTCACCCGGATTGATCCGGTCCAGTCCGTAAGACACCAGCGCCCGTGCCATGTTGTGCAGCTCGGCCGCCAGCTCCACACCCGTGGCGCCGGCGCCGATGATGGCCACCGTCAGCTGGCCGGGCCGATGCTCTTCACGCTGCGCATGCGCACGGATACAGGCATTGACCATGCGCCGATGGAAGCGCTGTGCCTGCTCCGGCGTCTCCAGGGCAATGGCGTGCTCCTTGACGCCCGGCACGCCAAAATCGTTGGTCAGGCTGCCGATGGCAATGACCAGGGTATCGTAACGGAACACCCGCGGCGCGATGACTTCTTCGCCCTGCTCATCGACATAAGGCGCCGTCATCACCTCACGTTTCGCGCGGTCGATGGCGACCACCTCGCCGAAGCGGTAACGATAGCCGTGCCAGTAGGACTGCGCCAGGTGGTTCAGCTCGTAGGTCGCGAGGTCCATGCTGCCGGCTGCAATCTCGTGCAGGTGCGGCTTCCAGAAATGGGTTCGCGAACGTTCGATCAAGGTGATCGCCGCCTTGCCCTTCTTGCCGAGCTGATCGCCCAGCCGGGTGGCCAGCTCCAGCCCCCCTGCGCCGCCGCCCACGATGACGACCTGATGAAGATCGGCATCCGGGCCGATGACGTTGAAAGGTGGATGCGCTCCGCTGGGGATGGACTGTGTCATGCTGATCTCGCTCAATTAGGAAATTGTTGGCCAGGCTCGGGCATTCCTGCCTGATCGCCCGACGTGGTCTTTTCCTAATCTCTGCAATAAATGCGCCACAAACAATGCCGGCTTGCGCACCGCAAAACGGTTCGATTTGATTCAAAACGTGATGATTTCCGGCTCAAGCGAGCAAATATTGAGCACTGAAGCGCAACAGCAAACACGTCAAGCGGCCGGTCGCTGATCCATGGCAGTGGTCGATTTCCGGCGTTTTTTCCAGTTGACCGCGACATTCGGCGAGCACCACGGGAACCAGGTTCGCGGTTGGCGCTGAAATCCTGCGACATGAAAAAAGCCCTGACCGGCACATGGCCAGTCAGGGCTTTTCGGTCAGAACCGGCGTCTGGGTCGGCTTTACTTGATCGACATCAGGTAGGCGATTACATCAGCCCGAGCGGCGGCATCGTCCAAACCGTCATACTTCATCTTGCCGGCCGGAACGACCTTCTTCGGGTGGGTGATATAGGCGTCGACCTTTTCCGGAGTCCAGGTGATTCCACTTTGCTTCATCGGTTCGGAATAGCCGGAAAACTCAGCGACCGTCCCGGCCTTGCGGCCAAAGACGCCATGCAGGCTGGGGGCTTTTTTCTGCTTGCCGGCCACAACGCTATGACAATCGCCGCATTCTTCCGCGAAGACGTCGGCACCCTTCTTGGCATCACCGGCCGCCCAGGCCTGGGCAACGACCAGTACGGAGGCAAGGCCGAGAACAAAACTGATTTGATGTTTTTTCATGAGATGCTCTTAACGCTTAAATGGAAGTCCAGAGGAACAGCATGGTGGTGTTGTTATCGTGGGCACGACGCTGGTTGCCTTCGCTATCCAGATAGGTAGAGCCGCCCATGAAACGGGTGTAGCCGGTGTATTGCAGGCCGAGGCGAACATTGGCCCAGCCGCCACCCCAGGAACCTTCCTTGCCCCACGGCGTCCAGTCCGCCTGCAGGATGTATCCCGAGGTATTCGGACGACCGTTGATCGAGCCGGTCGGCGAACCTGTGCCATCGCCATTGGTATCGCTGGTGTAGAGACCGGCATTGCTCTTGCCGCGCATGTCGAACAAGCCCAGCGTACCGCCCCAGGTCTGGTCGTAGTGGTAGGAACCGGCGACCCGCAGCTGATTGATGCTGTTGTGCTCGGCACCCGGCTGCGAGAAGTCCAGACGCTGCCATTCCTTCACGTAGCTCGCGTTGGCGGTGAAGATATGTTTGCGATTGCCGAGGTACTGATACGACGCATCGATACCCAGATCGCGATACTTGTCGGCAACCCCCAGTTCGGTGCGGTCCGGCTGGATGTCCGCGCTGAAACCGAGCAGGCCGATCGAGAAGTTGTCGCGCTTGCGATCCTTGAAATAGGCAACGCGGCCGTACGTGCCGACCCCCTTGAACTTGCCCAGATCATCGGTATTGAACAGGCGAATGGTGTTCTTGGACAGGTTGGTATACAGGCCAAGTTCGGCATAGATGCTGTCATCGTAGAACGCATAAGCGTTCAGGCCCATCACACCGCCACCCAGACTTTCAACCATGGGCGCCATCGGACCGAAGCCGGCGTTGAAATCCGACGAGGTGTAGGGGAAGCGCCATTGACCCAGCGTGTTGAAAGGATCGGTCAAGGTCGGGTTGCTGTTCAGCGACGCGCCAACCGTCATTTCCTTGTCGCCCAGTTTCAGGCTGCGGGCGTAGCGCAGGTCAGCCTGGTCCATGACGAATTTCCGGTCCACACCGGAGTAGGTGATCTGGGTAAATGAGCCAAAATTGTCCGCCAGGCGGCCGGCAACAAACACCGATGCCTCCTGCATGGCCAGATTGTCGTTGGTGTCAAAGTAGGTCGGCTTGTCTGCGGCAGGCACATCCTTGGCCGTGTGCGTGGCATTGACGACCATCATGGCCGACAGCGGGATCTTTCCACCCTTGCCATCGGTATCGGTGTAGCCACCAATCTTGAAGCGGATGCCGTACGGTGTCAGCTGCGGGCCAAAGCCACCAACGTGACACGCCGCGCATTCCGACCCTGTCTGCCGCGCGTAGCTGGGAACGGCCTGGGCCGTTGACATCGACAGCGCGAGCATGACCCCGCCGCCGATCAACGCCGCAACGCGACCGAAGCCAGGGTGCCGCCGTATTTTTCTGGGTAGTGCATTCAAGATGCTCATGATTTTCCTCACCTTTTGATCAATAGCGGCGATTCTCGATCATCGAAGCTTGCGAATGCCTGACGAATGCATACGAATAGTCGTCAGGCATTCGCAAGCTTGATGCTGCAATGATCCGCCCCATTCTGAAAAGTGGAGTACGCAATGACCCATCCGGATGGATCACATTCAAAGGCAAAATCGATTTTGCGCTGGGGCACCCTCGCCGTGCTGTTGCTGGGCGGCCTGGTTTTCGCGGGCGGAAAATATGCGGTCGATCAGACCAATACCGTCGAATTCTGCATTTCGTGCCACGAAATGAAGGACAATAACTTCGAAGAATACAAAGAAACGATCCACGCCAAGAACCGGACGGGCGTCAAGGCCATTTGTTCAGACTGTCACGTGCCGCATGACCTGATCGGAACGGCGATTCGCAAGATCAAGGCATCCAACGATGTCCTGCACCATGTACTTGGCACGATCGATACCAAGGAAAAATTCGAGGCACACCGTCTTGATCTGGCCAAGCGTGTCTGGAAACGCATGAAGGAGACCGACTCGAAGGAATGCCGACAATGCCATGACACCAAGGCCATGGATCCGGAAAAGCAAGGTAAAACGGCCCAGAAACAACACCTGAAACTGGCCTATGGCGAACGAACCTGTATCGACTGCCATTTTGGAATTGCCCACAAGGAACCCGAGGGCGGCCACGAACCCAGGGAGGCACTTGAAAACTAGGGCCTGACATCGTATGCGAATATTGATTGTTGAAGATGACGAACTGGTCGCCAACGGCCTGAAGCAGGGCCTGCAGCAGCTCGGCTACACGGTCGACGTTGCCGGCAGCGCAGAAGACGCCGACCGCTGCGTGCAGGGCGAGAGTTTTGACATTGCGCTGGTCGATATCGCGCTGCCCAAGGCGGACGGGCTGCATTTCATCCGCCAGTTGCGCGCCCGGGGCGATCATCTTCCCGCGTTGATCCTGACGGCAAGCGACAGTATGGACGACACGATCCGGGGGCTGGATGCCGGGGCCGACGACTACATGTCCAAGCCCTACCGCCTCCCGGAAGTCGCCGCCCGGATTCGCGCCCTGATCCGGCGCTCCAACGCGGTCGCCGATGCCTGCCTGAGCCACGACGGGCTACGCCTCGACACGCGCAGCCGGACAGCGACGCTGAACGATGAACCGCTGGAACTCACCAACCGCGAATGGGCGATTCTCGAATTGCTGCTGATGGCCTCCCCCGCTGTGGTGAGCAAGGACAGGCTGGTCCAGTCGCTGGCCGGGTGGGACAAGGACATCACCCCCAACGCGATTGAAGTCCATGTATCGCGCTTGCGCCACAAACTTGCCACCGGGACTATCGTCATTCGCACGGTCCGTGGCATAGGATATCGGGTCGATGCCCCTCAAAACTGACCCCGCCCAGCAGCGCCACCCGCTGTCGCTCAGGCAACGCCTGATCCTTGCGCTGCTCACCCCGCTGATCGTCATTCTGACCGTCTCCTCGTACTTCGATTACCGCCTGGCGAAGAAGACGGCCAACAATGCGCATGACCAATCGCTGGCCGACAACGTCTTTGACCTGGAAGCCCATATCAAAACGCAGGACCCCTCATTCAAGCTCGACCTGACGGAAGAAGGCGAGGCCATGCTGCGCAGCAACGCACCCGACATGCTCTATTTTTCAGTCAGCGACCCGTTTGGCAAGGTCGTGGCCGGCGACACCGACCTGCCCCAGCTGCGTCCGCCCAAAGACGATCAGGTCGAGTTTGCAAACAGTGTTTACCACGACATGCGGGTCCGGGTTGCCCTGCATCGGATCACGATCAACGCGCAGGATTTCCTGATCGTGGTCATGGAAACCACCAAAAAGCGGGAACAGGCCAGCGCCCGCATTCTGACCGCGATGGTCATCCCCAATCTTGCCGTGATTCTCGCCACCATGCTCGCCGTGGTCCTCGGTGTCCGCCAGGGTTTGTTGCCCTTGAACGAAGTGGAGCACGACATTGCCGAACGTTCGGCCAGCGATCTCCATGAAATCGACCTCTCGGGAAAGCCCGCCGAAATCCGCCCGATGCTCCGTCGACTCAATGAACTGTTCGCCCTGCTGCGCGAATCCGTCGAAGTCCAGCAGCGTTTTATTGCCGATGCCGCTCACCAGTTGCGCACGCCGCTAGCCGGCCTGCAGACGCAACTCGATCTGGCCAACTCCGAAGGTGCCTTCAACAACAACCCGGAACGCATTCAACTGATCGAAGAGGCCACGCTCCGCATCAGTCACCTGTTAAGCCAGCTTCTGGCCTACGCCCGCGCCGAAACCTCCAGCTCGGTCAAGGATAAATTTGAATCGGTAGACCTCGATCGACTGGTCGAAAACTCGGCGTCGATCTTTCTGGATGGCGCGCTGGCCAAAAATATCGACCTCGGCTTCGACATCCAGCCGGCCAAAACGGCGGGATTCTCGTGGATGCTGCAGGAGGCGCTATCCAATCTGATCGATAACGCGATCCGCTATACGCCTGCGGGCGGCGTCATCACAGTGAGTTGCGGCGAGGAAGGTGGCGCGGCCTTCCTCGAAGTCGATGACAGCGGGCCCGGCATCCCCGACAACCAGCTCAAACATGTGTTCGAGCGCTTCTATCGCATACCCGGCTCACCCGGCAATGGCTGCGGACTCGGCCTGGCCATTGTCAGCGAAATTGCCCAGCTTCACGAAGCCACCATCCAGCTCAAGCGAAGCTCGCAGGGCGGCCTGCGCGTTCGCGTTCAATTCAGGCAGCACCCCGGCTGATTTTCCGGCCGGCCACACACTGCTGCGGTCAACCGGAAAAAACCGCCGAATTTCAATGTTTATGCTCCATGGCGGCCGGCATGCCAGCCGCCATCGGCCGGACCACCTTGGCCTCGACCTGCTTGGTACTGCCGTCATCAAACGTCAGCGTCAGCGGCACCATGTCCCCCTCACGCATCGGCACCTTCAGATCGATCATCATGACATGCAGGCCACCCGGCTTGAGCACGGCTTCGCCCTTCGCCTTGATGTCGATAGCCGGCACCGGGCGCATCTTCATGACACCGCCTTCATTCAGGTGCGTGTGCAGTTCGGTGGCCCTGGAAATCGGATTGTCTGCCTTGACCACCTTGACGTCCGTGTCACCGTTGTTCCTGATCACCATGAAGGCCCCGGTTGCCGGCGCATTGGGCGGCGCCAGGCGAACATAGGGGTCCTGCACCGAAACGTGATCGGCGGCACCCGCCATAACACCGGCGGAAAACATCAGACTGACGGCCAGCAGGGATAATTGTTTCATGGGTTTGATCTCCTTCAGGGTTGATTCAAGTATTTCCGGATGGTGGCCGCGATCCGGTCGGGTGGCGTGCCGTGGGCGATCTTGCCCACCAGTTGCCCATCGGGCGCGATAACCAAGGTATCGGCAGAGTGATCGACGACATAGCCGCCACCGGCGGTGTCAACCTTCTGCTCGGCGTAGAAGGCGCCGTAACGCCTGGCAATCCCGGCAATGACTTCCGGCGTGCTGGTGACGCCCACGATGGCCGGATGGAAGAATTCAACGTATTCCTTCAGGCGAGCGGGAGTATCGCGCTTCGGATCAACTGAAATGAAGATCATGCCGACGCGTGCCATCTCGGCTGGCGTTAGCTGCTTCAGGCCCTCGGCGGTGGCCGCCAGTGAGGTCGGACAAATGTCCGGACAATAGGTGTACCCGAAATAAACCAGCACCAGCTTGCCGCGATAATCCGCCAGCGATACCGGACCATTGGCCGATGTCAGGGTGAAATCCCCCCCCGCCGCCATCGTTGCCCTGGGCAATGCCCTGTCCGGAATCTCCGGTTGCCAGAAAACCAACACACCGGCGATCAGCACGGCCAGGGCGCTGGCAAGCAGGATCAAGATACGTTCGGACATGCTATGGGTGCTCCCCGGTGGAAAAGCGATACGGGATGGCAATCCGCTCATTTCCCGACTCCAGCAGCACTGTCGCCTGCCAATCCATCTGGCCGGTGATACAGACCGGCAAAGTCACCTCGGCCGTGTAATTGCCTTTACCGCGGTCGACAAGTTGTGGCCGGTTCATGCCCATATTCATGTCGACCCCGGCAAAATCAACCTCCACCCGCGACGGTGACAGACCGGTGGTCACCACCTGGACCTCGAAGGGCTTGACCAGCGGCACCGGGCGCGTGCCCATCGCCAGCTGAACCTTGCCGCCGGACGGCAGCGCCACGCTGCACGCCTCGCGCTGCAGATTGCAGACGGGATCCGGCTGGATCGTCACATCCGCCTTGGGCAGGAGCATGGGCGACAGCTTGTAACCCACGATAACGACCAGCGCGATCAACTCCAGTCCGATCACATCCGCCAGAATTTTCCTGTTCACCAATGAATTTCGCGCGCTACAGAGATTTTTGACAAGGCATTGTCGCCCATGAGTCGCTTCCGTGATTTCGCAGACATCAATTCTTTCACACTCGGCGCCAAATGGTAGGTGCGGCAAATTGTCGCAGGCGTCATCCTCCAGTCTCGCTGGCTGGTGCGGTAACAGGTGATGTCGTCAGTGCTACCATCAGTCCCTTCAACTTCCACCGTGGTGACCTGCCTTGAAAACGCTGTTTGCACTTTTCATTTTTGGCCTTTTTTCCCGGTTGACCGTAGCCGGGGAGATTTCCTCAACCGCGTTGTTCGCCGCCACGCTCAACGATCTCGACGACAAGCCCGTGGCGCTGGAACGTTACCGGGGCAAGCCGCTGGTCGTCAATTTCTGGGCGCGCTGGTGCGCCCCCTGCCGCGCCGAAATCCCCGAACTGATCAAATTCAGCACCACCCACAAAGGCAAGATCGAGGTGCTCGGCATCGGCATCGAAGACAAAGCCGAACCGGCCAAGGACTTCGCCAAGGCCTACGAGATGAGCTACCCGGTCTTTGTTGCCAAGGAAAAAGGCTTTCCGCTGATGCAAGCCCTGGGCAACACCAAAGGCGTCCTCCCCTACACGCTGTTCATCGACCGCAACGGCCGGGTCATCCAGACCAAAATGGGCATCGTGAAATCGGCCGATCTCGACAGCATCCAGGACGCATTGTTAAAAAAATAAATGCCGGGTGACCTGAGTCACAGACCTGCCGAAGCGGTGCCGATAAAGTATCCGGCATCGACGCCCTGCCACCAGGCCGAGGCGACCGAATCACCATCAGGACTGAGGAGAGACCATGAAAATCAAGCAACTCGCATCCACCCTTTGCCTTGCCGGCCTCGCGCTTGGCAGCACGGCCAGCCATGCCGACGGGCTGACCTTCTTCCCCGGCCTGCAATCCGGCTTCAAGTTCGACCCAAGCCTTGCCGTTTCAGTCGGCGTCATGGGCGCACCGTCCGCCAACAGCGATTCGATGTTCGTGTACGGTCTCGACTTCAACATGAACTGCGGCCTGATTCAAACCCCGAACAACCGCATCCGTACCCACATCCAGATCAACCACGTCGATGAATCCGGCATGAAATCGACATCCTTCGAACTGTCACCGCGCTACACCGTGCCCGTAGGCAGCGGCTTCTCCATTGGCGCCGGCCCGGTGCTGGCGCTGGTCATGGCCGACAACGGCCGTACCGACAAGAACCTGTTCGGCTACGGTGCAGTCGTCGGCGCCAACTACCGCAAAGGCCTGTACTACTCGGGCCTCGACCTGCGTTACCTGAACACCACGGAACGCGACAGCGTCAGCTTTGAAAACTGGGCACTGCTCGCCAAGGTCGGCATCAACTTCTGATCCTCAGGCGAATAGGGGGTATCCGGATTTTCCGGTGCACCCTGAGTATCGAAACCGCGCTCCTGTCGCCGGAGTCTCCGGACGACGGGCGCGAATTTTGGTTTGGCTGTCTGCGCAGCGACGATCATGGATCATGCGGGATATTGGAACAAGCTAGGTCCGAGTACGGCCAACTGCGGACATTCATTGATGCGTCAGCACGGCCATTTGAATGACGGCTTCGCCCCAAATTGCCGACAACGCTTCCGAAATGAAATCCACGCTTTGTCGTGAGCAAGGAGCATAGCTCATCAAGAAAAAAGCCAGTCTTGG